>ENA-ORDC01002279-ORDC01002279.1-marine-metagenome-genome-assembly--contig:-NODE-2279-length-11967-cov-3.056686_pt1 | contig 11967 bp, 11 predicted proteins | sample MGYA00237783_ERZ508515 | MGnify/ENA primary metagenome ERZ508515 (study PRJEB26186, sample SAMN06268792) | marine metagenome | isolation source: Eden Landing Ponds, San Francisco, CA, USA | place...
CAGATAGCCCCCACCGAGTGCACCGAACAGGTACGGTGCAGGGCTGACGAGCACTGCAACCACCACGAGCACACCAGCGAGCTGGAGCGATCGTCGCTCACCGATCGCGATCGGGAGCGTATTGAGGCCTTCGGCGCGGTCGCCATCGATGTCTTCGACGTCCTTCACGATCTCCCGGGCCAGCGTCGAGAGCGCAGCGAGGGCAAAGAGGACGATCGCTGCCGAGCCGGGCGTCGCGACCGCAGCAGCACCGAAGAGGAACGTGCTGCCGCCAAGATACGCGACCACGGCATTCCCGGCTCCGGGCAAGCCCTTGAAGAGCTTCGTGTACGCCACCAGCGCCACGAGGTTCACGAGCGCGATCCCGATTGCGAGGCGTGGCAAGGTCAAAGCGAGCACAACGGCGGTCACGAACAGCAGTACACTGAACGCAAATGCACCACGCGGCGAAACCGCACCGCGGGGGATCGGCCGCTCCGGCGCGTTGATCGCGTCGATGTCACGATCGAAGTAATCGTTGATCGCGTTGCCACCACCGACCCCGGCGACGGTGGCGAGGACTGCTGCCAATGCGGCAATCGGCGCGTCGAACGCACTGCCAGTCACGTAGGCGCCGATGAAGGTGAGGACGCCAGAGGTGACGGCGTTGCCTGCCCGCGTCAGATCGAAATAGCCTCGGAGGCTCCCCGCCACGTCCATGCCAGATTCCTGCGATGGCCAGGGGATAAAACACCCGAATCGAACGAGCAGTTCGGGAGCACGATCACGTGAGAGGGGTCGTCGACTCGATCACGAACCGTGCTCCATTGTCGGCGTTCTGAGCGCTGATCTGCCAGCCGTGAGCTTCCACGATTTCTCGGACGATTGAGAGGCCGAATCCAGTGCCCTCCTCACGGGTGGTGAATCCGTGATCGAACACGCTGTCACACTGATCGGCGGGAAGTCCAGGGCCGTCGTCCTCGATCTCGAGGCACCCCTCCTCGTGTGTGACTCGAACGCGCACGTCGTCGCCGCCGTGCTCGATCGCGTTGCGAAAGAGGTTCTCGAAGAGAGCACGGAGCCGCTCCTCGTCACCGGACACCGTTGGCAGGTCGCCGACGTCGAGGCCGTCCCCGCCGTCTACGGTGTCCCAGGCAGCATGGACTGGATCGTTCAACGGAACTGGTTGAGGGTCGTCGACGACGTCGCCCTGCCGGGCCAGCTCGAGGACCTCCGTGATCAGTTCGTCCATTCGATCCAGTGCCCACGTCACGTCTGCCTTCGCATCGTCCGCTCCGTCGAGTTCATCCACGCGACCCTTTGCGATACTGAGCGGATTGCGGAGATCGTGGCTCAGGACGCTTCCAAAGCGCTCCAGACGATCGTTTTGTCTGGAGAGTGCTCGCCGGTTGCGCTCCCGTTCGGTCACGTCGATCGTCACGCCCACGATGCCGCGAAGTCTCCCGGTCGAATCGTACCACGGCGCCTTCGTCGTCGAGACGAAGTAATCCTGGTCGTCGTCGGCAACTTGGGCCGGTTCGAGCTTGTTGATCACCGGTTCGCCCGTCTCCATGATCTCCTCCTCGTCCGCTGCAGTCTGGAGGGCGAGTTCCGGGCCGTAGATGTCGAAGTCGGTCATGCCGATGACGTCCTCCGGCGCGTGCAACTTCTTCCCCTCCGGCGTCTCCAGGTACGGCGTGCCGATCAACCCGGGGAAGTGATCGGAGACGTGAACGTGTCGTCCCTCGCGATCTTTGAAGTAAATCGACAGCGAGATGGGCACCATCCCGGTGAGGGAGCGGAGCATTCCCTCGGCGTCCTCCAGCGGATCGTGGCTCCCTCGACAGGCAGTCTCGACTGCGTCGAGCAACGCCTGCTCTCCAGCAGACCGAGGGACATAGGACGCAACGTCGTATGCAAGCGCGGTCGCGGCGAGTTCCTCCGACCCATCCCTCGGGTAACAGACGATGGGGAGCAGGCTGTCGAGATCCGTCACCGCTTCGAGCACGTCGACGGTACCGACTCCCGCTCCGCCACAGACCACGAGACAGTCGATGGCGTCGTTGTCGACGAGCTTCCGGGTATCCTCGAGAGCGGTCAATCGGCGGACACTGTGTCCCTCGGAAACGAGGAGCGAACCGAGCTCGTCAGCAGAATCGCTATCGGGAGCGACGAGCCCTACGATTCCGGGACGAAGGGCCATGTATCCACACGCTTGCAGTCCACCCGCTTAACACTGATTGCTACGGTGAATCGTCGGACTTAAACGCAGTCCTGCGATATGACGCACCAGGGCGCTTAGCTCAGTCTGGATAGAGTGCTTGGCTTCGGACCAAGCTGTCGCGGGTTCAAATCCTGCAGCGCCCATACATCCGTCATGGTATAATCGCCTGGTAGTCCGGCGGTTTACTGTCGAACGGATCGTCTCGCCGCTTTCGTTCGATGGTCGAACAGGGTCGTGGTACTGCCAGGGCTTCCCATCCGGACAGACTGATCTCCGTCGAAAAAAAACAATCACCGAGCGAGTGTCGTCATTGTGGTTGTGAATGAATCTCTCCGAGTCTAAACACGGTCAATTTCCGCCAACACCCAGTCCTGGATACTGAAGGGGTCTGCAGCACGGGCTTCCGATGGGCAATTCGTCTATGTTTCATCGGGTGTCTTTGGCATAGTTACCGATTAGTCTTCTATCCGGACCTGATGACGTTCGTACATACCATTGAACCATTCAAATGGTTGTTATTTCGTCTCAGAGGGCGTGAATCGCCAACTCAGAATTCGCACATCTCGATCTTCGACCCTAATTTTATCACTGGATTGAACGAATATCATTACGTGTCGGCCAGATCGTCACGTCATCCCTCGGTAGATATTCGAATAGTATCGGAGTTCCTTGCCCTCACGTTTGCTATCTCCTGGGGTGGTGTGACTGCGCTCGATTTCGCCGGTATCGATCTCGGAAGTAGCGGAGGGCAGGGCATTGGCACTATGATCTTCATGGGGGCTCCTGCCATCGCGGCAGTTACACTACTGCGGTTTCGCCGAGCATCCATACGGAGGGAAGCTGGTCTTTTCAGCGGACGTATTCGGTGGATTGTCCTCGCCTGGATAGCACCAGTTGGACTTACTGCCACGATGATTGGCGTCGGTCTGGCACTTCCGGACACGACGTTTACGACCGAATATTCGGCGTTCTTGCTCGAACTCGATTTCACAGAGCCCGAAGCCGTTGACACGATCGCAGAACTGGATCAGACCGGTGTTCCGATAGTGGTCCTCCTGACCGGTCTGGGACTCGCCCTCGGGGGAACGCTCTTCGCGCTCGCTGCCCTCGGAGAAGAACTCGGCTGGCGTGGTCTGTTGCTGACGGAGTTGGCACCACTCGGATTCTGGAAACTGTCGCTATGGACGGGATTGGTCTGGGGAATCTGGCACATCCCGCTCATCCTTCTCGGCCTCCAGTTCCCGAACGACCCAGTTCTCGGAATAGTCACGATGACTGGTGCAACCGTGGCTTTGTCTCCGATTTATACCTATCTGACCGTCCGAGCTCAGTCGGTGTTTGCCGCGACGTTCTTCCACGGGTCATTCATCCTTGGTGTCTTCACGTCGGTGTTCTTGGCAAATGAAAGCGAACTCGTGACCTCCTCCTTTGGAGTCGTCGGAATCGTGGCCGCGCTGTTTGGCATTGCAGCGTGTGTAGCACATGATCGACTCGTAGCTAATGATCAAATTACGACGGGTCATCCTCTAAATCCATGGTCCCGAAATGAAGCGTGAAGCTGCCGTGTTCGGGAGATAAGATGGCGGTAATGTATATCGTATGATCCATCTCAGCCTTTCACAACTATGGTAGCTCCTCGCTCGAGCCGGTGTACACTGATGAGGAACTCCCAACATTCTGTATCGAATGATCCAATCAGGCAACTCTTGGACCGTCCTTCGTGACCGAAAGGCGTGTTCTTTTCGGCAAGGATTAGAAAATGTGCCCAAAATTCGGACAACCGCCGTCTATCAAACGCCCGAATCCAGCCACCGAACGACTGAAAGGTCGATCTGTTCGACAGTCGAACCGGTGCCTGCAGCGCCCATACATGTGACGTGATGGCCTTGTTGGAACCCTCAATCTGTGATAGGTTCCCGGGATCGTGCTGAATAGAACGCGCGAATGTTGCACAAACTGAGAATCAATCTGTGATGTGTAGTGACCGATCAGTAGCGGCTAATTAAACGAAGACATATCAGCTATCAAACTGTCAGTGTAGTTATCTCCGTATCTGTTCTAGTACGAGCGGAACTCGGCACGCAGTGTTCAGCTCAACTATGGATCGACGTGAATTATTACAAGTGGGGGCGGGCGCGCTGGCGCTCACACAGGTGCCGATATCACTTGCACAGGACGACGAGGATTTCGACGCTGCCGCATTGTTTAGTGCCGGTTCGATGACCGGCGATCAACAGAATCCGCCGCTCGAAAGTGACGGTGTCGGCGCTGCGGTCTTCAGTCTGTCTCAGGATGCATCCGAACTTCACTACGTATTACTCAATACGGAACTTGAGGGAGTTGCTCAAGCACATATTCACGCCGGAGAGCGCGAAGAGACCGGTGATGTCGTCGCGTTTCTGTTTGGCCAGCGAGATGAGGACGGTGTCTACACAGGGGAAATTGAGGGGGGAGGTACCTTCAACGGCGTTCACGCAACCGGTACGATCACGGAGGACGATCTTCTCGGGCCGTTCGAGGGTGAATCGTTCCAGATACTCGTAGACGCCATGCAAAATGAGGAAACGTATGTGAACGTTCACACAGTCGAACACCCTGAGGGTGAAATCCGGGGACAATTGATGGAAGTTCAAGACATCGACATCAAGTTCACCAAGATGGACGACATCTGGCACGAGGGTGGACAGCTCCACATGCTACCCGACTCTCGATTGCTGATCCGCGAAAACGACGAAATTATTCACCACCACGATACCACGCGAGGACGCCAACGACACCACGATCCAGAGACCGATGGGGATGATGAGCTTGGTCGAGGGCCAGATGGTGACGGTCGTGGTCAAGGGCCAGATTACGGGCCCGACGACGCCCGGGGGCGTGGACGAGGCGATCATCATCGACGCCGAAGAGATGACGACGATGAGTAGTTGATTACGATAACCTCTCCGTTGTTCCGGGAGAGCCATAATACAATTGGCAATTCCAGACTGGCCGTGTTCTGTTCGCACGTGAAGCGTACATATAATCTACAGATTTCTGTGCGAAGGAAACAACGTCACCGTACTGCACTTAACATCTGTATCGGTCACGGCGCTTCTGACGAAAATCAGTGATGTTACGGCTTGGTTCACGCCATCGTCGATCTAAACCCACGCTGTTCAGAGTGTCTTATCGATGTTATGGGTGAGACAACTGACAACGAGTTCACGGAACTGCTTCCAACAGTGTCGTGAACGTACGAATGCCCCATATTTTCGCTTGATACGGGAGTTCACCGTCTCGTTCTGACTCCGTTGGCCGTAGAGGTTGGCGTCCAGCCGAGCATTCCACGCCTTGTGTAGTGCCGAGAACTCTCGGTGTTTGATAAGTGGACGAAGATTCTCCTCACGGGCTAAGGCCCGAATATTCTGGTCGTCATATCCTTTGTCGCCGGGGAAAATCGCCATCTCACCGGTGTTCCGTTTGATGAGTGACGGCGCGATCTGCGAGTCGTGTTTTCTGGTTGTCGTTACGTGGAGATCAATGATTGCATTCGCTCTCGTGTCTACGAGCAGTGTAACTTTCAACTGCTGAATTGTCAGCTTCGTTCGCTTCGTGTAGTGTTTTGAAGCGTACTGCGGTCGAACCCGGAGGCGTCGATCCCGACCACACCGTTGGTCGGGAGAAGTGTGACCGAGAGGTTGAGCAGGGCACGCCAGACTGCCATATCGAGCCGATTGAACGCCCTACATAACGTCGAAGGAGACGGTAGTTCCTCAAGATCGATGCCATACCGAATCCGGGGCATCTCGAGAATCTCGTCAAGCAGCTCACGGTACGTCGTATTCTTCCGCACTTTGAGACGGAGTAGAACGATGTGCTGGTGAAGTGTATATCGGCGTTTCGAGAATTTCGATGAGTAGCGAGTGACAGCTCGTCGTGCCAAGTGAAATGCCTGTTCGACGAACCTGAGTAACCGCGACTTCGGGAGGGTCTGCATTCGCTCACACTACCGAACGTACCTGTAACTCTCTTATAATTTCAACAGAGACAGAGAAATATAATCGCCGGATAGCGCCACAGTTCTCGCGGAACGAGCCGGTTCGTTGCTTTCCTTCGATGGTCGAACCAGCTAGTCGGTGTGTCGTGGTCCACGTACGGTCAAAACCGACCGGAAGGGAGAGCAACTGTACTCCGAGTCAGATCGTGTCGAACGAATCGATCACATCTCTCGTCGAATACGTCTCGACCAGGCCCTGTTCGTCGAAGTCGGAATCGTCACTCCAGATGGTCGCATCGCGGGCGATCGCACACGCTAGATAGAGGACATCATCGGGGTCGGTGTCCCCGATTGCCTCGTCTGTTTCTCGATCGCCGGGTAGAAGTCCTCTGCAGGTACTGTCTCGATGTACTGGAACAGGAGATCAACGAACTGTTCCACTCGGTCCGGATCCATCCCTGACTTCTCCGTGATCAGATCTTCGTACGTACCTATCTCTTCGTGGACGAACGCTGGTGTCAGCAGGTCCGGTTCGAGTGTGACGATGAGCTCCCGCGTTTTTGATTCAGCGATGAGAGCGGAGATGACGACGTTGGCGTCGATGACCAGCTTCATTCGTCCAGTCTACGCCGATTCTTCGTCAACGCGCTTCCGTCCGCTCTCGTTGATCTTCTGGGCGATTTCCTGTACGTCGCTCTCGGTGAGCTCGCTCTCGCTGGTGAGTTCGTCCATCACTTCGAGCGTCTCGATCTTGTCCTGGATTGCCTGACGCGTGACCTCACTCCAGTTGATTTCAGGGTGCTTTTCCATTCGCTCTTTGAGATCGTCGTCCACGTTGACTGTGATACTAGGCATACGGATAGCTATGGGAGCACAGAATACTGTGTCTTACGGTGTGTTTCTACTCCCCCGAATTCTACCACCTCACGGCCGAAAGGTCGATTCGTTCGATGGTCGAAGCAGAGCCTGCAGCGCCCATACATCCGTAGTGAGTAAATCGCCTGATAGCGCAGCGAATTTCGGTCGAACGAGCCGGTTTGGAACTTTCGTTCGAGCGTCGAACGAGAACGTGGTGTTCGGAGATTCCTGTACAACCAAACTGGTCTCCGTCGAGAAGAACAACCGCTGATAGAAGGGGTGTCAACCTGTTGGAACCCTGTGTCGAATAGAGGGCCGACATATTGCAAGTCAGAGCGAAGGCGGTTTCTCTTCTAGTTCCGGAGAAACACAGGAATGGACGCGAAGGAACGGCTTCAACGACGGCAGGTCAGCGTGTACGCCGTCACGGTTGCGCTAGCGATCGGAGTTGGAGCCGGTCGTCCGGAGTCTGCCTCCATCATTGAGCGGCTCATCAATCCCGTGCTGGCAGTGCTCCTCTACGTGACTTTCCTCGAAATCCCGTTCGTTCGGCTCCGCCGTGCATTCAGAAACGGGCGATTCATGGCTGCGGCGCTGGCGATGAACTTCCTCGTCGTCCCGGTCGTCGTCTGGGTGTTCACGCGTTTCCTGCCCAATGATCCGGTCATCCTGGTAGGCGTGTTCATGGTGCTCCTGACGCCCTGTATCGACTATGTAATCACCTTCACGGAACTCGCAGGCGGGAACGCCGAGCAGGTCACCGCGACGACGCCTGCCTTGATGCTCGTCCAGCTCCTGTTGTTACCGGTCTACCTCTGGCTGTTCATGGGATCGGAAGTAGCCGATGTCATCGAGGCCGGGCCGTTCGTCGAAGCCTTCCTCCTCATCATCGCGCTCCCGCTGACGCTCGCGTGGCTCACCGAACTATGGGCAGAGCGATCGGCAAAAGGAGCGGGCTGGGAGGAGACGATGGGGTGGCTGCCTGTGCCGATGATGGGAGTAACCTTGTTCGTCGTCATCGCGTCGCAGCTTCCGAGAGTACAGGACTCGATCGACCAGATTGGGGTCGTCGTTCCGGTCTATGTCGCGTTCTTGTTCATCATGCCCGTGCTCGGCCGGATCGCGGCCGGAGAGCTCCGGATGGACATCGGCGAGAGTCGTGCGCTCGTGTTCACGTCCGTTACGCGAAACTCGCTGGTCGTCCTCCCGCTTGCCCTGGCACTCCCAGCAGGCTACGAGCTGGCTCCTGCCGTCGTCGTGACGCAGACGCTCGTCGAATTGGTGGGGATGGTCGCGCTCACGCGGGTCGTTCCCCGGTGGCTGCTCCCGGAGCCACCCTCACCGATCAGGGGGTCTGGCCGGGTCGGGAGTGAGTAGACCGTTGATCTGCGAGGCGAGCCGGGTGTCGGAGTTCTCGGCATCGGCTGTTCGAACGCCATCTTAACAACTTGGGTCAAAATATATATTAATGACTGGGTAAAAATAGGCCATCAATAACAGCCAATTTAATAATACGGCGCGAACTACCTGCTCTCATATGGGCGACCACGGTTCGAGACGGGCCAGCGAAGAGTCTCACGACGACCACGATCACGGCCAGGACGCGTCTTCGACGAGCAATCGAAAGCTGGCCGCAGTCGCTGTCATCAATCTCCTTGGTTTTCTCGCGGAACTAGTAGGCGGGCTTCTCTTCGGCTCGGTCGCGCTCCTGAGCGACGCCTTCCACATGCTGTTCGACGCGCTGGCGTACGTAATGGCGTTCGCTGCCGCGTATCTCGCTGAGCACTACTCTGAAGGCACCCAGTGGTCCTACGGTCTCCACCGGCTGGAACCACTCGCTGCGTTTCTCAACGGCATCCTGCTCTTGCCGATGGTGGGGTACATTCTCTGGGAGTCCTACCAGCGATTCCTCGACCCGGTGACCATCGGAGCTGGTCCGACGCTCGTTATTGCTACGGGCGGTCTGCTGATCAACGTCGGATCAGTGTACGTTCTGCAGGGTGGTGAGATGAGCCTGAACGAGCGCGGTGCGTTCTACCACCTCCTCGGCGACGCCGGTGGGTCGATAGCCGTGATCGTCTCCACGGTCGTGGTGGCGACGACCGGCATCCAGATCGTCGATCCGATCACGGCAGGGCTGATCGCAGTCATCATCGTTTGGTCTGCGGGGAAGGTCCTCCGAGGGAGCGGCGCGATCTTCCTCCACCGAACGCCGTTCGACCACGACGAAGTTCGGACCGCGATCCAGGAGATCGACGGAGTGACCGCCGTGGACGACCTCCACGCGTGGCAGATCTGTAGTCGGATCACGGTGGCGACCACACACCTAGAGACCGACGTGGAAACGATGGCTGAGGCAGAATCCGTTACGCAAAGCGTCCACGAGGCACTTGCCCACCACGACGTTGACCACGCCACGGTCGAGCTGTGTCCCGGCTTCGAACACCGTGATACCCACCTGAACGAGCACGCACACTGATCATGACCGACGAACCACCTACCGAGTTCGCTGCAACGGGAGAATCGCCCTCTGCAATGTTCGACATTCTCGAAGCGACCCGCGGTGACGTGGTCGCGGTTCGAGTGGGTCGCGGCACGGCTATAGGGTACGAGGAGTTTTATGACCTACTCATCGAGAAGAGTGAGGAGCACGGAATAGTACACGTCTACGAGGAGATGACGAACTGGACGCTGTCGACGTACCTCTCGCATCTGCATGGAATCGGGCCCGACCTTCGAACCGGGCCAAAGTTCGATATCGGACGGTGCGCTGCAGTCGGCGATTCCGGCTGGGCGAAGCTCATGTACTGGCAGTGGCGGGCCATCGCGCCTATTTGACCGGTCACGCCGGAGCAGATGCGCTACTATGATCCCGCGGACCGTGAAGCAGCGCTCGCCTGGGTGCGTGACGGGGGCTGAACCGGACAGTCCTCCCCTCCCGCGAGCAGTATCGAGCGACCTGTCTCTTTGAGGAACGGTGAATCCGAAGCATTGTTCCAAGAGTCGATTGTCGGGGAAGAGACAACTACGCTGAGGAATTCACGACTTGTCCTGATGATGGATCCTCTGCGGGGGTGCTACCGCCAGACGCGTGCAGCGAAGCGAGCACGTCTGGACGTACTTCACAATCCTGCTGTGGCCATCCTGCTGCAGACCGGAGATGACGCGTATCGACGAGATCCCGCTCAGTAGCGACGCGGGCATGAAATCTCAGACCGCAATCGCCAAGCGGCGGACAGCAGTCATACGGTGACCCAGGAATACAGAAATCGGGGCGAGCGAGAGATCGCCCCGGAATCATCCCGCCATTCAGATCGTCGGTATTCGGTACCCAGTGACCGAAAAGGCGATCAGAGCTCAGCTCACTCGAGATCGAACCGGTCCGCTGTCATCACCTTCGTCCACGCGTCGACGAAGTCCTGGACGAACTGCTCCTCGGCGTCGTCGCTCGCGTAGACGTCTGCAATCGCGCGAAGCCGGGAGTGCGAGCCAAAGATCAGGTCCACGCGAGATCCCTGCCACTGGACCTCTCCCGTCTCGCGGTCGCGGCCTTCGAAGACTTCCCGATCGTCGGAGACCGGCTCCCACTCGGTGCCCATGTCCAGCAGATTGACGAAGAAGTCGTTCGTGAGCGTCTCCGGCGCGTCCGTCAAGATGCCGAGGTCGTCGTCACCGTGCGTGGCGCCGAGCGCTCGCATGCCGCCGACGAGGACGGTCAGTTCGGCGGGGGTCAGGTCCAGCAGGTCCGCCTTGTCGATCAGGTGTTCTTCGGCCGCACGATCGGTCTCGTCACCGAGGTAGTTCCGGAAGCCGTCGGCTTCGAGCTCGAGCGCTTCGAAGGACTCGACGTCGGTCTGCTCGGCGGTGGCGTCGGTCCGGCCGGGTTCGAACGGCACCGTGACGTCGTAGCCGGCGTCGGCAGAAGCCTGCTCGACAGCGGCGTGTCCACCGAGCACGATGAGGTCGGCGAGTGAAACGCGCACGTCGTCGGATCGAGCGTCGTTGAACTCGGCCTGGATCTCCTCGTACGTCTCGAGCACGCGGTCGAGCTCCTCGGGCTCGTTGACCTCCCAGGTCCGCTGGGGCTCGAGTCGGATGCGGGCGCCGTTCGCGCCGCCGCGCTTGTCGCTGCTGCGGAACGTCGCCGCCGAACCCCACGCCGTCTTGACCAGCTGTGAGATGGAAAGGTCCGAGGCGAGGAGCTCTCCCTTGAGATCCGCGGCATCTGCGTCGTCGATCAGGTCGTAGTCCGCGTCCGGAACCGGGTCCTGCCAGAGCATCTCCTCGTCCGGAACCTCCGGGCCGTGGAAGCGAGAGGGCGGGCCCATGTCGCGGTGGGTCAGCTTGTACCAGGCCTTCGCGAAGTTGATCCCGAACTCCATCGGATTGTCCTGGAAGCGCTCGACGATCTCGCGGTAGTCGGGATCCTTCTTGAGCGCGACGTCCGTCGTGAGCATCATCGGCGTCGTTCGCTCCGACTCGTCGTGGGCGTCAGGCACGGTGTCCTCGAGCTCCTCGTCGACCGGCTTCCACTGCCAGGCACCGCCGGGGCCCTTGTGTGGCTCCCACTCGTGGTTCAGCAGGTTGTCGACGTAGCCCAGATCCCACTCGATCGGTGCCTGGGTCCACGGCCCTTCGATCCCGCTGGTGATCGTATCGCCGCCCTTGCCACTGCCGTACTCGCTCTTCCAGCCGAGACCCTGCTCCTCGATGGGTGCAGCTTCGGGCTCGGGGCCGAGGTTCTCGGAGGAGTCTGCGCCGTGGACCTTCCCGAACGTGTGACCGCCGGCGATGAGCGCGACCGTCTCCTCGTCGTTCATCGCCATCCGACTGAAGGACTCGCGGATGTTTTCCGCGGAGGCCTCGGGGTCCGGCTGGCCGTCCGGCCCTTCCGGATTGACGTAGATGAGGCCCATCACCGTCGCGC
>ENA-ORDC01002280-ORDC01002280.1-marine-metagenome-genome-assembly--contig:-NODE-2280-length-11964-cov-2.714310_pt1 | contig 11964 bp, 6 predicted proteins | sample MGYA00237783_ERZ508515 | MGnify/ENA primary metagenome ERZ508515 (study PRJEB26186, sample SAMN06268792) | marine metagenome | isolation source: Eden Landing Ponds, San Francisco, CA, USA | place...
TCCGCTCGCTCCCGCGTCCAGTTGTAGTACCGTCGTGGGTATATCTGGTATCATTGCGTTAGTTGGTTACGAGAAGAACCCATATATCACTTTCCGGACACTGATGATACCGGGTTACACCGATGTCACGTAGAAAACGCCCGCGAGTGTGGAAAGAGAACTCGAAGATTCTGGCGGCACCGCTGTCGTGAGAAGCTCCCACCCGACTGGAATCTTCTTCAGCGCTGTACGGGAGTCACCGTGGCTTCTCCGTTCCTTTCCGCTAAGAACGCACTTGCTGTTTGTAGAAATTTACAACCGCTTAAGTACGAGGCGTTCGATGGTTCCGTATCGGTCGCACCCCAGGGTAGCGGCCCGACGGTTCGGGCCGTCGGTCCCTCCGACCGCATAATTGGGTCCCCTCAATGAAACGCAAACTGCTCGTGATACTGATCGTCGCATCGCTCCTGGTCAGCGCCGTCCCCGCGACGGGCTATCTCACCTCGAATCCTGACATCCGAACCGTCACGCCGAACCCGACTCTCCAGCCGGGCGGCGTCAACGATGTGTCCTTCCAGTTGGTGAACGATCCCGACGGCCCCGAGGACGACACCCGAACGGCGAGGAACGTCCGCGTCCGCCCCAGAGACACCGGACGGATCGACGTCGAGACCGACGAACTGTACGTCCAGTCGCTCCCCGGCGGCGTTCCAGCCGATCTCTCGCTCCGGATGGACGTTCCGTCGGACCTCCAGAGCGGCACGTACCGCATCCCGCTGCGACTCACCTACGAGTACGAGAACGGGGCGGGCAGCGCCGTCGAGCGGCAGCGGACCATCTACCTCCCCGTCCGCGTGGAACCCGGCCCTCGGTTCTCCGTCGTCGACACCAGTTCGACGGCAACGGTGAACGGGCAGGGAACCCTCGAAGTGACGATGCGCAACGTCGGCGACTCGACCGCCACCGATTCGACGGTATCGCTCTCCTCGTCGTCGCCCGACGTCACGCTCGGGTCCGGTCAGTCGAGTACACGGTACGTCGACGCCTGGGAGCGCGGCGAGAACCGAACGTTCGAGTTCGAGACCCGACTCGGCGAGAGCGCCAAGCCCGGCAACTACTCCCTGAGCGCAGAGGTCGACTTCGAGAAGCCGGACGGGACGACCGGTTCGAGTCCGGCCCTCGACGTGCCGTTCGAGGCCCTCCCCGAGATGACGTTTTCCGTTTCGGACGTCGAAAGTTCGCTCAGAGTCGGTGAGACCGGGACGCTGACCGGAACGGTCACCAACACCGGCCCGATGGACGCGAACAGCGCCGTCGTCACGTTCGAGGACCCGGGACCGACTGTCACGCCCATCGAGACGTCGGTCCCCGTCGGATCGCTTGCGTCCGGAGAATCCGCCGACTTCGCCTTCGACGTCGAGGTGACGAGCAGCGGGAGTTGGGGGCCGCGACAGTTCGACCTCGCCGTGGAGTACCGGGATCAAGACGACAGACAGCGGCAGTCGGATACGATCCCGACGCGCGTCGAGGTCGGCCCCGAGACGCCCGAGTTCGACGTCGAACCCGTGAACGCGACGTTCACGGCCGGCTCCGGCGACGAGTTCAGCGTGACTCTCACGAACACGCGCGAGTACGCCGTGACCGACGTTTCCGCGAAGATCTACACCGACTCGCCGCTGTCGACCGATGACGACGAGGCGTTCGTCGAACGCCTCGAGCCGGGTGAGTCCAGAGAGATCGTCTTCCAACTCAGCGCCGGCGGGAGCGCGACCGCGAAGACCTATCCGGTGAAGATGGACTTCCAGTACGACGACGACGACGGCGACACCATCGTCTCTAACACGTATCAGGTCCCCGTGGAGGTGACCGAGAGCACCGGTGGTGGGCTTCCGACCGTGCCGATCGTCGCAGTCGTCCTCGTGATCCTCTTCGCCGGCGGCTTCCTCTACTACCGCCGCCGGGGCTGACCGATGGATCTCGACTACCAGCGGTTCGTCGACTGGGCGGACGACAGGATCGTCAACCACCCGAAGCGGGTGATGTTGGCGTTCCTGCTCGTGACGGTGGTGTTCACCGCCGGCCTCGGGAACGTCTCGACGGAGGCGGGGACCCAGCAGTTCGCCGAGGACATTCCGGCGGCGAACGCGCTCGAACGGATCGAAAACGAGTTCTTCCCGCCGTTCAGTCCCGACCCCGGGAGCACTCAGCTCGTCCAGCGAGATCGGAACGTCCTCTCGAAGCAGTCGATGCTGGCGATGCTCAGGGCGCAACAGGCGCTCGAAGAACGAGACGATATGTACGTCTCCAGAACCTCCTCCTCGGCGGCCATCGTGGCGCGGAGTATCGATCCGGAGGCGACGACGCTGGAGCGACAGATCAGTACCCTCGAACGCGCGACGCAGGCGGATATCAGACGGGCAGTCCGGGAGAATGCCGACAACCCCGCCTTCACGGGGACGTTGAGCAACGACTTCAACCAGCGAACGGCGTCGGCCTCGGCGACCATCGGCGTCGTCCAGCACGACCTCCCCGGGGGTGCCGGCGGCGGAACGGCGGGGCAGTCAGGCGACAGTCCGCTGACGCCGATTCAGACCGACGCCCAGCGGATCATCGACGCTGAACTCGACGCCGACATCACGGTCTTCGGCAGCGGGATCATCGCCGACGAGTTCGGCACCGTCATCACTGACTCGCTGCTCATCGTGACGCCCGCCGCCGTGCTCCTCATCGTAGGCTTTCTGGTCGTCGCCTACCGGGACCTGCTCGACCTCCTGCTGGGAGTCACGTCGCTGGCGATGGCCGTGATCTGGACGTTCGGCTTCCTCGGGCTCGCGGGCATCCCGTTCAACCAGATTATGATCTCCGTGCCGCCGCTGCTTTTGGCGGTCGGGATCGATTTCGGGATTCACGCGATCAACCGCTACCGGGAGGATCGGGCGACCGGACTCGGTATCGGATCGGCGATGCAGACGGCCACCGACCAACTGTTGGTCGCGTTCTTCATCGTCACCGGCACGACCGTCATCGGGTTCCTCTCGAACCTCGCCTCCGACCTCCCGCCGATCCGCGACTTCGGCATCGTCGCGGGCGTCGGCATCATCTTCACGTTCTTCATCTTCGGCATCTTCCTCCCGGCGGCGAAGGTCTGGATGGACCGCCGCCGCGAGGGCTGGCCGATCCCGACGTTCAGCCAGCGCCCGCTCGGCGAGGAGGGATCGGCGCTCGGTGAGGTACTCTCCGTGGGCGTCACGCTCGCCCGGACGATTCCGGTCGTCGTCCTCGTCGTGATGCTCCTGTTCAGCGCGGGCGCGGCGGGCTATGCGACCGGCGTCGACACCACCTTCTCCCAGGAGGACTTCCTGCCTCCGGAGGAGGTCTCTCCCCTGCTCAAGTCCCTCCCCGAACCGTTCGCACCGAGCGACTACGGCGTCGTCGGGACGCTGAACTTCCTCGAAGACAAGTTCACGAGCACGCAGGGGGGGTCAGTCACGATATACGTAGAGGGCCGGATGGAGAGCGATACCGCCCTCGAACAGATCCATCGGGCGGGCGAGAACCCGCCCTCGGAGTTCGTCACCGACGGCAACCGGCGTGCGGAATCGACGAGCATCGTGACGATCATCCGGGACCGCGCCGACCAGGATCCGGAGTTCGCCGCGCTGGTCGAGCGCAACGACCGGAACGACAACGGCGTCCCCGACGACAATCTGGATACGATCTACAGCGAACTGGAGTCGTCGTCGGACGGTGACCGCGCCTCGCAGTATCTGGCCGACGACCACCGGAGCGCCCGCGTCGTCTACACGGTCTCGGCGGACGCCTCGGATCAGGAGGCCACGGCCGCGGCGGAGGAGGTCTCCGACCGCTTCCGCGACGAGGCGACTCCCACCGGAGATACGGTCGTCTTCCAGGCGGTCTCCGATCTCATCTTCGAGTCCGCGATCACGAGCCTCGCGCTCGCGCTCGGGCTGACGGTCGTGTTCCTGGTGGTCATCTACTGGGTGCTGGAGGGGCTCCCCTCGCTCGGCGTCGCGAACCTGGCGCCGATCGTCGTCGCGGTCGCGTCGGTCGCGGGGACGATGCGCCTCTTGGGGATCTCCTTTAACGCCTTCACCGCGACGATCCTCTCTCTCACCATCGGGTTGGGAATCGACTACTCGGTCCACGTCGTCCACCGGTTCGTCGACGAGCGCCGCGAGCGCGCGCTGGTCCCCGCGCTCCGGCGGACGGTCATCGGCACCGGCGGCGCGCTCCTGGGCAGTATGGCGACGACGGCGTTCGGCATCGGCGTGCTCGTTCTCGCCGTTCTCTCGGTGCTCGGCCAGTTCGGCGTCCTGACCGCCATCTCGATCGTCTACTCCTTCCTGGCGTCGCTTCTCGTCCTCCCGTCGGCGCTGGTGGTCTGGGACCGCCTCGTCAACGGCGATCCCGACGTGCCGATGGGGTACCCCGCGGCGGACTCGACCGCCGAATCGACGTCCACGGGTCGAATCGACGACGCCGACACGGCCGAGGGGGGAACGCTATGAACGTCACAGTCACGCACGCGGTCGACGGGGGGCGACCGTGAACCCGGCCGACGCAGCCGACGTGTCGGACGTCTCCGAGCACGACGCCGTCGCCGCGCTCGAACGCCTCGGACTGTCGAACTACGCGGCTCGCGTGTTCGTGGCGCTCCAGCGCCTCGGCGTCGGGACGGCCAGACAGATCCACGAGGACACCGAGGTCCCCCGCTCGCAGGTGTACGGCGCGGCGGAGGAACTCACCGACCTCGGCCTCGTCGAACTCCAGCAGTCGACGCCGAAGCGCTACCGGCCGGTCGACCTCGACACGGCCCGGCGGCAGCTCGCCGAGGCGCTGAAATCCGAGGCCGACCGGGCCTTCTCGTTCCTCAGAGCGCAGCGCAGCGCGCGGAGCGAGCGCGAGACGCGCGACGACGTGTGGACCACGCGCGGACGCGAACCGATCAACGGCCGCGTCACCGAACTCGCCAGGCAGGCGACCGACACCGTGTTTTTCGCGGCCCCCGACCCGGCGTTCGTCCCCGACGATCTGATCGCGGTGCTCGAAGCGCGCGTCGACGACGGCGTGTCAGTTCGCGTCGTAAGCGAGAGTCCGGCGGTCAGAGAGACGTTCTCGGACGTCGCCGGCGTCGAGGTGGACGCGGCGATGGACTCCCAGCCGATGGAGTACACCGGTCGGGTCCTCCTGGTCGACGATCGGGCCGTCCTGCTGTCGGCCGTGTCGCCGACGGAAGCCGCCGAGGAGACGGCCATCTGGTCCGCCGACACGGCGATGGCGGACATCCTCGTGCGGGCGATCGCCGGCAACATCGACTCGTTCGTCCGCGACGGGGACGCCCCGGCGTGAGCTATCGTACCGTTTGCAAGTCTTCGCCCACACGATCGCGCGACGACGTGCGATCGGATGTGCGACCGGTTGCAAGCGCTACTACACTTCCGGCGACGCTCACCAGCGGACCTCGAACCCGGACTCGCCCTCCGGCTCCTCGTAGGTCACGTCGACGTCCTCGACGGACGCCGCCGGACTTCCCGTGTGACACCACTCGATCAGCTCCTCGACGGCCGGTTCCGGCCCCTCGAAGACCGCCTCCACGCGACCGTCGTCGAGGTTTCGGACCCAGCCGTCGACGTCGCGGTCGCGGGCCGCGTCCCGCGTCGACGCCCGGTAGTAGACGCCCTGGACGGTTCCGCTGACGAAGACGTGCGCTCTGATGCGGTCGTCGCTCATCCCGGGACGACGTACGCGAGTCGACCGAAAGAGCGTGTCGGCTCGGCGGGTCCGGTCTGTGGATTTCTGTTGGAAAATATAACCTATTAGTCTCCTCTTTTTTCATATAGACTGACAATTACAATACCCCGAACCGCTGTCTTATGCTCCCAGAATGGCCACCCGCGACATCGGCGCTACGCTCCGAGAGAGAAGTGAACGCTCCACCCAGGCAGACGTCGTATTCTCGGCCCTGAGCAACCGCCGTCGACGACTGGCCGTTTCCGTGCTGCAGGAGGCAGACGCCCCCCTGGACATCGGCACGCTCTCGACGCGGATCGCCGCCCGGGAAAACGACGTTGATCCCGCCGCCGTCACTCACCGGCAGCGAAAGAGCGTCTACACCTCCCTCCACCAGAACCACCTCCCGAAGCTCGCCGACACCGGCTTCGTCGCCGCGGAACGCGAGTGGGTGGACATCCGCCTCACGGACCGGGCCGATGTCCTCGAATCGCACCTCCGACCGACCGATCAGTCGCCGCGTTCCTACTGGCCGGTGGCGCTCGCGACTGGCATCTGCACGACCGCGGCCGTCGCCCTCTTTCCCGGGTCCACGCTTCCGGGCGTCGCGGGTGCGGTCCTCGCGACGCTGTCGGTGACCCTCGTCTGTCTGGTCGCCTTCTGACCGTTCTTGGAGAATCGGGGCGCAGGCTCGCGTCGAACGTGTAACGGAGACCTGTCAGTCAGTTATAGAGACGCTATCGGGGTTAATGCGAGGCTTTCTCACGCGGTATCCCGCCAATACTCACGGTACATATCGGTCTATCTGCAGTCAGCCCCGGTCGACCGTACCTGTCCCCGGGGAGACACGTATGTACGACTCAGATAGACGCCCCTCCGACAGCGTATCGATATGACAGACAAGACACGAATACGGCTGTTAGCGGTGCTTGCGGCGATGTTTATGATCACGTCACCGATGGCCGGCGTCGCCGGCGCGTCTGCCGTCAGTGACGCTGGGATGTCGCACGCGGTTGGATCGGACCAGGTGAAGCAGCCACAGCTCGATCCGCCAATACCGGATGACAGCGCAGACGCCGCATCCCAGACAGAGACACAACAACGGGCCATCCAACCGGTAGAGGAACAGGCCGCTATACAGACCAGTGGAGAATTGGCCGAGATACAACCGTCAGGGTTCGATAAAGAGACGGTACTCTCCGGGTTGAACCAGCCCACGGCAACCACGTTCCTGCCGGACGGCCGAATGCTCCTCTTACAGAAGGGCGGCGAGGTGCTGATCGTCAATCCGGACACTGGGGCGACCTCTCCGTATATGTCGATCACAGACCTCGACACCGCCGGTGAGGAGGGGCTGATCGACATCACGCTCGATCCGAACTTCCAGCAGAACAACTACATCTACATCTATTACACGCCCGAATCCAGTGGTAAGAACCGAATCGCTCGGTTCACTCACCAGGAGAACGGCGGTGGCCTCCAGAGCACCGCGGATCCGTCGAGCGAGTTCGTGGTCTGGGAGGACAACAGCGAACGAAAGAGTAACTATCACCACGGTGGTGGCCTCGACTTCGGCCCCGACGGGAAACTCTACCTGACCATCGGGGAGGAGGTCGATGGAAACCAAGCACAGGACCTGACCGAGGCCGGCGGCTCCGTAATCCGCGTCAATAAGGACGGAACGATCCCGCAGGACAACCCGTTCGTCGACGGTCCCGGTGGAAACGTCGACGCGATCTGGGCGTACGGCCTGCGCAACCCCTTCCGTGCGGAGTGGGACCTCCAGGCAGAGAATCCGCGCTACTACATCGCCGAGGTCGGTGGGAACGATCAGGCCACCGCTCAGGAGGACCTCCACATCGGCGAGAAGGGCGCCAACTACGGCTGGCCCGATTGCGAAGGTGCGTGTGATAACCCCGATTACACCGACGCGCTGTACACCTACCCACACGAGGGATCCGGCGCCTCGATCACCGGAGGCGTCGTCTACCACGGTGACCAGTTCCCCAGCCAGTACGAGGGGACCTACTTCTTCGCCGACTACGTCCGCGGCTGGATGAAGTACCTCACCTTCGACAGCTCCGGAGAGGTCCAGAGCGTCAACACGTTCGACGACAACGCCGGGGCGGTCGTCGAGATCGACCAGGGACCGGACGGGTCGCTGTACTACCTCGACATCGCCTCCGGAACGCTCCAGAAGGTCTCCTACGACGCGACGACCGACGCTGAACCGACGCTCGACTCCATCGGAACTACGTTCGTCGACGAAGGCCAGACGAAACAGGTCACGGTCAGCGCGTCCGACGCGGACGGCGACCCGCTGACGCTGTCCGCCGAGAACCTCCCGGGCTTCGCCTCGTTCACCGACAACGGCGACGGCACGGGCACGCTCACGCTCGCCCCGCAGTCGGGTGAGGCCGGCCAGTACCAGGCGACTGTCTCCGTCAGCGACGGCGACGACACTGACAGCGAGACGTTCACGATCTCCGTCCTCGAACCGGGTATGGATCAGGTCGCCTACCGGGTCCACGCGGGGGCTGGAACGATCGCGGCGGTTGATAACGGACCCGACTGGGAGTCGGACACGACGTATATGCAGACCCTCGGTGACACGTCTGACTGGTCGGGCACGACCTACACCGTCGACGACTCGGTCCCGGCGAGCACGCCCGACGCCGTCTTCGAGACGGAACGCTGGCCCTCGTCCGGGTCGACTATCGAGTACGATTTCCCCGTCACGCAGGGTGAGACCTACGAGGTCCGGCTGTACTTCATCGAGCAGTACAGCGAGGCCCAGGATGTCGGCGATCGGGTTATGGACGTCTCACTGGAGGGTCAGACGGTCCTGAACGACTACGACATCGTCGCCGACGCCGGCTACAAGACGGGCACGATGCAGAACTTCACCGTCACAGCCAGCGACGGGACGCTCGACCTCTCGTTCGACCAGGACGGCGGGACCCACAACCCGCTGATGTACGGCGTCGAGATCGTCAAGCAGAGTCCCGACAACGACCAGCCGACGGCGTCGTTCACCTACTCGCCGTCCGATCCCACGACGGGCGAGTCGGTGAGCTTCGACGCCGCGGGATCGAGCGACTCCGACGGCTCGATCCAGAGCTACGACTGGGATTTCGACGGTGACGGGACGACCGACGCGACGGGCGAGAGCGTGTCGCACACGTTCGCTTCGAGCGGTGATCAGACGGTCGAACTCACGGTGACCGACGACGGCGGCGCGACCGCGACGGCGACCCAGACGGTGAGCGTCTCCTCGACTCAGCAGGGACAGCAGGTGCTCTACCGCGTGAGCGCCGGTGGGCCGGAGATCGCGGTCCAGAACGGCCCCGACTGGGAGAGCGACAACGGAACCGCGCCAAGCCAATACCGGGTCGGCGGCGGTGACGGTGCCACGGACTGGAACTCGTTCACGCCCGATCCCCCGCTGCAGTACGACGTCGGCTCCGCGGTGCCCGCGAGCACGCCGGACGCCGTCTTCGAGTACGAACGGTACGCCACCGACGACGAACTGGCGTACTCGTTCCCGGTCACGCAGGGCGAGACCTACGAGGTCCGCCTGTACTACATCGAACAGTACGAATCGGCGAACGGATCGTCTGACCGCGTGATAGACGTGACGGTGGAGGGGCAGACGGTACTCAACGACTACGACACCTCCAACGAGGTCGGATTCAAGAACGGGACGATGGAGAGCGCAGAGGTCACTGCCGACGACGGCACGCTTGACCTCACGATCGCCGACGTCAGCGACGAAAACAGCGCGAATCTCTTCGCTATTGAAGTGCTGGAAGCGACCGGTGGGGCGGCGAATCAGGCACCGAACGCGTCGGTCACCGCGTCGGCGACGGATGTCGAGACCGGCGAATCGATCGACTTCGACGCGTCGGCATCGAGCGATCCCGACGGCTCGATCGCGAGCTACGAGTGGGACTTTGACGGCGACGGGACGACCGACGCCACGGGCGCACAGGCGTCGCACGCCTTCCAGAGCGCCGGCACCTATCAGGTGAACCTCACCGTCACGGACGATGCCGGCGCGACCGCCTCGGCTCAGCAGACCATCTCGGTCAGCGAACCGGCGTCGTCGAACGTCGTCTACCGGGTCAACACGGGTGGCTCGGAGGTTTCGGTCTCCGACGAACCGAACTGGGAGAACGACTCGAGCTACCTCCTCACCAACGGGGGAGTGACAACCCACGACACCCAGTTCAATGTCACCGACAGCGTCCCGACGGGGACGTCTGAGCAGATCTTCGTCACCGAGCGGTGGCCGTCCTCCGGTTCCACCCTCGACTACGAGTTCTCGGTGACGCAGGGTGAGACCTACGAGGTCCGGCTGTACTTCATCGAGCAGTGGGCCCCCAATGACCAGGAAGGGACGCGGATCTTCGACGTCACCGCCGAGGGCCAGACGGTCCTGAACGACTACGACATTATGACCGACGTGGGCTTCGACAATGCGACGATGAAGTCCTTCGAGGTGACCGCCGACGACGGCACCCTCGACATCTCGCTCACGAAGGACGGCGGGAGTGCCAATCCGTTCGTGTACGGAATCGAGATCGTCGAGAAGGAGAGTTGATAGTATGAAGAAACGAACCACCCCGAACGGTTCTTCGGAGGAATCGGCGCGGAACGAGCATCGCATTAGTCGGAGAGACGTGCTTCGCGGAACGTCGGCACTCGGCGTCGCCGGGATGGCGTCCAGTCTGACCGTTGGACGGGCCCAGGCGGCACCTGACGACACCACCTTCGTGAGCGTTCCGGATATGTACAACTGGGACATCGCGAATCCTCAGTCCGGCTGGGAGGACGCGATCGACTGGTTCTTCAACCAGCTCACGTCCGTGGAAGGCGCCGAGTTCGCCCTCTCCGCGGGAGACATTATGGACGCCCGCTGGTGGTCCGACAAACAGCAGGTCGAGACGCTGGCAGACGAATACTGGGTCGGATACAAACAGCGATTCGAGAACAGCAACCTCCCGGTGTACGTCGCTCCGGGTGACCACGAGCGGGGCGACAACGACTGGCCCGACTGGAAGCTGGACCTGGTCCCCACGTTCGAACAGAAGTTCGTGGAGATCTTCGATCATCCCACGAACGGCCCGACGGGAAAGGAGGAACTGGCCTACTACTTCGTCGAGGACAACGCGCTGTTCGTCACGGTAGACACGTGGGAACTGAAGAACGGAGAGGTGCATCTGAGCGTTACCGGCGACCAGCTCACCTGGTTCGAGAACACCCTCTCGAACCACCAGGACAAGGACTTCATCGTCGTTCAGGGCCACGTACCAGTCATTCCCGGCGTCAACACCCGGAATTCGAGCGGCCTCTACCTGGAGGGGGGCCAGTCGTCCGCGTTCTGGCAGACGATGAAGCAGTACGGTGTCGACGCCTACCTGTGTGGCGAACACCACGCCATCACCACCGACAAGGTCGACGGCATCTGGCAGATCGTTCACGGGTCCCTCTGGGGGACGCACACGAACCTGAACTACCTCGTGGGAACCGTGGGGTCGGACACGCTCGAACTCGAACTCAAGGAGTTCGACGTGAGTTACGGCGGTGGCTACATCGACCACATCAATCGAGGCGATACGAACGCGCCCCGAGAGGAGGTCACGATCTCCGCCAGTGCCAAGCAGAACGGTCCCACCACTGTCGAGTCGATCACGATCGACAGCTCGGCGCCCGACAACCCAGACAGCGGGGGTTGTCCGGTCACCAAAACCGTGCCCGACCTGACCGATAATGGGAACGACGGGACGATCGAAGGAAACGTGTCGCAGGTCTCTGCCTACGACGGCGACGGCTTGCAGTTCAACGACGGCGGGTACGTTACTGTCGCGGAGAGTCCCAGCATCGACGTAACGGATCCGCCGTTCACGGTGGAGTGCTGGGTGAAACCCACCGACCCGAAAGCCGGCGGGAACGGGTACGAACCCTACGTCACGAAGGTCGGTGAAACAGGTCAGTACTCGCTCCACCGGACCTCCCTGGCGAACGACGCGAACGGCCAACTCGAATTCGCGGTCAGCTCCGAGGGAGAGTTCTACACGCCCCGGTCGCCCGTCCCCGACGACTGGCAGGGAACCTGGCATCACCTCGCCGGTGTGTACGACGGCAGCGCTGTCAAACTCTACGTCGACGGCGCGGAGAAAGACAGCGTCCCGTTCTCGGGAACGCTCGCGGACACGACGAGCCCGGGTGAAA
>ENA-ORDC01002282-ORDC01002282.1-marine-metagenome-genome-assembly--contig:-NODE-2282-length-11963-cov-3.475854_pt1 | contig 11963 bp, 7 predicted proteins | sample MGYA00237783_ERZ508515 | MGnify/ENA primary metagenome ERZ508515 (study PRJEB26186, sample SAMN06268792) | marine metagenome | isolation source: Eden Landing Ponds, San Francisco, CA, USA | place...
CCGCGACCCGCCGCAGCTGGCGATCAACTTCTGCGACACCGGGTTCCGCAACGACTGGGACCTGGAGCGCAACATCCCGGCGCTGCTGGAGATCCTGGAGATCCCCTACACCGGCGCCGACCCGATGGCGATCAGCCTGTCAACCGACAAGGCGCTGGTGCGGGCGCTCGCGCTGAACCACGGCGTCCCGGTGCCGAACGAGACCTTCGTCGACCTGACCGCCGACCCACTGACGCTGCCGCACATGTACCCGGCGCTGATCAAGCCGAACAGCTCCGGCGGCAGCTTCGGCATCACCGAAAGCTGCGTCGTCCACAGCGCCGAGGAGGCGGAGGCGTACCTGGAGTGGCTGGCGGCGGAGCTGCCGATCCCGGAGGCGCTGATCCAGGACTTCCTGACCGGCGCGGAATACACCGTCGGCCTGATCGGCAACCCGGCGCAGGGCTTCACCGCCCTGCCGGTGCTGGAGATCGACTACGGCCAACTCGGCCCCGATCTGCCGCCGATCCTGACCTACGGCTCCAAGGCCGACCCGGAGTCGCCGTACTGGAACAAGCTGAGCTTCAAGCCGGCCGAGCTGGGCGAGGTCAAGACCGCGCAGCTGGTCAACCACGCGGCGACGATCTTCAAGCGCTTGGGCGTGCGCGACTACGCCCGCTTCGACTTCCGCGACGGCGCCGACGGGCAGCCGCGGCTGCTTGACGCCAACACCAATCCGACCTGGTACCACGACGGCAAGATGGCGCTGATGTCCAGCTGGGCCGGGCACGACTACGCCGGGATGCTGGCGATGATCGTCCGCGCCGCGGCGGCCCGCTACGGCATCGCGGCGGGCGATGCGGTGCGTCCCGCCGCCTGACGCCGGGTGCGACTCCACGTTAAGCCTTGTTAACCTTTGCTCCGGTACGTTCGGTGCAAGGTACACAGGATTTGAGTGAAATTACGGCCATGGCCGACGGTTGCAAGGCGGACCCGCCCTCCCCGGCCCAGACGTCCGGCGGCGGCCCTGGCGAGGCGCTGCTGCGGGACGCGCTGGATGCGATCGGCGAAGCGTTCGTGATCTACGGACCGGACGGCCGGCTGGTGCTGTGCAACGAGAACTTCCGCAAGATCTACGGCTATAGCGAGGAAGAAGCGCAACCCGGCGTGCACTTCCAGGAACTGGGCCGGATCGACGTCGAGCGCGGCAACGTCGTGGTCGGCGACGAGCACGGCCACGGCGCGGACTACCTCGCCCGCAAGGCCGAGTACCGCCGCAAGCTGGAAGGCTCCTTCATCGTCCAGCTGAAGAACGGCCGGTGGCTCAAGACCACCGACCGGGCCACCTCCGACGGCGGCTTCGTCAGCGTGCAGTCCGACGTGACCGAGCTGAAGCAGGCCGAGGCCAAGATGGCCGCCGCGAAGGCGGAAGCCGAGCGCAGCAGCCGCGCCAAGTCCGAGTTCCTGGCGAAGATGAGCCACGAGCTGCGCACGCCGCTGAACTCGATCCTCGGGTTCTCGGAACTGCTGGCGCGCGACGCGCTGGGGCCGGCGGAGATGGACAAGGTGCGCAGCTACGCCCGCACCATCCACCACTCCGGCACGCTGCTGCTGCAGCTGATCGACGAGATCCTCGACCTGTCGCGCATCGAGGCCGGCAAGCTGCGGCTGGCCGACACGCCGGTCGACCTGGCCCGGGTCGTCGGCGACTGCGTCGAGATGATGGCCGGCTCGGCGCAGGCCGCGGGCGTGGCGCTGCGACAGAGCCCGCCGTCCGGTCCGACCCGGCTGCTGGCCGACGCGCGGGCGTTGCGCCAGGTGCTGATCAACCTGCTGACCAACGCGGTGAAGTTCACCCCGGCGGGCGGCCGCATCACCGTTGCGATCGCCGGCACCGCGGACGGAGGTACCTGTCTCAGCGTCGCCGACACCGGCGTCGGCATCGCCGAGGAGGATCTGCAGCGGGTCCGCGAGCCCTTCGAACAGGTCGCCGACGCCTACGCGCCGACCCACCGAGGCACCGGGCTCGGCCTCACCATCGCCGGCGCCCTGGTGGACGCGCACGGCGGCCGGCTGGAAATCGACAGCACGCCGGGCGAAGGCACGACGGTGCGGGTGCTGTTTCCGGCGGAGCGCACGCTGGCGGAGTAGCTGCGGCGCGCGGGAGCGCGCCCGCCGCAACACTTGCCCTCACCCCGAGCCAGCCGCCGCCAGGCGGCTGAGTGGAAGAACGCACCCGCACCCCGACGGAGCCGTGCGCCCTTCGACTCGGCTCTCCGGGCCGGCTCAGGGTGAAGACGGGCCGGAGCTGTGCGGTGGTGCGGCTACACCAGCTTCCGCGGAATCGTCTCGTCCCACTCCCGCACCAGGAACTCCCGGCCGTCGTCCAGCGCGCGGATGCGCGCCTTCAGGAAGAAGGTGTCGCGGTCGCAGGTCAGGTCCGTGGTGACCTCGACGGCGGTCGACCAGTCGCCGCGGCCGTGCTGGCTCTTCTGCTCGATGCGAGCGTGCGCGGTGGCCGGGTCGTACTCGTGGATCGCAAAGGTCTTGGTGATCGTGTAGCCGACCGTCAGGTCGATGTCCTCGATCCGGGTCACCGCGGCGCCGTCGAACTCGCCGCCGTCACTGCTGACCTCGTAGACGCTCACGTCGCTGGTCAGATCACGGGTCACCGTGCGCTTGAACGGGCCCGCCGCGACCTCGGTCAAGTCCGGCTTGCGCGCGGCCTCGGGCTCGGCGAACGGCGCCAGCTCGGCGTCCTCGGCGCGCGGCAGGCGCACCGGCAGGTCGAGCGTACTGACCCCGGTGTAGAGCGTGAGGCGCACCGGCTCCGGCGCCGGCCAAGCGACCGGCCAGTAGCTGGTCGACACCGACAGGCGGATCGTGTGGCCGGCCCGGAAGCCGTAGGCGATGTCGTTCAGCCGCACCCGGACCCGATAGCGTCGGCCCGGCTCCAGCGGCTGCGGCTCGGCGTGGCCATCGCGGTGGCACAGGTTGAGCAGGCCGTAGCTGACCCGGGCGGAGGCGCCGTCCGGCGCCACGTCGTTCAGGCGCACCGCCACGAACGCGACCGGCCGATCCACCGCCAGCTCCAGCTCCGCCACCGGCGCGCCCAGGATTTCCAGGGTCTCAGGCAGCGGGTCGGAATCGAACACCAGCGAGCGCCCGTCGTCCGAGCGCTGGTCGATCGGCGACTCGCCCTCGCCGCCGAAGGCGTACCAGTCGCCGGCGGCCAGCCCGGTGCTCTGCGGCGAGGCGATCCGCATGCGGTCCTCAGGATCCGCACGCTCGCCTAGCGCCAGCACGTTCAGGTACCAGCGCCGCGCCTGGATGCGCGGGCTGGGCCAGCGCTCCTCGGCGACCCAGCGGCCGGGCCGCTCCTCGTACAGCGGCGCCGGCGCCACCCAGTCCTCCAGCCAGACGCGGACCTGCGGCTCGTCCATGATCCCGGTGTCCTGGCCCTTCAGCCACTGGTCGAACCAGCGCAGGGTCTCCTGCAGGAAGCCGATCGCCGGGCCCGGCACGCCCAGGTGCGGGTACTTGTGGGCCCACGGGCCGACCAGGCCCTTGCGCGGCACGTCCAGCCCATCGAGCAGCCGGAACACGGCGTTGCAGTAGCCGTCCGCCCAGCCGCTGACGGCGTAGACCGGGATCTTGATGGCGGAGAAATCCTCGCAGACCGAGCCGTGCTTCCAGTAGTCGTCGCGGCGCTGGTGCTCCAGCCACTTCTGCAGCCACAGGCCGCTGCCTTCCAGCCGCTGCATCCACATCTCGCGCCACTTGTCGCCGACCAGCGCCGGGTCCGGCGGGCAGGCGTTGTGGTCGAACATGGTGGACGCCCAGGACAGGTTATCGCCCAGCAGGCAGCCGCCCATGTGGTGGACGTCGTCGGCGTAGCGGTCGTCGGTCGAGCACAGCGTGATGATGCACTTCAGCTGCGGCGGCTGCATCGCCGCGATCTGCAGACCGTTGAAGCCGCCCCAGGAAATGCCGATCATCGCGCAGTCGCCGGTGCACCAGGGCTGGTTCTCCAGCCACTGCAGCACCTCGACGCCGTCGTCCAGCTCCTGCTGCAGGTACTCGTCGGGGAGCACGCCGTCACTCTCGCCGCTTCCGCGGATGTCGACGCGCACGCCGGCATAGCCGTGGCCGGCCCAGTAGGGGTGCATCTGCACGTCGCGCGTCGCCGTCAGGTCGCGCTTGCGGTAGGGCAGGTACTCCAGGATCGCCGGCACCGGGTTGGTGTCGGCATCCTTGGGGCGCCAGATCCGCACGGCGAGCTTGCAGCCGTCGGAGAGGGTCAGCCAGGTCTCCTCCTCGAAGACCTCGCGCGGGAACTCGGTAACGATACGCATGGATATCCGATCTTGTGGTCCCCGCCGGACGGCGGGCGCGGAGCGCTATTCCTGGATGTCGCCGAACTCGAAGTGCAGGCTCTTGATCACCTGCTCGTAGTTCCACAGCAGCGTGGACTGATTCTTGCCGCCCATCCAGACGTAGGCGAGGGCATAGCTGTAACTGTCCTGCTCTGGCAAGTCCGACAGGCGATCGCCCTCCTCCACCTGCGGATGCACGATGGTGCCCGGAACCTTGGCCTCGGCGGCCTCGACCTCGGCGGCGCTGGGCACGCGGGTGACGGTCGCGTCGCCGAAGAACACCCGGTAGAAGAACTTGGCGGCGACCCTGAAGGCGCCCTCGCGGTGCGGCATGTCGGGGCGTTTGCCCAGCGCCAGGTCGACCGTCACCTGCTGGTGGCTGACGCCGTCGACCTTCTCGAACAGGTCGACGTGCGACTGCGAGATCCGGGTGTTGATCTCCAGCAGCCAGATCCGGTCCTGCACCTCGTCCCAGAAGAACTCGATGTTGAAGGCCGAGTTGTCGAAGCCCGTATGCGCCATGATGGTCTTGGTGAGCTCGTTCATCTTGGCCTGAACGCGCTCGGGCAGCTTCGACGGATACAGGTAGTAGTAGAAGCTCAGCACCTGCGGGTAGCGGATCGAGTCGACGATGCCGTAGGGCACCACCTCGCCCTCGTAGACGTAGCCCTCCACCGTGCACTGGCGCCCACCGATGATCTGCTCGGCCATGCAGTAGCGGCCGTCGACGGCGCGGATCTCGGCCGGCAGGTCGGCGCGTTCCAGCACGTAGTTGAACGGCTCCGAGATGCTGCCGATGTCGGCGCGCAGCTTCTCCACCGCGTGGTCGAAGTCCTCCGGGTTGTCGATTCGGAAACCCAGGCGCGAGCCGGACGACTTGATCGGCTTGACGAAGAAGGGAAAGCCCAGGCCGGCCTCGCCGATGCGCTGCAGCGCCGACTCGTCGAACGGGTCGAAGGCGGCGAAGGCAGGGATGTGGTCCGGGATCACCTCGTGTTGGACCTTGCGCGACCAGTACTTGTGCTCGCACTTCAGCAGCGCCTCCAGCGAGGTCGTCCGGGTGCCGAACTTGCCGCACAGAATCGGCAGCATGGTCGACACCGGGAAGTCCATGTAGCCGGCAATCGCGTCGATCGAGCCGTCAAAGGCGGACAGCTGTTTCTCCGCCTCGGCCAGCATGCCGGGGATGTCGAACTCCTCCGTCTCGTACAGCAGCGCCGGATCGATCAGGCCGTGGAAGGTATAGTCCTCCGCGCCGCGGATGCCTTTCAGCTTCTCGTGGAAGAAGTCGTTCAGACCGATGATGAAGATATTCTTCGACACGTGTCCTGCCAGGGCCCGCAGGCCCGGCCTCCGATGGTGACGGGAACTCCGGTGGGAACCCCCAGTGTAGCCCGGTTGCCACCGGGGCTGTAAACCGCTGTGCTGCCCGGACGGTGCGTCGCGGCGCGGCGGACCTGTTCGGCCGTGCCGGCGTGCGGGACCGCGCGGACTGGAGACGCCGCAATGTCCTGGATCAGGCAGCCCTTCGACGGGTCCGGGACCGACCCCCGAATCTTGGATGCCCTACGCGTCCGGCGGTTCCAGCGGCAGCACGACCGTCACCGTCGTGCCCTCGCCCTCGACGCTGTCGAGCTCCAGCGCGCCGCCATGCGCCTCCGCCAGCCGGCGGGTCAGCGGCAGGCCCAGCCCCAGACCGTCGTAGCTGCGCGACAAGGAGGCATCGGCCTGCTGGAACGGCTGCATGATCGACTCCTGACGGTCCGCCGGGATGCCGATGCCGGTGTCGGCGACCGCCAGGTAGATCCAGCCGTCGGCCGCCCGGGCGGTGACCGCGATGCGGCCGCCGGCGCCGGTGAACTTCACCGCGTTGCTGAGCAGGTTGACCAGCATCTGGCGCGCCTTCTGCGGGTCGGCGATCAACTTGGGCACTGCCTCGCCGGCCTCCACCGTCAGGTGAATGCCCTCCTTGCGCGCCTTCTCGCGCACGAACGACAGGCAGGTCTCGAGCAGCTGCGGCACGCCGATCTCGTCGTACTGCAGCCGGATCTCGTTCAGCTCCAGCTTCACCACGTCGATGATGTCGTTGATCACCCCGAGCAGGTGTTTCGAAGAACTCAGGATGTCGTCGACGTAGGCGTCGTAGCGCTCATTGCCGAGCGGACCGAAGGTGGCGTCGTCCATCAGCTGGGCGAAGCCGATCACCGCGTTCAGCGGCGTCCGCAGCTCGTGCCCGACCATCGCCAGGAACTCGTTCTTCGCCTGATCGGCCGCGCGCGCCCGGGCCAGCGCGTCGTCCAGCTCGGCGTTCTTGGTCTTGAGCCCGGCCAGCGCCCGTTCCAGCTCGGCGCGGTAGTCGCGCGCCCGGCGGTCCGCGGCGATCTCCTGGGTGACGTCGCGGGCCGAGCCCTGGAAGCCGGTGAAGGCGCCGGTCTCCTCGTCGAACTTGGGAATCGCCGACAGCTCGAACAGACGCTCGCCGGTGTCCGCCGTTTCCAGCCGGTACAGCACGTGCTCGAACGGGGCGCGCCGGCGCTTGTTCGGCGGCCGCAGGCCGGGCACCCGCGGGTTCGCCAGCACCTCACCGACCTCGAAGAAGTCGCGCGCCAGCAGGAAGGTGGGCTCGAAGCCCAGTACCTCGTCGCTGCGCGTGCTGGAGCGCCGGAACCGCCAGTCGGCGTCGATCTCCCAGACCCAGTCGGACACCGTCGAGAGGACCTCGTCGTGCTGCGCCCGCAGGCGCCGCACCGCGGCCAGCGCGTCCTGCGCCCTGGTGATCTCGGTGTAGCTGCCGATCAGATACTGCACCGCGCCGTCGGCGCCGGCGACCGGCTGGTGCCGGCCCTCGAACACCCGCGGCGGCGGGCCGTCCAGCCGCTGGGTCTCGCGCACCCCGCCCGGCTGCGCCGCCACGCGCCGCACCAGCTGCGCCGGCAGCGTCGCCGCGTCGTCGGTGACGACCCGCAGCAGCAGATCGCGGAAGCCCGCGTTGGCGTACAGCAGCCGGCCCTGCGCGTCGGCGACGTAGAACGGGCCGACCAGCTCCGACAGGGCCGGCCAGACAGCGGCCAGCGCCACGGCGGTCCCCGCCTCGGGCAGGGACTCGGGAACACCGGGCTGCTCCGTGAGGTCGGCGGTCAAGGACACGCTCCGTTGGTCTGGCCGTTGGACTGGAACGCCCGGCCGGAACGCCCGGCTGGGATGTCGCGCCGCTACTGCGCGGCGAGACGGCTCGGCCGCGCTGCGGCGTCGTCGCCCAGCGCCAGGTAGCTGACCCCGTGCTCGTAAAGCCAGCCGCGGTCGGCCTCGCTGACGCCGGGCTCGGCGATCGTCTCGATGCGCAGACGGTGCGCCATCTCCAGCAGCTTGCGGGCGATCACGCCGCGGTAGGGATCGCCGTCGATGCCGCCGACCAGCTCCCGCGACAGCCAGGCGAACTCCGGCCGCAGATGTTGCAGCAGCTCCAGCGCGCCCAGGCCGCTGCCGAGTTGGCCCAGCGCGACCCGGAAGCCGCGCTGACGGTAGAAACTGAGAATGCTCTGCAGGTGGCCGATGTCGTAGCCGCGGTTCGGGTGGCTCAGCGTGAACACGATGTGCTCCGGCGCCACGCCGACGCGCTTGGCCGCGGCGACGGTGGTCTGCAGGCAGTAGACCGGGTCGTAGATCGCCGCCGGCTGGAACTCGACGAAGATCGGCCCGTCGATGCCCTGGGCCGGGGCCCGCTCGATGCAGGCCACGCGGGCGGCGCGGTCTAGCTGGTGCAGCAGGTCCGCCTGCTGGGCCAGACCGAACACCGCATCCGACGTCATGTCCAGGCGTGGAAAGCGCATAAGGGCGGCGTGCGCCAGCACGTCCTCATGGTCGTCGGCGTAGACGATCGGGGCGAACGTGACCTCGTAGGCCGCGTCGCGCAGCGTCTCCAGGAGCGGCCCCGCCTGCAGAAAACTCAGCGTGCGCGCCAGCGAGGTCACGCGCGGGCAGTCGGCAACCTCGGGCGCGCGCTCGCCCAGCACGGCCAGCACCCGGGTGTCCTTCAGCTCCTCGACCGACAGCCGATCCGCCAGGCCGGCGACGGCCGCACGCATATCGGCATCGCCGATGCGGATCGTCAGCGCCGCCGGGTCCGCCTCGGCCCGGCCGAATGGGACCCCGGCCTGCCGCAGGTGCGCCTCCACCTTACCCCCGCTGTGGCCCTGCGGCGGCCAGAGGTAGAGCGTCCAATTCTCGCTCGGGGAGTCGGGCAGGGATTCGCAGCGGGCGCAGGTGCGGCTATCCGCCTGGCAGTTCATGCGGGGCTCCGTCTCGTGCACGGTGTCGGCGGCACCGCAGGACCCGTCACCCCCGCAGCCGGCCTGTCTTCGATCGCCGCATGATGCGGCGGAAAGGGGTCAAGAAACGGTAAATTCGGGCCAAGTTCCGGGCAGCGGAGGCTAAGACTCCGCCTCGGTCGCCCCGGGCGCCTGGTCTGCGGCGGAGATCTCGACCCGCAGCGTCGCGGCGGCCTCGGAGAGCGCACGCTGCACGTCGGCCGCGCTGGCGGCGCGCGCGAACAGGAAGCCCAGGTAGCGGTCGCCCTCCGGCAACGGCCGGATGTAGGTGCCGGGCGCGACGGTGATGCGCAGATCGACGATGCCGGGCACCGCGCGCGCGGCGCCCTGGTTGCCGACCGCCTCCAGCCGGCCCGCGCGCGGCACCGGCAGCATCATCACGCCCGCCGGCTCCGAATCGGTCCTGAGCTCGCCGGGATCGCGGCCCAGGGCGTGCGCCAGCACCAGCTCCTCCAGCGACAGGCCGGCGCCGTAGCGCAGCACCCGGCCGCACAGCCCGCCGATCGAGCGGGCCGCGATCTCCAGCGGCACCGGCCCATCGTCCTCGGTCAGGCGCAGCTCCGCGTGCACCGGGCCGTCGGTCAGCCCCAGCGCCGCGATCGCCGCCTCGGTGCGGCGGACGACGGCGTCCTGGGTCGCCCGCGGCAGGCGCGACGGGGTGGTGAAGATGGTCTCCTCGAAGGTCGGGCCCTCCATCGGCTCGGGCTTGTCGAAGATCGCCAGCACGTGCAGCCGGCCGCCGATCAGCAGCCCTTCCAGCGCCACCTCGCCGCCCGGCAGATAGTCCTCAGCCAACACATAGGGCGCGGCGCGCAGGCCGGTGGCCTCGTCGGTCTCCTGCAGGATGCGGCAGATGCGCGCGAAAGCGGCGGCGAACTGCTCGGCGTCGTCGGCGCGGATCACGCCGCGGCTGGCCGACAGCGCCAACGGCTTGAGGACGACGGGGTACTGGTTCACTTGGCGCGCCGCCGCCGGCGGGTCGTCGGCGGCGTCGAACAACCGCGCCATCGGCTGCGGCAGCCCGGCGGCGGTCAGGCACCGGCGGAAGCGGTACTTGTCGCCGGCGGTCGCCACGGCCTCCGGATCGTTGTGCGGCAGTCCCAGGCGGTGGCTGGCCCGGGCGGCAATGGTCGTCGTGCCCTCGTCGACGCCGACGATCGCGGTCAGCGGATGGGATGCATGGAACGCAGCGATCCGCTCCACCGCCGCGTCCGAATCGGCGAACGGCAGTTCCAGCGTCGCCGCCGGGTCGAACTGGGCCAGCACCGAGGCGCGCTCCGAACCGACCGTCACCGCGACCTGCATACGCTCCGCGGCCGCCAGGAAGTCCTCGGCGCGGTAGGACGTCGTCGGGATCAGCAACAGCAGTCGGCCTTGCATGCCAGTGAAGGTGGGGTGCGTCGGGCGGCAGGGGAAGGTTCGCGATCCCGTGGTTTGACGGTGCCCTCGCCGGGTCCGGACGTGTAGGCTGGTTCCCAGACCAAACGAGACGGCCGAGGCTGACGTGTTGGATCGGATCTGCCGGCGCATTCCGCGTTGCCGCCGTGGCCGGGGGCGCTATGCCGCCCTTGCTGCCGCGGCCCTGGCCCTATCCGGCTGCGGCGGGCCCAGCGAGGACCTGGGGGCGTTGGGCGTCGGCGGCGTCGTCGGCGCGGCCACCGGCAACCCGGCGATCGGCATCGCCGCCGGCGTCGGCACCCGTTTCGCGCTCCAAGAGGCTTTCCTCTACAGCGAGCGCAGCTTCTATGGCTCGATGCAGGACAGCATCGCGGCAGCCGGCGGGGACACGGCGATTGGCGAGGTCGCTGCCTGGACCTTCGAGGGCCCGCTGGATCTGGGCGACAGCCGCGGCAGAGTGGAGACGGTGCGGACCTTCGGTCGACGGCTGCGCTGCAAAGAAATCATCTTCACGGTCGAGCCGCTGCCGGAGCTCCCAGAGGACGAAGCCGACCCGGGCACACGGAGCCGCCCGGTGCCGCCGGTCGACCCGACGAGCCCGCTGCCGCCAAATGCCGAGGTGTTCACCACCAGCATCTGTCGCACCCCCGACGGCTGGTCTTGGGCGCAGGCCCGGCCGAGCACGACGCGTTGGGGCGGGCTTCAGTAGGATCGCCGCAGATGGCGTCTCGCCTCGGCTTCGACGTTCGTGCGAGCGGTTCGAGACGGCGCTAGGCGCCTCCTCACCATGAAACTTCGAGCAAGCTTCCTACCCAAGCATCATCCTAAACCCGTCGAAGGGCGGCCGTCTCGAGGGGGTCCCTAGTCCGCGACCACCACGCCCAGCGCGAAAGCCGCCAGGGCGAGCGCGCTGGCGGACAAGATCAGCGCCGTCTTGATCCAGCCGTTGCCGCGGCCGCCGCCCAGGGCTCGGGCGGTGTCGGGGTGGACGCGCAGACCGCCGCCGGTCTCCACCTCCTCCACCACGCGCTCGATGCGGGCGATCGTCTCGGGCAGGCGGCCGGCGATCTGCGCCCAGTCGCGGCCGGCCTGCTCGACGCGGGCGGCGGGACCGCGGTTCTGCCACATCCACTCCTCGATCAGCGGCTGGGCCAGGGTCCAGATGTTCAGGTGCGGATGCAGCGCCCGGCTGACGCCCTCCGCCATCATCATGTTCTTCTGCAGCAGCAACAGTTGCGGCTGCACCTCCAGCGAGAAGGCCTCGCTCAGCGAGAACAGCTGGCCCAGGAGCCGGCCGAACGAGATCTCGTGCAACGGCCGGCCGAAGATCGGCTCGCAAACGCTTCGCAGGGCCTGCGAGAAGCTGGCGAGCGACGGTCGCCCCTCGCCCGGCTTGGGCAGGTAGCCGGCCTGCAGCTGCACCTCGGCGAGCCGCATGTAGTCGCGGTCGAGCAGCGCCAGCAGCATGTCGGCCAGCAGCATCCGGGTCTTGCGGTCGAGCCGGCCCATGATGCCGAAGTCGACGGCGACGATGTTGCCGTCCTGATCGACGAACATGTTCCCGGGGTGCTGGTCGCCGTGGAAGTAGCCGTCGCGGAACACCTGCTTGAAAAAGATCGCCGCCGCCTTCTCCAGCACCAGGTCCAGGTCGTGCCCGGCGGCGACCAAGGCCTCGCGGTCGTCCATCGGGATGCCGTCGATGCGTCCGGCGGTCAGCACCCGGCGCGAGGTCCGGCTCCAGTCGATCGGCGGCACGTTGTAGGTCGGGTCGTCACGGAAGTTCTCGGCCAGCTCGTGCGCCGCCGCGCCCTCCATGGCGAGGTTCATCTCGAAGCGCACCTGCTCGGCGAACAGCTGCACCAGCGCCACCGGCTTGAGGCGG
>ENA-ORDC01002283-ORDC01002283.1-marine-metagenome-genome-assembly--contig:-NODE-2283-length-11963-cov-2.632677_pt1 | contig 11963 bp, 11 predicted proteins | sample MGYA00237783_ERZ508515 | MGnify/ENA primary metagenome ERZ508515 (study PRJEB26186, sample SAMN06268792) | marine metagenome | isolation source: Eden Landing Ponds, San Francisco, CA, USA | place...
TCAGTTGGGTGGCACGCATCTCCTCACAGAGCAGGCGCGCGGTGGACAGCGGCGTACCCAGTTCGTGCGCCGCCGTGGCCGCCTGGGCGCCCAGGGCCAGCAGTTTTTCGTCGCGCAGCCGCTGGAGCTGCATGCTACGCAGGGCCGCTTCGCGCTCGCGCAGGGCCCGCGCGGTGGTGTAGACGAAAAAGGCCAGCAACAGCGCGGCCCAGGCAAAGGCCACCCACATGCCCTGCAGGTGCATCCGGTAGGCCGCGCCGGCATCTCCGGGATTACCGTGCGTCATCCCGCTGCCGGGCCAGGCGAGCAGCGCGAGATACCCCAGCACGGCGGTCAGCAGCAGCACGATCACATAGCGCCCGGGCAGCAGCACGGCCGCCAGCGCCAGTGGCAGCAGCAATAGCATGACGAAGGGATTGGCGGCCCCGCCGGTCAGCGCCACCAGCAGAAAGAGCACGCCCTGATCGGCGAGCAGATGGGCAAAAACCTCCGGATCCCGGCCCGCGCGCGAGTCGCGGCTGCGTCCCCAGACCACAACCAGCAACACCAGATTGCCGGCCAGTAACGCCCCCACGGCCGCCACCGGCCAGGGACCGTCGAGCAGACGGGTGCCGGCCCACACCGCCAGCACCTGCAGCACCAGCGACAGGCTCCGGAACCAGGCCAGTTGCCGCATGGGCGCGGCGCCGGCGAGCGGCTGTCGCAAGGGAATCGGGCATCGCTTCATCAATGAGTCTCCGGCGCGAAGACTGCCACAAGGCCCGGCGGGCGAACAGCGGCGAAAGGACGCACCCTCAGGCACTGCCCGTGATAAACAGGGTCAGCACGAAGAGCAGGAACACCAGCGTGACCAGAATGAGCGCGTCGCGCAGCCGCGAGATGCCCTTCCAGCCCCCGGCCATGATCTCGCGGCGCACCCGGAAGAACTCCCAGGTGCCCAGGGCGATGATGATCCCGCCGAGCCCGAACAGGCACAGCGGCACCCACAGACGCGTCACCGGTGACGCCGTGACGGCGCTGGCCGCGCCCAGTCCCTTGAGTACCAGATGAAAGCGCTCGATCACGAAGCCCAGAGTAATGAAGGCGACACTGGTGCGAATCCAGTTGAGCAGGTTGCGTTCGTTGGAAAGGCGCGAGCGCTGGATGTTCTGGAACAGCATGGCTTGCTGCCAGTCGGTCATGTTCTCGTCGTCGAGAATTTCCTGGGTATGTTTAGCCATGGGAGACTCCTGATCGAAACTGCGGCAGTGGCCATCTTCGGGAGCATGGTGACGCGAATCAAGATCAGGGCGACACGGTGAAGGCCCGACGGCCGCTCTGCCCGTGCGGAGGAGCTTGGCGCGGGGAGAAATAGCAGGCTCCGCTGAACCACCTCTGCGATCGCCGCCTAAAGCAAAAGGCAAGTCGCAGGGTGCGCTATGCGCACCCTGCGAATTTCAACCACAGAGATCACAGAGGTGAACCTTTTCTTTCTCTGTGCTCTCTGTGATCTCTGTGGTTATTTCATCCGTCCCGGGCCGTTCCGGGTCAGTCTTCCGGGTCTCCCCTTCACAAGGGGAGGATCGAGGAGAGGAGTAACAGGCTGTTGAAAAAACCCGGCACGGGGCCGGGCTTTTCCTTTGCGATTGGCGACGCGCATCTTCAGAACATGAAGTGCTCGTCCTCGATCGCCATCAGGCACTCCAGGCCACCTTCGATGGCACCCTTGTGCGCGTCGCAACGCGGCAGCAGACGCCGGAAATAGAAACGGGCCGTGTCGATCTTGGCCTGATAGAAGGCCGTCTCCGTGGTACCCGCGTCCAGTTGTTCCTGCGCCGTCTTCGCCATGCGCGCCCAGAAATAGGCTAGCGAGACATAACCGGCGTACATGAGATAGTCGACGGAAGCACCGCCCACCTCTTCCGGGTTCTGCATCGCCTTCTGCCCCAGCTCCATGGTCATGTTGCCCCATTCCTCGTTGCGCGCGGCCAGGGGTTCGATGAACTCCTTCATGGCCTCGTCGCTTTCCAGCGACTGGCAGAACTTGTGAATGATCTTCGTCCAGACGCGCAGCTGTTCGCCCTGGCTTTGCAGCACCTTGCGGCCCAGCAAATCCAGCGCCTGGATACCGGTGGTGCCTTCGTAGATGGTCGAGATCTTGGCGTCGCGCAGGTTCTGCTCCGCGCCCCATTCGCGGATATAGCCGGAGCCGCCGCAGACCTGGATCCCGTGAATGGCCGATTCCACGCCCACCTCGGTGAGAAAAGCCTTGGCGATGGGCGTGAGCAGCGCCATCAGGTTCTCGGCTTCCTCGTCGCCCTGGTTCACCAGATCCCCCAGGGTAGAGGCATAATAGGTCATGGCGCGGCCACCCTCGGCGAAGGCCTTGGCGGTGAGCGTCATGCGGCGCACGTCCGGATGGACGATGACCGGGTCCGCCGGGCCGTCCGGATTCTTGGGACCGGACAGCGAACGCATGGCCAGGCGCTCGCGGGCGAAATCCAGCGCCACCTGGAAACCACGCTCGGCATGGGCTACACCCTGAATGGCCGTGCCCAGCCGGGCGAAGTTCATGAAGGTGAACATGCAGTTCAGCCCCTTGTTCTCCTCGCCGATGAGGAAACCCTGGGCGCCGTCGAAATTCATGACACAGGTGGCATTGCCGTGAATGCCCATCTTGTGCTCGATGGAGCCGCACACCAGGTCGTTGCGCTGCCCCGGATTGCCATCCGCGTCCGGGAGGAATTTGGGCACGATAAACAGCGAAATGCCTTTGGTGCCCTCGGGGGCGCCGGGCGTGCGTGCGAGCACGATGTGAACGATATTGTCGGCCATGTCGTGCTCGCCGGCGGAAATCCAGATCTTGGTGCCGGTAATGGTGTAGGAGCCGTCGTCACGGGGTTCGGCCTTGGTCTTCAATAGCCCCAGGTCGGAACCACAGTGCGGCTCGGTCAGGCACATGGTGCCGGTCCACTCGCCACTGACCAGTTTGGGCAGCCAGGTGTTCTTCTGCTCGTCCGTGCCATGGCTCTCCAGCGTGGCCACCGCACCATGGCTCAGGCCCGGATACATGTTCCAGGCCCAGTTGGCCGTGCCGATCATTTCACTGATCGCCGTGCCGGCGGAGTTGGGCAGGCCCTGACCGCCGTATTCCGGATCGCCGTTCATGGACGGCCAGCCGCCCTCCACATATTTCTGGTAGGCTTCCTTGAAGCCCTTGGGCGTGGTCACTTCGCCATTGTGATACTGGCAGCCTTCCTCGTCCGCCGAGCGGTAGAGCGGATCGAGCTCGTTCATCGCAAACTTCGCACCTTCCTCCAGGAAGGCATCGACGAGCTCGCGGTTGAGTTCCTCGACGCCGAGGTTCTGATAATGATCCTCGAGGTTCAGAACCTCGTGCAGCACGAAGCGCATGTCGCGCAGGGGAGCTTTGTAATCCGCCATGGGAGATCTCCGAAATATAACCGTGGAGGGGCGGCATCCGGTGCACGGAGCCGACCCGGCGTCAATACTAGCGCCGCCATCCCCGCAGGCACAGAGCGGAACGTGACCGGAGGGTCAAACAGGTGTTTGAATCCGGCTTCGCCTTCGGCTACGCCGTGACAAGTTTCGTCTTCCGCCTTCGCTTTCCTTCGGAAAGCTTCGACGTGACCAGTCCGGCAAACGGCCACCGGCCTGATTGTGCCCGTAGCGAGCGTAGGGTGCGCCGTGCGCACCTTCAATCTCCAGTGGTGCGCACGGCGCACCCTACCTGCGGCGTGACGGAGTCGCCAGCGGCCATTCCGGGAACCCCGAAATAACCACAGAGATCACAGAGAGCACAGAGGGGCCTGGCAGTCTCTGTGTTCTCTGTGCGCTCTGTGGTGAAATAGCCGAACCCGCGAATCAGGAGAGTCCCATGATAGACCCCGAACTGCTCGATATTCTGGTCTGCCCGGTGACCAAGGCGCCGCTCATTCTCGACCGGGACAACGACGAACTGCTGTGCAAGACCAGCGCCCTCGCCTATCCCATCCGCGACGACATCCCCGTGCTGCTGGAACAGGAAGCCCGGCAGATGAGCGACGACGAGCTGCGCCGGCTTTGAACGCGCCCCGCCTCGCCCTGCTCGCCGGCTTGACGCTGAGTGCGCCGCTACCGGCTGCGGACACCACCGACAGCGAACGAACGGACGCCGAACACACCGGCCCGCCCCCGGAGCTGCAACGGATCCCGCGCACCGACCGCGAATGCCTGGAACGGGCCGTGGCCACCGCCGCAGACGACACCCCGGCACGGGCCCTGCGCGACTGGTGCAATCCGCCCACCGAAACGGACAGCTATACCCCGGCCCACGACGCCCTGCGCTCGCGCCTGGCGCTGGAGGAACGCACCCAGTTCAACCCCTTCGTGCTCACCCCGCACCGGCGCAACTACCTCATGCCCTTCAGCAACTGGACCAACCGCTCCTGGAAAGATCCGGCGCGCGACCCGGACAGCCTTCAGCCCCATGAGGTGAAATTCCAGGTCTCGCTGAAGACACCGCTGGTCGATGACGCCCTGGGTGACCACTACACTCTCTACGGGGCCTTCACCATGACTTCCTGGTGGCAGGCCTATAACGAGGACGTATCACGCCCCTTCCGCGAATCCAACTATGCGCCCTCGGTCTTTCTCTCGCGCCCGCTGGGCGGCGGCGCCGGCCCGGTGGAATCCGAAATGCTCTCCGCCGGCTTCGTCCACGAATCCAACGGCCAGCCCGAACCCACCTCACGGGGCTGGAACCGCATCTTCGCCAGCTACATCTTCCGCACCGGCTCGTATTACTGGCACCTCAAGCCCTGGTACCGCATCCCCGAGGAAAGAAAGGATTTCCCCCTGGACCCGGACGGCGACTCCAACCCGGACATCACCGACTACATGGGCAACTTCGAACTAACCCTGTCGAGGCCCTTCAACAACCATGTAGTGGACCTCATGGTCCGCCACAACCTGGACCAGCACGAGGACCGCGGCGCCGCGCAGCTGGATTACTCCTTCCCGATCAATGAGCGATTCAAGGGGATTTTTCAGGTCTTTACCGGCTACGGGGACTCGCTGATTCACTACAACGAGTACGTTACGCGGGTGAGTATCGGGATTTTGCTCACGGATATGCTGTGAGCAGTTGAAAGACGAAAGCGGAAAGCCGAAAGAACCCGGCAGCATGGGAGCGGCCATCCCGGCCGCGAAGCCACGAGAATGCGGTACACGTGCCCCGGTCACCACCCCCATTGAAATCCGGGCTTTAGGCCAGTCAAGATAACAAGGAAAGAACACAAGAGCCGGGCGCCAGACCCGCGGAAATTTAGCCAGTTACGCCAAGGAGCTGGAAGTGCGTATAGGAAAATCTCCTGCCGGCACGAATACTGGATATCCCTACCTTCCTTTTAATCACTCTTAATTGCCTCTATCTATGAAAATTGTAACCTGGAACTGTAATGGAGCACTCAGACGAAAGCTTGCAGAAGCAGATAGCTTGCAAGCTGATATCTTGGTCGTTCAGGAGTGTGAAGACCCTGCGCTATCGCCCCCTGCATATAGAGAGTGGGCAGGTTCTTACCTGTGGGTGGGCGAGTCAAAAAACCGTGGCATCGGAATTTTTCCCCGAAATATTCATCGAGTTGGAAAGTTAAACTGGAGTGGCAGCTTTTCCGTTCCTGGGCTGTTCAGCAAAAGTGAAACACTGCGTTGGAGCACGGAAGATCTCAGGCTTTTTCTCCCTTTCACTATCAATAGAGATTTCACTGTTCTAGCCGTATGGACGAAGGGGCGCAATGAAGACGCATTTGGATACATAGGGCAATTCTGGAAATATCTTCAGATCCATCGTGACAACCTTAGAGGGCCAAAAACAGTCATTCTCGGCGATTTTAATAGCAATGTGCGCTGGGATAAGCCGGATCGCTGGTGGAATCACTCAGACGTAATTGCTGAGCTTAGCGACATGGGCTTCAAGAGCCAGTATCATCGAGTGGTCGAGGAAGAACAGGGCAGTGAGAGCACTCCAACATTTTTCTTGCAGCGGAACCGCGATAAGGCCTATCACATTGATTACGTTTTTACCTCTTCAGACTTTTCCGAAAAATGCAGTTTGCAGGTCGGTCAGCACAACGAGTGGATTTCAATAAGTGACCACGTTCCGTTGACGTTGAACATCAAGAGTTAACAATGCAATAAAATCGTCCAGGCTTCGGCCTTCAACGGACGCCCTTGTCAAAGCGCCGTTTATTGCTAGCGTTAAGTGTCGGGGGAGACAGACTCAATAAGTCGGTGCACACGGACAAATCTGACGCTGTGTCCAAGTTTTTGCGATCGGGGCAAAACATAAGGAGAAATCATGAAATTCAGAACGCTCAAAATGGCTATCGGATTTGTCGGGGCTTCCGTGGCACTTCCAGTCCTCGGAGACATGCTCGCCCCAAGCCACTCGTGCCGTCAGCCAAACAAACCCTATGAGTTTACTTCCCAGCGGCAAGTCGACCGGTTTAATTCTGAAGTTGAAGACTATCGCTCTTGCATCAATCGCTTTGTTGGAAAACAACAAGAAGCTGCAGCCGCTCACCAAAATGCCGCTCAGGATGCCATTTATGAGTGGGATGACTTCGTTAAGTACGAGCTAAACTAAACACCGACAACAAGGCAATCTAGGTGGGTCCGTGTCTTTGGGCCTCCACCGAAAGCTCTTATCAGTCCGCCTGTACTTGGCGTTAGATCACAATGGACTTATCCCACTGTCGGGTCTAGGCAGATACTGCGGAAGCTCCCCTAGTCGTAGCTGTATTCAGATACACCGATCTGGCAGGACATCTGTTACATCGACTGGGACCGACCATTGAAGGGTCCTGATGGAATCATTCACGCAATTTTCGCCGGGTTTGCACCAGTCTGCTCTTATGACACAACTTCAAGGCAATTTACTGGTCCAGGGCGCCAGCCGGGGCATTGGCCTGGCCATGGCGGAGCATCTGCTGGAGCACTCCGGTGTGGAACGGGTGATCGCCACCAGCCGCGTGCCGAAGAGCAGCGAGGCGTTGACCGAGCTGCGGGACCGTTCGGACGGGCGGCTGGTGCTGGTGCCCATGGATGTGACCGACGATGCGTCCATTGCGCGCGCCGCTGAAACGGTGCGCGGCCACGCGGATTCGCTCGACGGGGTGATCAACACCGCCGGCATCCTGCACGATCCGGAAGGCAATATCGGCCCGGAGAAGCGTGTGGAGCAGCTGGATGCGGCTGCGCTGGAGCGCGTTTTCCGGGTCAACGCCTTCGGGCCCATGCTGATGGGCAAGCATTTCTTCGCCCTGCTGCGACACAAGCGGCCGGCGTTCTTTGGGACTCTGTCCGCCCGGGTTGGCAGTATCGAGGACAATCATCTGGGCGGCTGGTACAGCTACCGGGCGAGCAAGGCGGCGCAGAATCAGTTCACGCGCACCTTTGCCGTGGAGGCGGCTCGGCGGGCGCGGAATCTGCGGGTGCTGGCGTTGCATCCGGGGACCACGGATACGGATCTATCCGCGCCCTTTCAGCGCAATGTGCCCGAGGGGAAATTGTTTTCCACGGCCTTTGTGGCGGAGCGGCTGCTGGACGTGATCGCGAATACGGACGTGAGCGATTCGGGATCCTTTCTGGACTGGGATCACCAGCGCATTCCCTGGTAGCCAGATAATGCTTTGAATATAACCACAGAGGTCACAGAGAGCACAGAGGAAGAAAGCGTCCAACTCTGTGCTCTCTGTGACCTCTGTGGTTTTTATTGTTTTTTGCCGCCTGGGACGGCGCTGGTCGCGGCGGGGGCGCCGCTCCCACACTGACCTGGGTGCCTTTTCTTGCACCTTGCCCCTTGCTCCTTGCGCCTTGCGCCTGAAATCCTGAAGCGCACTAGTAGCGCTTCAGGATTTCCTCGCGCAGACGTTCCAGCTCCGGACTGAAGTGAACCGCATAAGGCTCAGGCGCCCGGTCCATGGACAGCAGTGCCGGCGGCAGCGAGGCGAGGTTTTCGCGGACGCGGGCGCGGGTGCCTTCCGGTTCCGGGGCGGGCAACACGGGGGAGCCCTCGGAGACCACCGGGCGCAACAGGGGCACGCCGTTGCGGCCTTCGTCGCGCAGGGTGATTTCGTCGTGGGTGCAGCGCCCGGTGCCGTCGGTGTAGCGCCAGACCTGTTTGCGGCCCGGGTGGATGGCCTTGCCCGGGGCATTCTTCAGCCGGCCCTCGCCGCCGTATTCGGTGAGCTTGTAGGCGATATCCAGGGCCGGGGCGTCGGTGACCGCGCCCATTTCCGTGCCCACGCCGAAGCCGTCCACGGGAGCGCCGGAGGCGACCAGATCCCGGATCTTCCATTCGTCCAGGCCGCCGCTGGCCAGAATCTTGACCTGATCCAGACCGGCCTCGTCGAGGCGCTTGCGCGCTTCGCGGGACAGGGTCGCCAGATCGCCCGAATCCAGCCGGATGCCGCCCACATCCAGGCCTTCATCCCGAACCAGGCCAATGACCTTGTCCACGGCGGCCAGGGTGTCGTAGGTATCCACCAGCAGGGTGGTGCCGGGATAGAGCCGGGCATAGCTCCGCAGCGCCTCGAGTTCGTCGCCGTGGGCCTGAATATAGGAATGCGCCAGGGTGCCGCGCGCGGGCAGCCCATGGATGAGGCTGCCGAGCACATTGCTGGTGCCGGCAATGCCCGCCACCCGATAGGCGCGGACCGCGCGCAGGGCGGTCTCCATGCCGTGCATGCGGCGCATGCCGAAATCCACCACGGGACGCTCACCGGCCGCCAGCACCATGCGCACCGCCTTGGACGCCAGCTGGGTCTCCAGGTGGATGAAGTTCATGAGAAAGGTTTCGAGCAGCTGCGCCTCGGCAATGGGCGCGCGCACTTCCAGCAGGGGCTCGCCGGGAAACACCGGGGTGCCTTCCGGCATGGCGTGGATCTCGCCGGAGAAGCGGAAGTCCTCCAGCCAGCGCAGGAAGTCGTCATCGAAGAGAGCCAGTTCGCGCAGGCGCTGCACCTGGGCGCGAGGAAAACGCAGGGCGGTCGCCAGTTCGGCAGCCTGTTCCTGACCACAGGCGAGCATGAAGTTGCGCTCGCCGGGGAGTTCGCGGAAGAACAGGGAAAACACGGCCTGCTCGTTCATGCCCTCGGCGCGGTAGGCGCGGGCCATGGTGAGTTCATAGAGATCGGTGAGCAGGCCCAGTTCCGCCGGTTCGGGCCAGAGTCCCATCATGCGGGCGCGCCTTCTTCCACGATGGCGCCGGCCTCACGCAGCTGTTTCAGGATCCCGTCTTCCTGATCCGGGAAGACCGGCCGGGTGGCGGAGCGGATCAGATGGGTCTCGAAGCCTTCGCGGCAGGCGTCACGCACGCTGTGAAAGACACAGACATCCTCGGCGAGACCGCCCACCCAGAGGCGCTTGACGCCCTGCCGGCGGAGCCAGTCGGCGAGGCCGGTGCCGTCGAAGGCGGAGTAGGCGTCCCGGTCGAAGCCGGTGCCCTTGCTCACGATCACCGTGCCTTCGGGCAGTTTCAGTTCGGGATGAAAATCGGCGCCCGGGGTGTCCTGAACACAGTGCTCCGGCCAGGGGCCGCCGCGCTCGGCGAAGGAGATGTGGTTGACCGTGTGCCAGTCCCGGGAGGCCACCACGGGGAGGTTGGCGTCGCGGGCGGCGCGGGCCCAGTCGTTGAGGACCGGAATCACTTCATCACCACGCGGCACTTCCAGCGCGCCGCCCGGACAGAAGTCGTTCTGCACATCGACGATCAGCACGGCGTCGCCGGCCTTGAGGGGTTTGCGCACCATCCCGGATCTCCTGTATTCGCCTTCATGAACCTTGAGCCACCCGGACCCGGTTTCAAGACAGCCGCATAGCGTCCGTGCGGCACCGGGCAACGTTTTCCATTGTGTCAGCCGTGCCGCTCCAGCGCGTGAAGGTGAATGTCCACCGCGCCCTGGTCGAACAGCACGAAACGAACACGCCGGGGCCGGCCGCGCTCACGCGATTCACTCACGACGGTCGCCAGGGCGATGTCCGCCGCTTCTTCCATGGGATACCCGAAGGCGCCGGTGGACAGCGCCGGAAAGGCCAGGCTGTCGAGGCCGTTTTCGTCCGCCAGACGCAGGGCATTGCGGTAGCAGTCCGCCAGCAATTGCGGCGAGGGTTCGTCCACGCCATAGATAGGCCCCAGGCAGTGAATCACATGGCGATTGGGCAGATTGGGCGCGCTCGTGATCACCGCCTCGCCCGGCCGGATGGGCGCCAGGGGCGCGCATTCCTCGGCCAGTTCCGGACCGGCCGCCCGGTGGATGGCCCCGGCAACGCCGCCACCGGTGCGCAGCTCCGCGTTGGCCGCATTGACGATGGCATCCATGTCGTCCTGCCGGACAATATCACCGCGCACGCACTCGATTTCCGCCATGGCTGAGCTCCCGCTGCCTTTTGCGGAAACTCTAACGCCGTTTCGTGGAAGTCGGCCAGTGATCCAACAGGTAGATGGACAGACTTGCCATCAAACCGGCATGCGTTGGCCGCAGGCATGGTTAAGCCCCTCCTTTTCTTACGGGCGAAGCCGAAGGCGAGCCCGTCTTCGACGGGCCCCGCTGAGCCGCCGAGGGCGGCGGGCGGAGCGCAGAACAAACCCGCCATGGACGGCGGGTTTAGGCGAGCCAAATCGTGGATGATTTGTCTTGCCGCGTTCTGCGTGGAGCCCGCCAACTGAGGGGATCCGACCAGCCAATCGCAGATTGGGTGGTCGGACGGTGAAGTGGGGTGTCGTTTTTTTTGCTTACTTTTTTTGGACAAGCAAAAAAGAGTAAGGCGCCCGCCGGGGCGCGTCCCGGCTTGCCGCCCGAAGGGCGGCCCTGGCCGGAAGCACCGCGAAACGGATCAGGCCGTGCCCCCCACGGTAAGCGCATCCACCCGCAGCGTGGGCTGCCCCACCCCCACGGGCACGGACTGGCCTTCCTTGCCGCAGACGCCAATGCCCGAGTCCAACTCCAGGTCATTGCCCACCATGGAGACGTTCTGCATGACTTCGGCGCCGGAGCCGATCAGAGTCGCGCCTTTGACCGGGCAGACGATCTTGCCTTTCTCCACCAGATAAGCCTCGCTGGAGGAGAACACGAAGCGACCGGAGGTAATGTCCACCTGGCCGCCACCGAAATTCACCGCATAGATGCCCCGGTCCAGGGAACCGATGATGTCATCGGGACTGTCCTCGCCGGGCAGCATATAGGTGTTGGTCATGCGTGGCATGGGCAGGTGGGCATAGGACTCGCGGCGGCCGTTGCCGGTAGCGGGCACGCCCATGAGATGGGCGTTGTGCTTGTCCTGCATGAAGTTCACCAGCCGGCCGTTGTCGATCAGGGTGTTATAGCCGGTGGGCGTGCCTTCATCGTCGATATTGAGCGAGCCGCGCCGGCCCGCCAGGGTGCCATCGTCCACGACGGTGACCCCGGATCCGGCCACCTGCTGGCCCAGGCGGTCGGCGAACATGGAGGTGCCCTTGCGGTTGAAATCGCCCTCCAGACCATGGCCCACCGCCTCGTGGAGCAGCACGCCCGGCCAGCCCGGTCCCAGGACCACGGGCATGGTACCCGCCGGCGCCGGTTCCGCCTCCAGGTTTACCTGGGACTGGCGCACGGCCTGGCGGGGCCAGTCCTGCCAGCGATCACCTTCCAGCAGCCAGTCATAGTCCACGCGACCTCCACCGCCGGCGCTGCCGCGTTCACGCCGGCCGTTGCGCTCGGCAATCACGGACACATTCAGGCGCACCAGCGGGCGTACATCCGCCGCCAGCGTGCCGTCACTGCCCAGCACCAGAATGACTTCATGGCGACCCGCGAGCGAGGCGGTCACTTCCCGGATGGACGGATCGAGCGAACGTGCCATCTGGTCCACTTCCTGAAGCAGTTGCACCTTGCGTTCCGAGTCCCAGGAGGCCAACGGATCATCGGGGCCGTACAGGGCCGGGC
>ENA-ORDC01002284-ORDC01002284.1-marine-metagenome-genome-assembly--contig:-NODE-2284-length-11959-cov-5.055294_pt1 | contig 11959 bp, 15 predicted proteins | sample MGYA00237783_ERZ508515 | MGnify/ENA primary metagenome ERZ508515 (study PRJEB26186, sample SAMN06268792) | marine metagenome | isolation source: Eden Landing Ponds, San Francisco, CA, USA | place...
GAGGTGGGACGGTCCGAACTCAGGGGACTCGCGGAATCGACCGGCGAATCGACGGCGCTGGTGGTAGCCGAGGACGGGCGGGCCGTCCACGCGGCGGTCGAGGACCCCGATCGGAACGGTCGGCGGGTCCGGCTCGGAGACCGTCTCCCGCTGCACGCGACGGCCGCGGGGAAGTTGATCCTCGCCTACCGGTCCCGAGAGGCCGTCGAAGAGTACGTCGAGGCGTACGGGCTGGACCGCCACACCGACCGGACGATCCGGTCTCGGGCCGATCTCCGGGACGAACTGCGGTCGATCACCGACCGCGGGTTGGCGTTCGATCGGGGCGAACTGGCCGAGGACATGCGGTCGGTGGCCGCACCGATCAGGCGCGAGGACCGGACGGAGGAGCTCGCGGGCGTGCTCGCCGTGCTCGGTCCCGCGGAGCGCCTCTCGGGAAAGCGCCTGGAGGAGGACCTCCCGGGACTGGTTCTCAGCGCGGCCAAGCGGATCGAACTCGACCTCGCCGAGTGACTTCGGCAGGTTCGTTTGGTATCGGTGAACGCGAGTGCGTTTCGCGAACTCGTTTTTCATAACTGAACGGGACGGCGAACCGAAGCGTCGTTCGTCGGGTCATTTATCTGCGTCTCACGAGAGCCCCGGGTATGAGCCGACAGCGGAACGCAGACCTCGATCGCCTGTTCGAGACCGGAATCGTCGGGATCCTCCGCGGGGTCCCGGCGGAGAAGACGATAGACGTCGCCGCGGCCCTCGCCGACGGCGGCGTCGACGTGATCGAAGTGACGGCCGACACTGACGGCGCGCTCGACACCATCGACCGCCTCTCTTCGGCCTTCGATCGCTCGGAGGTGCTCGTCGGCGCGGGGACCGTCCTCGACGGCGAGACCGCGGGCGCGGCGCTGCGGGCGGGCGCGGAGTTCGTGGTCACGCCCAGTTTCGACGCCGAAGTGGTGCGCACCTGCAACCGCTACGGAGCCCTGGTCGCGCCGGGTGTGATGACGCCGACGGAGGCGGTCGACGCGTACGAGGCGGGCGCGGACGTCCTGAAGGTCTTTCCCGCGTCGACGCTCGGCCCCGGGCACGTCGGCAGCCTGAAGGGACCGCTCGAACACCTCCCGCTGCTCCCGACCGGAGGGGTCTCGCTCGACAACGTCGAGGCGTTCGTCAAGGCGGGGGCCGACGGCGTCGGCGTGGGGAGCTCGCTCGTCGACAGCGAGGCCGTCGCAGCCGGCGACTACGGCGTCCTGACCGAACGCGCGGCGGCGTTCCGCGAGAGCGTCGAGAACGCCCGAAAATAGACCGCTACAACATCGTCCCCGGGAAAGCGCGGGCGGCGTGGCCGACGACGGCGGTCCGCTCACCGCCCGCGCGGCGAACCGCGGCCTCCGGACGGGCGGACCCCAATCCCCGCGGATCAGTCCCGACAGCACCGTCGCCGTCGGCGCTGTCGGCGCTGCGACGGGCACAGGCGGTGACGCGGTGCGGGTGACCGCCCGTGGTGGAAGCGTCCACGGGGGAGACCGTCACGGCGGTCACCGGAGGGTCCCCATCCGAGTGAGCCGGCGGAGTAGCGCGGTCGAGTCGTACGTCGAAAACAATAGTTTGTTTTCTGAGGTATTCTCGCCAATCCGTGCGAGATAGGAGTACCAGAAGTCGCCGGAGAATACGTGTAGTAGCTTCTTCGGGAGCTAAGCCAGCCGGAATGGATCGGATTTTTAGGTGGTGCGAAAAGTTGTCCCACTATTGATAAATTATAAGTGTGTGGCGCACGTAGGGGGAGACGAGATGAACACAGAAAAGCAGATCCAGCAGCAGGCCGGAACGGTCGAAGAGAACGCACTGCGCCTCGAGACGGAGAAGGCCGAGCAGATCGTCGACGCACTGAACAGCGACCTCGCGGACGCGTACGTCCTCTACCACCAGCTCCACAAGCACCACTGGAACGTCGAGGGCGCGGAGTTCCTCGACATCCACGTGTTCCTCCAGGAGGTCTACGAGGACGTCGAGGACGCCGCCGACGAACTGGCCGAGCGCCTGCAGGCGCTCGGCGGCGTCCCCCACGCCAGTATGACGACGCTCGCGGAGAACGCGACAGTCGAACCAGAGGACGAGGACGTCTACGACATCCGGACGTCGCTCTCGAACGACCTCGAGATGATGGGCGACATCATCGAGAGCTACCGCCAGCACATCGAACTGGCCGACGGGCTCGGTGACCACGCGACCGCCCAGATGCTCCGCGAACAGCTGGAAACGATCGAGGAACACGCCCACCACGTCGAACACTACCTCGAAGACGACACGCTCGTCCTCGAGTCGGCGACGAAGTAACTTCTTCGGCCTCGATCGATCGATTAACGGACGTCGGGAGCGGTTTCGTCGGTGCGCCCGGGAAGCTCCAGTTCGATTTCGAGTTCCGGTTCGCCCGTCCCCTCGTAGTCGATCTCCAGACCGACCGGTTCGCCGAACGCGAACGGCAGTTCCCACTCGTCGGTGACGAGACTGAGGTCGTCGCCGTCGCGGAGTTGCTCGCCGAGAGCGATCAGGAACGCCCCCGCTTCGCTCGCGTCGAGGCGGTACTCCTCCTCGAAGTTCCGACCGGGACGGATCGTCGTCCGGTCCGATTCCGGAGCCGATTCAGCACCGGACTCCGGTTCGGACTCGACCGCCGGCTCCGGGTCGGCGTCCGATTCGGTCGTCTCCGCCGGTTCCGTCTCTGAGGTGTTAGTGTCAGTCATATCGCTTATCGCCGCACGTCGACGGTGAGATCGCTCGCGATCCAGCCGTCCGTGTTGTCGGCCTCGATGAACACGGAACGACTCGGGCCGCTTGCACAGACGGTTATCGTCGGAGAGTGGTCGGGTTCGCCCGCCGATTCCTGGTCGGTACGCGACTGAGCGCCTACGGACATTAGCTTCGTTTAGGCAAACCTAAAATAAAAAGGGACCGGTCCGCGCCCGCTCGCGTCGGCGAGCACTATCGGTGATCGTCCCGCGGGAGGGAGACGTCCTCGGCCTCGACGCCGTCTAAGTCCTCGAACACCAGTCCGCAGAGCCGCTCGGCCACGGCGGGGCGGAGCAGACCGGCGATCTCCATCGCCTCCCGCTCGTGGTCGTCCAGTTCGAGGACGACGCGAAAGAACCACGACAGTGCGACGTACGACTCGTGTAGCTCTTCGGCTCGTGCCCGCCCGTCCTCGGTGAGCGTGGCGCCGGCGTACGGTTCGTGCGTGAGGAGACCGTCCGCCTCGAGCCGCCCGAACATCTCCGTCGCCGTCGACGCCGAGCGGTCGAGACGCTCCGCGATCCGACCCGAAGAGACCGGCGGCGGCGACCGCTGTTCTTCGATGTACAGCGCGAGGAGGTACTGGGCCTTCCGTGTCACTGGACGTGGCTCGCGGGATCAGGTCACCGCCGGTGCGATCGAGGCCTCTCGATCCCCCGTCGCGATCGCCTCCGCAGCGGGGACGAGTTCGATGCGCCACTCGCGCTTCGGACCGGTCGCGGCGGCCGAGACGGGGATCCACTCCCGGCCATACCGGTGGAGTTCGACGAGAACCGGGAGCAGCGGGAGGCGGTCGGCGTGACGGGACAGCGCGTAGTCGGCGAGTTCGATCCGATGGGCCGTGGCGTCGGGGTCGTCCGGGCCGACGTGTCGGGTGTTCTCGACGATCCCGACCGCCCGCAGTCTCGAGAGCGCGGCGTCGGCGGAGTCCAGTTCCGAGCCCCACCGAGCGTCCGCATCACTGTCCAATCGCGCCGCCGCCTCCGAAAGGACGGCCGCCTGATCGGTCGGCGGGAGTCCGGTGGCTATCTCGCCCGCCATACATTCCAGCAGACAGAGACAGAGGCCGTCGGGGGTCGAACGGCGCTCGGCGAACTCGAGGTAGGCGTCCATCACGGCCGATTCCACCCGCTCGTGACCGCGCACAGAGAGCGCCTCGAATACCGACGCCGCCACCCGGTGGCAGAACTCGACGAGCCGACGGTCGCTCGCGGTCCGCCGAGGGACGGCCGGCTCCGAGAGCGTCCACGTTCCCGGGTGATCGGCCCGACAGCGGGAGTGACCGCGTTCCCGCGGCCGAGCGGTCTCTCCCGGCGGGCAGTCCTGATAGACGACCACCTCGTGGTAGGGGAGCCGCGGGTCGTAGCGGCGGAGCGCGGCGCGGTACTGCTCGGTCATCCGAGCGGCCACGCGGGCGGTCCGGCGACTGTCGAACCTGAGGCCGGACGCGGGTACGGGCCGGTCACCGTAGCGCGCGCAGACGAGGTAGTACTCACCGGTCTCGCTCGCGAGGTCGGCGAGTCGGTCGCGGATGTCCTGCAGCGTCGTGCCGATCATCGGCGGTCACTGCCCGCGTGGCGAATCGGTCGACGGCGTCGGCGGACGACGTCGACGGACGCGGTGGCGTCCGCCGAGACGGCACCGTCGGCGGCTGTTCGCACCGCCGAGCACGGTCTCGACTGTGATGCGTCGAGCACGGTCAGATCTCTCCCTTCACGATGTCCGCCACCCGCTGACGGTCGAACAGCTCCCGGTCACCGGTCACGTCACCGAACTCGGCGGGGTAGAGCTGTTTCGCCGCGCGCTCGGTCAAGAAGAGGTTGTGGATCGGCCCCTGATAGAGGTAGCCGCCGCGGTACACGCGCCCGTCCTGGACCGCCGTGAGCTCGCTGCCGACGGGGTGACTCTCCATGTACGCGAGGACGGTGTCCCGGAACTCCGCCGGCGATTTGCGCTCGTGTCCGCGGACGAGGATCACTTCCGGATCCACTTCGATCAGATTCTCGTAATCGAGCTCGCCGCGGTTCGTGGTGCTGAGGTTTTCGACGTCCGTTCCCGCGAGCGCGTCGGTCACGCCCAGATCGCGCCACTGCTTCTTGCTCGTCCCCTTGTCGACCAATCGGTACGGCGAGAAGCTCTCCGGCTCGTCGGTTCCCTCGAAGGTGAGGAACACGCTCGGTCGGTCGTCTGCCGGCGGAAGGCGCGCCTGTATATCCGCGATGAACGACTCGTGGAGCTCGGCGAACGCCTCGTAGCGCTCGCGCTCGTCGAACGCCGCCGCGACCCGCTCGAACGCCTCGTACAGCGTGTAGTACCGGTAGTCGTGCCACTCGTCCGATCGCCGGAAGATCAGGTTGCCGAAGAACGGGGCGACGTTGTCGCGGATCTCGGCGACGTCGTCTTCGCCCCAGTCGAACCAGTTGACGAGCATCTGCGGGTCGTACAGATGGACGTCGGCGTCGAGCTCGTAGAACTGCTCTTTCGTCCTGACCTCCGGGTGCGACTCGACCTGGTTCCGATCGACGTCGACCCCGGAAAGCTCGTCGTAGACGTACGTGTAGTACCGACTGGCGTTACCGACTCCGGCCAATCCGTCGCCCTTCCCCAACGCGACCGCCATATCCGCGAAGCCGCCGTCGTACGCGACCCACCGCTCCGGGACCGCCTCGAAGGTCACCTCACCGACCGGTTCAATCGCCGCGGTGTACGGGCTCTCGTCGGACGCGCCGCTGTCGGCGTCCGAGTCGGTCGAGCTCGTCGCGGCGGTCGCCGCGTCCCCGTCACCGTCACCGCTCTCCGCGCCGTCACCGCCGTTGCCGCCGCCGCTTCCGCCGATGCAGCCGGCGAGGAGACCGCCGAGGGCAACGGTGCCGCCGTACTTCGCGAACGCTCTGCGGGTCGGTTCTCCGCGTACCGCGTCGTCTCTGGGCATATTTTTAGGCTAGCCTAAAACAATATAGTCGTTCCGATTTTTAGGCAAGCCAAAAATATAGCTCGGCCGGATCGTCGACTACCGAATTGTGGTCAACGACGACGAACGTCGACTCTGCGGCGCGCGGGTCGTGTGCCGACCGCCCTCGCGCCGACCGCCCTCGTGCCGGCCTACTCCGCACTCAGTCCTCGTGTCGAGCGCGGATCGGGGCGACGCGCGGGCCGTTCTCGGTCTGGACCACGTCGGCGTCGACGCGGAACACGTCCGCGAGGAGTTCTTCGGTGACGATCTCCTCGGGCGCGCCGCGGGCGCGGATCTCGCCGTCCTTGAGCGCGACCATCCGGTCCGCGAGCCGGGCGGCCTGCTCGATGTCGTGGAGCACGACGACGACGGTGACGTCGCTCTCCGAACGCAGCGTCTCGATGATCTCCATCACCTCCATCTGGTGATGGAGGTCGAGGAACGTCGTCGGCTCGTCTAAGAGGAGCACGTCGGTGTCCTGTGCGAGCACCAATGCGATCCACGCCAGCTGTTTCTGCCCGCCGCTGAGGCTCCCGACCTCGCGGTCGCGCAGGTGGCCGCAGCCGGCCAGTTCGATCGCTTCCTCGACCGCGCGGGCGTCCTCGTCGGTCGTCCGCTCGAAGAACCCGCGGTGCGGGTACCGACCGTGGTACACCAACTCCTCGACGGTGATGCTGTCCGGCGACGTGCTCTCCTGTGAGAGCAGCCCGAGCTTCCGGGCGAGCGACTTCGTGTCCATCGAGTGGACGTCGCGCCCGTCCAGCAGGACCGACCCGTCCTCCGGCGCGATCTGACTCGCCAACCCCTTCAGCAGAGTGCTCTTCCCGGAGCCGTTCGGGCCGACGAGGGCGGTGACCGCGCCGGGCTCGGCCGCGATCGACTCGCCGTCGATGACGGGTTCCGGGGCCGTCGGATAGCTCAACACGAGCTCCTCCGCGTCGAGGTCGCTCGCGTCCGCCGAGCCGTCCGCCTCGCCGGTCTCGATCGTTTCGTTCGTCCCGCTCAGTTCGTCCGTCTCCGTCGCGTTCACGTGTTCGATGGACATTCAGAGCTCACCCATGTTCTGCTGTCGCCGCATCAGGTACAGGAAGTACGGGCCGCCGACCAGCCCGGTGACGATGCCGACCGGGATCTGCGAGTCCGCGCCCGTGAGCACGCCCATCCCGAGGCGCGCGCCCACGTCGGCCGCGACCATCAGCGCCGGGCCGACGAACAGGCAGCCGACGATCACCCGCTTGTAGTCGCTCCCGACGAGGTTCCGCACCATGTGGGGGACGATCAGCCCCACGAAGCTCACGATCCCCGCCACCGCGATGCTGGCGGCGGCCGCCAGCACGGCGACGCCGGAGAGCGCGAACCGCACCTTCTCGATCGACATCCCCAGCGACTTCGCGGTCTGTTCGCCCAGCAGGAGGAGGTTCAGCTGGCGCGACCCCGCGAGCGACAGCACGACCGCCACGATCGTCCACGGGAGCGCCATTCTGACCTGCTCCCAGTCGGTGCTCGTCAGCGACCCCGTCGTCCACTGGATCGCCGACTGGACGACGCCGATGTCGTCCGCGAAGAAGAACAGCCCCGTCTGGAGGCTGTTGAAGACGGTCCCGACGATCACGCCCGCGAGCACGAGCCGGACCGGGCTCGTCCCGTTCTTCCACGCGATGGCGTAGACGACCAGGAACGCGACCGCGCCGCCGAGCGCCGCGATAAGCGGGAGGAACGCCGTGAGGCTCCCGAACACCACGAGCGTCAGCAGGATCATCAGCCCCGCGCCCGAGGAGACGCCGAGGATGAACGGGCTCGCCAGCTCGTTCCTGGTGACCGCCTGGAAGATGGCTCCCGAGATGCCGAGGTTCAGCCCGACGATGGCGGCGACGAACACCCGCGGGAGCCGGATGTTCCAGACGATGAGCGTCTCGCGTGCCAGCTCGGGCAGCTCTCCCTGAAAGCCGGTGATCGAACGCATCAGCCCCTCGCCGACGAAGAACTGCAAGAGCCAGCGGGGGTCGAGGAGCACCGCGGGGTCGAGGACGGCGCGCCACGCCTCCCCGACCGTCATCGAGTACGCGCCGAAGCTCACCTGGACGAGTCCGCCGGCGACGACGACCGCGACGCTGGCGAGCGCGACCGTGACCAGCTTGGGATCGAACAGCCACCGCATCCGTCCCTCCGACGCCCGGTGCGGCGCGTCCCCGCCGGCGACCGATCTACCGCCGCTCATCGCGCCTCCGCGTCGTCCGCGACGACCGATCGTCGCCCACGTCGCGGTTCCCCTCGCCGCGGTCGCCCACGTCGCTGTCGCCCTCGCCGCGATCGCCCTCGTCGCGGTTCCCCACGTCGCTCATTCCGTCTCACCGGCGACGATCTCTGCGACCCGGCCGCGGTCGAAGAGCCGTTCGTCGTCGGGGATCTCCGGGTAGCCGTCGCCGAGCTCGTAGGCCGGCCACTCGCCGAACTGCTCGGGGAACAGCTGTTTGGCCGTCATCTCGATCTGGAAGAGGTTCATGATCGGCCCCTGCACCGGGTCGCCCGAGGGATAGAACCGGTCGTTCTCGATCGCGGTGAGGTCGCCGGCGACCGGGTGGTCGGCCAGCTCAGCGCGGACGCCGGCCACGTCGTAGTAGGACTCGATCCCGTACTGGTGGAGGATGACGTCGGGATCGACCTCCAGCAGCTGTTCGTGGTCGTAGGCGGTCTCGTAGGTCACGTCGTCGGCGCCGAACGCGTCGGCCACGCCGAAGGGACGCACGTGAGCGGTGGCGAACCCCGGGTCGTCGAGCCGCGAGGGGTAGTAAGTCCCGTCCATGTAGATGAGCGTGCCGACCGTCGGGCGCTCCCCCTCCGGCGGGAGGTCCGCCTGCACCGTCTCGATCAGGTCGTCGTGAACCGACGAGAGCGCCTCGAAGCGCTCCGACTCCTGGAACACGTTCGCGACGCGCTCGGCGATCTGCCAGAGGGTGTAGTACTCGTAGTCGTCGCGACACGACTCCGGCGGCTGAGAGTGCCGACGACTGTACACGTTGCCGAACCAGGGTCCGACGTTGTCGCGGATCTCCGCCACGTCGTCCTGGCTCCACCCGTCGAAGGAGACGAACAGGCAGGGGTCAGCCAGGTGGAGGTCGGAGTCGAGCTCGTAGAGCAGCTCCCGGTCGACCGAGATCCCGCCGCCGGAGCCCGTGTTGAGCTGTCGGACCCCCTCCCGATCAAACTCGACGCCGTCGAGTTGTGCGTAGTAGGCGTCGAGCGTGTTGCCGCCGGCGTCCGCGTCGAAGCCGAGCGAGTTCACCGCGTCGCCGTGACCGAACGCGACCGCCATGTCCGCGTACAGCAGGCTGTAGACCATCACGTCCTCCGGGACCGAATCGAGCGTCACCTCGCCGACCGGAGCCATCTCGACGGTGTACGGGCCCGTGGCGCCGTCGTCGGTGCCCGATTCCCCGCCTTCGGAGCCGTCAGACCCGTCACTTCTGTCTCCGCCGGACCCGTCGGTACCGTCCGATCCGGAGCCGTCTGACCCGCCTCCGAGACAGCCGGCGAGCAATCCCGCACCCGTGACCGCGCCGCCGTACCGGATCACGGCCCGACGCGTCGGCGTGTTTCGGTTCGCGTTCGTTTCCATATTGTTTAGGCCTCCCTAAAGGATTAAATCGCTTTCGAATGTTAGGGACACCTAAACCGAGGCGTCAGTCGGTCGCACACGTGCGTTCTCTACCGCGGACAATCACCGATCGAACGCGGACAACCAACTGATCGAATGCGGGCTATCGGCCGAGAGAATAAATATGACACACCCGACATAAAATCGGAATACAGCCGATATAGAGCGGACAATCCCGATATGTCTGAGTTTTAGGTCGTACGAAAAAGTGTTTTTATATTGATAACTTATAAGTAGATAGAGGGCGTACGAAGTAGTGTTATGAGCACGCAGAAAGAGACCCGACAGCGCGCCGGCACCGTCGAAGAGAACGCCCTCAGACTCGAACCCGAGAAGGCCGAGCAGATCATCGAGGCATTGAACGTCGACCTCGCGGACGCGTACGTCCTCTACCACCAGCTCCACAAGCACCACTGGAACGTCGAGGGCGCCGAGTTCCTCGATATCCACGTGTTCCTCCAAGAGGTGTACGAGGACGTCGAGGCGGCCGCGGACGAGGTCGCCGAGCGGCTTCAGGCGCTCGGCGGCGTACCGCACGCCAGCATGGCGACGCTCACGGAGAACGCCACCGTCGAGCCTGAAGACGAGGACGTGTACGACATCCGCACGTCGCTCTCGAACGATCTGGAGATGATGGGCGACATCATCGAGAGCTACCGACAACACATCGAGCTCGCGGAGGGGCTCGGCGACTACGCGACCGCCGAGATGCTCCGCGAGCAGCTGGAGGGCATCGAAGAACACGCCCACCACATCGAGCACTACCTCGAAGACGACACGCTCGTCGTGGAGTCCGCGACGAACTGATCGGATCCGTTTAAAAAGGAGATCGACTCAGCGAACGTCCGGCGCCGTCTGGTCGGTGCGACCCGGCAGTTCGAGTTCGATTTCTAACTCCGGTTCTCCGACGCCCTCGTAGTCGATCTCGAGTTCGACGGGTTCGCCGAACGCGAAGGGAAGCTCCCACTCGTCCGTCTCGATCTTGAGGTCGTCCCCGTCGCGGAGCTGCTCGCCGAGCGCGATCAGGAACTCTCCGGCCTCGCTCGCGTCAAGGCGGTACCCCTGTTCGAAGTTCCGCCCCGCGATCACCGTCCGGTCGTCATCCGTCGGCGCCGACCCGTCTGAAGGCGATTCGTCCGTCATCTCACTGTGTCACGTCGACGACGTGGTCGCTCGCGATCCAGCCGTCCGTATTTTCGGACTCGATAAACACCGATCGGCCGGGACACCCCTCACAGACGGTGACGTCCGGCATCTGGTCGGATTCTGATTCGCGACGGGAGTCGGTTCGAGACCGAGCGGCTGCTGACATTGAGTGTCTTTAGGCAAACCTAAAGTAAAAAGGATGCGGTCGGCGGCGGCTCTCGCCGAGGCCGCGTCGGTCGGCGCCAACTTCACGAGAGTGTCGTCATCCCGTCACTCTGCGTGTGTCGGCGAGACGCCGACCTCGTCGAGACGGGCTTCTGCGTCGACGTCGGCGTCTTCGAACAGCAAGTGGACGAGGCGTTCGGCGACCGCGGGACTGATCAGTCCGGCCATCTCCATCGCCTCGCGTTCGTACGCGTCGAGGTCGAGCACGTCGCGGAAGAACCACGAGAGCGCGACGTACGTCTCGTGGAGCTCTCGCGCGCGTTCTCGCCCGGCGTCGGTGAGCGTCGACCCCTCGTACGGCTCCCGGGAGACGAGCCCGTCGGCCGCGAGCCGCTGGAGCATCTCCGTCGTCGCCGCCGGGGAGCGATCGAGCATCTCGGCGACCCGACCGGGCGAGATCGGCGGTGACGCCCGATGTTCCGCGATGTACAGCGCCAGGAGGTACCTGGCCGTCCGCGTGGACTCGGGGTCGCCGACAGGCGCCATAGTTTTAGGCTTCCCTAAAAGGATAAATCGGTTACGGATCCGGAACAGCAGCGCGCGTCCAAGAAGCCGTGTGCGGCGGTTCGCGTCTCACGGGGCGTCGCACGCGACGGTGCATGACTCTCCGCGAAAGCCTGTGTCAATTCGATATAGCCGAATGCGATTTATTCCGCGTCGAACGCCCGAATCGTGGTGAACGAGCCGTCGACGATCGCGTCCGCGATCCCGTCGACGTCCGCGTCGCGCGCAACTTCGTGGGGGTACTTCCGTCCGAAGTAGCGCAGCAGGTTCTCCACGTCGCGTTCGAGGAACTCGCGGGCGTTCTCGTGATCGACGGGAACCGCCTGCGGCCAGTCGAAGATCGTGACCCCGCTTTCCGCGACCGCGACGTTGTGCTCGGACATGTCCGCGTGGACCCATCCGAGGTCGTAGGCGGTCACGATCTCTCGAAGCACGAGATCCAAGACGCCGACCGCCTGCTCGGGATCGAGTTTCGCGCGCGCGAGCTCGACGCCGTCGAACTTGTCCATCACGATGGCGTGACGGTTGTGATCGACCGGACGCGGCACCGAGACGTCGGGGTACAGCGCCTCCATCGCCTCGTACTCCCGTTCGGCGGCCTTGCGCGCGGTGTACAGCCACGAGACGTGGTCGCGGTCGGCGGTGTACTCGCGCTCGCGGTTCACCTCGCGGAAGTTGGTGTACCCCTCGCG
>ENA-ORDC01002285-ORDC01002285.1-marine-metagenome-genome-assembly--contig:-NODE-2285-length-11956-cov-7.468137_pt1 | contig 11956 bp, 11 predicted proteins | sample MGYA00237783_ERZ508515 | MGnify/ENA primary metagenome ERZ508515 (study PRJEB26186, sample SAMN06268792) | marine metagenome | isolation source: Eden Landing Ponds, San Francisco, CA, USA | place...
TGTCGAGCTAGAAACAGCTCAAAACTGGCTCGAAGCCTTCGCCGTCCACCACAACTCACGCCAAACTTAACGCGATGATTCCAACCGCATGTGAAGACTCGCCACGAATAATAGTGAACCGGGCTTCCGTCAGTTTGTCACGTAGGACGGACTTCGTCAGAAGTCTCTGGTCTTCAAGACGCCCGAAGCGAAGAAGGGTCCAGTACTGAGGGACGGCTACTACATGGTTGCCTTGATTCCGACGAAAGACCCATCACCGTACCCTTCTTTGATCGGTTCGCGCTCGTCGATCTCGTCGGGCCAGTGGTAGATGGTCTGCACGAATTCGAACTCCGAGAACCCCGCAACTTCGAGCGCGTCGACGAGTTCGTCAGTCGAAACGAACACGGCCTCTCGATAGAACGGGTTCTCCGACTTCTTCTCCTGATAGATCTGACCGACGGGGCTGTCCTTGTCGATATAGCCGATGACGAGCGATCCGTCCGGGCGCAGCACTCGACGGGCTTCAGCCAGTGTCTGAGGGATGTCGTCGACGAAGCAGATCGTCGTGACGATCAGCGCAGTGTCGAATGTCCCGTTTCTGAACGGGAGGGATTCGGCGACGCCTTTGACCACGTCGATCCCCCGCTCGCGAGCGCGAACCAGCATCTCGCCAGCGGGCTCAAGTCCCACTTGCATCCCGAGAGGGGCAGCGAACCGAGCGCTGCCGACGCCGATCTCGATTCCGAAACCTGGCTGTGCGACCAGTCGCTGGAGCGCCTCGACTTCGGACTGATAGGCGGCTTCGTGTGTGTCGAACCAGCCCTCGTATCGCTCGGTGTATCGTTCGAAGGGTTCGGACTTGGGCATAGTGCTTGTTCACGCGTGGTCCCCTTACGAGTATTGGAGATCACGCAATGTATTCTGAGCCTCTGGGAGAGGCCTCTTAGATCAATCGCACCCCAGAAGAATTACCCGACAATTCGAAAGTTGTTAACAATATTCACTTGTGCTGAGCAGTTGTTTCTGAGCTTTCTCAGTGGAGAGTTCACACCGAGGCTCAAATCCGCCGCATCGTCGTCACGACTTCCCACCCAATCACTCGCCACTGACAGTCGTTCCGGACGGCCTCGATCCGCTCGAAGCTGCCATCAGACCGAGGTTCGAACTCAATTTTGCGCTCGGGACCGCGGACGGGCCCATAGATGGACCCTTCGCGTCGGCGACAGAGACCGCACTCATCGGTTCAGCACCCGGACAGCCCGGTCGACCAGCGACTCGCCCAGCCGAACCTCGGACCAGCCACAGCACTCAACTGCTCTCACCGTTAATCGACTTCCCTTTATTGAAACGGTCAGTACAGGCACGTAGCTAGCAGCTACTACGGGGTCCATTCGAGGTCCTGCCCTCCTGTAATGGGTTTTAAATTATAGGAGAGTCAACGCCAGTTGCATGCCTTCTCGTAGGTCACTTCTCCTTGAGGAGATGGTCTGGCCAGAGGTCGAATCGGCGCTCAAAAACGGAACACGGACGGCGATCGTTGCCGTCGGTTCGATCGAACAGCACGGCCCTCATCTCCCGTTGAACATGGACACATTGGATGGTGACGAGCTCTCCCGACGGATCGCAGAGCAGCTGGGAGATGCACTTGCTGCGCCGACGATTCGGCCTGGCTGTTCGGGACACCACATGGAGTTCCCGGGCACGATCACTGTCCCGCCCGAGACACTGATGGATGTGATCCGGGCATACTGCCGGTCGCTCGACGAACACGGCTTCGAACACATCGTCCTCGTCCCGACACATGGTGGGAACTTCGGCCCGGTCAAGACTGTCGCACCCGATGTCGGCCGAGAAATCGAAGCCACTGTGATTCCCCTGGCTGACCTTGACGAGCATATGCAGTTACTGAATGATGGCCTCAGCGAGGCGGGGATCGACTACGATCAAGATGTGATTCATGCCGGTGCAGCCGAGACGGCGGTGGTGTTGGCGGTGAATGAGGACTTGGTCAGGATGGAGAACATCGAGTCGGGCCCCGAAGGGAAGATTTCTACCGCTCGCCTGCTCAGCGAGGGGTTCAAAACGATCTCTCAAAACGGTGTGCTTGGCGATCCGAATAAAGCAACGGCTGAAGCCGGCGAAACCATCATTCAGAACGTGGTGGATACATACGTTGATCACATCGAGAACGAACGTCGTTCAGTCTAAACATCCATCTCCACCGAGGTTGAACGGGTAATGCGCACTCCTACCGAGTGAGGGATTCTCTTAATCGTTCTTGAAAGAAATGACGGAGATAGTAACGACTTGGTCAATAAGTGTCTACAATATCGATATCAAAGAAATCGACGAACTCATATCGAATGTAACGTATTCGAGCGAGTTAGTGATTTCGCCGGCACAAGCAGACGTGCCGACTTATGACGCAATTCGTGATTCGGTCCGTCCAGATGATTTATCACCCATGCTAAGGAATAGCACATATGGTGGTCTCCACAATTGGTTGGGGCCTCGGGAGCGACTGAGACCATCGCTCCCATCAATTTCTAATAGCACACCGGTGGCTTGTCAGTGCGGAGGATTCACTTATGTGTGCAGGCAACATATCGTACACCATGCCTGAAGAAGTCCTGTTCAAATCGGAAAGCAACCAGAGTCGAGAAGAGATTGCATCGTACCTTCGGAAAGTCGCGGATAATCTCGACAGCGGAAACGCTATCAGTCTTAAATCAGGCTCCGAATCTGTAACGCTGAATCCCCCTGCCCGACCAACCTTTGAGGTCAAAGCTGAACGCGAAGGCCCGGCAGGCAATATGACTGAACGAAGTATCGAGTTCGAACTCGAATGGGACGAGAACGACGGTGAAGGTGGCGGAAGTGGTCAGTTAGAAATCGAGTAGTCAGTACGCACACTTACTGAACGGCTATTTCTGGTGGCATCGTGAGAAACAAACGACGGTCAGAAGTCAACCGATAATCAGCTACCCAACAGTACGGGTATCGATCAACTATTGTTGGGTAGTGACTTTCGCTGCACTGTCGACGCGGCATGCTGATGCGCTGCTTGTGATAGCGTCGGCTGCAACGTCAGACCAGCCACCGCCAGCTCCCGCAACACCTCCGGCGAGACATCCTCCGAACCATGCACCACAGCATCAAGCGTCCACGCGTCGTACTGACTGACGTTCGGTGCTACATCGACAGACTCGGTCGCCACCTCATCACGAATAGCCCGCGCGGCTCGACGAACACGCTTGTGTTCTTCCACAGTACCGCTCACACCTCAACACCTCACACGAGGTCGCCGACCAACGACCCACCGACATGCGGACCAACGTTCCACCCGCGCTCGCCACGAGTATATTCACACTACTCCGAGAGCGTCTCGAAGGGCGTCTCGGCCAGCACAACCGTCTCTGCCTCACCGTCAACTGTCCCAGCAACGGCGAATTCGTAGCTTCCCCAGAAATTTCTTGCACTATTATTATCTACGGAAATAAACGGTGCCAGCCCTGGGTGAGTAGTTCGCGTGTGGTACAGTCAGTACAAGACTATTAGTTACCAGGCTAAACTTCGATATAGGGAGAGTATACCTTCTGATATTTGGGTCAGTAAGTTTATCAGACGAAATTAAGTAGATTCGATATTGTGTCTGAGATGCCGAGTATTGACGTCCTTCACGTTGATGACGAACCGGACTTCTTGGACGTGGCAACTGAAATTCTTGAGAAGCAGTCCAGTAATTTCAATGTTATAACCGAGACGAGCGCGACTGAGGCGCTCGAACGGCTCGCGGAGAGTAATGTTGACTGTGTCGTCAGCGATTACCGGATGCCCGAGCAGGACGGTATTGAACTCTTAGAATCCATCCGCGAGCAGTACTCCGACTTGCCGTTTATTCTTTTCACCGGACAAGGAAGTGAAGCGGTGGCAAGCGATGCTATTGCTGCTGGTGCAACTGATTATCTCCGGAAAGGCCACGGCACAGAACGATACGAATTACTGGCGAATCGCATTGAAAATGCCGTCGAGCAGTACCGTACTAGCCAGCGCACTGCAGAACTTGAGCGGGTTCGTGCCCTCGCCAGCAATATTGACCAAGCACTCATCCGAGCGAGTTCGCTCTCGGAACTCAAAACTCGCGTCTGTGAAATCATTAGCGACTCTGAACCCTACCTTTTCGCATGGATTGGTGAGTGCGATTCCGACACCGACAGGATCGAACCATGCGCCCATGCTGGTGTTGAAGAATCATATCTGGACGAGATTGTCGTCACTGCCGACAATTCTCCCACTGGACGAGGGCCCGCAGGCACGGCCATCCGGGAACGACGTATCGCTGTTTCGCAGAACATTCAAGAAGATCCTGAATTCGAAGTTTGGCGCGAAAAAGCACTTGACCGTGGTTATCGAAGCGCCGCTGCGGTTCCGCTGGAATACGATGGTACTCTGTACGGCCTCCTATGCGTTTATTCGTCTCGTTCGTTTGCGTTTTGTGAAAATGAGCAGGAACTACTCAGCGAACTTGGGGATAATGTCTCACATGCCATGCACTCGCTGAAGATCCGAGACAAACTGCGTGCAGAGCGGACCTTCACCGACCAGGCACTCGATTCACTTGCCGATATATTCTATGTTCTCGATTCTGAGGGTCGTATTCAGCGCTATAATGAGCAATTCGCGGCAGTAACCGGATATAGCGAAGCACGCCTCACGAATCTCGATGCGGTCAACCTCTTTCCGGACGACGAACAGGATGCAGTCGCCAGAGCAATTGAGGAGACGCTCACTACGGGGCAAACAACGATTGAAGCAGACTTGCTTACTGGAGACGGCAAGCGGATTCCGTATGAATTCACCGGCGACCGCTTAACAGACCAAGACGGCGATCTAAGAGGACTTGTCGGCACTGGCCGAAATATCTCCGAACGTGACAGGCGTGAACGAGAGTTAGAAGATCAAAAAGAACAGCTAGAGCGGTTTGCTGCCACTGTCAGCCATGACCTACGGAACCCGCTCAACGTGATCAGCGGCCGTCTGGAACTTGTTCAGGAGGAGTCCTCAAGCGAGCACCTCGATGTGATTGAGACAGCAACTGATCGGATGGAGCGTATTGTTGAAGACCTTCTCTGGCTGACTCGTGAGCAAAGAGAGATCGGGTCACAGGAGCCAGTCGACATCGAAACTGCTGCTGAGGCCGCGTGGAACATTGCAGCTGATCCTGCCGATGAAGCCGAGATGTATTCCGACTGTGGGACTGATACCCAGCCGCTGATTAAAGCAGATGTGGATCAGTTTCAGCACCTTCTCGAGAACCTGTTCAGGAACGCAATTGACCACGCTGGCTTGGATGTCACTGTCGTCGTGGGCAGGGTTTCTAGCGACGATGCTGGGTTCTATGTCGAAGACGACGGGCCTGGGATGCCTGCCGGGGAGCGCGAAAAGGTGTTTAACCCTGGTTATTCGACTTCTGAATCAGGCACTGGGATAGGCCTAAGCATCGTCAAGCGAGTCGCTGATGCCCATGGCTGGGATATTCGTGTGACTGAGAGCTCGACAGGCGGAACACGGTTTGAGATTACTGGCTTAGAAACGGCCAACTAAACAGAAGTTCTCGAACGGTACAGTCAGTATGGTCCACACACAGATACGCAGGGGAGACGGGCTATCCATGCTTGGCAAAGAAACCAGTGCGAACTAGATCGCGGCTGATACGCATTCTGGGATGTACGATGTCGGTCGCTAAACAGCGCCATCAACGGCCCCACAAAGAATATACGCACTTGCACGCGACATGAAATCGCTAACTCGCTTGATGAGTTAAAATACGAAAGAGATCTCCTGACTTATTTCAGAGGATCTGTAACAATGGGATCATCACCCGGATTTCGATTCAGTGGTCGGGCGCTAATTATATTTGCAGTAGCATCGTTCATTATATCCGGTCTACTCATTGGCACTCCCTCGGAGCCGACGAACGCGGCTTTCACCACAGAGACGAATGAATCGCAAGTGTCCCCCGATTCCGAGATAGTCAGTTACAGTAACCTTTCAGCAGCGGGCCAGGACGTGTTCGACCAAGCACTCCGTGCTGATGGGGCTGCCACAGTGGATCAGTCACCGCCAGATTTCGACTATCCAGGTGACACGATGGACTATACCTACGTCGAAAAAAACGGGACAATATACGCTATAGGCACTGGTTCAAATACATGCAGGGTGTGTGCCTTCGTGGAGTCACTCAGCATCGTGGCTGGGCTCGCGGGTGTCATCCTGTTGCTGCGCGGAGTGTCTCGCTTGGTAAACGGGGAAGCCGACGCTACAGAGGGCTGATGATCGGTCAAGTATCCTTTTGAGGGTCTGATTTCGACTCGGCCGCAGGTCTTCTTCAAGACCGGGAGTCGAATTCCGGTTCTACAGTGGTGCCCCATCATCTGCTGGCCACTCAGCGTGTGATTGTTGCGCGGTTCATCAAAAACAGTGCGTCGAGATTCACAGCTCACGGCCACTGCGAAATGTCGGCTACAATACGCTCGAGAATCCATCTAACTGGTCAGTACAGAACGCACAGGTAGCAAGAATCGAGAAAGTTAGAAAACAGGAATAATCAACCAGTACATGACGCGAAGTTGTTAGGATTGTTCACGTCGTATCCTCGGTACTTGGGCTAAGCCATCGGAACGATAGGTGTCCAGTCCGGTTCCCAGTCGTCCACCACAAATTCACACTCTTTGGTCATTGTTTGACTTAAGCTTCACAGTCATCATCTTCCCAACAAATATTGCATGGTGGGGTCGAAAGGAACGTAATGGCGAAGTGGACACGACGGTCGCTACTCCGTACTGTTGCCGTGACTGGATTCACCGGCGTCGCAGGCTGCTCTACATTCCTCCCTGGAGTGCCACCACCAAAGCCCAGGATCGATGTCCAGTCCAACGGGTTCAAACCTAGTCGGCTTGTCATTGACCCTGGTGAGACGGTCACGTGGTGGGATATCGAGACTGTCAAGCATACTGTAACCGCCTACGAGAGCCGAATTCCCGACGAGGCAGACTACTTCGCGAGCGGTGGGTTTGACTCCGAAATCGCTGCTCGGGCCGAACAAACGGATCCTGGACTGCTTGGTCCGGGCGACCGCTTCGCCCACCAGTTCACCGCCCCCGGACACTATCACTACTACTGCATTCCACACGAAGATTTCGTCACAATGTCCGGAAAGATCGTCGTTCGGACACCGGAAGGTGAGATTCCTCCACCTCCCGAGGTCGTCCAGCCCGATACCGACCACGTCGTCCAGATGGGGCCGCTGGACTACTACCCAGATTCATTGGCGATTCGGCCGGGTGAGAGCGTCGGCTGGGTGAACGGGACAGGAATTGCTCATTCCGTCACCGGCGAGGATGGCGGAACAGCGATTCCCGAGGGTGATGACAGAGAATTGCCAGCGAACGGCGAGTACTTTGCCAGTGGCGGGTTTGAGTCGGCGGCGGCCGCGGTCGAGGACTGGTCGACAGCGAGGAAGGGCGATGTCCTCCCCGAGAAGCCATTTGTTCATACGTTTCAGGAACCCGGTACGTACCCGTATCTGTGCCTCTTGCATACCTTCAATATGCAAGGGACTGTGATCGTACGCGATGTCTGAACTGCTTGCTCCCAGAACCCCGTTCTCTCCTTTGCGGAGGCTCATCTTGGACGGGTCGAATTCTTTGCAGTCAAGACGTAGGCTTACTGAACCGGCCTTTCCGGTGTGATCGTGAGAAACAAACGACTGTCAGAAATAATCGATAATCGGCTACCCAACACCGTGGATATCGGTCAGCTATTGTTGGTTAGCACTTTTTGCTACACTGTCGCGGCAACGTGTTGACACTCGGCTTGTGCCGGCGTCGGCTGTAACGTCAACCCAGCTAACGCTAACTCCCTCGGGACCTCTGGCGGAATCCCATCGGCACTCCGAAACACGACATCTAGCGTCTATTCACCGTACCGTCTGGCGCTCGGTGCAAGCACATCAACCGACTCAGTTACCACATTCAGTACGGTCTTCTCACGGACGTGGCTTTCGACCGTGATCTTAACAAGTCACTTCTTGGGACCCCACGGTTCTCGCTAAATGAACAATGCAACTGGTTCCCAATTGTTGAGACAGGGTGCGAAGATATTCGGCGAAAACGGGCTTATGTTCTGAATTGAACTTCGACTGTCTGCCAAACTGTTTTATTCCCTTCTACTGAAAAATTGGACATGGGTGATCCGACGTGTTACCGGGAGTACTGTCCAGACTGTGATACGCGGGTGACGATTGTCGACGAGAATTGCCCGTCATGTGGACAGTCGCTCGGTATTGACTGAAGAGCGGAACATCTCAGTAGATGAGTCTGGACTAGTGAGGGGTACTTGGACGGCTACCGTAGTGTCTCCCTTCTTTTTTCTAAGATGGGGGTTGCCGGGCCCAACGGACCTTACATCTGGAACTGCAGGCCGTCAAGAGTACAATGAGTACATGAGCATCACGAATCCGACGGCAGTGAAACTGCTTTGGATGATCGCACTTTCGAGGACAGGGAGAAAGAGCTGGCGAGCACTCCCGGCGAGTAGAGTGCCAGTCGTGATGAAACCAATTCCCAGACAAAGCGCTCGCAAGCGAGATGCTTTTTCTGCCGTATCCAATGCTATCTTCACGCTTCAAGCATTTAATCATCAAAAGTATCGGTCAGCAACACGATTTTGGCCCTAAAAGATGTGATCTCTCGACTAGTGCATACATATTCCCCTATCTTAGATATATTGTCGGAATAATAGTACAGAGTTGGTGCCTTTGTATACCAAACTCGACAAGATTCACTCATACTTGGGAAAGAGCAGATTCATATTTCGCAGAGTGATATCTACTCTATTAGACCGATGGCGATACTCGATTCGAACCATCTCAGACCGCACGTGACCGCTTGACCCAGCCGATGCGTGTGATTGCCTCCGCGCCGAGCTGGCCAAGAAGTCCGGCGGCCTCAAGGTCGTGTTCCGCGAATGCGTCGACGACGATATCGCCGGCGCTGAGGACGCCGTGTTCACCGATAGGGACGTACAGTCCGGACTGAAGATCACCACGGCTGTGGTCATCTGCGGTCAGTTCGTGGTCTGCGTGGAGTTCGGGCTCGCCAGTCCGGAACGTCCGTGCGGCGGGGGTCTCCTCGTCCACGGAGTAATCCGGCCGGTCGCCGGCCCGCTCAACACATTCCTCGGTAGCCACGACTGTTCGCAGCAGTTTGGCGTCTGTATCGACCAGCCGAACCGTTGTATTGACCAGTCCGAGGATGTTCTTCGCAGCGTCGGCGAGGATTTCCGCAACGTCCTGCCGTGAACTCACAGACCGGAGTTCCTGGCTCGTCTTCCGAAGCACCTCGATGCGCTGTTCGCGTCGCTTCACATCGGTGATATCCTGGACGGTCCCGTACAACCACAGTTCCCCGCCTGCCGTTTCATGCGGCTCACAGTGCATCTTTACCGACCGCTCCGTCGTGCCCGCCCCGGTAAGCGCCACGTCGACGGTGAACGGTTCGGTATCGGAAGTCGCCTCGGTAAATAGCCGTAGCACTTCTTCCTCGTCACTATCGGTGTATCGGGCGACGAGGTCGGCAAACGAGAGTTGCCGGTCCGGATCGATACCGTGGACTCTCTTGGCCTGTCGGCTCCACCATGTCTCATCAGTCGCCACCTTATGGGACCACACGCCGACACCAGCAAGCCGCTGAAAGCTTGACAGCAGTTCCAGACACTGCTCCTCATTCAGCAACTCCGACGGTCTGTCTCGTGGACTATCCATGTTCCTGTGGACAGCTAACACAGACGCCAGATAAAAACCTTCGTGTGGTGTGCCTGTACCGTACTCGGGGACCTCGTACCGAATCGCTATCCGCCCGTGATCTCGGTCGGCGCGTGCGTCTAATCTGGAACCGGTCGGAACAGTCAATTTAATTACTAGTATGTGGCCTATGTTTCTGATCCATCCGTTGCTAATGGCTGATTACTGGCAGTACTTGCAATTAGTATTCACATAATGCGAATAGTACCCGACAGACGCGGCGATGTTCGCATTATGGAAACAATTATCAAAACGGCGCAGTATGAGTACGGTATGATAGAGGATACCGAGCGCCGGACCCTCAAGACGACCCAGACGTCGCTGCGGATTCTCACCCTGGTTCTGGAACACGACGGACTCTCGCTGGCAGAACTCGACGGGATGGTCGACAGTCCGAAAAGTTCGATTCTCAGCCACCTCGACACGCTCCGTGACAGCCGATACCTGGTGAAAACTGATGGGGTGTACCGGGTGAGTTTTAGAGTGGCTTTACTGGGTGACAGAGTCAGAGCCCGGTATCCCAACCGCGACCGCGTCAGGTCTGTCCTCGAAGACCTGGCCGAGACGACAGGTGAGGAGGCTAACTTCACTATCTTCGAGCATGGCCGGCTGCTGATGTTCCACGGGACTTCGGGCAACGCGGCTGCTGTGGAGGATGAAGCCGACTACCGCTCGGAGTATTACCTCCACAATACCGCCGCTGGAAAAGCCATCCTGTCGGAACTTGACCAGACTCGTGTCAAGCGTATACTCGACAAGTGGGGACTGCCACGGGAGTCCGAGGCCACGATCACGGACCGGGAGCGACTGTTCGACGAACTGGCGGAGACCGGTGAGCGTGGGTACGGCATCGTCGACGAGGAGTTCGCTCCCGGCCTCGTTGCCGTCGGGGCGGCCGTCCACCACGATGACGGGACGGTCCTCGGTGGGCTGAGTGTGGGCGGACCGAAGTATCGGATCGATAGAACTCGCATCAACCGCAAACTGGGCGAGCAGTTGCTCGGGGCCGTACACTCACTGGAATCCACACTCAAATCGTAGCCAGTCGACCGCCTTTCCAGTACTATTTGACGCCCGAGATAACGGCTGTACGTGTGTTATTTCCAGTGAATCAGACCACTAATAACATGTTCTGGGGCTCCCATTGCATTATGCGAAGCCCGACCCAAACCGACCGTATGGCTCATACGGCGACTTCCTGGTACGGCACCTACTGGCCAGATCCACCCTCTATTCGCATTATGTGAATGATTTAGGCAAACGTTCGGTTCGTGGTCGGTGGGATTACTGCTGGCCGGAGCCGGGAGATAGACACGAGAACAAAATGATTGATTGTGGATAACTAACACACTATCCGTCCACGATGGGCTGAGCATTGAGTTCGAAACCTATCCAACATTATTAATATAGCAGAAGTTTTAAATATGCTGTTATACCATTCTTTCATGGACGTTCCAACTATGACCAGAGATGCAGAAGCGGTAGACGGGTCCAGGCGAAGCTATCTGAAAGCTATCGGAACCGCTGGCATCGCTGCCGGCCTCGCCGGCTGTTCGGGTGGTGACGGGGGCAGCGGCGGCGGTGGTGACACCACAGGTAACGGGGACAGTAGCGGTGGCGGCGACGGCGGTACCGAGTACGCCGCTATCGGAAACTTCCCACCCGAGGGCGATACGGTCTCCATCGGATTCAACGGACCGACCTCGGGTGCGTTAGGTCCGGACGGGCAAGACCAGGAGAGGGGGTTCGACCTGGCCGTCACACACCTCAACAACGGCGGGGGACTCGTAGACTACTGGGATCGGCTGAGCGGCGGCGGCATCATGGGCCACCAGGTCGAACCGACGAAGGCCGACACTGCGGGAAGTGCTGACACGGCCCAGGACAACATCGACCGGATGATTCAGCGGGACAACATCCAGTTCTGGACCGGTGGCATGTCCAGTACGGTGACGATGGCGATGCAGAACGTCGCCCAGCGCGAGAAAGTGCCGTTCATGGGCGGAAACTCCACCTCCGCGGGCATCTCCGGCGAGAACTGCTCACGGTACTACTTCCACCCGACGTTCCACGCGGAGATCATCGGCATGGCGATGGGCGAGGCCGCCCCAT
>ENA-ORDC01002286-ORDC01002286.1-marine-metagenome-genome-assembly--contig:-NODE-2286-length-11955-cov-3.121569_pt1 | contig 11955 bp, 14 predicted proteins | sample MGYA00237783_ERZ508515 | MGnify/ENA primary metagenome ERZ508515 (study PRJEB26186, sample SAMN06268792) | marine metagenome | isolation source: Eden Landing Ponds, San Francisco, CA, USA | place...
GAACGGCGTCACGTTGATCTCGCTCATCGGCGTGTAGCTGCGGCGGTGGCCGCGGCGCTTGCGCTTGATGCCGCCGCCGCCGGCAAGTCCTCCGGCCATGGCTTACGCCGCCTCCTCGACCTGGCGCGACAGGATCGCCGAGAACTCGCCGGCGAAGTTCTCCAGCCGCTCGGCGTAGCGGCCGATGTCGGTGGACAGCTTGTTGTAGGCGACCACCGCGGGGATCGCGGCGACCAGGCCGAGCGCGGTGGCGAACAGCGCCTCGGCGATGCCGGGCGCGACGACTGCCAGCGAGGTGTTCTGCGAGGCAGCGATCGAGGTGAAGGCATTCATGATGCCCCAGACGGTGCCGAACAGCCCGATGAAGGGCGCGGCCGAGCCGACCGAGGCGAGAAAGATCATGCGCCGCTCGACCTGCTCCATCTCGCGCCCCAGGGTGATGTCCATCACCTTCTCGATGCGCTGCTGCAGGCTGGCGATCGCGCCCTGCGAGCCGACGGCCGGCTTGGCGCGGCTGGTAAAGCGCCGCCACTCCCGCATCGCCGAGACGAAGATCGCCGACATCGGATCGCCGGTGCGTGTCGACATCCGATCGTACAGGTCGTCCAGCGAGCCGCCGGACCAGAAGGCCTCCTCGAACTGGTTGGCGCCGCGGCGCAGGCGGCGCAGCAGTACCAGCTTGTCGAAGATGATGGCCCAGCTCCAGATCGAGGCGGCGATCAGCAGCAGCATCACCAGCTTGACCACGAAGTCGGCCTGCATGAACAGGCTCCAGACGGACAGGTCGCCGGCCATCTGGCTGGCGACGCCGGTCACGTCGACGCTTTGGTTCTCCATCGGCTCAGGTCCGCTCCAGGTGTTGCGAGTAGGGCGCCAGCGCCGCCGCCACGGCGTCCGGCATGCGGGCCGGCCGGCCCGCCAGGTCGATGCAGACGACGCGCACGGCGACCTGTGCAATCAGCCGGTCCTCCAGGGCGTGGCGCACGCTCTGCTCGATCGTGAGCTGCACGCGGCTCGCCTTGGTGGCCCAGGAGCGCAGCTCCAGCAGGTCGTCCAGGTGCGCCGGCTTGCGGTAGTCGACGCTGGCGTTGCGCACCGCGAACGCCAGGTTGCGCTCGGCCATCAGGCCGCGCTGATGCACGTCGACCAGCCGCAGCATCTCGGTGCGGGCGCGCTCGGCGTAGCGCAGGTAGTTGGCGTAGTACACCAGCCCGGCGGCGTCGGTGTCCTCGTAGTACACCCGCATCCACATGCGGTGCGCGCCGTCCTCAATCCGCCCCGACAGCCCACGCGCCTCCGCCGGCAGCTCCTGCAGCGCCGCGATCATGGCCGCCGCTCCGATCGCAGGGCGCCCGACTTCATCCCGAGCCGGCGCCTCATGAGCCCTCCCCGACGTCCGGCGTAGCGTCGGGCGCCTCCTGCAGCATGTCCAACTGCGCGGCGATCCGGGCCGGCGGCTGCAGGCCCAGGTAGCCGAAGCCGGCGCCGGTCAGCATGCGTCCGCGCGGCGTGCGCTGCAGCAGGGCCTGCTGAATCAGGTAGGGCTCGATCACCTCCTCCAGCACATCGCGCTGCTCCGACAGCGCGGCCGCCAGCGTCTCCACGCCAACCGGGCCGCCGCCGTAGTTTTCCGCCAGGTTGCGCAGGTAGCGCCGGTCCATCGCGTCGAGCCCGCGCTCGTCGACGTCGAGTCGCTTCAGCGCGTCGTCGGCGACCGCCAGATCCACCGTTCCGGCGCCGGCGACGGAGGCGAAGTCGCGCACCCGGCGCAGCAGCCGGCCAGCCACGCGCGGCGTGCCGCGGGCCCGGCGGGCGACCTCCATGGCGCCGTCGCGGCTCATGTCGAAGCCGAGCACGCGGGCGCCGCGGGCAACGATCTGCACCAGCTCGTCGGGCTCGTAGAACTGCAGGCGCAGCGGGATGCCGAAGCGCTCGCGCAGTGGGTTGGTGATCAGCCCGGAGCGCGTCGTCGCGCCGACCAGCGTGAACGGCGGCAGATCGATCCGCACCGAGCGCGCGGCCGGCCCCTCGCCGATGATTAGGTCGAGCTGGAAGTCCTCCATCGCCGGATAGAGGATCTCCTCGACCTGCGGGGTCAGGCGGTGGATCTCGTCGATGAACAGCACGTCGCGCGGCTGCAGGTTGGTGAGGATCGCCGCCAGGTCGCCCGGCTTGGCGATCACCGGGCCGCTGGTGTGGCGGAAGCCGACGCCCAGCTCGCGCGCCACGATCTGCGCCAGCGTCGTCTTGCCCAAGCCCGGCGGGCCGAAGAACAGCGTGTGGTCGAGCGCCTCGCCGCGGCTGCGCGCGGCTTCGATGAACACTGACAGGTTGGCGCGCAGGTGCTTCTGGCCGACGAACTCGTCCAGCCCTTGCGGCCGCAGGCTGGCCTCGCCGGCATCCTCCTGGCTGCGCTCGCTCGACACCATGCGCCCGGCGCCGTCGGACGCGTCGTCCACGGCCTGCGTGTCCCAGGCGTTGTCGCGGTCGGCCGGGCTCATTGCGACAGCTCCTTGAGCCCTTCGGTGATCAGCGTCTGCAGCGGCGCGCCCTCACCCAGCCGGCGGCTGGCCGCCGCCACGGCAGCGAACGCGTCGGTGCGCTTGTAGCCCAGGTTGGTCAAGGCGCTGACCGCATCCTCGCTGACCTCGCCGGCGGCGGCCGAGCCGTCGTCGGCGCCGTTGCCGGCCGTGCGGGCGAACGCCGTCTCGCCGAGCTGGACGCTGCCCGCCTTGTCCTTCAGCTCCGCGGTGATCCGGCCGGCCAGCTTGGGCCCGACGCCGTTGGCGCGGGACACGGCCTGCTTGTCCTGCGCCGCCACCGCGGTCGCCAGTTCGCCGGGAGAGAGCACGGAAAGAATGGCAAGAGCATGGCGGGCGCCGACGCCCTGCACCATGGTCAGCAGCCGGAACCAGTCGCGCTCGGCCCGCTCCTGGAAGCCGAACAGGATCAGCGCGTCCTCGCGCACGATCGTCTCGATCAGCAGTTCCGCCGCCTCGCCGCGCGCCGGCAGCCGGCCCAGCGTGCGCGCCGACGCATGCACCAGATAGCCGACGCCGTGCACGTCCAGGAGCAGGTGATCGTCCTCCTGTTCGTCCACCAGTCCGCGCAGCTTGCCGATCACGGCCGGCCGCTCCGGCGCCCTGCGGTGGCGGGCAGCCCGCGCGGGTCGGAGCCGGCGGCGGTGCGGCTCCAGGCCTGCCGGCTGGCGGCGTGGTGGGCGTGGCAGATCGCCACCGCCAGCGCGTCGGCGGAGTCGGCGCTGGCGATGGTGCAACCGGGCAACAGCCGCGCGACCATCATGTTGACCTGCTCCTTGGCCGCGTGGCCGGTCCCGACCACCGCCTTCTTCACGATCATCGGCAGGTACTGCGCCACCGGCAGACCGGCCAGCGCCGGCACCAGCAGCGCGACGCCGCGCGCGACGCCCAGCTTCAGCGTCGACTGCGCGTTCTTGTTGACCAGCGTCTCCTCGACCGCGGCTTCGTCCGGCGCGTAGCTCTGCAGCACCTGCGCCAGCCCCTCGTGCAGCTGCACCAGGCGCTCGGCCGTCGCCAGCTCGCCGTCGGACTCGACGGTGCCGTTGGCGACGTGCACCAGCCGCGAGCCCTCGGCGTCGATGACGCCCCAGCCGGTGCGGCGCAGGCCCGGGTCGAATCCGACGACGCGCATGGGGGCGGCCTTGGCTCCTCTCGCCGTGGGTGTCGCAGGCCGTCCGCGCGCGCCGGCGCTCAGGCGGACAGGCGCTGCAGGACGTCGTCGGAGATCTCCAGGTTGGAGGCCACCTGCTGGACGTCGTCGTAGTCCTCGAGCTGATCGATCAGCTTGAGCAGCGTCTGCGCCTGCTCCTCGCTGACCGGCTGGGTCGACACCGGCTTCCAGCCCAGCCGCGCCTCCTGCGGGTCGCCGAAATGCGCGCTCAGTGCGTCGCGCACCGTGGAGAAGTCGTCGGCGGCGCAGACCACCTCGTAGCGCCCGGCCTCGTCCTCGCCGGCCGGCTGGTGCTCGACATCCTCCGCGCCGGCCTCCGCGGCGGCCTCGAACACGCTCTCGTAGTCGCCGACGGTGTCGGCGAAGACGACCCGGCCGACGCGCTCGAACATCACCGAGGCGGAGTTGGTCTCACCCATGTTGCCGCCGAGCTTGGAGAAGGCGGAGCGCACTTCCGAGGCGGTGCGGTTGCGGTTGTCGGTCAGCGCCTCGACCACGATGGCGACGCCGCCGGGACCGTAGCCCTCGTAGCGCACCGGCTCGAAGTTGTTCGCCGCGCCGTCGCCGGTGGCACGCTTCACCGCCCGGTCGATGTTGGCGTTCGGCATGTTGTTGGCGCGCGCCTGGCCGATCGCGGAGCGCAGGCGCGGGTTGGAATCGACGTCGTCGCCGCCCTCCTTCACCGCGACCGTGATCTCGCGCGCCAGCTTGGTGAACAGGCGGGCGCGCTTCGCATCCTGCGCGCCCTTGCGGTACATGATGTTCTTGAACTGCGAATGGCCGGCCATCGCGTCCAATCTCCCAAATCCAGAGGTTCATGCTTATAGCATGTCAAGATATTGTAGGAAACGGTGACGCGGGCGCGTCGCAGCGTTTCCGGCCGGTCATGTAGGACGACTGGCGCGCGCGTTCTACCAGCTTTCCCGCCGGCGCCATAGTCCCGCTGCCGAGGCGGCGGAGAGAGGCTCGCTTTTAATACAAAATGACGGGATTATACTTTTGCTTTTACGCCCGTGGATTGTATCCTGTGCGCAGCAGGAGGCGCTGGCTGTCTGGATACCGAATCTAGGGGGTGTTCGGCTTCGGCGGCCAGATGGGCGACACGGTACGCGACAGGTTCGACCCCTTTGCCCACAGCGGGTACGAATAGCGGCACCGCCCTTCTGGTGGCTCATTCGCGGGCAATCGTTCGGAGCGGTCTGGTAGCGCTGCTGCAGGACCTTCCGCAATACCGCGTCACCAGTCTGGCGGAAGGCGACGACCCCGTCGGGGCGATCCGGCGGCTGCATCCGCACGTGGCCATCGTCGAGTACGCGTCGCAGGGCAGCGACGGGCCGCACGTGCTGGCGTCGATCGCCCGGCACGGCCTGTCCACCGCGCCGGTGATGATCGCGGAACGCTGGACCGGCGGCGAGATCTACCGGCTGTTCCAGGAGGGCGCGGCCGGCTTCCTGACCTACGGCGACCGGCCCGACCGCGTCGTCGAGGTGGTCGGGCGCGCGGCCGACCCGAAGCGGGTTCCCTTCGGCGACGCCGACGCGGCGTTCCGCGAGCACCTGCGCCACGCCACGGTCGAGGTGCCGACGCTGCGGGAGCGCAAGGAGCTCAACCGGCCGCTGCTGACGCTGCGCGAGATCGAGGTGCTGCGCTACGCCGCGCGCGGCTTTTCGATTCAGGAGACCTCGCAGCTGCTGCGGGTGAGCGTGCCGACGGTGAAGAACCACCGGCACAGCATCTATTCCAAGCTCGGGGTGCCGAACGCCGCGGCCGCCGTCAGCCGCGCGTGGTCGTACGGCTACATCCCGTGACACCGCCCGGGCGGCAGCCCGGAAAGCCCGGAGAGAAAGCGGGCGATGCCCGGAGGCACCGCCCGAAGTTGGTCCGGGTACAGGGAGGTCGGGATGCCCTATTCGGCCCCCGGCGGGCTCACGTCGGGCAGACGGATTCGCTGTTGCTCTGCAGGTTGCCGCAGTTGAGGCTGGTCCGGAACGCGCCGGCCTCACGCTCCAGCGCGTCCGAGGCGGCTGTCATAATCGCCTCGCCGGAGCGCGCTTCGACCATGCCGGAGAAGCTGGTGAGCTGGTCGCAGGCCTGCGACAGCAGGCCGACGGAGATCGACGCCCCCACCTGGTCCAGGAGGTCCTGCAACTCGGTGGCGAAGGGCGCGTCGATGGCGCCGGCGGTCTGGTACAGGTCGACTTGGCTGCGCAGCCGCTGCACCGTGATCTCCTTTACCGTGACCGGCACCGTGAAGGTGGCGCTGTCGGCGAGCGAATCCGGGTTGGTGCGCACCGTGACGTCGTACTGGCCGGCCGGGGTGTCGCCGCCGACGCAGAGCACCGCCGTGGCGGGAGCGCCGATCGCCCCGGACGGCTCGACGCCGGCGTCGGGAATCTCGATGGTGCCGGGGTTGGGCTGCACCGTCTCGATGGCGATCCCCGTCACCCGGCCGTCCGGATCGGTCGCCGTGACCTGGCCGGAGGTCGGGTTGGTCTGGAACACCTCGATGGGATCGGCGGCAAAGGCGATCGGCTGGTTGCTGTTGGTCTGCGAGACGGGCGCCGCCGGATCGGTGACGACGGCCTGCAGCGGCGGCCCCGGCGGCAGCTTGAACTCCTGCTCCAGCAGGTAGTTCTCCAGGTCGTTGATCTCCGTCTGATCGGGCAGCGGGTTGCCGACGAAATAGGTCACCAGCATCTTCTCGTGATCGAGCTCGAGGTCCGGCTGGAAGGCGAACAGCTCGCCGTCGATGCGGAACTCCAGCCGGTAGTCGTTCTCCACCATTTCGGTGGCCTGCTGCCACTGGCCGCGCATCAGCGTGCCGCTGCGGGTGTCGGCGGGGATCTGCGGGTCGGCGCCCGGCTTCGGCTCGATCGTCCAGTCGATCGCCGGGTTGAAGCCGACGTGGCGAACCTCCAGCCGCGACACGCTGGACGGCGTGAAGTCGTTGGCGAAGATCGACAGGCCGTAGGTCAGGGGCTGGTCGGCGAAGTGGAAGACGGCGGTGTAGCTGAGCTGCTGCTGCAGCTCGATCGACGCTTCCGCCAGCACGCCATCCGCCAGTTGCCCGCGCGACGGGTCGTCCTTGCGCCGCACCTGGAAGCTGTAAACCTGGTAGGGCCGCGCCGGCGAACCGTCGACCTCGAAGATCGGGCCGACCTTCAGCGGCGTGAGGTCGGTGAGCACCGGCTCCGGGGCGTCGTTCACGAAGACGTCGACGGGGAAGTAGTCGACCGCGTTGATGAACCACACGTGGCCGGTCTGGTTGGGCTGCTCGACAGTCATGGTTTCTGATCCGTGAGGTTGGAGCGTTTCGGGGGGTGGAAGTCTGCGCGCGGGCCGCTCAGGCGCAGCCCAGCGCGGATTGCAGCGCCCGGGTCTCGCGGGCCAGCGCCGCCGCCGCGGGCTCGGTCAGGGGACCGCCGCTGCCGTCCTCGACCCGTTCCAGAAAGCGCGTGAGCATGTCCCGGCCGTGGTCCAGCCGGCCATCGGCGAAGTCGGCCTCCGCGCTGTCCAGCATCTTGGTGAGCTCGACCGCGAACTTGGTCTGCACGTCGCCCACGACGCGGAAGCCGGCGATGCGCTCGCACAGCCGCTGCACCGTCATCGGCTTCACCGTGACCGGCACCTTGCAGGCCGCGGCCGGCTTCTTGCCGCCGGTGAAGGCCGCCACCCAGACGCTGTACTGGCCGGCCGGCACGTCCGCGGCGACGGCGATCTGCGCGACCGCCGCGGCGCCCTTCCTGGGTGACGGCGTGACGCCCTCGGCCGGGATCGAGATGCCGGCGGCCGCGGGCTCGACGCGGTCGAGCGCGAGCTTGGTCACCTTGCCGCTCGGGTCGGTGGCGCGGATCTCGGCACCGGCCGGACTGGCCTCGAAGGTCTCGATCGCCCGGCCATCGAAAACGACCTTGGAGTCCTCCTCGCTCTCCACCTTGCCGGCGTCGCCGTCCTCGTCGCCGTTCAGCGGCGGCGCCGGCTCGCTCACCTTGGCCTCGCCCAGCGTGCCGGTGTCGATGCGGAAGTCCTGGGTGATCAGATAGGCGCGCAGCTCGTTGCTCTGCATCTGCGCCGGCAGCGGGGTGCCGACGTAGTACACCACCATCTTCTTCTCCTGCTCCAGCTGCAGGTCGGGCAGGAAGGCCATCAGGGTGCCGTCGACGCCGACTTCCAGCAGGTAGTCGTTGGGCAGCATCTCGGTGGCCCGCTGCCACTGGCTGCGCTGCAGGCTGCCGGAGCGCGAGTCGGCCTGGATGCGGTCGTCGGCGCCGTCGCGCGGCCGGATCTGCCAGTCGATCCGCGGCGCATGGCCGGCGTGGCGGATCTCCAGGTGGGTGTTGGCGGCGGCGGTGAAGTCGTTGGCGTAGACCGACAGCGCGTAGCCGCCGGCGCCGTCGACGTGGAAGGCGGCGGAATAACTGCAGCCCTGCTGCATGTCGACGGTCGCCGAGGCCAGCGGCGGACCGGCGGTCTCGTCCTTCTCGCGGACGTCGAATTTGTAGGAGCCGAAGGCGCGGCCGTCGCTGCCGTCGACCTCGTAAACGGCGCCGACCTCGAGCGGGCTGGCGTCGCTCATCAGCGGCTCGTCCATGTCGTTGGCGTAGACGTCGATGGGGAAGTCGTCGGTTCCGTTGACGAACCAGATGTGCGCGATCTCTTGGGGCTGTTCGACTGTCATCGGGGGTGTTCCTTTCCTGGTCGGGAGGCGTGTCGACGCGCGGCGGGTGGGGGTCAGCCGCAGTTCAGGTTCTGGCGCAGCGCTTCGGCCTCGCGGACCAGTTCGGTGACCGCGAGCTGGTTCATCTGCGGGCACTCGGCGTCGTTGATCTGCTCGAGGAACTGCTCGATCGCCTGGCAGGCGGCGGCGCTGTCGCCGTCCAGCAGCGCGTTGCCGGCGTCCTCCAGCACCTGGTCGAGCTGCTGGGCGAAATCGGCGCTGATCGAGGGCTGGCCGGTGAATTGCGCGATCATGCTGGCCAGGCTGGGCACGGTGATCGGCTCGATCGCCACCTGCATCGTGCACCGCGCCTTCTGGGCCAGCGTCTCGTGGTTGGCCTCCAGCGTGACCGCGTAGGTGCCCTCGGGGACCGAGGCGTCGACCGTGAGGGTCGCCACGCCGGGCGCGCCCAGCGCGGGCGACGGTGCCATGTCCGAATCCTGGACGACGAAGCCGTCCACGTCCGGCTGCACCTGGACCACCTGGATGCCCATGACGAAGCCGTCCGGGTCCGTCGCGGTGATCTCCACGGTGCCGCCGCGTGTCTCCATGAAGGTCGAGGCGGGGCAGTCGAGCTGCACCGGCGCGTTGCTGTCGGTGCTGGAGAACGGCGGCGCCGGATCGGAAATGCTGTCGGGCGGCGCGATGCCGGGATCGAATTCCAGCTCCTGCACCACCAGCCACTGCTCCCAGAGGCTGTTGTCCATCGTCGGATAGGGGGCGCCGACTATGTGGACGATCAGGTTCTGCTCCAGGCCGATGTCGAGGTCTTCGTCCTGCGTCACCAGTTGATCGCCGATGAACGCCTGGAACAGGTAGTCGTTGAGCTCGACGCTGCGGGCGATCTGCCACTCGGCGTGACCGAGCGTGCCGGCGCGCGTGTCCACCGGCACTTCCGGGTTCTCACCGTTCGGCACCAGGCTCCAGTTCACTTGCGACAGGCTGGAGGTGTTGCGCACCGTCAGGCGGCCATCGGTGCCGCGCGACAGGTCGTTCTCGTAGATCGACAGCTGCCAGGTGCCCTCCGGAGTCCAGTGGAACACGCCGGTGAAGCTGCGCCCGACCTCCAGCAGCACCGAGGCCTCGGCCAGGACCTCGCCCTGCGGTTGGCCCTTGAAGCGCACGATGAAGGTGTAGGCCTGGAACGGCGTGGCCCGGTCGCCGGTGACCACGAAGGTCGGCCCGACGGCGAACGAAGAGGGGTCGGAGAGCGACGGGCTCGCCTCCCCGTTGATGTAAATGTCGATCTCCAGCGACGTACCGTTGATGAAATAGATCTCGGCCGTCGTGAGGAGGCGTTCGGTCTCAGCCATAATCGCTGCCCTTTTTCGCGTGATCGGCTGGCGCCGGGGCGCGCCAGCGCGGATGCAGCGTGCCGGTCCCGGCCCGACGGACGCGCCGGGGCCGGACACGCGCCAGCCCTACAACTGCTGTTGCTGCTGCAGGTACGACCGCTCGACTTCCATCACGTCGTTGCGGATCTGCTGGTTCTGCGCCTTCAGGTCCTGGACCTGGTCGCGGATGATCTCGAGCACGTCGAACAGGCGGCCGGACTTGACCCGGGCCTCGATGCCCTGCAGGGAACTCGCGATCTGCTGCAGCTGCGCTTCGGTTCCATTCGTCGCCATCAGTCAGGTTCCTTTCAACTGAGGGGGAGTGGGACCGGCGGCCTTTGCACCGCCGGCCCCGTTTGGTTGCCACGTGAACCCGCGCCTCAGTCGGCGCTGGTGCTGCTGAGGATGGTCCGCTGCAGCTCCATCAGATCGTTGCGGATCTGCTGGTTCTGGTTCTTCAGGTCGCGGACCTGGTCGCGCACGATCTCGAGCACGTCGAACAGGCGGCCGGCCTGCAGCGAGGACTCGATGGTCGAGAGCGAGCTGGAAATCTGCTCCAGCTGAGCCTGGGTACCGTTGGTCGCCATCTTTCAGTCTCCTTTCAGGTTTGCGGAATTGGGGGCCGGCGGCGTTGGCGATCCGCCGGCCCCCGCCACGAGGGGCCGGAGGGGGAGAACCGGCCCCGCGTTAGTCGGTGGCCGTCGACTGGCTGTTCAGGTACGCCCGCTGGACATCCATGATGTCGTTGCGGATCTGCTGGTTCTGGTTCTTCAGGTCGCGGACCTGGTCCCGAACGATCTCGAGCACGTCGAACAGCCGGCTCGAGTTGAGCGTCTGCTCGACGCCCTGCAGGGTGCTTGCGATCTGCTGCAGTTGCGCCTGCATGCCTTTACTAGCCATGGAACAGTCTCCTTCTCTCTCAGGTTGTAGGCCACGACAGCGGTCGACTGCCGGGACTATCCCCGCCGGACCGGACGCCCGGCCCGACGCGGAACGGGGCCGGCGCTAGACGCCGCCGGATGTGCTGCCGGAGCCGCCGGGCTTGCCGTCGTTCTCCGGGCCGTCGGGCTTGGCCTCGGACGCGGGCTTCGGCTTCGCCGCGGCGCTGGCGCGCTTGTCGCGTTGCGCCGCCTCCGCTTTGGTGGTGTCGCTGGCCGGATCGCCGACGGCGCGGTGCCCGTCGTGCGCCGCCATCTCCGCCTTCAGCTGCTCGGTGTCGGCCGACAGCCGGCTCAGCTCCGAGCGCACCGCGCTCAGCATCCGCGTGATCGCGCGGTCGTCGCCGAAGCCGAGACCCTCGTAGGAGCGCATCGCGGTCTCGCTGGCGTTGGCGGAATTGCTGGTCGCCGCCGCGCCTTCCAGCCCCACCGAGACGACGCCGTTCTCGGACGCCGCGGAGGCCGAGTTGATGCCCACCGCGACGACCGCGATCGGACAGGCCGCGACGGCGAAGTCGGCGTTGCAGGACACCGCGACCGCGACCGTCTCGACCGTCTGGCCGGAGCTGCCGGAGCCGCTGGCGCTGGCGGCGGCGGGACCGTCGCCCTGCTGCGCCTCCGCCGAGACCGCGGAGGTGGCGGAGAACTCGGACGCCATGCCGGGCTCGCCGTCGACGAAGGCTTCGTTGTGATCGCCGGAGGTCTGCTTGCTTCCGCCGGCCGCTGCACTGCTCATAATCGAACTCCCTTGTTCATGGGGTGTGGGTGGGCCGATGGCCCGGTCCACCGGCCTCCTCAGCCGGCGATTCCGAGTAGGCGCAGCATCAGGTGCACGCCCAGAGCGACGAGGACGACGCCGGACAGGTCCACGAACAGACCGGTCTTGACCATCTGCCAGAAGGGGACCTTGCCGGAGCCGTAGATGATCGCGTTGGCACTGGTGGAGATCGGCAGCATGAAGCCGTAGATCGCCGCGAACGTGGCGGTCCAGGTGGCCTGCAACGCGTCGCCGCCGGCGGCCTCGGCGATCGAGGGGATGATCGGCACCAGCACGGTGACGCTGACCAGGTTGGTGCTGAGCTCGGAGAACGCGGTCGCGATCGCCGCGGAGAAGGCGTACACGCCGCTCGGGCGCAGCTGCGCCGCGTAGACCGCCAACGTCTCGCCGATTTCCCGCGCCAGACCGGTGCTGGCAATCAGGCTGCCCAGGGCCAGCGTGGCGCCCACCAGCAGGATCGGCTCCCAGTTGGTGTGG
>ENA-ORDC01002287-ORDC01002287.1-marine-metagenome-genome-assembly--contig:-NODE-2287-length-11938-cov-17.855661_pt1 | contig 11938 bp, 10 predicted proteins | sample MGYA00237783_ERZ508515 | MGnify/ENA primary metagenome ERZ508515 (study PRJEB26186, sample SAMN06268792) | marine metagenome | isolation source: Eden Landing Ponds, San Francisco, CA, USA | place...
TCTGCAGGGTCGCTGAGTCCATACCATCTCAGCATTCACCCTGCTCTTTGGTGTGGTAACTGTTCTATGACACCCTCTCTAATAGTATCTACATGATAGGTAGCGCGGATGCGCGCCACTCGTCTACGAGAACAGGCAGACTGTGGTTCACACCGAAGAATTTGTTACTGACGACCGCATTTAATCCAACTGAGTTAAATGTCTCTGTTCGATAGGGAGTCGGTGGCTACAGAAGTTCCGTGGATTCTCCAAGCCTGGATTAGGATAGTTGATCTGAACAGACAAGTTCGGACGGAAATTAAACCTCCGCTAAAGAAGCGCTACATCGGCTTCTTGAACACTCTGACATCAACATGTTCAGCTGAGTTATGTAAGAGCCAAATCGAAGCCCGGACTAGTTAGAAACCGTAGAAATGTCAAAATACGATATATCAATCGTTATTCCGACTTACAATGACGAAGAGACACTTGAAGCCTGCTTAGATTCAATAGAATCCCTGAATTACGCAGGCACTTACAATACGTTCATTGTCGATGGGAATTCTAATGACCGAACAGTCGAGATCGCTGAAAAATACGGTTGTAATATAATATTTGAAAATAAAGGGAAGATCAGTTATGCGCGTGAGCTTGGTGTAAAGGCATCAAATAGCGAATTTATCGCTTTCACTGATGCTGACTGCGTCGTTCCAGAGGATTGGCTTTCGACACTTATTAATTGCTTTGACGACGAGGGCGATATAGCTGCTGTCGGTGGTCCAAATATCACCCCAGATGATGACTCTACTTTCGCAAAATCAGTCGGCGATGTACTTTCCCTTTTGAGCGGTGCTGGTGCTAGATACGGGTTTGAGGGTGCAGAGACCCAAGAGATTTACCACAATCCGACTTGCAATGTCATTTATCGTCGAAAGGTAATAGAAGAAGTCGGCGGGTTTGATCACTATCTCATCACCGTTGACGACGAGGAGATGGACTATCGGATTCGAGAGCGAGGATACAAGATTTTGTACACCCCCGAGGCAGAAGTCCTTCATTATCGACGACCCGACTTGAAATCATTCACGAAGATGGGGTACCGTTACGGGATTGGACGAGCACAAGCGACGAAACTCCATCCGGAAATGGCCGAGTGGTTTCACCTCGCCCCGTCTTCTATAATTCTTCTTTTAATCTCGTTTCTTATTGCAGGGATTAGATCTCGCTTTTGGCTCAGGGTATTATTTGGAACACTTACTCTTGGAACTATGGGCATCATTTGTATAAGCTCTTACCTGTCAGCAGAAAAGGGAGATTGGTCTCGGTTGGTAATATACGCTACATTAATATCCATATGGTTCTGGGCGTGGGGGGTGGGCTTTGTTAAAGGACTACTCTGGCACTAGAAGGTAACGCCACTATTCCTTCGATTCAAACGATTTGATCAATGAGACTGTCGTATTCTTTTAGGAGGTTACTCCAATCGTACTGCTTCCCGAGTTGTTGCGCGTTTTCGCCAAGGCGATTTCGAAGTTCTTCTGAAGCAGCAAGTTGCTTGATCGCCTCAATTATTTCGGTAGTAGACTCTCTAATTAGAGCCATTTCGCGGTCTATGATTTTAAGACCCTGAACGCCGACGGGCGTAGTGACAATTGGAAGGCCCGCAGCCATGTAGTCCAACATCTTTAGTTTCGTTCCTGAACCCATTCTGAGTGGACAAAGCCCGATATCAGCATATGTGAGCCACTTCCCGAGATCATCTACAAATCCTGGTGTTAGTACGTTAGGCTGATCCGTTGAAGGAGGGTTTCGGCCCACCAAAAGGAATTGGATCTCAGGACAGGAGGGTGCGATCTGCTGAATAATCCTCTTTGCAGCGTCCTTATTTGGATCATAGTCGTATGATCCCACGAAAATGCAAGACAGCATTGAGCTATCTAATTCAGGGTTGTTGGGTGGCTCGGATGATCCGTTGTCTGTCCCGAATTCTGAATAATTTGTTCCGTTTGGAATTACTGTGTATATAGACGAAGACAGATTAAACGGTTCGCAATCTTCGTCAGACATGAAGACGACTGCGTCAGACTGGTCAATCATGCATTGCTCGAATGCCCGGTGATTATTGACAATACGACTGCAGATTGGTTTTGGAATTTGTCTACCGGCTAGAAACTGTTCTACAACTCGGAATTCGGCGTTTTGTTTGTTGATGAGGAATGGCGAATTAAATTCACGAGCGATAGCAAGAGCGGCGGGGGAAAGTTGTGGGCATTCACTCACGACTAGGTCTGGCTCAATATTCCTTGACTTTACACGGTGGAGAGATTTCCTTGTCAATATTTTGTTTAGCATATCCACACCCCCTGCAATCAGTAGAGTCCATAAATAGATTCTACTTGCTTTCGAATTGAGCCAGACAGTCCCGATATCAAGAGTGTTGATGGTGTTCTCTGGTGGGACAACTCCTTCCCACGGTGCTGCAACCCAAGTCTCACCAAATTCAGCGAACTTCTTTCCGGACTCCCAAACACGACGTTCCGCTCCGTTTTCAGGCGGATAAGGCGACTCTCTATATAATTGAAGAGTCTTAACCATTTAAATATACCCCAAGTCCTCCAGTCGACTCTCAACATCTTCGTCAAAATCGCCTTCCAATAACTCCGAATCGACATTCAGTTCGGAAAGCCGTTTTTCAGCTACAGACTGTACATACCCACCACTTTCATTGGATGGCTGCTCACGTAAATCTTCATCCGAGATTTTAAATAGCCGTTTTGCGTCTCGAAGCTGGTCAAGTTCAAATAACCATTCGTCAGACCGAACACCGATCACCGTGTCCGATTCTACTTGATGTTCTGCAATAATATATTTTCGCTTTTCGTGACCTGGCCGGATTCCTTCGTAGGATTCTGGGATTTCCCCTTCTACCGTGTCAAGAATAATTCCCATGATATCAACGAGGCTTAATAGACCATCTCTAGCAGACTCCAAATGAGGGTTTCCGTTAGCTACAAGAAGGGGAACCTGCAGGAGTTTATCATACATACGTTCTGGCTTTCCATAGAGATCATAATCTCCGAATAACTCACCGTGGTCTGACGTGTATATGATTAGTGTGTCATCAAATTCACCACTCCTTTTTAATTTATTAATTATTCGTTCGATATGCTCATCAGTATATTTAATACTGGCCCGGTATAATTTTTTGAGAGCGTCAATCTGCTCGGTGTCAAGAGAGTCTGGCGAACGAATGAGGGCAGAATACCATTCCGAAACTTCCTCTTGTGTCACGTGAGCAACGTCAAACTCCCTTCGGTACTGTATTGGTGGGTGACATGGGTGGTGGACATCCATATAATGAGCCCATGCGAAGAAGTTTGATTCAACTTCGTCAATCCACTCTATGCAGTCATCTGTTATAACATCCGCACTTACATATGGTCGAGGCTTCCCGTGAAAGAGCTTATAAACGTCCTTGATCCGTTTTGTGAAATTGATTTTTTCATCCAGATGCCGGAGTTTTGGATGATTGAGTTCAATCCCACGCGGAAATATTTTCGTTGCAATCCCCATAAGGGGGTTCTGGTAGTCTTCAAATGTATCGAATCCCACATCGTAGTTGAAATGTTGGGAAAGGAACGGATTTGACTGAAATCCACCCGTTTTGAATCCCATTTTCTGCATCCTAACAGCTAACCGTGGTCTAGATTCATTAAGTGGACCAAGGCCCCCGTAGGAGAGAGGTAACGTTCCTGTTAAAATACCAGGAAACGAAGGAGCAGTTGCAGGACCGGTCGCAAATGCAGATTCAAAAGAGACACCCTTCTCAGCCAGTTCTTCTGCCGCAGGTGTGTGCGTCCAGTTCCCCTCTAACGGAAGATGATCTTTCCTAAGAGAGTCAACAGTGATTAATAAGACATTCTTGACCATTTTACTATATCTATATTATTGATTTTCAATTTATAAAATCTTCCCATTACGACAAATACATCTGTGCTCTTGGGAAATAAGTAGAGCCACTATGTGGTCCGTGACTTCTTGCAGAATTACGTTGCCTTTCCGGTAGAAGTGGACTTTACGCGATGGCAACAAAAAGTGACTCACTAGCTGAAAACAAAACCTGATTTGGTGAACGATCAACGACGCCGCAAGCTAAGCAGCAACGGACAGCCTTGCCTTGCTTTCCTTGATCACCGTTCTGGCAGAAGACAGCGACCATTCAACGGTCAATCAGTGCTGCTTAACCGCTACCGGCGACTCATCACGGCAGAATAGGTGGCTCAGATCAGGCTAGTTGGCGATGCTTTGTGAGGTACTGAGTATAGTGTCCCCAAACACATCCCAGATGAGTAGCGTTCGTTCAGAGGATGCTCTCAGCGAAGAACTTCCGCAAGACCGCTAAGTCAAGCTGTTAAAGATTGATCTTCTCGGCAAATCGGCCATACAGCGGAATGGTCCCGAGTAGGTTCGCTTCATCCATCATACTGATCAAGGATCCGACGAGCACAAGCGTCACTCCAGTGTCCCGTAACTCGTAGTCCCAAAACCCCTGGATAACCGACGGATGGCTCTGGTCGTCGTCAATCAGGTATGGAAGTTCGCCCAGTACCATAACTGCATTCTTAGCAGCAAGATGCCCGAGCAACGATTCCCACTCGCTCTCGATTCGGTCAATCCACAGAAACGACTCGCATACCACGTCCACGAACGCGTCCAGTTGGATCTGTTGAGTTCTTTCGATAACTTATACTTACAGACAGAGGGAATTGTGGATATTTGGCGGCTCTATAGACGCAAATGCATCGAAGACGGCTTCTCAGTTCATCAATTTCTTCGAAGATTTGGCTACCAAGCCGCTGATTGAGTTTCTGTCAGTACCGTTCCGCGGGGTTCAGCTCGGATGAACCCCACGGGAAGTGGCACAGTTCGATCGGTGTGTCTTCAACGTAGTCGTGGACATCGTTGCTGCAAAATATGGAGGATTGTACAAAAAACGCAGGTTTTCTCGCCAAATTCGGTTGCCACGCGTTGAGCAACCGTATCGTAATGTCGGAAGTAAAGTTACGTTCGGACTTCAGAAAGAAGGTTCACCGCAGGCGGTAACATCACCCAGCAGTTCGACACTCTTCCACGCGCCCGACACCGGGGGTGTTGGGAGCTTTTCTTCCAGAAACCACGCGTGGACAAGGTCAGTCGTGATCTCTTGGCGTGTCTGGTCTATTGCTACGATTGTATAGTCGTCGTTCAGCTCGTCCGTCCTTTTAAGCCTTCGCGGAAAGCATCTTGAGCACGTTCATTAGGTTCGGCGTACTCCGGTCGGGCTGTCTTCAGGACAGTCCGGTCTCGGCCATCAATCGCCGGACGTGACTCCGGTAGTACTCAACATCATACTCGTCTTCGGGATACTAACGGTAACCGTCCGCGCACGCGCGTCAAGTCCATTATCTGGAGAAACGTGGAGAGCTTCGACGATTCGGTCGAGTTCATCTTCGTTGACCTCGCGTGATTGGCCGGAGCGCGGAGCAATATAACCGACGTCCCCGAACGGCTCGGATCAGATCCGTTCGAGTCGGGTCAGCTAGTTGCGAACCGTGTTTGAATGGACATCATGTCGCTCCGTGATTGTCTCCGCGATTGTCTGCTGTTCGACGCCGTTCTTGTTTGCGATACCGGCTGAAATCCTCTGAACTGGCTTCTTTTTGCCAACTTCGATTAAAATTTATTGGAGTTGTTTAACAATAACGTTCTCCAACTAGTCCATATCGTAGGAACAAGTGGTCGTGTTTAGTTTGGAGCATTGTGCCAGCGAGCGAAACTCTGGAGCCAATTTTCAACTGTTCTCGGTTCAACGTGACTAAAACAGTTTGAAAACAAGAAGTCCGGCGTTTTACTTTTCGAAAGATACTCCAAATCAATCCAGTCGCTACTACCGCTGAGGCTGGTGATTTCTAGCATGAACCACGAGAAATTCTTCCGACTCAGTTTTGATGCTTAGCTAAACCCAGTCTTAATATATGAACGTCTTCCAGTAGATAGTAACAAAATTTATCCAAGATAGACACATAAAATCTAGTACACTTGCCAGAGTTGTGTAGTGTTCACCAATGATCCCGTGAGTGTCTGTTAGTAATCGATCACGATCCTATTCCTGGTGACGTTTTCTTTTGTAGATCACCTAAACATACAATTGGATTTGAAAGACCGCTCCCTGTCTTATTATCAACTTCAGAGGAAGGTCCCCTGTAGAAACAAGGCAACTTGCAGTCTCCAGTTGCAACAATGCGACTCTCAGTAATATCGGAATTATCAGTGATTGATCCAATATTTACGTTCCCATTTGCATACTGGAGCTCTACCACTCCTGTAAGTGTCATTCCTTGCGATCTTATCTGATTGATACTGATGTCACCAGTACCAATTGTCGTAATAAGATAGGCCTCATTATTATTAATACTGGTCAAGTCCTGAGTTCCACCTCTAGAGACTTCAAACTGGACCTGTTGTAATCTGAACATGCCTCCGCCACATTGAATAATCATTGGTCGATTGCCGGTTTGACGCTCAAATTGCAGAGACCCTACTTCAAGCCGGAGTGATGCGTTATCAATGTGAAATCCTGTAGATTGGGTGTCATTTGCGATTGTTGCTTGTCCAAGATGTAAGTCTGTATTAGCGCCCGCTTCAAAATGGAAGGTTTTTCCTTTGCAACCATATCCTCCATAAATAGATTTCCAGTGTGATGACCAGGGACAGTCGTTAACAGTATGTATCCCTGTGGAATAATGCCGGAACCTGATCTGCCCAATATTAGTCTGTGGACCCGCGTCATCATCCCATTTTATACCGTTTGTAATCTCATTATTATTTTGTCCTTGAATCGTTACTCCGTCTACATTGGAGTAACTAAGATCCTTATTATTTGATGACGCAACAATCCCATCACCACCATGTGTAAACTCAATGATGGACGATCCAATTCCTTGGCCAACAATATTGACTCCTTTATAACTAAGACTTGAACTTTCCTGCAATGTTGTTGGGGGCAAATGGACTGTCCCACCTCCCGAGTTCATCACGCTGTTAATTGTGTCTTGCACCGGTGTATCAGTTTCTGATGGTTCAATGACACCCCTTCCCTCATCAGTCACATAGACAAGATTACCTGCGGCGAGAGCATCATGGCCGGGAGCAGCGGTAGTTTTCACTCCATCTGGCCAGGTTACTGAATTGACTTTCCTATCTGCAAGGACCCAACTTTCTCCATTTCCGTAATATACGGCTCCTGAGTCAGTTGACTCGTACTTTGCTCCAGACTTCGGTTCGTAGTCGCCCTTATTTACCTCTGAGTCTCGAATTTCAATATCCTTGTCTAACTTTTCAAAGTTCTGATTAATTGGCACGTGCCAATCGCCCATTCCTGGTTCCGGTTCTTGATAGTTGTGATTGTTTGTCATTGCTTTAGATCCTGTTTTACGCACCTACGCCGACGTATGTCTCTTTACTGTCGCCCTGTACTCCGTATCCTGTGTCTGGTGCCGACACCTCTTCATCTGATTCAGCTACCGAGTTGACAGATTTGGCCCAGCTAAGGTTGTAGCCCTCTTCAATTGATTCGACTCGGAGTATCCGACTTTCAGCCGGATTAAGCGCCAGATTTGGAATAATAACTGTTTGCCATTTCTGACGACTTCCTGCCTTCGGCACATCAATTGTGCCAGTAGCCTCTCCGTTGAGCGATAGGCGAATTCTGCTATCACCACGATGTGACGCGACGCGCAGTCGCACCACACACACTCCGATGACTGTATTAACGGCGTAGTAATCGTCAGCTCCTTCTTCTTTCCATGCCATCTCGTGGGGTACTCTCAGAATTCTGAATAAGTAGTTTGTTACCAAACTATCATAGCTGATATTGCTGGTGTAAATAGTACTCTAAACTAGTCGCGAGGGCGAGTTCCCCGACCCACCGTGGTCGGGGGTGAAGCCCGACACCCGGCCTAGTGTTCTGTCTCCTCGATATACCGTTCAACCACTTCTTCTGACACCGCTCCTGTCGTTCCTACGTAGTATCCGACCTTCCAGAATCCGCCACCCCAGAAATACGCCTCCCGGATCTCGGGATACTGTTCCAGCAGGTGCTTGCCAGAGTACGACTTGAACTGCCGAGCGATGTCTGCCGGACTGTGCTTTGGGTCTGTCTGCACAAACAGGTGTACGTGCTCGTTCGCAATCTCCAACGCCAGAATCTCGTGTCCGAAGTGGTCGGCAGTCTCGTCGAACAACTCTCACACATAGCCCTCAACCACGTTGAGAATCGGGTGGCGGTACTTGAGACACCAGACGAAGTGATACTTGTAGGAGCTAACCGAATCCGCGTGACTGCGGTACTCCTCTATCCCGAATATCTACATTTATGACAGTCTGGAACGACTGTCAAAGTATGGGTGAGGAAGCCACGAAGACCATCCAGACGCGCCTTCACACAGCGTCTGGTGAACGGTCATGGCTTCACGACGCCCGCCTCGCCTCACGCGAGATATTCAACGACACCATCCGCCTCAAACAGCAAGGATACAATCGCACCGAGATACAACGGGAGGTTGACCGCGACGACTTCTTGCGGAACAACAAGTGCGCGGTCGTCGGCAAAGCCCTCCAAACGTGGGACTCCTACCAATCACTCAAAGAGTGGTGGGAGAATCAAGACGACCCTAACGGAGGTAAGCCAACGCCGCCAAGTACGGACAAATCTGGTGTGTACCCGCTCGTGATGGCGCACGCGGAAGGCTACCGCCTCACCGTGGACGACGACACGAACCGCGTCCAGTTCCGTATCAGCCCGAAACCTTACAAGAAGGTGAACGGCCACCTGCGCGGAGAGGCGAACGCGATAGATGAACTCCGAGATGCCATCACGTCGGACGAGATGGATGTGGGGCAGGCCGAACTGCTGTACCGCGATGGCGTGTACTACCTACACGTCACGGTCACACGCGAGTTCGACGTTCCCGAACCTGATACCGCTGATGCTGTGGTCGGCGTAGACATCAATGAGCGTAACGTCGCTCTCACCGCCCTCGACCGTGAGACGATGCGGACGAAAGGGACACTCGTTCTCGACTATGGACGAGTCAAGCAGGAACGCCAACGCTACCACACAATCACCACTCGCTGTCAGGAACACGGCAAGATGAGCATTCATCGGAAACTCGGTGACAAGGAGCAACGATTCACCGAGTGGGTGTTGCACCGTCTTTCCCGCGCTGTCGTGGAGTTCGCAGAGCAGTTCACGAATCCGGTCATCGTGTTTGAGGATATGAGCGGTATCCGCGACGAAATGCAGTACGGGTCGTACATGAACCGCCGATTGCACAAACTGCCGTTCCACACGTTCGAGAAATTCGTCTCGTACAAGGCGACGTGGCGAGAGATTCCCACGGACACGGTGGACGCTTACTACAACTCGAAGACGTGTTCGTGCTGTGGTGAGCGTGGGGATCGACAAGGGAGGCGGTTCCGGTGTCCCAACGACGAGTGTGATGTGATGCAAGACCACGCCGACCGGAATGCATCGGTGAACATCGCGTGGCGCGAGACGGCAAAAATCGACGATACGGATACGAATTACCGGACTCACAAAACCCAACCACAAGTCAGGTTGGTGCGTCTGTCTGGGTCGGGGCGCGTAAGCCGCCCAACCTCATCCCGCTCGCTTGCCGAGCAGGGAGTGCTAGCGCACGGCTGAGGGAACCAACAAAAGCCTCTGGCCACTGTGCCCGAGGCTGTTTACTTAGTCCGCTTTCGGGACTGTGACGCTGAAAACCGCCCCCACAGGCTCGTGGTCATCTATCTCGATTACCCCGCCGTAAGATTCTACCAGCGTCTTGACCAGATACAAGCCGAGCCCGGTACCAGAGCTCTCGAGACCCGTTTCACCCTTCCCAAAGATGGTCTCCTTCTCTGTATCCGGAATTCCCGGTCCATTATCGGCAATCTGAACCAGGACAGAGTCTGTCCGTTCACGTGCGGAGATATCCACCTCCGGGACCTCCTTGTCGTTGTGCTGGATCGCGTTCTTCAGAAGATTGCGAAAGACCGCCTCGAGCATATCATTTGCCTGAACTGGTGTCTCCGGCGCGGCAGCAGTAGGGGTGACCACGGCGTCCGGGTTGGTGTTCTGTACTTCTTCGACAGCGCTGGAAAGAGAAGGGCCAAGAGGAGTCGGACCGATATTTTCGGTATCTGAGAGCATCACTTTCGCCATTTGCCGGGCAGTCGTCGTGATTTCGACAGCGTGTTCTGCGTTTTCTAGAACGATATCTAGGTGTTCCTGGATAGTGTCGGACCCCGATTGGTCGGCAGCCAACTCTGCATATGCTATTATCAGCTGAATGTCGTTGCGGATGTCGTGGCGAAGCACCTGATTCAGGATTTCGAGATTATCCCGTTGTTCCCGTATCTCTCGTTCGTAGCCTTTCCGGTCAGAGATGTTCCGGACTAATGCGTGCAAACGTGGTTCCCCACGATGATCAAATCGGCTGAGCTTGACTTCTGCGGGGAATTCAGTTCCGTCGGGGCGTCGATGTACCCACTCGAAAAAGGCGGTTCCTGTCTCGAAAGCGGTCTCGATGTGCTCTTGGGCTGCTTCCTCTGAGTCCCTCCCGTCCGGTTGCGTTGGCGGTGCAAGGTCCCACGGAGTATACTCAGCGAACGTATCGACAGACTCGATGCGGAATAGGTCCAAAGTCTGTTCGTTGCAATCAAAAAAGCCCTGCCTGTCCAGTAACATAAGAGCGTCGTGGGTGCTCTCGAAGAGGTTCCGGTATTTGGCCTCGCTTTCTGTGAGTTCGCGTTCTCGTTCTTTCCGCTCGGTAATGTCTCTGACGAGGGAGTGTAGGACTGGCCGGCCGTCGTCTTCAAACCGAGTCAACTTCACCTCGGCTGGAAATGTTGTCCCGCCTACGGTCTGATGAGTGTATTCAAAGAACGCGCCGCCTTGCTGAAATGCAGTCTCGATGTGTGCCTGTGCGACCTCTTTCGAGTTGGCGCCATCAGGTTGGGTTTGTGGTGCAAGGTCCCACGGTGCATACGTGAGCGCCTCTTCCTTTGCATTGAGACCGAAGAGTTCGACTGCGCGTGTGTTGCAGTCAAAATACCCGTCACGGTCGAACAACAACAGCGCATCACGACTGTTCTCAAACAGAGCACGATACCTCGATTGCTTGGGTTTGTCATTACTGCACATATTCGATCTTGATGAGTGGTAATTGTACTCGTGATATACTCAATCAATAAACGAAGGTACATTCTAATAATTTGTACGATTCATCCCGCCCACGAGCGTGACAATACGATTGAGTTGGGGCCGAGTTGGGAGAGTCGTTATATATGATCTGTTCGCTGTCGTATTTCCTTTCCAATACCAGCATTGGGCGAACAGGACGGGCACGCAAGAACGACGCCGTTCTTGTCGCCAAACACTCGTGCGAACTGAGCGGAAATATGCCCGCCACAGGTAGCGCAGTCAGGCATATGTATCAGTAGAACTCCCGAACGAGATCCGTTGCGTTGTCCGGCGCTCCGTCGGGTATGACAGCCATATTCTCTGAGAGCCCTTCACGCTCTTCGTAGGCAACCGAGTTCTCGTCCTGATAGATCACACCCTGGTACTCTTTGTCTCCATCCATAATCGCGTCCGTAGCGTTGTCGTAGTCGGTCGGATCGTGATCTGCCTCGGCGAGATCGACAATCGTGTCTCGGAAGTAGTCGTAGGTGTCGACATCGTTGAACGTCACACACGGCGAGTAGACGTTGACGAAGCCGAATCCGTCGTGTTCGACAGCTTTCTGAACGATCTCGGTGTGGCGCTGGCTGTCTGAACTGAACGACTGGGCAATGAACGTCCCGCCGGCAGCCAGCGCGAGCGCGAGTGGGTTGACCGGCGGCTGTTTCGGCCCAT
>ENA-ORDC01002289-ORDC01002289.1-marine-metagenome-genome-assembly--contig:-NODE-2289-length-11921-cov-2.382219_pt1 | contig 11921 bp, 11 predicted proteins | sample MGYA00237783_ERZ508515 | MGnify/ENA primary metagenome ERZ508515 (study PRJEB26186, sample SAMN06268792) | marine metagenome | isolation source: Eden Landing Ponds, San Francisco, CA, USA | place...
CGCGGACCCGCTGTACGTTGGCAGCGGCGGATTGGCGACACACGTCGCCGTCCCGGGCGACCCGTCGGAGGCGGAGCCAGCACCGTCGTCCGACCCGGAGCGCGACGGCGTCCTCGGGGTCGTCGGCAGCGTCAACGAGCGCACGCTCGCGCAGTTGGCCGCCGTCCCCGACGAACTGGTCGTCGAACTCGACGCTACGGCGGCAGTCCGCGACCCCGAGCGGACGGGGCGTGAGGCGGCCGCAGCTCTCGAACAGCGACTCGACGAACGGGGGCGAGCGGTCGTGACGGCTGCGAGCGATCCCGAAGCCGTCGAACGGGCCGAGCGGGCGGTCGAGGAAACCGACGGCGAGGCCGACACGGGCGCGCTGGCCGCCCGGCGGGTCGCGACCGCGCTGGGCGCGGCCGCGGGTGCGACCGTCGAGACGGCGGTGCCGGCCGGACTCTTCCTCACCGGCGGCGACGTAGCGCGGACGACCCTCGACCGCCTCGACGCGGCCGAACTCGCGCTGACCGGCGAGGCCGTCGCCGACGGAATCCCAGAAGGAGTCGTCACGGCCGGACCGGCCGCGGGGACTCGGGTGGTGACGAAGGCCGGCGGCTTCGGGACCGAAGGGACCATCCTCAACTGCCTGGACGCACTCGACCCGACATGGACCGACCGACAGTCGCCGTGACGATGGGCGACCCCGCCGGCATCGGGGCCGAGATCGTCGTCGCGGCCTACCCCGACCTGGTCGCGGCAGCCGACCCCGTCGTCGTCGGCGACGCCGACGTACTGCGCGAGGCGGTCGCCGTCCGCGACAGCGACCTCACCGTTGCGGCCGTCGACGCCGTCCCGGAGACGGTCGACCCGGAGACGATCCCAGTCGTCGACCTGGATCTGGTCGACGCGCCGCCGGAGTACGGCGTCGTCCGCGAGGACTACGGCGCGGCCAGCCTCGCGTTCGTCGAGCGAGCGGCCGAACTGGCGACCGACGGCGCGGTCGACGCCATCGCGACGGCGCCGATCAACAAACAGGCAACTCGCATGGCCGGCAGCGACTACGCCGGCCACACGGGGCTGCTCGCCGACTACACCGACACCGACGCCTACGCGATGTTGCTCGTCGAGGGCGACCTGCGGGTCACTCACGTCAGTACCCACGTCCCGCTGGCGGAGGCCTGCGACCGGGTCACGACCGCAGCCGTCCGCGAGACCATCGGCGTGACTCATGAGGGGATGCGCGATCTGGGCATCGACGACCCCGAGATCGCCGTCGCGGGACTCAATCCTCACGCCAGCGACGGCGGGCTGCTGGGCACCGCGGAGGCGACCGAGATCGAGCCCGCGGTCGCGGACGCTCGCGCGGACGGGCTCGACGTGACGGGGCCGGCCTCGCCCGACACCGTCTTCTCGCAGGCGGCCGCCGGCGCCTACGACTGCGTCGTGGCGATGTATCACGACCAGGGCCACATCCCGGTCAAGATGCTCGGTTTCGCCGGCGACGACGCCGTCTCGGGCGTCAACGTCACGCTCGGGCTGCCGATCGTCCGGACCAGCGTCGACCACGGCACCGCCTTCGACATCGCCGGCGAGGGCGTCGCCGACCCCGCCAGCCTCGTCGACGCCGTCGAACTGGCCGCCGAGATCGCGAGCAATCGCACCGAACGCGGCGAACTCGCCGACCGAACGGACTGAGCGCCGGCCGTCCGGACGCCCCCGATAGATCGGGAGATAGACATTTGTATACGGCGCGTCTCGTGGCCGTCGTGAGTACGGACACGGCCGAGAGCGGGACGAACATCGAGGGCGAGGGGCCGGTCGTCGAGGAGACCGTCGAGAGCGACGAGGCGACGGCCGTCGGCGACACGGAGCTGGAGCGGACGCTCGGGCTGACCGGTGGGCTCGCGATCGGCATCGGGACGATGATCGGCGCGGGCATCTTCGTCTTCCCCGGGCTCGCGGCCGGCGAGGCCGGCCCTGCGGCTGCGGCGTCGTTCGCAATCGGCGCCGTCGTCGCGCTTTTGGTGGCGCTGCCGGCCTCGGAGCTCGCGACGGCCATGCCCAAAAGCGGCGGCGGCTACTACTTCATCTCGCGAGGGCTCGGGACGCTCGCCGGCGCGGTCGTCGGCCTCTCGCTGTGGTTCGGGTTGGTCTTCGCGACCGCGTTCTACCTGGTGGGCTTCGGCTACTACGCCGTCGACACCGCCGCACAGCTCGGGTTCGCGCTCGGCGAGTCGCTGGTCGTCCCCATCGCCGTCGTCTTCGGCGTCGGCTTCACCGTTCTCAACGCCACCGGCACCGAGAACGCCGCGAAGCTACAGAACGGCGTCGTCGCGCTGCTGCTGTCGATCCTCGGGGTCTTCCTCGTCTACGGCAGCCTCGACGCGGTCGGGCTGATCGGGCCGGCGAGCGTGCCCGAGCAGTTCAGCCCCTTCGGGACCGTCCCGATCTTCACGACCGCGGCGCTGGTGTTCACCTCGTATCTCGGGTTCGCGCAGATCGCGACCGTGGCCGGCGAGATGAAACGGCCGGGCCGGAACCTCCCGCTGGCGATGGTCGGGTCGGTCGTCGTCGTCGGCGTCCTCTACGTCCTGACGATCTTCGTCGCCACCAGCGCCTTCGGCAGCGAGCGGCTCTCGGCGCTCGGCGAGACGGCGATGGTCGCGGTCGGCCGCCACTACCTCGGGACCGCCGGCGCCCTGGCGATCGTCTTCGGCGGGCTGCTGGCGACGATGTCGAGCGCCAACGCCTCCATCCTCAGCACCTCGCGGGCGATCTACGCCGTCTCCCGCGACGCCATCCTCCCGCGGTGGGCCAGCCGCATCAACCTGCGCTACGGCACCCCCCACGTCGCGCTCGGGCTTGCCGGCGGCCCGATACTGGTGTTGGTCGCCACCGGCCAGGTCGAGATCCTCGCCGAGGTGGCTTCCTTCCTGCACCTGATCCTGTACGGGCTGATGTGCGTCGCGCTGATCGCCTTGCGCCGCGACGAGCCGGAGTGGTACGACCCCGACTTCCGGGTGCCGGGCTACCCGGTCGTGCCGATACTCGGCGCGCTGGCGAGCTTCGCGCTCATCGGGTTCATGCAGCGGGCCTCCCAGGTCATCGGCCTCGCCGTCATGCTTGCGAGCGCGGGCTGGTACTTCTATTACGCCAGGGACGTAAACCTCAGGGGGAAGCTATGACCCGTGTCCTCGTGCCGCTGGCCGTGCTGGAGGGGGAGTCGGTGCCGCCGGGGCTGATCGAACTGCTGGGGACCGCCGACGTGACGGCGCTGGGCTATCACGAGCTGCCCGAGCAGACGCCGCCGGACCAGGCACGACTGCAGTACGGCGACCGCGCGACCGCCGCGCTCGAAGATGTCACCGCGGAGTTCCGCGAGGCCGGCGGCGCCGCCGACCACCGCCTCGTGTTCACTCACGACCGCGACCAGACGCTGCGGCGGGTCGCCGCGGAGGCGGGCGTCGACGCCTACGCCATCGCCGGCGCGACCGGTCCCGTCGAGCGACTGCTCGTCTCGCTGAACGGCGAGGTCGCCGTCGAGGCCGTCCTCGACTTCGTCGTCGAAGTCGTCGGCGGCCGCGATATCGACCTGACGCTGCTGCTGGCGACCGACGACGAGGTGACCGGCGGCGGTGACGGGGGGCCAGGGGAGGAACCGGGTCGCACGGCCGCCGGCGACCGCACGACGCTCGACGACGCCGCCGAACGGCTCCGCGAAGCGGGACTGACTGTCGAGACGGAACTGGCAGCCGGGACCGACCCCTTCGATGCGCTGGTCGACGCCGCGACCGGCCATGACGCGGTCGTGATGGGCGAGCGGGCGCCGTCGCTGCGGTCGTTCCTCTTCGGCGGCGAGGCCGACCGTGTCGCCACCGAAACCGTCGGGCCAGTGTTGGTCGTCCGCCGCGAGGACGACGGCGCCGACGCGGAGTCGTAACCGTCTCAGAGTTTCTCGGACTCGCGGGCCTGTTCGGCCCGGCGCCGTACCTGCTCGAACCGGTTATCCGCGGCGTTGGCGAGTCCGGGCGGCAGGTCCGCCCGCGCCGCGGCCAGCCGCTCGCGAGCGCGCTCCAGCCGGCGCGCCACCGCCTCGATGCTCGCGTCGGCCTGCCCGCGGTCGCCCGCTTCCGCCCGCTCGGCCGCCCGGTCGGCCGCTTCGGCGATGGCCTCTAGCGACTGGGCGAGCCCCCGGAGGGAGTTGCCCGGGCCGCCCCCGCCGCCGTTACCCCGGTCGTCGTCATCGTCGTCGCCGTCGCCGTCCTCGTCGAGGACGGCCGCGACTTCCTGGCGGGTCTCCTCGGCGATGTCGGCGAGGTACCGTGCCAACGAGGCCTTCCCCGTTCGGGGGCCGTCTAGGTCGATCCGCGACTCGTCGCCGGGGTTGACGCGGACGGCGCCGACCGCGTCGTCTGCGTCCCTGACTTCAGTCGTGTAGGCGCCGCCGCGATGGATGTAGACCGCGTCGGCGTCCGACAGCGGCGCGTCGTACAGCCGGCCGGCGAAGTCGTCCTCGACGGCCAGGTCCGTCAGCTCCGCGCCGCTCGCGTCGGCATCGACCGCGAGCTTCGTCGCGTCCTCACGGGCGACCAGCGGTATCTCGCCCCCGACGCCGGCCGCCGTCAGGCCGTCGGGCAGGTCGTCGGCGGCCGTTGCGGTCGGTTCGCTCGCGTCCGTCGCGGTCTCGTCCGTGGTGTCGGTGTCCTCGTCGGTCCCGTCACCCGCGGAGACCGCGACCGTCTCGCTGTGCGGTGCGAGGCCGGCGCCGTTGACCGTCAGCCGGTGGTCGCCGGCCGGCACGCCCTGCAGGACGGCGACGCCGCCGAACGTCGGGACCGCCTCGGGATCGCTCTCCAGCAGCGCGACGCTCTCGACGCCGCCCTGTTCGGTCGTCAACCCCTCGTTTTCCGGTGCGTCTGGCGAGGTGACGGCTCTGGTGACGTCGGCGACGAGGGTGGTGACCGGCGCCGGCTCGCCGACGGCGTCGTAGCGCTCGGCCAGCTCCCGGCGGTGAATCGGGGCCCAAACGTCGTCGGCCGGGTTCTCGTAGCGGGGCTGTTCCCAGGGCGCCCCCGGCGCGGTGAGGTGACTCGCGACCGCGTCTTCGACGGGGCCGGGGACCGCGAACTCGAAGCTCAGCTGCGGGCCGGTGAACGCCGTGATGTGTTCCAGGTCCGCCGTCGGAACGAGGTCGTAGCGCACGTCCGGGTCGGCCGCCGCCTCGCCGGATTCGGCGTCGCCTTCGGCGGTCGCTCCGTCCCCGCCGGGGCCGAAGACCAGCCCCGTCGAGCGCGCGGGGAGGTCCGTCGGCGGCGAGGACAGCGCGTCGAACGACCGGATCGTCAGTTCTTCGTCGAGTAAGTCGCCGCGCTCGACCGACGGGAGCCGTTCGTGGTCGTACACCGGCGCGCCGTCGAGTTCGGGGACGAGAAACGGGAGCCGGGCGCCCTCGTCGCGCGGGAGGCCGTAGGCCAGCGGGAGCTCGACCAGGTCCTCGACCCCCTCGACGGCGCTGTTGGTGATGTCGGCGAGCAGGCCGTCGGTCGAGAGCCGCTGGAAGCGGTCGGCGGCGTCGTTGACCGACAGCGCGCTCGAATGCGACCCCAGTTCGGAGAGTATCCGCGGCGCCCGCTCGGGGTCGGGGTCCAGAAACTCGTTGTTCGGGACCCGCCGGGAGTGCGAACTGGCGATGTACAGCTGCGGCTCCCTCCGTCGTCGACGAAGACGTGCAACACCTCCCAGTCGTGCCAGTGGAAGTTCGTCGTGAACTGGTCGAACGCCGAGTAGAACCAGTACTGGACGACCGACAGCGGCGAGTCGGCGTAGCTGCGGACGTTGTAGAAGACCGCCGGGTCCGGCGGCGCTTCGGGCTCGAAACGGTCGGTGTACCCCTCCAGTGCCGCGAAGCCGTCGACGACCGTCTCGCCGTCGCGCTCGCGCTCGTAGGGTCGCGGGTCGGTCGGGAACCACCGCTCGTCGGCGTCGAAGTACAGCGTCGGCGCGAACCGCTCGGCCAGGTCTGCGGCGCGGTCGTCGTCGACCGGCGTCGTCCCGGCGTCCGCGCCTGCCTCCAGCGCCGAACAGCCGGCCAGCGCCGCGCCGGCCAGCGCGCCCAGCACCGTCCGGCGGGCGACGCGTCGGTCGGTCACCGTCTCACCGCCGGAGCCGTCTCGGGAGCGCGACCGAATGTCATGCACCGGCCTTCGCGCGGCCGGGTAAATGCCTTGCGCCGACGGTCAGGCCCCGACTGGAAACCGCGCCGGCAGTCGGTCGCCGGGCCTTTTCGGCTGGCGCCCGAACGCCGACGCATGCGCGCCGCAGCCTTCACCGAACTAGTCGGACCGGACGGCGTCGACGTGATCGAGCGCGACGACCCCGAGCCGGGGCCGGGCGAGGCCGTCGTCGACGTCGCCGCCTGCTCGATCAACCGCCACGACCTGTGGATCCTCCAGGGCGACTCCGCGATGGTCGACGCCGACGACCTGCCGTTCGTCTCCGGGCTCGACGTTGCCGGCGTCGTCGACGCGGTCGGGCCGCGCGTCTCGGCCGTCGAGCCCGGCGACCGGGTCGTCCTCTGCCCCAACGAGACCTGCGGGAGCTGCCAGTTCTGCCGCGAGGGGCCGGAAAACCGCTGCGAGAACTTCTCGCTGTACCACGGCGGGCTCGCCGAATCGGCGCAGGTCGACGCCGACCGGCTGGTCGCCGTGCCCGAGGAGGTCGACCTGACGACCGCCGCGGCGCTGCCGACCGCCTACGTGACCGCCTATCGGATGCTCCAGCGCGCCGACGTCGAGGCCGGCGACCGGGTGTTCGTCCCCGGCGCGACCGGCGGCGTCGGCGTCGCGACCGTCCAGCTCTGTGCGATGCTGGGGATCGAGACCGTCGGCACCTCCCGGTCGGCCGCGAAGCTCGACCGCGTCCGCGACCTGGGGCTCGACCGCGGGATCGAGTCGGGCGACCCCGGGGAGATCGAGGCGGCCGTCGACGGCCACGTCGACGCCGTCGTCAACCACCTCGGCGGCGAGTACTCCAAGTTGGGCCAGTCGGTGCTGCGCCGCGGCGGCCGGATGGTCGTCTGCGGGCGCACCGCCGGCGGCACCTCCGAGTTCAGAGTCGCCGACCTCTTCCTCCGGCACAAGGAGATCGTCGGGTCGACGATGGGCACTCAGGGCGACCTCCAGCGGCTGGTCGGCTTCGTCGCCGACGGCGAGCTGTCGCCGGTCGTCGACCGCACCTACCCGCTGGCGGAAACCGGCGCGGCGTTCGCGGCGATGGCCGGCGACGACAGCGTCGGCAAAACCGTCGTCGAGCCCTGACGGACGGAAAGACCGCCGACCGCCGCGTCGCTGTCGACTATCGAACTGTGAGAAGTAGTCCATCCTGGATTCGAACCAGGGTCGAAGCCCCCAGAAGGCTTCAGGATTGGCCGCTACCCCAATGGACTGCGCACTCGAAGCGACGCCCGCGACGTTTGTAAGCGTTGCGAGTCCGGCCGCGATGTGTCACGCCGTGACAGCCCCGCCGTCGTCGGGAAAGGGGCCACGACGAGGCGGTCCGGAAGCGTCCTCGGAACGCACCGGGAGCGGTGGGCTCATAACCGCGAGACGCCCACACCCGGGTATGGATCTCACGCGCCGACCGCGACGACTGCGGGGCGACGGCGTCCGGTCGCTGGTCAGCGAGACGAGCGTCGAGCCGTCGGACCTCATCGCGCCCGTCTTCGTCGACGCGACGACCGACGAGCGAGTCCCCATCGAGTCGATGCCCGGCCACGAGCGCGTTCCCGTCGAGGCGGCCGCCGAGCGCGTCCGCGAAGTCCGCGAAACCGGCGTCGAGGCCGTCATGGTCTTCGGTATTCCCGAGAGCAAAGACAGCGAGGGCTCGCGGGCCTGGGCCGACGACGGCGTCGTCCAGCGCGCCGTCCGGCGGATAACGACGGCGACCGACGCCTACGTCATCACCGACGTCTGCTTCTGCGAGTACACCGACCACGGCCACTGCGGCCTCCTCGAATCCGACGCCCGCGAGGACCCGCACATGACCGTCGACAACGACCGGACGCTGGATCTCCTGGCGAAGACGGCGGTCTCCCACGCCGAGGCGGGCGCGGACATGGTCGCGCCCTCCAGCATGACCGACGGGATGGTCGGGGCCATCCGCGAGGGACTCGACGGCGCGGGCTTCGAGTCCGTCCCGGTCATGAGCTACGCCGCGAAGTTCGAGTCCGCATTTTATGGGCCGTTCCGCGACGCCGCCGACGGTGCGCCCGCCTTCGGCGACCGCCGGCACTACCAGATGGACCCGGGAAATCGCCGCGAGGCCAAGCGGGAGGTCGCGCTGGACGTCGAGCAGGGCGCCGACGTGCTGATGGTCAAACCCGCGCTACCGTACCTCGACGTCATCGCGGACGTCCGCGAGTCGTTCGACCACCCCGTCGCGGCGTACAACGTCTCCGGCGAGTACGCCATGCTCCACGCCGCCGCGGAGAAGGGCTGGCTCGACCTCGAGGCGGTCGCCCACGAGTCGCTGCTCTCTATCAAGCGAGCCGGCGCCGACCTGGTCCTCACCTACTTCGCCGAGGCCGTCGCCGAGAACCTGTAAGACCGGAAGGGTTTCCTGACGGCGCTGCCAACCCTCCGTCGTGCAACGGAGTCAGGTCCTCGTGGCGGCGACCGCCGCCGTTGCCCTCCTCGCCTTCGGCGTCGCGGCCGACGGTCTCGGCGCCAGTCCGACCGTCGCCCAGTCCCCCGAAGCGCCCGCCCAGGAGGGGACCGTCGGCGACCCGCCCGACCTCTGGGAGTTCCCCGCCTGCGACCCCTGCGAGGTCGACACCCAGCCGCTCGTCGGTACGGCCGCCGACAACCTCCCGCCGGTCGTGCTGGTCGGGCTCGTCCTGCTGGGCGCGTTCGCGGTCGCGGGCGTCTGGGTCCGCGCCGGTGGCGGCGACGACGGTGTCGAGCCGTCCGCGGCCGGCGACGACGCCGTCGCGAGCGCACGGCCGACGGCCGGCTCCGCCCCGACTCACGACGTTGCGGACGACGTGCCGCTGACAAACGACGTGTATCGCGCCTGGCGGTCGATGGCCGACCGCCTCGGTGGTGACCGGGCGCTGACGCCGGGCGAGTACGCCGCGGCCGCCCGCGAAGCGGGACTCGACCCCGACGCCGTGGCGACGCTGACCGACCTCTTTCGGGAAGTGCGCTACGGCGGCGTCGACCCCGATGCCGACCGCGAGCGGCGCGCCCGGGAGGCGAAAGCGGCGCTCGAACGGGCCGACGCGGACGAGCGGTCGGACGACCCGCTCGCGTCCGGGGAGGGGTCGCGATGAGACCGGTTCCGCTCGCGCTGGGCGTCGCCGCGCTCGCGCTCGGACTGGCGCTGGCTGCGACGGGCGTCGGCGGTGGCCTGCTCGCCCGGGTCGGGTTCGCGCTCGCGGCGCTGCTGGCCGGGATCGGCGCGCTGCTGAGCTTGCTCGTCCGCTCGGTCGACGGCCCCGACACGCCCTCGCTGGGACAGTCGCCGGACCGGCCCGGCGTTCGGCGACCGGGCGACGACGTCGACCGGAAACTCGCCGCCGCCGCGAGCGGGTCGACGGTCGCCCGCGAGGAGCTCCACGACCGCGCCGAATCGGCCGTCGTCGACGCGCTCGTGCGCCGCCGGGACTGCTCGCGCGAGCGCGCCCGCGAACTGCTTCGCGACGGCGAGTGGACCGACGACCCCGACGCCGCGGCCTTCTTCGCCGCCGAGGGCTACCGCCGCCCGTCGGTCCGCGACAGGGTGCGCGTCCTGCTCGGCCGCGAGTCGACGTTCCGGCGCGGGTTCTCGCGGGCGACCGCGGCGCTGTGGGACCTGGCGCGGAGGGAGCGATGAGCGCCGGCGAGGGGGCCGAAGGGTCCTCACGCACCGCGATCGAGGCGGTCACCGAGCGCGCGACCAACCGCTGGGCCGGGCTGGCGGCGGGCGCGCTCGTCGCGGCGGGGACGGCGGCGCTGACCCGGACGCCGGCGCTGCTGCTGCTCGCGGCGTTCGGGACCGCGCTGGTAGCCTACGGCCGGACCGCGACGGCGCCCGAAGCGACGCTGGCCGTCGAGCGCCGCGTCGAGCCACGGGACCCGGCGGTCGGCGAGTCCGTCACTGTCGAACTCACGGTCGAGAACACCGGCGAGCGGACGATGGCGGACCTGCGGGTCGCCGACGGCGTCCCGGCGACGGCGCGAGTCGTCGAGGGGTCCGCCCGACTCGGGACGGCGCTGCGGCCGGGCGCCTCGCGGACAATCGTCTACGAACTCGCCGCGGGGACGGGCGTCCACCGCTTCGAGCCGGCGACGGTCGCGCTGCGGGACGCGGTCGGGCTGGTCGAGCGTCGGGTGACGGCGGCGCCGGCGGTCGACACCGTCGCCTGGACCGCGGAGCTGCCGGCGGCGGACCTGCCGGTCGAGCCCCGGACGGGCTACCCTGGCCGGACGCCGGCCGACACCGGCGGCGAGGGGGTGGCCTTCCACTCGGTGCGCGAACACCGCCGCGGCGACCCGCTCTCGCGGGTGGACTGGAAGCGCTACGCCCGGACCGGCGAGTTCGCGACCGTCCAGCACCGGCGCCGGGAGGCCGCGGCGGTCGTGGTCGTCGTCGACACGCGCTACGAGGCGGCGCTGGCGCCGACCGAGACGGCCGACACCGCCATCGAGCGCGCCGTCACGGCGGCCGGCGCGCTGTTCGAGGGACTGCACGACGCCGGCCATCAGGTCGGGCTGGCGGCGCTGCCGGCGACCGCCTGCTGGCTGCCGCCCCGACGCGGGCGGACCCACCGCGAGCGAGGCCTGCGCCTGCTCGCCGAGGACGAGGCCTTCGCCGTCGCCAGCGGCGGCGGCACCCGGGAGGGGGTCGGCGACCGCCTGCTGACCGAGCTGTCGTCGTCGGCCCACGTCGTCTTCCTGACGCCGCTGTGTGACCGGGCCAGCGACCGGCTCGCTCGCCGGATCGCCGCGCGTGGTAACCCGACGACGGTCCTCAGCCCGGACCCGACCACCGACGACTCCCCGGGGCGGCGCCTCGTCGCCGCCGAGCGCCGCGAGCGCCTCGCCCGCCTGCGCGACGCGGGCGTCGCGGTCTACGACTGGCCGCCCGAGGCGTCCGTCGAATCGGTGCTGGCGACGCGCCGGGAGGTGTCGACGCCGTGAGACGAGGCGTCCCGCCCACCTCCGGGGAGGTGGGGCCGTGAGCGACGCGCCCGCGGGGCTGCTCACCGGCGGCGTCGCCGTCGTCTGCGGCGTCGTCGCGTTCGCGCTGGCTGGGGTCGGGACCGCGACGCTGGCGCTGAGCGGGCTGGGCGCGGTCCTGTTTTCGGCGTCGTTTCTGCGGCGCTCGCGGCGGCTGGCCGACGCCGGCGCGGCCGCGCTGTTCGTCGCGGTGTTGGTGGCGACCGTTCGGGGGCTGGCACCGGTGACGGCGCTGTCGGCGGCCGTCGCGTTGGTGCTGGCCTGGACGTTCGCCCACAGCGCCGTCGACTTCCGCGCGACGCTGCGGACGGCGCCCAGTCGCGACGTCGAACTCGCCCACATCGCGGGGACGACGGGCGTCGTCGCCGTCGGCGCCGTCGCCGCGGTCCTCGCCTTCGGCGTCAGTCTCGGCGCTCTCGCGCCGCTCTGGTCGCCGATCATCGTCAATCGCTTCGGAGCCGAGAACGCGACCGCAACCGTCGGTCTCCTCAAGGTCCCCCAGTCCGGTGCTGCCTTCGTGGCACCCCTCACCATCACCGTCCTCTTCGAGATTACAGACGGATACACCGACCCCCTGATAGCCCTGGCCGTCGTGACCGTTCTCGGGGCCGGTCTCTTCTACTGGGGCACGGCGCCGAGAAGCGACTGAACGGCTGTGCGCCCACTCGGACGAATCGCCGACTGGCTTAAACACCCGTTCCAGACGGCATCGAATCCAAG
>ENA-ORDC01002293-ORDC01002293.1-marine-metagenome-genome-assembly--contig:-NODE-2293-length-11902-cov-2.906047_pt1 | contig 11902 bp, 9 predicted proteins | sample MGYA00237783_ERZ508515 | MGnify/ENA primary metagenome ERZ508515 (study PRJEB26186, sample SAMN06268792) | marine metagenome | isolation source: Eden Landing Ponds, San Francisco, CA, USA | place...
CGCCTTCGCGCTGACGGCGATGGCGATCAGCTACTGGCTGGTCCCACAGTTGACGGGCAAACCGCTGCGCCAGAAGGCGATGGCGACGGTCCAGCCCTACGTCTGGTTCGCCGGGATGGCGCTGATGTCCAACGCGATGCACCGCGCCGGTCTCGCCGGCATCCCACGCCGGACCGCCGAGCCGACCTACGACGAGTTCGCCTTCCAGGGCGTCGCCGGCACGGTCGGCGAGATGCGCCTTCAGATCGCCATCGGCGGGACGCTGCTGTTCGTCGGTGCTGCCATGTTCCTGATCGTCATGGCGGACACTTGGATCGCCCAGCGTGGCGGCACGCTGTCGGTCAACGGCCATCTCCCGGACCCGCTGTCTGGCCCGGAGCACAGCCCGCGCATCCTCGACAACTACAAGCTCTGGACGGCGATCGCCCTCGTGCTGATCGTGATCGCCTACGGCCCGCCGCTGGCTTCGATGGTCGGCGACGCGCAAGGCCTGTTCGGACCCGGTAGCCCACCGATCCCGGTGTAGTCGATGATCGACGACATCGACGAACCGTCGGGCAAGCGCTGGATCAAGCTCCTCGTGGCCGCCGGGATCGGCATCCCGATCCTGATCGAAGTGGCGACGTTCGGCAGTATGCTCACCCATTCGGTCGGGCCGGCGACGAGCGCCGGGCCTGCGACGGCCACCGACGCACCAGCGGGTGCTGTCGAGGGTGACGCCATCCTCGCGGGGACGCCACAGGACGAACTGATCGAATCCGCGAGCGTCGTGACGGGCGACGACGGCTGGCAGTTTCGCCTGACCGTCGCCGTCGAGAACACGGGCACGGAGCGATACACGCTCTCTGTTGGGCCAGTCACCACGCGGGCCGGCCGGACAGTCGAGGGAAGCGTCACGACGGGTCCGATCCCGCCCGGCCAGACCCAGACCGTGTCGGGTGCGTGGCGCATGCCACAGGGCCAGCGCCCCGATTCGCTACGGGCGACCACCGGAAACGGGACGACTGTCACGGTCGATATCGGGGACGTGCCGGTCACGTCCTGAGGACGGGGCGCTTTCACGACTGATACGAAACGGTGTCGCCGTTTGTCCGGTCGACCGCACGGCGGTGCAGGTCGAGCTGCCGATCGAGGGCGCCGGCGTGCTGCAGAGCGTGCTTGGCTATTTCGAGGCGGAGCTGGCGCCCGGCGTGCCGCTGCGCTCGTTCCCGCGGGCGGCCGGCAGCAGCTGGAATCCCTACCCGATCCCGATGATGCCGCCGCAGCGGGTGGCGCCCGGCGACCGCTTCGCCCTGACGATCCAGCGCCTCGGCTTCCACACCACGCATCAGCTTGCCACCGCGCTCGTCCGTCTGGACTAGACGGTCGCCGCGCGGCTGGACGTGCCGGGCGGCGGGTGCGATATGCGGGACCCGACAGCCCGGAACCCCGGAGCGACCCGATGATGGACGACGATTCCTTTCTGCCGCAGGACGAGCCGGCCGAGCAGGCGATCGAGACGCCGCGCGTGCGGGCGCCGGAGATCGACCGGCCGACGCTGGAGTGGTTCAACGTCGATGCGCCGCTGAAGCTGGCCGACCTGCGCGGCAAGCTGGTGATCCTCGACTTCTGGTCGAGCTGCTGCATCAACTGCATGCACGTACTGCCCACGCTGAAGACGGTCGAGGCCGCCTACCCCGACGAGGTCGTGGTGATCGGCGTGCATTCGCCCAAGTTCGCCGCCGAGCAGCGGCCGGAGAACCTGCGCGCGGCGATCCGGCGCTACGGCATCGAGCACCCGGTCGCCAACGACGTGAATTTCGAGCTGTGGCGCGAGTACGCCGTGCGCGCCTGGCCGACCCTGGTGTTCATCGGCCCGGAAGGGCACGTGATGGGGCAGATGTCCGGCGAGCCCGACGCCGAGCGGCTGGTCACCGCCGTGTCCGAGCTGATCGAGAAGTGGGACACCCAGGAGCTGCTGTCGCCCTCGCCCAGCCCCGGCCAGCGCCCGGCGGACGACGGCACCGCCGAGCCCGGCCGCTTCGCCTTCCCCGGCAAGCTCAAGCCGGTGCCCAACGGCGGCGGCACCTGGGCGCTGAGCGATCCGGGCCACCATCAGATCGTGCTGCTGGACGACGACGGCGGCGAGCTGCAGCGCTTCGGCACCGGCCGCGCCGGCTTCGCCGACGGCGACGCCGGCCGCGCCGCGTTCAACACGCCGCAGGGCCTGGCGGCCGACGCCGAGGCGATCTACGTCGCCGACACCGGCAACCACGCGGTGCGCCGCATCGACCTGGCGAGCGGCAAGGCGATCACGCTCGCCGGCACCGGCGAGCGCGGCATGGTGGTCGACGAGGACGAGCCGTCGCTGGCCTCCGCGCTGGCCTCGCCGTGGGACCTCGAGGTCGACGGCGATCTGGTCTACATCGCCAACGCCGGCACCCACCAGCTGCTGCGGCTCGACGTCGGGGCCCGGGTGCTGCGGCCGCTGGCCGGCAACGGCGGCGAGGACATCATCGACGGCGCCGCCGAGGAAGCACAGCTGGCGCAGCCCAGCGGCCTGGCGCTGGACCGGGCGCAGCAGCTGCTGTACTTCGCCGACAGCGAGACCTCCAGCGTGCGCGTGGTCGAGCTGGCCAGCCGCGAGGTCCGAACCCTGGTCGGCGAGGGCCTGTTCGACTTCGGCTGGGACAACGGGCCGTTCCAGCTCGCCCGCCTGCAGCATCCGCTGGGCTTGGCGCTGACCGACAACGAGGTGCTGGTCGCCGACAGCTACAACCAGAAGGCCCGCGTGCTCGACCTCGCCTCGCGGCGGGTCAGCGACCTCGACGACGGCTACGACTGCGCCGACGACGTCTGCATCCCGCCCGCCGAGCCCGCCGGCATCTGGGCCGACGGGCCCGACCGGGTGCTGCTGGTCGACACCAACAACCACCGGGTGCTGGAGTACCTGCGCACCGAGCGCCTGTACCGCACCTGGACCGTGTGACCGGCCGGCCGGGCGGCGGCGCCGACCGGCCGCCGCTCAGCCGCAAGCGCCCGGTGCGGGCTGCAGGCGCCGTGCGCGTGGTTCGAGACGCCGCCCTTCGACGGGCTCAGGGCGGCTCCTCACCATGACACTCAGCCTCCGAATTCGCCGCTCAGTGTCATCCTGAGGAGGGCCGCAGGCCCGTCTCGAAGGGCCTCCGCACCCGGTCGACAGCGCCCCTCTCCGCAACGACAGACGCGCAGCGTCCGCGTCAGTCGCGCACCACCAGCACCGAGCGCTTGGCGTGGCGGACCACGCGGGCGGCGTTGGGGCCGAGCAGGTAGTCGCGCAGCTCGGGGCGGTGCGAGGCCATCAGGATCAGGTCGCAGTTGGTCTGGTCGGCCATCCGCAGGATCTCGTCGTAGACCCGGCCGTGGCCGACCAGGTGCTGCACCTCGACGCCGGCGGGGATGTGGTCCTTGGTGAAGGCGTGCAGGTTCGACCTGGCCTCCTCCAGCACCTTCTCCTCGTAGTCCTTGGGGAAGTACTGCGCCACCATCGCCATGCCGAAGTCCGGCACCACGGTCAGCAGGTGCAGGCGCGAGCCGAACGCCTTGGCCAGCTCGACGGCGTGGCCCAGCGCGGCCTTCCAGGAGGTCTCGTCCTCCAGGTCCACCGGCACCAGGATGTCCTTGTACATGCCCGTAACTCCTACCTTGTGGCGCTAGGCCGTCCGCGGCGCCGCCCGGGCCTCGACCGACGGCTTGCGCCGTCGCTGCAGCATATACACCCCGCCCAGCAGGATCAGCGCGGGAATGTAGAACAGCTCCTTCGGCGGCTGCTGGTTGGGCACCTGCACCGAGGTGATCTGCCAGCCGAAGTCTATGCCAGCCTGCGCCGCCTTGGAATTGAACACCACGTTGGTGATCTCGACCTGATCGCCCGACGGCTCCACCACGATGCCGGCGTGCTGCAGGCGCTGGGTGCCCGACTGGTCCTCGGCCGGCCCCAGCGGCAGCAGCACCGTCTTGCGCGCCATGTCGCCCTCGATCGTCATGCCTTCGGCGACCACGCGCAAGCTGCCGCCCGCCGGGACTTCGGTGGCGATCTCCTGGATCCGGGTCGGCTCCACCGCGCGGAACGGCGGCACGATCTCGTCCATGAAGAAGCCGGGCCGCAGGAAGGTGAAGGCGACCAGCAGCAGCAGCGCCGATTCCCAGATCCGGCTGCGGGCGACGAAGAAGCCCTGCGTCGCCGCCGCGAACACCAGGATGCCCGCCAGCGCCGCGAACACCACCAGCACCAGGTCGAACGGCCCGTCGATGCCGATCAGCAGCAGTTCGGTGTTGAAGATGAAGATGAACGGCAGCAGCACCGTGCGCAGCGAATAGAAGAACGCGGTGAAGCCGGTCTTGATCGGATCGCCGCCGGACACCGCCGCCGCGGCGAACGACGCCAGCCCCACGGGCGGCGTCACGTCGGCCATGATGCCGAAGTAGAACACGAACATGTGCACCGCGATCAGCGGCACCACCAGGCCGATCTCGGAGCCCAGCTGCACGATCACCGGGGCCATCAGCGACGACACCACAATGTAGTTCGCCGTGGTCGGCAGACCCATGCCAAGGATCAGGCTGAGCAGTGCGGTGAACACCAGCATCAGGATCACGCTGCCGCCGGAGATCAGTTCGACGAACTCGGTCATCACCTGGCCGATGCCGGTCAGCGTGACCGTGCCGACGATGATGCCGGCCGCCGCCGTGGCGACGCCGATGCCGATCATGTTGCGGGCGCCGGCGATCAGGCCGTCCAGCAATTCGATCGCGCCGGCATTGATCTCGCTGCTGTAGTTGTGCGCCTTGCGGAAGAACGCCTTCAGCGGCCGCTGGGTCAGCAGGATCAGGATCATGAAGGCGGTCGCCCAGAACGCCGACAGGCCCGGCGACAGCCGCTCGATCATCAGGCACCAGACCAGCACGCCGACCGGCGGCAGGTAGTACAGCCCCGCCTTCACCGTGGGCGCCGGCTCGGGCAGCGTGTAGACCGGCTCGTTCGGGTCGTCCATCGTCAGCTCGGGCACCCGGGTGGCGTACCAGACCAGCGCCGCGTAGGCGCCGAGCACGATCAGCGCCATCACGTAGACCGCGGCGCCGCCGAACAGCGCCGCCACCAGCTTGACCAGCCCGAACACGCCGAACGCGCCGATCACCACGTTGCACAGCACCAGCGCTCCGGTGGAGACCACCTTCCAGCGGCTCTCGTCCGGCACCAGGGTGCGGCTGGCGTAGGACAGCGCGAGCTGCAGCGCGCCGATCACCAGCACCGCCCAGACCAGATTGGAGGACTGCGCCAGCAGGCCGGCCAGCTCGAACAGCCAGTACACCGCGCCGGCGATGACGGCGACCGAGGCCACCGTGATGCCGAAGGCGAGCAGCGCCCATTTCGCCGGTTTCGGCGCGATCGGCCGTTCCAGCCCGCGCAGGTCCTGCTTCAGCGCCTCCAGATGCACCAGGTAGAGCAGCGCGATGTAGCTGATCACCGCCGGCAGCAGTGCGTGCTTGATCACCTGGAAGTACGGGATGCCGACGTATTCCACCATCAAAAAAGCGGCCGCACCCATCACCGGCGGCATCAGCTGGCCGTTGACCGACGAGCCGACCTCGACCGCGCCGGCCTTCTCGCTGGAAAAGCCGACGCGCTTCATCAGCGGTATGGTGAAGGTGCCGGTGGTCACCACGTTGGCGATCGAGGAGCCGGAGATCAGGCCGGTCATCGCCGAGGACACCACCGCGGCCTTGGCGGGCCCGCCGCGCAGATGGCCCAGCAGCGCGAAGGCGACCTTGATGAAGTAGTTGCCGGCGCCGGCCTTATCCAGCAGCGAGCCGAACAGCACGAACAGGAAGACGAAGCTGGTGGACACGCCCAGCGGCACCCCGAACACGCCCTCGGTCTGCAGCCACTGGTGCCACATCGCCTTGCCCAGCGAGGCGCCCTTCCACTGGATCACCGACGGGACGACGTCGCTCGCGCCGAAGAAGATGTAGGCCAGGAACACCAGCGCCACGATCATCAGCGGTGGCCCCAGCGAGCGCCGCGTCGCCTCCAGCAGCGTCAGCAGGCCGACGCCGGCGATCGCCGTGTCGTACCAGGTCGGCAGGCCCACGCGGCCGGCCAGCGCCTCGTAGAAAAAGAACTGGTAGGACGCGCAGAAGGCGGCGACCAGCGCCAGCACCCAGTCCTGAATCGGCACGTAGTGCCGCGGCGACGCCTTGCGGGTGGGATAGGCCGTGTAGGCCAGGAAGATCGCGAAGGCGAGGTGGATCGCCCGCGCCTCGGTGTCGTTCAGGATGAAGATATTGAACATGAACGGCAGCGGCGAGGCGTACCACAGCTGGAACAGCGACCACGCCAGCGCCACCCCGAGGATGGTCCACTTGGTGGTGAGGTTCTGCGGGTTGCGCGCGCCCGTGTCGGTCGAGGCGACCAGATCGTTCAGGCTCTTGTCCCCAGCCGACTTCTGCTGCTGCGGGCTTTGCGTCTGCGACATGCCGCCTCCCCTGACCCGCCGCGGAGCCGGGTCCCCTGCCGGGACGCCGCGCCCGGCCGGGACGTGGTGCGAAAAAAGGACCTAACGAAACGCGCCGGTCGGGCGGGCGGCCCGGTGCGCTCAGAGCCGCCCGCCCGCCGACGAAGCCAGCAGGTCGGCCTTACTTCAGGCCGGCCTCCTTGTAGTACTTCATGGCGCCGTCGTGGATCGGGGCCGACAGCGACTGGCTGACCATCTCCTCCTTCACGAGGATCTGGAAGGCCGGGTGCAGCTGCTTGAACTGCTCGAAGTTCTCGAACACCGCCTGGGCCACCTCGTAGGCCACCTTGTCGGCGACGTCGGCGCTGGTGACGACGGTCGCGCGGACGCCGAAGGTGGTCGCATCATCCGGGTTGGCGTTGTACATGCCGCCTGGGATGGTGGCGAAGGAGTAGTACGGCCGGGCCGAGACCAGCTCCTCGATCTGCGGGTTCTTCACGTTGACCAGCTGGGCGTTGCAGGTGGTCGTGGCCTCCTGGATCGAGCCGGAGGGATGGCCGACGACGAAGACGAAGGCATCGATCTTGTTGTCGCACAGCGCCTGCGCCTGCTCGGCCGACTTCAGCTCGGAAGCCAGCGAGAAGTCGTCCATGGTCCAGCCCATCGCGTCCATGGCGATCTCCATGGTGGCGCGCTGGCCGGAGCCCGGGTTGCCGACGTTGACCCGCTTGCCCTTCAGGTCGGCGAAGTCCTCGATGCCGCTGTCCTTGCGGGCAACCACGGTGAACGGCTCCGGATGCAGCGAGAACATCGCCCGCAGGTCCTTGTAGGCGCCCGCGTCCTCGAACCGGGAGGAGCCGTTGTAGGAGTGGTACTGCCAGTCGGACTGGGCGACGCCGAACTCCAGCTCGCCGGAGCGGATCGTGTTCAGGTTGTAGACCGAGCCGCCGGTTGACTCGACCGAGCAGCGGATGCCGTGCGACTTGCGGTCCTTGTTCACCAGCCGGCAGATCGCGCCGCCGGCGGGATAGTACACGCCGGTCACGCCGCCGGTGCCGATGGTGACGAAGTTGGTCTCCTCCTGGGCATGCGCCACGTCGGCGGTGCCCGCCATCCACGCGCCTGCGGCGAAGGCCGCGGCGACCGTGCCGATCGCAAACTTTTTCATCGGGTTAGCCTCCATCGTGTGTCTGCCTTTGTTGCCACGTGGCCGACGCGGACGCGACGGCAGATACGCGTCCGCGTCACACCGGATGCCGCAGCATCCGGGGTCCGGACAAGCTCACTGTTGCGGGACCCGTTGCAACGTCCTCTCCCGGACGCCCTGGCGCCGGCCGGCACCCGGGCGAAGGGCGGCGACAAACGCTGCCGCCGATGCGGTTCGGACGTCACGACCCCTCCCTTGCGTGTGCGCCGACCCTGTGTCGGCCGGCCGTTCGCGGCCGGCCCGGTGCGCTCTATCGTTGCTTCTGGGTACGCACCGTTAGGGAGCATTGAACATAAGTTCCCCACCGATGGCCACCCCCAATGCGTCTAGAAACTCTGCGCCCCAAGGGCCCGGCGGCCGCGGCCGGCGCTAGTCCGCCCAGGCCGCCATCCATTGCCGCAGCGTCGCCGCGTCGGCCAGCGGGCGGCCGATCGAACGGGCCGCGTCGGCCACCGCCGACACCAGGGCGGCGTTGTCCGGCGCGCGCTGGCCGTCCGGCAGCAGCAGGTTGTTCTCGAAGCCGACGCGGGCATGGCCGCCGAGCCCGGCGGCGGTGACGGCGCAGGCGGTCTCCTTGGCGCCGAAGGCGCACAGCATCCAGGGCTGCTCGACCTCCTGGCGCAGGAACGCCAGCAGGTCGGTTGGATCGGACTGCTGATCCCGGGCATAGCGGCCCAGCACGAACAGCAGGAAGTGCGTGCGCCCCGGGATCGTGCCGCGCTCGACCAGCCGGCGGTAGCGCGCCAGATCGTCGGCGTCGTAGAGGATGAACTGGGGCGACACGCCCTCGCCCAGGCACCAGCGCAGGAACTCGCCGGCCGCCTCGGCGTCGGCGTCGCTGGCCATCACCTCGCGCACCGCCAGGCTGACCGCCTCCGGCTGCAGCGCCCGCATCGCGTCCCGCTGTTCGGCCGGTTCGTAGCGCCCGACCGCCTCGGTCGTGGCCTGGATCACCAGGCCGTCGCCAACCGCCGACCGGACGGCGGCGATCGCCTGCGAGTAGAAGCGCGGATCGAGACTGTGCCGGCCCTCGGTGTCGCGCACGTGCAGGTGCAGCATGGCGGCGCCGGCGTCCAGACAGTCGCTGGCCGCCTCGGCCAACTCGTCCGGGCTCAACGGCAGGTTGGGATGGTCGAGCTTGGTCTTGCGCGCACCGTTCGGGGCCGCGGCCAAGACCATCGGGGTCCAGTCTGGAGCGCCCGTCCGCTCCGTCATCGATCCTCCTCGGCTCGCTGGTGAGCTTTCCGGTTCAGGCCGCCACCTGCGCCAGCGCGGCGTCGATCGCCTGGCCGAGCTTGTCGACGATCTCGCCCCGGTGTGCGTCTTCCAGAATGTAGGGCGGCGCCAGCAGCACGTGGTCGCCCGCGCGGCCGTCGACCGTGCCGCCTTCGGGATAGCACATCAGGCCCCGGGCCATCGCCTCGCGCTTGATCCGGGAGTGCAGCTTGAACGACGGCTCGAACGGCGCCTTGCTGTCGCGGTCGGCGACCAGCTCGACGCCGACGAACAGCCCGCGGCCGCGGATGTGGCCGACGTGCGGGTGCTGGCCCAGGCGCGCCTGCAGATCGGCCTGCAGCGCCGTGCCCTGATGCGTCACGTTAGCCAGCAGGTCGTCGCGCTCGATCGCCTGCTGCACCGCCAGCGCGCCGGCGCAAGCCGTGGGGTGGCCGATGTAGGTGAAGCCGTGCTGGAACACGCCGCTGCCGCCGCGGATCGCCTCGAAGATGGGCCCGGACAGCAGCGTGGCGCCGACCGGCTGGTAGCCGGCGCCCAGCGCCTTGGCGCAGGTCAGCAGGTCGGGCGCCACGCCGTCCTGCGCGCAGGCGTACAGTGTGCCGGTGCGGCCCATGCCGCACATCACCTCGTCCAGGATCAGCAGGATGCCGTGGCGGTCGCAAATCTCGCGCACCCGCTGCAGGTAGCCGGGCGCCGGCGCCACAGCGCCCAGCGTCGAGCCCACCACCGTTTCGGCGACGAAGCCGATGACCGTCTCCGGCCCGACCTCCTGCAGCTTCGCTTCCAGCTCGTCGGCGACGCGGACGCCGTAGGCCTCGGCGCTCTCGCCGGAGCGCTGGCCGCGATAGGCGTAGCACGGCGAGACGTGCTCGACATTGTGGCTCAGGATCGGCTCGTAGGTCGCCCGGCGCCCCGGGTGGCCGCCGACCGACAGCGCGCCCAGGGTGTTGCCGTGGTAACTCTGCCGGCGGGCAATGAAGCGGTGGCGCTGCGGCTCGCCGCGTTCCACGAAGTACTGCCGGGCTAGCTTGAGCGCGGTCTCGTTCGCCTCCGACCCGCCGGACACGAAGTAAACGTGGTCGAGCCCGTCCGGCGCCCGCGCCGTCAGGTGCTCGGCCAGCGCCTCCGAGGGCTCGTTGGTGAAGAAGGAGGTGTGGGCGTAGGGCAGCTTGTCGAGCTGCGCCTTGATTGCCTCCACCACGTCGCGCCGGCTGTGGCCCAGGCAGGACACCGCCGCGCCGCCCGAGGCGTCGAGATAGCGTCGGCCCTCGGCGTCGATCACATAGGGGCCGTCGCCGGCGACGGCGGTGGGATAGGCGGCATGGGTGTTGCGGTGCAGAATGCGGGTCATGGCGGAAGCCCGTGACGGTGCCAGGAACGCCGGCGGCGCGAGCCGGCCGCCGGGGCCTCATCCCACTGCAGCCGCGCCGGCGACGCAAGCCCGGCGGCGGCCCGGCGCTGGCGTTGTAAGGCGGCGAGCGGCTCTCTATCATCCGCCGCCGTGCCAAGCTCCGGGCGTTTCCCGGGCCGCGACACCACGAGAGCTGCGATGGACCTGAAACAGCACATCCGCCAGGTCCCGGACTTCCCGAAGCCGGGCATCCTGTTCTACGACATCTCCACCCTGCTGTCGCATCCGCGGGCGTGGCAGGAGACGGTGCGCCGGCTGGAAGCTGCGGTGGGCGAGCACAAGCCGGACCTGTTGGCCGGCATCGAATCCCGCGGCTTCCTGGTGGCGGCGCCGCTGGCGCTGCAGCTCGGCCTGGGCTTCGTCATGGTGCGCAAGAAGGGCAAGCTGCCCGGCCCCACGGTGCCCTACACCTACGATCTGGAGTACGGCCAGGACACCATCGAGATTCAGGAGGACGCGATCGCCCCCGGTCAGCGCGTCGTCGTGCTGGACGACCTGCTCGCCACCGGCGGCACCATGGGGGCCTCGATCGAGCTGCTGCGCAAGATGGACGCCGACGTGCGCGCGGCCGCCTGCATCATCGAGCTCTCCTTCCTGCAGGGCCGCGACAAACTCGATATTCCAGTCACTTCGCTGATAGCGTTCGAGTCCTGAACCTGAGTCTTGAACCCCCAGGTTCGCGTCAAAGTTTAACCGTCCTTTCACTTACCTCGGCCTACGCCTAGGCTGGCGGCCAAGGGGGCAGCGTCCGACGAGCGGGCGCGACTCGCGCCGCCACCGCGACGGGCGTCGCCGGCTGGGTGGAGAGTGAGTGTTGGACTTGGCGGCTTGGGGCATCGACATCCTGGCGGCGCTCGCCGCGGCGGGCGCGCTGCTCGGCGGCGCGGCCGCGGGATTCGTGGTCGGCCGGGCGCGCGGCCGCACGACCGCCGACGCGAAACTTCGCGAAGCCGAGGCGGAGCTCGCCGTCACCCGCAGCCGCCTGAACGACGCGATCGCGCTGGCCGGCGACTGGCTCTGGGAAACCGACACCGAGCAGCGCTACACGCTGCACACGCTGCCGCACGATCCGAACAAGCCACAGTTGCTCGATGGCGAACTGCTCGGCCGCAGCCGCTTCCAGTTGGTGGCGGCGCTCGGCGCCACGCCGGATCCGACGCCGGAGATCGAGCGGGCGATGGCGCAACAGGTTCCGTTCCACGACGTCGAGTACCGCTACGACCATCCCGAGCACGGCACCCGCTGGATCCGCTTCTCCGGCGTACCGCTGTTCGACGCCGACGGGGCACTGACCGGCTATCGCGGCATCGGCAACGACGTCACCGAGACCAAGCGGATCGAGCGCGCCCTGCAGCTCAAGGAGCGCCGCTATCACTCGGTGTTCCTGAACGCCGTCGAAGGCATGTTCCGCACCGACCGCGACGGCCGCTTCGTCGAGGTCAACCCGGCGATGGCGCGGATGTACGGCTGCGCCGATCCGGACAGCTTCATCGCGGCCTACCGCCACGGCCAGGACTGCTACGTCGACGACGCCTACTCCGTTGCCCACCGCTCGCACGCCTCCATCGTGGGCTT
>ENA-ORDC01002294-ORDC01002294.1-marine-metagenome-genome-assembly--contig:-NODE-2294-length-11899-cov-2.863475_pt1 | contig 11899 bp, 8 predicted proteins | sample MGYA00237783_ERZ508515 | MGnify/ENA primary metagenome ERZ508515 (study PRJEB26186, sample SAMN06268792) | marine metagenome | isolation source: Eden Landing Ponds, San Francisco, CA, USA | place...
ATCACCGAGAACGCCTTGCCGATCGGCAGGTTCGGGACGTAATCGAGCAGGCGGTTGTTGTCGAGCACGATGATCGAGTCGGCCTCGCCGCGCAGGCGTTCGAGACCCTCCTCGGCCTTCACCGTGCGTGCGCGCTCGACGTTGAACGGCGTCGACACCATGCCGACGACGATCGCACCCTGCTCTTTGGCGATCTTCGAGACGACCGGGGCCGCGCCGGTTCCCGTGCCACCACCCATGCCCGCGGTGACGAACACGAGGTCGGCGTCCCCGAGTACGTCTTTGATCGTTCCCTGTGCCATCTCGGTGGCGCGCTCGCCCATCTTGGGGTCGCCACCGGCACCCAGCCCGTTGGTGAGGGATTTTCCCACCAGGATCTTCGTGTCGGCCTCGATCATCTTCAGGTGCTGCTTGTCGGTGTTCAGGGCGACCGTGTCCGCCCCCGAGACGCCGATGTTGTACAGCCGGTTGACCGTGTTGTTGCCGGCGCCGCCACAGCCGACGATGACGATGCGCGGGTCGCCGAAGCCGTCGCCGGTCTCGGCCTGCTTCTCCCGCTCCTTCTCCTCGTTCTCCAGGGCCTCCTGGACGATGTCCTGCATCGTCACACCTTGGCCCAGGGCCGGTCGCGGTTCCGCTCGCGACCCCTGCCCTGCTCTTTGAGCATGTCGCGGACAGCCGACCGAATCGCCTCGCTGCGATTCGGGTACTCGCCGGTGTCCACCATTCGTTCGACCTCCTCGATCTGCTGTTTCGGAATGCGAAGTGTCACGCGCTCCATTGTTGGTTTAAGTCTCCCCGTGTGTCGTGTAAGACGATACCCCCCTCGGGGCGCCGCACAAGGGCGCGTCGAGCCGATTTCGCCCGGAGTGTGGGCTTATCGACGGCTCGATGTGCGCCAGTTGTACGACAGATCGTCTTACGTACTACCGCCCAACAGAGGCATAGGTTAAATAATTATCGGTGGTTTGTACCACAAGACGGGTGGGTCGGCCGGGGTCGGAGGGTTCCGATATTCCGTGGAGCAGCCGGGCCCTACCCGACTTCTGACCAGGGAGCCGGCCGAGCCGACCGTTTGCAACGGTGTGGCAAAAGGCCCCCGAGTCTAGTGATTACGTGTGACGAGCTCATCCTATTTTAACGTTGTTGCAATCGTATGACGAGCGTCCGCGGACCGGTCGAATGATAATTCTTAAGGCCGAATCCCGGCCTACGTGCTATCGCCCGCCCTTAGCTCAGCCTGGTAGAGCAGTCGACTGTAGATCGACTTGTCCCCCGTTCAAATCGGGGAGGGCGGATTGGGACCGCAGCCAATCCGAAGCCGAGCATCCCCGAGCCTTCTTGTGATTTGAATCCCGCGCCCGTGAGTTGAACGGGTCAGCCGAGGCCCCCCACGCTGTCATGCCTTCAGCTATAGCCGACGCGCGCGAGCAACTCAGTCTTTCGGTGTCTGACGCGCGCGCATCATCTGAGCCGACTCGATTCCATCGGAGAGCGGATGGGTGAATCGTTCAAGTCTGGTCGTAAATTATTCTGAAAGGCGGGCATGCGCGACGAGCGTAAGAGTACGCGATTATGGAGTTCAGGTCAATTGGTCATACTTCTCCAAGACCAACTCAAAATAGTCGTCTGTCATCATCCGTGGTTCCCGCACCCGATGGAAATCGTCAAGAACGAATTCAGTTAGTTCTCGGTCGAGCCCATAGGCGTGGAACGCAGCAGCGTCGAGTTCCGCCTGTACTCGCTTCCGTTCCTTTGGCTCCACCGCTGGCTCTATTCCACCCAACCGGTCTCGCATCTCCCCGAATTCATCACCGTAGCAGTTGAGACGAGCAGCGCGGGTCCAGATATATTCAAACCATTCATCCCCCTGGATTAGATGCGGTATCTGGGACTCCCTCATTTTGTACATGACAATGCTCGTGTCAATTTTCGTTCGCATAAGAAAATCGAATGGGATACTATTCAATAGTCCCGTCACCACAAATAGTTCTTTGTCAGAGAATACCCGCTTGTAGACCGAATGTAAATTTTTCATTTTCAAATCAGCTTCATCTGGCTGGATTTCGTGAGCAACCACCGTATGGAGTTTATGATGGCAAACTATCCCGGGTGGGATGACAGAAGCAATCATAGTCCTTTCATTCGTGGAGTTGGCGATTTCTCGATATACAATTCGGTAATCTGTACAATCCAGGAGGACATCTTGCTCAGAAAGTTCTGTACCCCGATGCCTTCTCAATAATTCATTTACGAAGGAAATCTGTGATTGATTCGTTTTTTCGCCGTTGAAAGCATAATAGAGAGCCCTCTTCAAATCCGACAGACCCCTCTCTCTCATACGCTGTTTGGCACTCTTGTCCGGATCTGTTTTACTATGAACGCTCCAAAGTTTAGGCTCTTCAATCGAGGGATAGAAGGTGTTATCATATGTGAATTGATACATATTCCGCCCACCATAAACAGGATAATCGCCCTGTTCTTTTGATTCAACTATTCTGTCTGCATCTTTTGTCCGGTCTAACTCTCGATACGGTTCAATTTTCCATGTACCTCCTGCCGATTCCCCAGCAGCAGGGTGTTTTAATATTTGGTCTAATGTATCGACTTCCTCCTGCGTAGTGACATAGGGGAAAGTTCTTGCCTCTGGTGAATATTCTGCTAAAACCCTGCGGGGAATTTCAATTGCGTACTCACGATACTGATCCAATACCCCAAGATCCCTTTGTAAGAATGTACCCCACAAAGCTTCGGAATGCCCCGAGTTTTTGAAAACCGTTACTGAAAACCTATACCTGCTGTCAATCGATTTGAAAATGCCATGGTTTTCGAAACCAATCAGTGCCTTTACAGAGGTGTTATTCAATAGATGAAGCCGGACATCTTTGGTATTCGAACCCGTGAAAATGGTGCTCGGTAACACCTGTGCGACATATCCATCACTTCCGGCTAATGTGTAAACTCTTTCAAGAAAGAGTGCGGATAACTCGTTCTGATTGTTTGGTACCGTCTTTCCATTGATAGTAGGTGCTTGTAAACTATAGGATGCGCTGTCATTGAAATAATCGGCTCGTCTTTGCATGTTCTCTTGATATTTCTCCCATTCCAGAGCCGTTCCAGATTCCTCAAGCAGTTCTGATTGTATTCTATCTTTTTCACTTCTTGGCCTTGTCCGGAATCTGGGGTCGTATCGAGAGAAAAACTCCTCTCTATTAGGTGTGAGAACATCCCATGGAGGGTTTCCGACAATGGCGTCGAAGCCCCCCTCATTGAATACTTCTGCGAATTCTAAGACCCAGTGAAATGGATTGTAATCCTCGATATCTTCAATCGTAATATCCGAAATGCCAGCAGCAATGAATTCATCCTTTATCTCATCCACTAATTCCTCGCGGGCCTCGGCAAGGAGTTCATGTGCGTTCCGACGATGTTGGTCCGCCTGCTCGTTTGTTACCGCATTCTGATAGGCGTGGATCTCCTCAATGATGTCCTCGTACCGGCTCCGCACCGAGTCATCCTGATACCGCTCGAAGGTCGACACGCCCTCAGCGGTCTCTTCGGCGAACCCAGTGAATCCAATTAGACTGTTGCCTTCGCGCAGATTGAAGGCGATGTTCGGCAGCGCCAACTCGTTCTCGGATAGATTGTCGACGTCGTCCTCGGCCAGTTCCGCAATGATTGACAGCCAGAGACGAAGCTTCCCGATTTCGACTGCGGGTCCGACGATGTCAACCCCGTAGATGTTGTTCAACACCGTCGTCTTCTTCAATCGGTGCCGACTGGGGGTCGAATCGCCCCCCATCTGGACGTACAATTCGTGACGAACATTCACGATTTCCTCAATCACGGAGGTCAGGAAGTGACCGCTCCCCATTCCCGGGTCTAAGACATAGAAGTCGTCCATCTCGGCAAGGAGATTGGTTATCAAGTCGCCGGACTGGGGGAGCCCGTCAATCAACTCATTCAATGTGTCGTACTGCTCCACCTCGACCTCAGGCCACCCGCGTTCATCTCGTAAAAATTCCTGAAACGTGTCCATCAGACCAGGCCTCACGGTCTGTTCTGCGCAAAACCGAGTTATCTCGGACGGTGTGTAGTACGCTCCGAGCTCCTTGTTCTGGTCTCCTGGGTCGGTCGTGAGATAGTTGATAGTTTTCTCGAACACATTCCCCAAAACACTCGGGTCGATATCTCCCGGCCCCCCGTCTGCCGAGAACTGGTATCGTTCGAGTAGGTCGATGATTGACAGCAGTACCGAGTCGCTTACATCGAAATCCCGTTCGTCAATATCCGTGGCTCCATTCAACTCTGGTCGAAAAAGCCCACCATTCAGATACGGAATCCCGGTGTACAGGTCGATATTGTTGATCTTCTCGGACCGGTTCTCTGGCTTCTCGTTGAGAACCTCGTAGAACAGAGGGTCGAAGAACGAGTTGTATAACGACTGCGGATAGATTCCATCTTCATAGGTTTCCGTGATTGTCGAGAGGAGCTCCGGTCGGACCAACCGCTTGTCCTCAAGAAACTTAATGAAGATTAGCCGATTCATCAGGTCAACCGCGAAGAGGCGGACGTCTTCACCGTCTGCTTCCTCGGGGGCCTGAATCCCTCCGCCTACGAGACTTCGGTCGGTGCGTTCGGATTCGGACTCGTCTGTAACCCCGAACACGATTCTGATGTAATCGTCATAGAATTGGTCCGTAATTTGCTCCTGACGGCGCCTGAGGACGTCCTCAGCGTCCCCGATTATTGAGATGAAGTTCTGGTGGCCGAAGGTGCGAAGAAGCCGAGCGACCAGCTCACGGTCTTCCTCGGACAACACCTCCTCTGCCGGAAGCTGTGAGGTCGTTAAATTTTCAAAGAGGGCGAGAAAGACCGGTCGAAGGTCCACCCGCTCAATGATATTGTGCGAATATGCATCGGGGTCGTACCGGATGAATACCCATCTGATTCCATCTGTGGCAAAGCCGAAGTCGGATTCAAATTCGCGTTGGCTCAACCAGCTCTTGACCTGATCAATGCCATGACCCCGGCTCTCCAGACTCTTATTGAGCGGCTCTGCTTCGATTAGTAGACGGGTCGAATCGACGGGGACGTCACGGAGGGAAACGCTGTAATCGGCTTGTTGCCCCCGGCCTTCTGCCAAGGTTCCGGCCTCTCGACCATATTCGTCGTATCCGAGTACGTCCAATATTGGCTCAATGACGGTGTCTTGAGTGAAGGGCTCAGGTTGGAGATGATCCTGAGTGAAACTCTCCCTGAGTACGTAAGAGCCCGAATCCGATTGGAAAAGTGAATGGAGAGTATCGTCATCAATTTGGTCTCGAAGGGCTCTGATATTGTCCTCAATCGTCGTAATCAATCCCTCAACTGCGGTTTCCTCAACTGACGTATCGAATTCGGAGAAATCGAATTCCGATTGTGCTCCCCCGTTTGCCATCGTAGATTATCCGACCGGTACAATTGAAGGGGTAATGAAAGTGTGGAGTGGTGCACTCGACATGACCCCCCACCCGGGAAGCCGAGGGACGTCCATTGAACCTATCCGCGCGGAACCCAATACTCAAAATCACTTCATTGGGTAGTGGCCAAACTAACAGAAATTAGAATCTACGCGCACCCTCTATCCTTAATGACTTGGTCGGGGGAGTCTCCAAAACCAATTACCTTGAGTAATTGAGCGAAGCTGGGATTTTTTAAATAGCTCAATTCGGCGGGGAGACGGGCAGGCGGTATTGCAGTCAGAAAATTATCCACCCTAAGACCCAGAAATTCGGCCCATGGGAGAATAGTGATTTCTATTTAAATAGGGCATGAATATTACAGATCAGATGGAGCGACTTGAGGACCGTCGCTCCCCGTCGATTTCGGCTCTGTCATCGTTGAGCTAAGTGCAGCGATTCTACTACCGAGCGGATAGTCGGCAATGCCGGCGAGCTCGGTTTTTCCAAGAGCCGCCAGCCGCGTCCGATTCCAGGTGAATCGGACATTTTGAAAACTATGACACAATCAAGATACACTACGATTCATGCACGGGAGGAAGATATTGAGATGCTCCGCAGGGAAGCAGAACGGCGCTTCGGAAGTACAGAGGTTCCATTCCGTCTCGTAATTCGATCGGTTCTATCAGATACAACCAGTGGTGAAGCTCAATGAAGATAACCTTAGACATCGATGATTCGACCCGGCGATTGATTCAGAAACGAGCCGAAGAAATCCGTGACGAGAAGGTGAGCAACCTCGAGAGAGCATCCTGGAAAGAGCAAGCCGAGATACTTGATTCGAATTTGGAGGAATTGAGTGAAGGCGAGTACCTTCGTTATCTGGTAATACGCGATCTTCGAGAAAGTGGGTATGGCCCGAGGTGAGGGCAATGGATAAATCAGCCATCAACGGGAGTCTTCCCCAATCAGGTATCGAGCGATATGCCTACGAGGCTAAACATCATTCCGAGAAGAGGAAGTTCCAAAACGGACGGATTCCGGTGACTGTGTCGGTCCAGTATGATGGTGATGAGTTAGAACCCGAGCAAGTGGAACTCGTTGAAGCGCTCCTGGCCTGGAGATTATACAAGCCCGTCCAAAGATTCGTTGGGGAAGACTGAGAGGAAGCGAATGAGTCTGAGCGCCGTTCAGAATTCTTTACGACCAGACCCGATTCTGCTGCGCGCTCCTATACCGACGTTTTCGGCGCTAATAGATTACAAGATTATCAATTAATAGATATTTAATTGGTCGAGCTGATACATGCCCATTTGACCCCAGAATTCAGGTGTTTCAGGCCTAATTGCTTGCGTATAGAGAGCGTGCTCGGAACGATAACTGTCCATAATACTTAGAATACTGATAAGATATAAGTGGGTCCAGATTCAATGCATATCCGGTGTCAAACATGCACGCAAACACCGAAATCGGCGGGCGCATCGCTATTGAGCAGCAGAACAGTTCGGGGGTGCTCGGATGAGCAGTTCCTCCGAGAACCATGGGGGAGATGTTGAAGGGGACGACACAACCGTCACAATCGAGGAGGTCAGGGAGACGGTCCTCGACCACTTCGACGGAAGCACTTGGAACGTGGTTGAAACGGCCCTTGCAGCTCATGCCACGCTCCTCCTCGACGACCGGGAATGCTTCGGACTGGTTGTCGTCGGTCCAAGTGGGTCAGGGAAGACGACAGCACTCCGGTTGTTTGAAGACGTAGATGAGGTCTATCGGAGCGACGAAGCTACTCCTGCATCGTTCGTTACGCAAACCCCGGATAGAAGTCCGGAGGATCTGGAAGAGATCGACCTGCTTCCGAGAATTCAGCACAGGACCATGTTAACTCCCGATCTCGCGAAGTGGTTCGCAGGTTCCACGGAGGTGATTCAGGACAAAATGGCTACACTCGCTCAGGTAATGGATGGAAACGGGTTGACCCGAGACGCAGGGTCACATGGTCAACGGGGCTACACGGGCGATTACGGGTTTACCTTCATGGGCGCCAGTACTCCGTTGGATTCCCGAGCATGGGACGTTATGGGCCACACGGGTAACCGATTCGTCTTCCATGAGAAGCCAGCAGTCCAAGACCCAGATATCGTAGCCGATCAGGTGTTCAGCTCCGTCACCTACGAAGAGAAGCTGAACACTACTTCCAGAGTCATCGATGACTTCCTTAGAGATCTTTGGGATGCGCACGGTGGATACAGAGGAGTTGAATGGACAGAAGACGACGAAGGAGTCTCTGAGGACGTCAAGGACTGGGTGACCTACTTCGCACAGCTGGTCAGACACGCGCGGAGTCCAGTTTACAACGGAAGTCCGTCAGGGCGGGAAGGGTTACCTCGAATCATAGCGACCTTCAAGCGGTTAGCACAAGCCCATGCTCTGCTCTACGACCGGACCGAAATCACTCAGGAGGACATGGGCGTTTGTGCTCGGGTCGCACTGAGTACTATGCACAAAGAGCGCCGTCCAGTACTTAGGGAGTTGCTGAACCCCGAGACGAAGAATCTCCTCAGTGCGAGCCGTGTCAAGGAAGCTGCCAATATCAGTAGGCCCACCGCGTTAAACCGAATGAAGCTAATCGAAAAGCTCGGTATCGGTAAGATAACGGAGGGCGATGGCCGAGATAAGAAGCTCCTCTACGCGAGGGATGAATTCGAGTGGCCCGATGAGGTGGATTTCCCAATCTTCTAACAGAGACCGACAACCTCTAAGAAACATGGTGACTGGTCGTAAAGTGGATCGATAAAGTCTTATGTGACGATGGAAGGACGAGGGTCCAATTTTTCGTTTTGTAAACGGCCTATTTGACTCGAAGGGGCCAGATTGGATTCAAGGGAGTGACTCAGTTTGGCACCATCGAACACCCCACTCCATCTATCAAACAGAAACGAGAAGCGTGTTGTTCATCGACGAGAGCCATGCCTGGATTCTATTCATGATAGCCGGTCAAATGTTCTCAATAAACTCCACGTGTTTAGCGTACCCGAGATTTTCTCGGTCGAGTTTCTTCCGGGCATTAAGGATATCTCCGGTGACATGAATAGGTACCAAAATAATCCCGAGGAATAGATAATTGAGGGTGAAGAAATTGATGATAGCCCACCTCCAATTCCCAATATATACGTACCCAAATGGGCCAAGGAACAACCCGAGAGTGGCAGCTACTAACACACTTTTGTCTGCAAGTTTTTCATATTCGTGTCGGCGCATCTCGGACATTTCCCCATCGGAGTCAGACTGTTCTTGCGAAGTTTGAGCAGCTGATTCATCTCCTTCCTCTGAATTATCGGAGAGGCTCGCACCGCAATTGGAACAAAACTGCGCCTCACTGTCAACCTCTCCACCACAGGAATGGCAATACGGCATACCAAACACAAGATATCAAAAAATCATATATCTTGGGGGTAAAATGCAACTAATCGAAATATTCCCTACGCTGCTCCATCTTCTCGGATTCGGTCATCTTGTTGTACCATCGGTCGAGCACCTCTGTCGAGCAGTCTGCCCGCTCTGAAAGCACGTCCTTGGGGACGTCGTCACGCAGATAGTGGGTTAGACTCCCCTTCCGGAAGCAGTGAGGGCTTCGGGAGTGGGGACATTTGGAAGCGGAAGTATAGCCAAAATCGTCCCCGCAGAGACACTCACGGTCTATGTAACATGGGCGGGTGATGTTGTAGACGAGACCTCGAAGTCCGGAATCCGACATCCGGCCTTGATCCGTCGCAATGAGAGGTTTCCGCCCAAACTCATCCGAGACATTGGGACGATTATGCTCAATCCAATCAACAACGACCGCCAGCGTCTCATTAGATACCGAGATGAGCCGTTCAGAGTTAGCGCCGTTCTTCAGGGCAGTCCCACACTCAGGTCGGTGCCGGAGGCGTAGACACTCCTCTTCAGAATCGATATCAGAGACGTCCAGTGCCCGAAGCGCCCCAATCCGAAGCGACGCGGTCCAAAGAAGTTTAACGACAACATGCTCCCGACTCGCATATTCGAACTGGTGGAGGTGGTCGAGGATATCGTTTACCCGGTCGCTCTCTATGGAAGCATCACGTACATCCTTCTCCCCTGTGGAGGGAATGACAATCTTCTCATGAAGGTCTGTCTCGGCAGCATCAATCGATTCGCAGAACTGAATGAAAACCCGAAGTGTAGACAACTGTGTACGCAGAGATACGTCATTCAACTCCCCATCATCTCTTCGCCATTGCCGGAAGTCGAACAGAGTTCGCCCGGTTAGCTCGTTCAGATTCTCGATATCGGATTCAGAGCAGAATCTTAGGAAGTGCTTGAGCCGATACCAGTGGGCTTGCACCGTCCGGTCAGATGCTTCGTCTTCCTTCTGCGCCAAGTACAGCTCTACTCCGTGTTCTGGGTCCAGCGCTTCGAGTGTCTCGCTTCGTGTCATGGTGATCATGAAGGCCGAAGCGAGGGGGGAGTCAGCCCAGTCCTGACGGGGGAAAATCCGTAGAGGACTCGGGGAAGGCGTCCACTTGCATCCCCCGTTCAAATCGGGGAGGGCGGATCTTTCCTCCCGTCGCCACGCGAGCGAGCGGAGCGAGTGAGCCGGCGGCGAGTGGTCGATGCACCCCGCCCCGATTTGAGTCAGTCAGTCGCAGCTGGCGAGCGAAGCGAGCGAGACCGTCTGACGCGATTCAAATCGGGGAGGGCGGATCGTTCGTTTCCGAGTCGTGGAGCGAAGCTAGCGCGTCGTCTCGGGCGGTTCAAATCGGGGAGGGCGGACGGCTCCCTCGGTTGTAGACGCGCGTGGGCGCTCACCCACCCAGCTCGCCCTCCAGCACCTTCGCCGCCACCAGCACCGGGTCCCACACCGGGCTGAAGGGCGGCGCGTACGCCAGATCCGTGCGCATCAGCTCGTCGACAGTGAGCCCCGCTTCCAGCGCTGTCGCGACGGTGTCGATGCGAATTGCCGCCCGGTCCTTCCCCACGATGCTCCCGCCGAGCAGCCGACCTGAGTCCCGGTCGGCAACGAGGACCACGGTCGTCTCCTCGGCACCGGGGTAGTATCCCGAGCGCGAGCCGGCCGTGATGGTCCTCGAGACGGGGTCGAAGCCAGCGTCGCGTGCTCGGTCCTCGTCCAGCAGCCCGGTTCGCGCCGCCTCCAGCTCGAAGGCCTTCACCGCCGCCGTGCCGGCGATACCCCCGACCGGCTCCGGCGAGCCGGCGACGGTCGACCCGATGGCGCGGCCGGCCCGGTTCGCCGTGAGCCCGAGCGGCACCCAGTCCGGCTCTCCGGTGACGACGTTCAGCGCCTCGGCGCAGTCGCCGGCCGCGTATACACTGTTCCGCGAGGTCCGGCCGTACGCGTCGTTGACGATGGCACCTGTCGCCCCTAGCTCGACGCCCCCACCCCCGACGAGTCCGACGTTCGGCTCGATGCCGACGCCGACGACGGCCATCTCGACGTCGAGGGAGGCGCCGTCGTACTCGACCGCCTCGACGCGCTCCTCGCCGGCGAGGAAGCCGACACTCGCGCCGAGGTGGAGCTCCACGCCCTGTTCGGCGAGGTGTTCTTCGATGGCCTCCGCGACGGCCTCGCCGAACGGCGGAAGGAGGTGTTCGGGCCGCTGGAACAGGTGGACAGAGAGGTCGTGGGCCGAGAGCGCCTCGGCCATCTCGACGCCGACGTAGCCGCCGCCGACGATGGCGACGGATTCGGGCGGCTGGAGCGCCGCGTTGTGCCGAACGCGCTCCCGGTCTACGTACGATGCGTCGACGGCCACAGGGTCTACCGCGTCCGGTTCGGCGAGGAAGGCCCGCATCGCGGCGGCGTCGTCGAGCCCGTGGAGCGTGAACACGCCGTCTAGGTCGTGGCCGTCGATGGGTCCCGCCGTCGCCCTCGCACCCGTCGCGACCAGCAGGTCGTCGAAGGGCTGTTCGAACCGGCCGTCCGGGCCGTCGACGGTGACGACGTCCTCGTCCGAGTCGAGCGAGACGACCTCGTGGTTCCGCCGGAGGTCGATGCCGCGCTCCTCCACGTCCTCCGGACGGAGCGAGAGCAGGTCCGTGAGCTCCTCGACCTCGCCCTTGACGTAGTACGGCGTGCCACAGTGGGCGTAGGATATCCACTCACCGCGCTCGAAGACGACCACCTCACGGTCCGGGTCCTCGCGTTTACACTTGCTCGCGGCGCTGAGACCCGCGGCGTCCCCGCCGACGACGACGAACGGCTCGGTCATGAGGGCACGGTCGACCCGTCGGCGGATAACGGTTTTCGCCCCGGCGCACCGCGCCGGCACTCGCCGAACCGAAACCGCTAAAGAGCGAAGCGCAGTAGTCGGAACCGAGCCGAGGTAGCCTAGCCCGGCCAAGGCGCCTGCCTCGAGAGCAGGTGTCCTCACGGACACAGGAGTTCAAATCTCCTCCTCGGCGTCCTTCCGCGAAAA
>ENA-ORDC01002295-ORDC01002295.1-marine-metagenome-genome-assembly--contig:-NODE-2295-length-11895-cov-3.097902_pt1 | contig 11895 bp, 9 predicted proteins | sample MGYA00237783_ERZ508515 | MGnify/ENA primary metagenome ERZ508515 (study PRJEB26186, sample SAMN06268792) | marine metagenome | isolation source: Eden Landing Ponds, San Francisco, CA, USA | place...
CTCGGTTGGACGTGCCGGCGGAGCCGGCACGCAGCCGAGGGCTTTCAAGCCGCGGCTGTCGGTTACAGTAGAGGATCTGAAACAGCTGTTTTCTAGCTTCTAAACAAGGCCGAGGAACCGTGATTCTTCGACTAGTTCGCCCCGGCTCGACTCTGTTCCTGAATGGTTCGAGACCGGGCCTGGTGTTGGGCACGGAGGGTGTCGACGAGTTCGGGATGTTCGTCGTAATAGTCCAGCGCCACTCTCGCTTGCTCCTCGTCGAGTTCGAACTCGCTGATTAGGTCCTCGACCGTCCAGCCCTGTCGATTGACGAGTTCTCCGACCTGAAAGATACCGATGCGCGTTCCTTCGATGCGTGGCTTTCCATGGAGGACATCGGGCGTTTTGACGATTCGAACCGTCGTACTCATCAATTCGTACTTGTTCGAGATACTGTATAAGTGTTCGGTGGAACGTGGGTGCTGACTCCACCGCTGTTTTCCGCGCATTTAGGAGTGGGGGGCGAGAACGACCGGGCATGGAGACGCTCGCGATTACCGGAGGGCAGGTCCTCCGGCCGGACCTGTCCGTCGAGGCGGCCGACGTGCTGGTCGACCAGGACAGCGGGACTGTCCGCAAGGTGGTACAGCGGGACGGAACCGACGGACGACCGGGGCCGGCGACCGACGCCGTCCTCGAAGCCAGCGACGCGCTCGTCATCCCCGGGTTAGTCAACGCGCACACGCACGTGGCGATGACGCTCTTTCGCGGTGCGGCAGACGACAAGCCACTCGACGCCTGGCTCCAGGAGGACATCTGGCCGGTCGAGGCAGCACTGGAGGGGGCAGACGTCCGGGCCGGCGCAGCGCTCGGTGTCGCCGAGATGATTCGCTCGGGGACGACCGCCTTCGCCGACATGTACTTCTTCATGCCCGAGGTCGCTTCGGTCGTCGAGGAGGCCGGCCTCCGGGCCCGCCTCTGTCGGGGCTGTCTCTCCGCCGGCAAGGCCGAGGACGCCGCCCACGAGGACTTCAGGGCGGGCCTCGAGTTCGCCCGCGAGTACGACGGCGCTGCCAACGGCCGCATCCAGACGATGTTCGGCCCACACAGTCTCACCACCGTCGAGGAGGAGTTGTTTCGCGAATACGTCCCGCGCGCCCGGGAGGCGGGCATTCCGGTCCACCTCCACGCCAACGAGACAGAATCCGAGGTCGACCCGCTCGTGGCCGAACACGGGGTCCGACCGCTCGTCTACGCCGACGACCTGGGGGTCCTCGACGGGGACACGTACCTCGCCCACGGTGTCCACCTCGACGAGCAAGAAATCGACCTGCTCGCCGAGCGAGGAGTGGGAATCGCCCACTGCCCCAGCGCGAACATGAAACTGGCCAGCGGAATGGCACCAATCCAGGAACTCCTGGACGCCGGCGTGACCGTTGGCCTCGGGACGGACGGGCCGGCCTCGAACAACGACCTCGACCTCCTGGGCGAGATGCAGACCGCGGCCCTGCTCGGGAAACTCGCGGCCGACGACGCGAGTGCGGTGGCCGCGCCGACGGCGCTCCGGATGGCGACCGAGGCGGGGGCCACGCTGCTGGGCATCGACAGCGGCCGCATCGAGGCCGGCGCGAACGCCGACCTCGCGGTGCTCGACCTCGACGTGCCACACCTCCGGCCGGCCCACGACCTCGTCAGCCACCTCGTCTACGCCGCCCGGGGGAGTGACGTCCGCCACACCGTCTGTGACGGCGACGTCCTCATGCGAGACAGGGAGATTCAGACCCTGGATATCGACGACGTGATGGCCGAAGCGAGCCAGCGGACCAGCGAGTTGTTCGAGCGGGCGAACCGATAGCACTCGGCTCGGCGAATACCGAACGACAACGGATGCACCGGCTATCTGTGGCCGCTCAGGCGAATTCCCCGTAGGTGAGATTCAGTGTCTGGAGGTCGACGATGGGGGCATAGCCCACATCCGGCTCGAGGTTGACGCTCTCCTGGAAGGAGGTCTGGGCCTGCCAGCAACTGGAGTTGACTGTCAGGACGTTGTGATACGAGCCGTACCCGAACTTGTGGACGTGGCCCGCGTGAAAGATATCTGGCACCTCGTCCACGACGAGGTGGTCCCTGTCCTCGGGGGCGATGCGGGTCATGCCGCCGTACTGTGGGGCGAGGTGGCGCTTTTTGAGGAGGTGGGCCATCGCGGCCGCGGGCCGGTCGTAACTCGCGTCTGGGAGTTCGGCGATGATTTCGTCGAGCGAGACGCCGTGGTACATCAGTATCGAGACTCCCTCGACGGTGACGGTCGACGGGTTCGCCGAGATGGTCGCGTCGTGTGCGGCCATGATGTCCCGGAGTTCCTCGTCGAAGGCCGGTTGTGGTTCTGCGAGGCGCACCGCGTCGTGGTTGCCGGGTATCATGACGATGTTCATGTCACCCGGGACCTCCTTGAGGTGCTCGCTGAACTGGCGGTACTGGTCGTAGATGTCCTCGATTTCGAGTTCCTCGTCCTGGTCGGGATAGACCCCGATTCCCTCCACCATGTCCCCGGCAATCAGGAGGTACTCCACGGCCTCGGCGTCCGGCGAGTGGAGCCAGTCGGTGAAGCGGCTCCAGGCCTCGGCAAGGAACTCCTCGCTACCCACGTGGAGGTCCGATATCAGGGCCGCCTGGACGTGCCGGTCTGCCGTCGAGGGCGAGTAAGTCCGTGGCACGTCGGGGAAGTACAGCGCGTCGACGAACAGAATCCCGTCGTCGCCACCGTCGTTCGAAATGGTTCCCTCGACGGCGATAACTTCGTCACAGAGGAGTTCGCGGGCCTGCTCGGCGAACTGCCGGTCCTTGAGAACGAGACAGGGAAAGGTTCCGCTGGTGTCTTCGAGGACCAGCCGAAGGTGGCCCCCCGACGTGGTGTGGACGTCGGCCACCATTCCGATGAGGGCCGTTTCACTTCCGTCCGACAGGGCACCGAGGGACCCCGCTGGACGATGGGTCACGCGGGAGGGGGTCGGCGAGTTGCTCGTACCGGTCGCGAAACACCGAGACGAAATCGCCGTAGTCGCCCGTCCCCGTACTCTGGATGTCACCGCTAACGGTGAGTCCTCCCACAGGCCCGTTCGAGGCCGCTTCCCGACTTTCGTGACCTGTGGCAGCCACGCGTTCTTCGGGTGACGAGTTTGTACCCTCCCCGGCCTCCAGAGCCGCTCCAGACCCCTTCGTTTCGTGTGCAGTGTCGCCGGTCTCCTCCCGGGGTTCCGAACCCGCATTTCCAGTTGAAATTGAGGGGTCTGTCGTCGACTGTGAATCCCGACCTGGCCCCGCTCCCCCGGAGGACTGACTGGGGGGGTCCGTCCGTGCCTGCGGTGACCCGACCTCGGGCCCCGTCCCCCCGGAAGGGGCGGCCGTCTCCTCGAGGACGTCGGCGACGAACTCCGCGGACAGAACGACCATCTCCTCGGAGGCGGCCTCGACCGCGCTGTCGATAGCCGCTTCGGGGTTCTCGGCTCGGCCCAGAAGTGTGACGGCCTCGCGGTCCGCGTTGTAGCCCCGATGGGCGAGTTCCCTGACGATACGCGCGCTCAGGTCGAGTGACACACCGATACATCGACGGTGGACGGCAAAAGCATAGCGGACCCTCGACAGCGAGTCGGGAGTGGATTCAGAACATTCAAAGAGGAATGGACGCTAACTCGAACGAATGTCAGCCTCCGGCCGAGATCGAGCCGATGAAACCGGAGCGGGTGGCCAGTCGTCAGGGTTCGCCCGAGACGTCGTGACGAGTATCATCGCCGTTTCCCTGGTCGGTGCGTACCTGTTCGCGATGAGCGGTGTCTGGCCCCCCATGGTCGCCATCGAGAGCGGGAGCATGGAGCCGAACATGGACGTCAACGACCTGGCGTTCATCATGGACACCGACCGATTTCAGCCCGATGCTGCACACGAACAGACGGGGGTCGTAACGGCATCACGGGGCGAGGAAGTCGGATACACGCAGTTTGGCGGGTACGGAGACGTCGTCGTCTTTCAGCCAGACGGTGACAATCGTCGAACGCCGATTATCCATCGTGCGATGTTCTTCGTCGAAGAAGGGGAAAACTGGTTCGACAGGGCCAACGAATCCTACCTCAACGACGCCGATTCCTGTCAGGGCATCGGCCGTGCCTGCCCGGCCCCTCACGACGGATTCATCACGAAGGGTGACGCCAATCCCACGTACGACCAGGTCGGCGAGGGCATCAGTTCGCCCGTCGAGCCAGAGTGGGTCATCGGCACGGCGGAGGTACGCATCCCTGGAGTGGGCTGGCTTCGACTTCGACTGTGATGTGCCACTTCTCGAACCGGTAGATTAACCCCTTCCTTTCTGGTGGAGTAACTCCAGATATCACCACAGAGAGGTTCCAATACCAGAATACCTATTGCAAGATTTCTCAAGGAGAAGGGTCGGTGGCCAGCGACTTTCGAGCCGGGAACGTTTCTGACAGGCATCTATCCTGTCCCCCACTCGTTTCGAACTCGACGAAACAAACACGATGAAAGGAACTCCACCAAAAAAACCCATGAACGGAACTCGATAGTGAAGGCTCGGGGACGGGACCCGTGTCGAAACCTGGTCGCATTGCCCCCTACCCCTTTATTTCGTCTGGAGTTTTTCACGGAGGGAGGGACCGACACTGCCAGCCACCGCGAAATAGAAAACAGGAACCTTTATGGACCATCTACCGTAACCATACCCGTACCACCGAGTAACTTACTGTTAAGTTATAGAGACTGTCTTATTAGTGGAAGCACCCGCCGTATTTCGAATTATATCCACAGTACTTGTCGATATTCAACTACCGCTACTGACATCACGAGTACAACTTGAATCGTCCCGGCTAAGACACTGAACCACCTCGACCCACCGCCGGCCTCCAAGCGAAACCAGGGGGTAGGGCTGTCCCACTCCATCTCGTGACGGACCAGGAATCAAGTCCGGTCCCACTCTATCACTGTCAGTAAATCTCAGTCCACGAACTCGAGAATGAGGTCAGCAACGAGGTCGCTTCGTTCGTTGTGGACGAAGTGTCCGGCACCGTTCACGACTTCCGTGTGGTGAGGACCGTCGTAACACTCCTGACTCCGGTCGAAGAGATTCGCCCCGATACAGCCATCGTTCCGACCGGCAACGAGCAACGTCGGGACCTCGATTCCGGAAATGACGAGGTCTTCGCTCGCTCGCGTGAGAAAATCCTCGTAAAAGGAGCGATAGTACTGGAGTGACGCCTCGACGGTCCGTTCGGTTCTGAACGTCTCCTTGACCGACTCGATCCGGTCAGCGGAGTAGTCCCACCCCGGACTCCAGAGACGCCAGAGTCGGTCGACGAGCGCGAAGTTGTCCCGACGGAGGGCCTCCTCGGCGAGCCCGGGGAGCTGGAAGAAACTCATGTACCACGACCGCATCGCCTGCACCGGTTCGGTGTGCAGCCCTCGAACGAAATCCGGCGGTACGGCCATCGCGACACAGGCCTGGGCGAAGTCGGGGGCCAGTGCAGACACCGTCGAAACGGCGATAGCGCCCCAGTCGTGGCCCACGACGAGCGGATTCTCGGCCTCGACGGCGTTCGCCACCGCGAGAACGTCACTTCCGAGTTTTGGAATCGAGTAGTTCGCGGGGTCGAGCGGCGGTCGCTCCGTCTCCCCGTACCCGCGCATGTAGGGAGCGACGGCCCGATAGCCCTCGTCCGCAAGTCGAGTGAGCAACGGCTCCATCGAACTCGCGTCGTCGGGAAACCCGTGGAAGCAGAGCGCGTAGTCCTCGCCACTGCCCGCCGAGAGTGCCGCGAAGTCGAGGGTCTCCGTTTTCAGCGTGATCTGTCGTACCATAGCGGGGGCCTCGACGGGATGACGTATAAATCGGCCGCCCGGTCGGGACAACACCGTTTTGCCCGTCCATCGACTACCGACGTCAATGACTGACCCGGCGACACTCGATGTCACGCTGGTCGACGGCTACGTCGACGAACCGGCCCACTTCGGCGTGCCCCCCTACATCTCGACCTATCCACGCTACGTCGCCGGGGCGCTCGTCGACGCCGGCGTTCCGCAGGCCCAGATAACCTATCACACCATCGACGCGCTTCGCGACGAGCGCGAGCGGTGGGTCGACGTCGAGGACGCGGACCTGCTGGTCTACGTGGGCGGGATGACCGTCCCTGGAAAGTACGTCGGCGGCACCCCCGCCGAACCCGAGGAGGTGCGGCGCATCGGCTGGACCGCCAACGGGACGACACTGATGGGCGGGCCGGTCCGCTTTGGTGTCGGCGATTCCAACGAGGGCGGCATCGAGACGGCCCGTGACGACCTCGACTTCGACTACGTCGCGAAGGGGGACGTGGAGGCGGCCGTCTACGACTTGGTCCACGGTGGCCTCGAGGGCTTTGGCAATCGCATGCGGGACAACGACGAGATTGCCCGGTGGGCACAACTGGGCGCGTTCGTCGTCGAGCACCATCCCAACCACCCCGGCTACCTCATCTGCGAGATGGAGACCTCGCGGGGCTGTCCCTACCGGTGTTCCTTCTGTACGGAACCGCTCTACGGCGCGAACCCTACCTTCCGGTCGCCCGATTCGGTCGTCGACGAGGCCGCTGCGCTGGCGGCCCACGGCGTCTCACACTTCCGCCTGGGTCGCCAGGCCGACATCCTCGCCTACGGCGGCGACGGCGAGCGCCCGAATCCCGACGCCCTCCGTGACCTCTACGGCGGTATCCGCGAGGCCGTCCCCGACCTCGGGACGCTCCACCTCGACAACATGAACCCCATCACGGTGGTTCAGTGGCCCGAGAAGGCCCGCGAGGGAATTCGCATCATCGCCGCCCACAACACGCCCGGGGACACCGCCGCGTTCGGCCTCGAATCGGCCGACCCGGTGGTCCAGGAGCAGAACAACCTCAACGTCACCGCCGAGGAGTGCTTCCGCGCCGTCGAGATCGTCAACGAGGAGGGGGGCTGGCGGCCGGGGGAGGCCCCCGAAACGGTCGACACCGACGCAGAAACCGGCGGCCTGGACCCGACAGCAACGGGTTCGGACTCGACACCCCCTCGTTTCGGGTCGAAATCACCGCCACGGCTCCCGAAACTGCTCCCCGGCATCAACCTCGTCCACGGCCTCCAGGGCGAGCGGCCGGAGACCTACGAGCACAACCGGAACTTCCTCCTGCGCGTGCTCGACGCCGGCCTGCTGGTCCGCCGGGTCAACATCCGGCAGGTGATGGCCTTCGAGGGGACGGAGATGGCCGAAACCGGCGCCAGCATCGCCGAGGACCACAAGGAGCAGTTCTCGACGTACAAGCGGGGGATTCGGGAGACCATCGACAACCCGATGCTCCAGCGCGTTGCACCGCCCGGCACCATACTCGAGGAAGTCCACCTCGAGTATCACCAGGACGGGAAGACGTTCGGCCGGCAGCTGGGCACCTATCCGCTCCTCGTGGGGATTCCCGGTGAACGGCCACTCGAAACGACGGTCGACGTCGCCGTGACCGACCACGGCTACCGCTCCGTGACCGGCGTGCCCTACCCGCTCGACGTGAACGACGCCTCGCTGGCCGAACTCGAGGCCATTCCCGGCATCGGCAGCCAGCGCGCGGGCAACCTCGTCGTCGAGCGTCCACACGAAACCGTCCCCGACATCGAGGGGCTGGGCCGGTTCGCCACGGCGTCCGGGGACGGAACCGCCCGGTCGAAGTCACGGAATCACCCCTGAGTTCGGGAAAAGGGTCGGGATTGGACGCCCGTCCTCGCCTCGCTCATTTACCGTGTGGAACCTCACCTCGCCCCGCTCACTCGCCCCGCGGGAGGCGGATGCGAACGCTGTTGCCGCCCATCTCGCTCGTTGCGAAGGAGAGTTCGCCGCCGAAGTGGTCGACGCTCCACTTGACGAGCCAGAGGCCGAGACCACTGCCGTGACGGGTCGCGGAGATCTCCGCCTCGCCGGTTATCACGTCGGTCTCCGTCGCCGGAATGAGGGGGCCGTTGTCGTCGACGCGGAGGCTGGCCCAGCCGTTCGCGTCTGACTCCGCGGCCGCAATGCGGACGCGTGGCTCAGCAGCGCAGTTGTGCGCGATGGCGTTGTCGACCAGCTGGTCGACCGCGAGATCGAGGTTCCGGTTCGCCCGGACCGGAAGGGACTCGGGGAGGTCGGTCCGAAACTCGACCATCGGCGACCGTTCGCGGTGGCGATTCGCGATCTGCTGGAGGAGGGGAACGCAGTCGATGACGGCGTCGGTGGCCTCCGGAGCCGAGAGAATCCGCCGGACGTCGGTGACCTCCTCCGTGAGTGCCTCGAGGTCGTGGGCGGCCTTCTCGATGATGGCCGCCGTCTCCGTCACCTCCTCGGTCTGTTCGTCGAGTTCTGCGAGCAGGCGCGTGGTGTGGGCGAGGATGAGGTTCGTGTCGTTGCGGAGATTGTGACGCAGCACCCGGTTCATCACCTGGAGGCGGCGCTCCTTCCGGGTAATCTCCGAGAGTTCCGTATAGACGGCGAAACCGTCCGTCTCGGTGGTCGGGTCCTCGTAGGGAATGCCGCGGTAGAGAAACTCCCGGAGCCCGGAGGCAGTCTCGCGGGTGACACGGCGATAGTTAATCTCTCCGTCGGCCGTGCGCTCGTCCAAGGCCATCGCCTCCTCGTGCTGCCAGTCGGGCACAATCCAGTCGTTGAGGGGTTCGTCCAGCAACCTGGCCGTCTGGTAGCCAAAGACGTCCTCGAAGGCCTCGTTGACCTCGCGAACGACGGGTTCTCCGTCCACGAGTTCGAACTCCACGACGGCGTCCTGAATGTGTTCCACGAGATGACGGTATCGGCCCGGTCCTTCGACTGCTGGCCCCTCATCCTTCATGGGAATAATCGAAGTGCATCTGTCCGACCGTTTCGCATCGACACGCAAAAACCCACGTCTCCGGGCAACTTTGGGCTAGAGTTCATGAATTGGAAACTGACCAGTGAGAGGCGGCGACACGTGCGGAGGATACAATCGGCTGTGACGGTCGAGGCGTTCCGACTTGTGGTCGGGGAGTCGGGGGTCGTTATGGTCCTCGCGGAACCGAAAGCAAGTTTCATTATCGTGGTGGGACATTCTCTTAGCACTTACATGGCTGTACTCTGGCTGGATGACATCGGGGCAGACGACCTCGAGACGGTCGGCGGCAAGGCCGCGTCACTGGGCGAACTCACCGCCGCGGACCTGCCAGTCCCGGAGGCATTCGTCGTCACAGCTGACACGTACCGCTCGTTCATCGAGGCGGCCGGCATCGAAGACGACCTGTTCGCGGCCGTCGACGTCGACACCGACGACTCCGAGGCCCTCGCGGCGGCCACCGAGCGGGCCCAGGAACTCGTTCGGGAGACGGCCATGCCGGATTCGATTCGAGAGGAGATTCTGGCTGCCTACGACGACATCGGCGCGGACGTCCCCGTCGCCGTTCGCTCCTCGGCGACCGCCGAGGACCTGCCCGGGGCCTCCTTCGCCGGCCAGCAGGAAACCTTCCTCAACGTCACGCGAGAGTCCCTCCCCGACCGCGTCCAGGAGTGCTGGGCCTCGCTGTTCACTCAGCGTGCCCTGTACTACCGGACCGAGCAGGGCTTTTCGCACTCGGCCGTCGACATCGCCGTCGTCGTCCAGCGGATGGTCGACGCCGAGAAGAGCGGCGTCATGTTCACCAGCCATCCCTCGACGGGCGCGCCGGTCGTCACCATCGAGGCGGCCTGGGGCCTCGGCGAGGCAGTCGTCTCCGGTGCCGTCACGCCAGACAACTACGTCATCGACCGGGAGACCGGCGAGGTCTCCGAGACCACTGTCGCCGAGAAGAAGACCCAGTTCGTCCGCGATTCCGAGACTGGCGAGACTGTCGAGGAGTCGGTTCCACCCGAAAAGCAGGGCGAGCGCGTCCTCGACGCGGAGGAACTCGCGGAACTTCGGGACCTGGGCGAGGAAATCGAGGCCCACTACGGCGTCCCACAGGACGTCGAGTGGGCCATCGCCGGCGGCGAGGTCTACCTCCTGCAGTCACGGCCCATCACGACAATCGCCGACCAGGGCGAGGAGCGGGCCGCGGGCGGGTCCACCGGTAACGCAGGGACCGGCGGCGATGTCGGTTCCACGACCGCCCGCGCCAAGGGTGGCCTCGCCGACGGCGGCGTCGGCGAGACCCGAGACACGGGGGAGGCCGCCGTCACGGGACTCGGTGCGACACCAGGTCGCGCCTCCGGCGACGTCAGCATCGTCGAGGACCTCGACGAACTCGACACCGTGGGCGAGGGCGACATCATCGTCGCGGCGATGACCACGCCCGATATGGTCCCCGCGATGAAGCGGGCCTCCGGCATCGTCACCGACGAGGGCGGCACCACCTCCCACGCCGCCATCGTCTCGCGCGAACTCGGCGTCCCCGCGGTCGTCGGGACGGAGACGGCGACGGACGAACTCGAAGACGGGGAACTCGTGACCATCGACGGCGACAAGGGGACCGTCGAGCGCGGCGGCGACCCCGAGACCGGCCACGACGCCGTCGAGGAGGTCCGGCCAGACACGCCGGTCAAGCCGATGACGGCGACGGAGGTGAAAGTCAACGTCTCCATCCCCGACGCCGCCGAGCGGGCCGCGGCCACTGGCGCGGACGGCGTCGGCCTGCTCCGCATCGAGCACATGATTCTCTCGCTGGGGAAGACGCCGGAGACCTACATCGCGGAGGCGGGCGCCGACGCCTACGTCGACCGCATCGTGGAGGGGGTCCGCGCGGTCGCCGACGAGTTCTACCCCCGACCCGTCCGCGCGCGCACGCTCGACGCCCCGACCGACGAGTTTCGCCAACTCGAGGGCGGTGACGACGAACCCCTCGAACACAATCCGATGCTCGGCTACCGGGGCATCCGCCGGAGTCTCGACCGGCCCGACGTCTTCGGCCACGAGCTCGAGGCCTTCGCCAGACTGTACGAGATGGGCTACGACAACGTCGAAATCATGTTCCCGCTCGTCAACGACGCCGCCGACGTCCGCCGGGCCCGCGAGATGATGCGCGAAGCCGGCATCGACCCCGAGCGCCGCTCGTGGGGCGTGATGGTCGAGACGCCAGCCGCCGCCCTCACCGTCGAGGACCTCATCGCCGAGGGCATCGACTTCGCGAGTTTCGGGACGAACGACCTCACGCAATATACGCTGGCGGTCGACCGCAACAACGAGCAGGTCGCCGACCGTTACGACGCGCTCCACCCGGCCGTGCTCGAACTCATCGACCGGACCATCGCGGTCTGCCGCGAGCACGACGTCGAGACGAGCATCTGCGGGCAGGCCGGGTCGGACACGGCGATGGTCAGGCACCTCGTCGAGGAGGGGATTCGCTCCATCAGCGCGAACATCGACGCCGTGCGGGACGTCCAGCACGAGGTCAAGCGGGTCGAGCAGCGACTCGTGCTCGATTCCGTTCGGTGACTAGAGTTTCTTCTCTTCGCGACTTTGTATCTGGACCACAAACAGCCAGAAAGCCCCCGGCCGCTCGACCCTCCGGGACTCGCTGCGCACTTCACTCCCTTCGGTCGCTCCAGTGCTTACTTCGCCCGGGAGGAATCGAGCGGCCGGCCCCTTTCAGCCCCACCCCCACTCACCTCCCCAGCCGATTCACTCGCTCCGCTCGCTCATCCCTCGCGCTAAAGGCTCGCGGCCCTTCGGGCACGCGAGCCAGCGCGCGCCTACGCACGTGGATTGTGGCGGCGGGGCTGTGCCGTGGCGGTGGCGCGCGCGAGAAACGCGCGCGAGGGGTCGAGGAGCGCAACGAACGGAGTGAGTGAGCACCGCAAGTCCGGTTGGGGAGGGGAGGGCGCGGTTCGGGTGGGACTGAAAGGGGCCGACCCTCTCCGGGAAGGCGGACGAAGCAAGCACCGCA
>ENA-ORDC01002297-ORDC01002297.1-marine-metagenome-genome-assembly--contig:-NODE-2297-length-11888-cov-16.552451_pt1 | contig 11888 bp, 8 predicted proteins | sample MGYA00237783_ERZ508515 | MGnify/ENA primary metagenome ERZ508515 (study PRJEB26186, sample SAMN06268792) | marine metagenome | isolation source: Eden Landing Ponds, San Francisco, CA, USA | place...
TGCATGTACCGGTAGTCCGGGTTCAGCATCTCCACGCCCGTGAAGTAGTACACCCAGTCCAGCAGCCAGTACCACTGGTCGAGGACCCACAGGAGGACGCCGAAGACGACCTCGCCGACGACACCCAGTCCGAACTGGAGCGGGAGTACCAGAGACAGGTCGGCGACTTCGGGGCCACCCGTCAGCAGTGCGGCGACGGCGTCGGCGCTCATTCGCCCACCCCCGAGAGGAAGCGCGCCTCTGTGCCGAACGCGCGGGCGAGCGCGTCGCTCTCGACGAATTCCTCCGTGGGGCCGTCGAAGTAGATCTCGCGATTCAGACAGACGACGCGGTCGGCGTGTTCGACGACCGCGCCGAGGTCGTGTTCGATGAGGAGGACGGTGATCCCCTGGGCGTTGAGCGACGCCAGCAGGTCGTAGAAGGCGTCGACCGACTCGGCGTCGACCCCGACTGTCGGCTCGTCGAGCACGAGCAGGTCGGCTTCGCTCGCGAGCGCTCGCGCGATGAAGGCTCGCTGGCGCTGGCCGCCCGAGAGCTGCGTGATCCGGCGGTCGACGAACGCGCTCATCCCGACCGTCTCCAGGGCGTCGTCGACGGCGTTCCAATCAGCGGCGGATAGTCGGCCGAAGACGGTGTTCAGGATCTCTCGCGCGGTCGCGAGCGGTTTCTCGCGCAGCGCGTCGAGGATCGGGTCGCCACCACCGACCCGGCCCAGATCGAGGTGGGCGAACCGGCCCATCTTCACGACTTCGCGGACGGTAATGGGCATCTCCTTGGCGGCGCTTGCGTGCTGGGCGACGTAGCCGATCCGCTCGCCGTCGTCGAAGCGGCTGGCGCGCTCACCGAACAGCTGGGCCGATCCAGTGTCGGGTTCGAGCAGTCCCAGGAGGAGCTGCATCAGCGTGGACTTGCCCGAGCCGTTCGGCCCGACCATTGCCACGTACTCGCCCGAGTCGATCGTCAGCGAGACGTCCTCGATGACGGGCGTCGCCGTGTAGCCGAAGGTCACGTCCTGGAGGTCGACGACGGGGCCGGTCACCTCCGTGCCCGAATCGGCGTCGCTGGCGGCCTGCCGTGCGGTCCCGTCCGCCGTGGAGTCGGAGTCAGTCGTGCTCATATCGGTTCGAAGTTCTCCCACTGCTCGACCCAGCCGTCCCAGGGTGCGGCCTCGGCGGGCGTCTCGTTGCCGAGGACGATCTCGAAGGTGGGCATATTGATGTTGTCGGCGATCTCCTCGTAGCCCCAGTTCTGTTCGACCCATTCCTCACGAACGCCGGCGTACGGCGTCACGGGGAAGTACGCCTCGACCTGTGTCTCGCGGACGAGTTGCTGGGCCGGCGTCTGGGACTCGAAGACGCCGTTGGCGATGTAGCGGATGTCGTTCTCGCGGATGACTTCGGTCGCCCCGCGGATGTCGGCGGGCTTGACGTCGCCGCTCGCCGCCAGATTGGTGACCAGCGGTCGCATCCGCACGCCGTAGCGGACGCCGATGTACTGGAAGGCGTTGTGGGCGGCCAGCTGGACGATGTCCCGATCGGCGCGGTCGAAGATGTCCTGGTAATCGGCGTCGATCCGGTCGAGCACCTCACGCTTGTACGTCGCGGCGTTGTCGCGGAAGGCGTCGGCGTGCTCGGGGAGAAGGTCAGCAAAGCCGTCGGCGATGTTGTCGACGGACTGCTTTGCACGCCGGGGGTCGAGCCAGAAGTGCGGGTCCTTCCCGCGCTGGGAGCCGACACCCTCCTCGTCGGGGTCGAGCGAGGCAGCGAGGTCCACCAGTTCGACCCCCTCTCGGGCGTTGATCAGCGCCGTGTCGACGTCGTCGGCTTCGAGGACGTCGATCGCGCGGTCGGCCCAGGGCTGGAAGTCCGCGCCGACGTGGACGAACGCGTCTGCGTCGATGATCCGCTGCGTGATACTCGCGTTCGGTTCCCAGCCGTGGCCGTGGAGTCCCGTTGGAACCAGATTCTCGACCGTCAGCGGCGTTCCATCGGCAATCTCGCGGCCGAAGTCGAAGAAACTGAAGAACGACGCGACCGCGACCGGTCCGTCCCCCCCAGAATCGTCGCCTCGCGCCGGTGCACTCGGGAGCGCACCGCAGCCGGCCAGCCCCGCAATCGCCGCCCCACAGCCTGCGCGAATCGCGTCCCGTCGCGTCATCCCTCCGTTATCGCGTAGTTCTCGTGACATAGTTATCTACCAAATCTCTAAATTAGACGTGTCTAATCTTTTCTTCGGTATTGCCATATATATTTGTTGTGGCTTCGAAAGTGACGGGCGGCCGCCGAGGAGAAATCGTGTAGGAGGCGCTCAGGTACTCTCTTCGTGTTCGTCTTCGAGTTCGTCGAGGCGTTCGTGGAGTTCTTCGAGCGCGGGTTCGTCGACAGAGCCCCAGTAGGCGACCAGTGCGAGCGAGAGCACGAAGACAGCGCCCCAGCCTAGTGTGGCGTACTCCGCGGGGACGTACAGGCCGAAGATGCCGTCGATCACCCCCTCCAGGGAGAAGACGATGATGACGGGGCCGATGACCTCACGCGGTAGGAAGTGATCAAGGTACGCTTTCAGTCGCGTCGTGTGCAAGGACATAGATCGACTGTCTGCTGTCAGCGGGAAACCAGTACCGGCACCCAGTCGGGCTGGCGTTGTGTATCCGATCAGTCGTCCGCTGGGACAGCCGTCCGGTCGGTCGCGGCCGGGAGCCACATCGTGACGACAGTCATGCCGTCACGCCGGTCGTAGTCGAGGCGACCGCCCGCCGACTCGACGATCCACTTCACCAGCCACAGGCCGAGGCCGGAACCGTGCTCGAGCTTCGTCGGATCCTCGTCCTCGAAGATCGTGGCTCGTTCGGTGGCCGGTATCCCGTCGCCGTCGTCGACAACCGATATCGTCGCCTCCGTTGCCGGGTGGTTCGAGTCGGGCCGCCGTTCGCCGCTGACCAGGATCGTCGGCTCGTCGCCGGCGTGGGTCAAGGCGTTCTCGACGAGGTTGTCAAGCGCGCGGGCCAGCGGTGGCCCCACGGTGACCGGAAGCGACTCCGGGAGGTCGGTCTCGATCGTCCCGGCAGGCCGCCTGGAACGGTACCGATCAGCGACTGCCCGTGCCTGGGTGGCGGCGTCGACGACAGCCCCGTCCCGGGGTTCGTCGAGGACGTTCGCCGCGGTCTGGGCCTTCCGGCTGAGCGTCGCCAGCGACTCGGCGCTACTGAGTGCGTGCCCCGCCGCCTTCCGCACCACCGGGTCGTCGCTGTGGTCGCGGATCGTCGCCGCAGTCCCCTGGAGGACGGTGAGTTCGTTGCGCATGTTGTGCCGCATGACGCGCTGGAGGACCTGCAACCGCTCGCGGGCACGCTGCTGTTCGGTGATGTCGCTATAGATTGCAAAGGCGTACTGACCCGCCTCGCCGCGGTCGTAGGGGATGCCGCGATAGAGGAACTCCCGGCGGCCCTCTGCGGTCTGTCGGACCACGACCGCGTAGTTGACCTTCCCCTCGGCCGTCCGCTGGTCGAACTCGTCGGCTTCGCCGTCCTGGCCCGGCGGGACGACGAAGTCGTTGAGCGGCTCGTCGACGACGGTAGCGGCGTCGTACCCGAAGACGTCCTCGAACGCCCGGTTGACCGAGCGCACGACCGGCCCGACGTCGACGAACTCGATCTCGACGACGGCGTCGGGGATCAGATCGAACAGCGAGCCGAACCGATCCCGGGCGGTCGCCAGTTCGGCCTGGGCCCGCTGGTCGCCACCGCTCCTGACTGTGCCCAGCACGTCGGTGAACTGGTCGGACAGCGAGACGAACTCGACGGCGACCTGTCGGGGGCCGTCGTCGGTCGCCAGCCGGCAGACACACTCCCTGCTCGCTCGCGAGCCACCGTCACGGACCGCCGCGAGCGCGGTCTCGACCCGCCGGCGATCCCGCTCTACCACGAGTTCGGTGAGTGGCGCCCCAGTGAGTTCGTTCCGGCCGGCAGCCAGCCACCCAGCCAGAGAGTCGGTCACATACGAGAGTCGGTCCTCGCTGTCGAGCAGAAACATCACTCGATCGTGAGCCCCCCTGAATTGCCGTGCTGGCGGACGCGGCAGACCGACTCGGCGTCGTGGTCGCCCGGGGCCGTCGGGACCGTGAGCAACTGGTCCCCGTCTTCCTGGTAGGTCCGGATCACCAGGTCGGCCGCCCCCGTGTAGAAGGCGCCGAAGTGGTCGGACACCGTTCGGGTGTCGACAACGTTGCAGACCGTGTCGTCGTCGGTGAGGACGCCGTCGTCGTTCTGGTACCGCGCCTCTCTGGCGGCGGTCTCGCCGACGACTTCGATCTCGCCAGCGATGTTGCCGATCACCAGCAGTGGCCGGCCGCGACGCGCGTCCGTTCGGGCGTTCGCCCGGTCCAGAGAGGTCGATTCGAGCGAGAACACGTTGTAGGCGTCGTCCCACTCGCCGAAGGCGTCGAGGACGAACAGTCGGTCGGCCCGAAGGACGGCCTCGACCGAACGGCCATGTGCTCCCAGCGTTGCGTCGAGTGTCTCCCGGTCCAGTCCCGGCGGTGGCGTCAGCGAGACGGCACGACCCGACTCCAGGGCCGCCCCACAGAGCCGCGCGACCAGTCCGACGGCGTCGTCACTACGGTCGTGTTCGAGGACGGCCCGACTCCCAACCGGGATTCCACCACCACACCGCTCGTCGAGTGCGTCGAGGCCGGTCGAGATAGTTTCGCTGTCGGCGAGTCGCGCCGAGCGTGCCTGGGCTGCCGTCTCGAGCGCCCCGTCGATCTCCGCCAGCATCGACGTCTGTTCCGACCGCGCCGCCCGGATCGTCTCGACGTCACCGCTGATCGCCGCCGAGCGCCCGGCGACCTGTTCGACCTGGCCGGCGAGCGCTTCGGTCGTCTCGGCCTGCTCGTCGGTCGCTGCCGAGACCGATTCGATCCCCGAGGCCGCGTCTTCGATCGCTTCGGTCACGGCGTCGAGGTCCTCCATCGCCGCCTCGACCGCCTCGGCACCCCTGTCGATCTCCGTGACAGCGCGTTCCAGACTCGTGGCGGTCTCGTCGGTCGCCTCGCGGACGTCGGTGATCACGCTGTCAATCTCGTCGGCCTGCTCCTGTGCCGCCTCTGCGAGCGACTTCACCTCGTCGGCGACGACGGCGAACCCGTCACCCCCGTCGCCAGCCCGCGCGGCTTCGATCGAGGCGTTCAGGGCGAGCATGTTGGTCTGGTCGGCGATGTCGTCGATCCCCGCCAGCGCCGTCGCGATCCGATCGACCTGCGACTGGAGGCGCTCGATGTCGGCGAGTACCTCGGTCCCGACCGCCCGAACGTCAGTCATCACGTCCCGTGCTTCCCGGGCTGCCTCCTGCCCCGAGGTCGCCGCTCGGACGGCCGTCTCGGATCGCTCGCTCACCTCGTCAGTGGTCGCCGCGATCTCCTCGACCGTCGCCGACAGCGCCGAGACGTCGGCGGCGACACTCGACGTATCGCTGTCCTGTGCGTCGGTCCTGTCGGCGATGTCGTCCAACTGCTCGTCGACGGTCCGTGAGGTAGACTGCACGACATCCAGGGCACCACGCGCGTTTGCGATCATCTGATCGTCGACCGATAGTTCCCGCCGGGACCCCGCCTCCGGAGAACTCACGTCGGCCACCCCACAGACCCTCCGATTGATCCGATTATCGGCCATTGAAATGCATGTATCAAAACGTTAGTCGGCACTTGACTGACCATCTGTTTCTAGTATCTGATTTTGAATACGGGAACGTAAACCGGGGTGTGGGCGGCAAATACTGCGCGATCAGACGTCGTCCAGCGTGAACGCGTCCATCCGGGAGACGGCGTAGCGGTAGCCGCCCCCGGCCGCCAGTCCGAGGACGACCACGTAGACCAGCCAGCCGAGCGCGACAGCGATGAGAGACTCCCCGGACAGCGTCGCCCAGAGGAGGACGAAGCCGATCGCGCCGACGATGAGACCGCCGAAAAAGAATCCCATCATCGCCCACTGAGAGGGGTGGGCTCGCTCGACGCTCATGTACTCGCGTCGCTCGAACTTCGGGACGACCGCCCCGAGTCCGACCGCGATGCCCGTGCTCGCAGTCGCGAGAAAGACCGCCAGCACCGACTGCCCCAGGACGTAGCCAGGACCGTGTTCGACCAGCCCGAGCGGCGCGCCGATCCCGACGGCGACGACCAGCCCGAGAGCGATCCCCGCGAGCATCCGGCCGCGGAGGACGACCCCGACCGAGGGCGTGCTCGTCAGCAACAGCGGGAGCTGATCGCGGTCGTCACCCAGCGGATTCAGCCCGTAGGCCCCGCCGGCTAACACCGCACCGGCCACGACAGCCGCGGCCGGGCCGAGCGACAGGACGATCCCCGGATCCTGCACGGCCGAGCCGGCCATCCCCATCGCCCCGAACAGCAACGGCGAGAGGTGCGCCAGCGTCCGCGGGTCGCGACGCGTCCTGAGGAGGTATCGCCAGGCCACGCGGGTCGACGGTGTGACTTCGAAAAGGCGAGGGACGCCGTGGCTCTGTGTCACTCCGGCAGCGTCGCTCCCCAGGTCCTGGACGAGCATCCGCGTCTCCAGGCGCATCGCGACCACCAGCCCGACCGGAATGGCGGCCAGCGTCGCTGCCGCGACGACGAGTCCGAGGGGCTGTACGGCCGCGCCCAGCGGTGCGAAGACGACGCTCGCGAGCGCCTGCAACGGCTGGCCGGGCAGTACCGGACCGGCGATCACCGTCCCGTACGCGCCGCCGCCCTCGTACTGGGAGTTCAACAGGAGTTGGGTCCCGACGAAGATTGCGACCATCAACACGATCATCAGGACGGCTTTGATCCACAGCGACACCGCCAGTCGTTCGTTCGCGTACCGCACGAGGTCGCCGACGATCCGGCCGCCGACCAGCCCTACCGCGAACAGCGGCACGACCGCGACCGCGACTAGCAGCGGCGCGACCGGACCGCCGGCACCGACCGCGACACCCGCCAACAGCACTAGCGTCGCCGGGACGAAGATGGCGAGTGCCTGCAGCGATCGATTCGCGAAGCGGCCGAGCGAGACGGCGAGCGGCGGGATCGACGTCCGAACGAGCGGGCCGATCTGCCCGACGCGCTCCTGGTTGAAGCCGCCGGCAGCACCGACGTAGCCGGCGACCGAAAGCACGACGGCAAAGGCGACGCCGGCGGACCCGAGCGGGACCGAGCCGGTCGCGAGCGCCTCGCCGAAAGCGGTCGCGCTCCCTATAAACGTCAGCGGAAAGAGGACGCCGAACGCCAGGACCATGAACGCGACGCCGACCGTCTGGCGCGAACTGCCAGTGACGTGACGCACGTACGTCCGCAGTTCCGTCCGTGTGAGCGTCCAGGCGTCCCGCAGCGTCGTGCGCGAGAACGTGTGCGTCATCGGCTCACCCCCAGGCGGCCGCGGGTTCGTCGGTCAGTTCGAGGAATGCGTCTTCCAGATCGGCCTCGCCGTCGCCGCCGACCCCGGCTGTGAGATCGGCGGGCGAGCCCTCCGAGACGAGCCGGCCGTCGTAGAGCACACCCACCTGGTCGGCGATCTCCTCGACGACGGGCAGGATGTGCGTCGAGAGAAAGACCGTCGTGTCCGCGGCGGCCAGATCGACGATCAACTCCCGGAGAGTGCGGGCAGCGCGGGGGTCGAGTCCCGACGTGGGTTCGTCCAGAAAGACCACCTCGGGATCGTGCTGGACAGTTTGGATGAACGCCGTCTTCTGTTTCATCCCCTTCGAGAAGCCGTCGACCCGCCGGTCGAGGTCCGGAACGAGGCCGAGCGAATCCGCGAGACCGAGTGCACGCTCTTCGACGGACTCCCAGGAGAGATCACGGAGGTCAGCGGCGAACTGGAGTTGCTCACGCGCGGTGAGTTCGCCGTACAGCGGCGGCTCTTCCGGGAGGAGGCCGATGTGATCGACGAGATGGCGGCGCTCGGTGCAGTGTGTTCCGGCGACGAAGCCGTCGCCGTCGGTGGGTTCGATCAGCCCGGTGAGCATCCGCATGGTCGTGGTCTTTCCGGCCCCGTTCGGTCCCAGAAAGCCGTAGACCACGCCACTGGGTACCTCGAAGGTCAGGCCGTCGACGGCAGTGGTCGACCCGTAGCGTTTCGTCAGGTCGCGCGTCGAGATCGCAGGGGAGGGCGCTGTCATCACCTGCCATTTCGACGACCAGTATAAAAAGGGTGGCTGGACGGTTTCAGTGTCGGAAAGTCGCGCTCGGGGACGGGATTCGAAGCGCCTACTCGATCTCGAAGACGTTCTTCTCGGCCACGGCGTCGGCCTCCTCGAAGTCGCCGCCACCGAGCAGCCCGCGAGCGGCCTTCTTGCCCCACTCGACCGCGGGCTGGACGTAGGTGTCGATGCCGTAGAGTTCACCCGCCATCACGGTCGCGGCCTTCATGTTGTAGAGGAGGTTTCCGAGGTTGTACTCGTCGACGCGATCGATCTCGATGCGGACGTTGGGAACGTCCGCCGCAGCCAGGCTCGCTTCGGTGGCCTCGAACTCGGCGTCGATGAGTTCGCCCAGCGACGAGCCGCCGAGATACGAGAGGCCCTCCAGATCCGTCTCGGGGATGGCGACGTCGTCGCGGTCGGCGACCTGGACGAACGTGACCATCTTGTCGTGAGGGCCGGCACGGTAGAGCTGGAGTTGAGAGTGCTGGTCGGTCGCGCCGAGCGCGCGGACGGGCGTCTGCCCGAGGCCGTCTTTGCCGAGGCTCTCGGCCCACAGCTGGGCGTACCACTCCGCGAAGGTCTCCAGGGACTCCGAGTAGGGCATCATCGCGTTGACGCCCGCGCCACGGATGTCCAGCGCGTGGGCGATCGCACCGTAGGCGTAGGCCGGTGAGTCGTACAGCGAGCCGGAGAGCGAGCGCTCGGCGTCTCTCGCCCCCTCGACGATGGCGTCGATGTCGTGGCCCTGCAGCGCGGCCGACGCCAGACCCACGGTCGAGAGGACCGAGAAGCGGCCCGGGACGCCGTCAGGGACCTTGAGCGACGGCAGATCGTGTTTGTCCGCCAGATCCCGGAGGTTGCCCGACTCGCCGGTGGTGACCCAGGTGCGCTCGGCCCAGTCGACGCCTTCGTCTTCCATGGCCTGCTGGACCACGAGGAAGTTCGAGAGGGTCTCGGCGGTCGTCCCCGAGCGCGAGACGACGTTGACCGCGGTCGAGGAGAGATCGATCTCCTCGAGGAGACGTTCGATCCACTCGGGGTCGACGTTGTCCAGGTAGTAGGCGTCAACGTCGCTTTCCAGCGCCGACGAGAGGGTAGCTGAACCCAGCGCGGAGCCGCCGATGCCGACGTTGATGATCGACTCCGATCCCTGGAAGGGTTCGACGGCCTCGCGGATCGCGCCGGTGTCGACCGTCTCGGGGAGGTTCAGCGACTCGTAGCCGTGTTCGTGGGCGGCACGGCCCTCGGCGATGCGCTCGTGGGCGTCGGCGACGCGGCTGTCCAGTCGGTCCAGCGCGTCCTCCGGGATGCCCGGCGTGGCGACCTCGTCCAGTGCGTTCCCGATATCTACTCGCATACCCGGGTGGTCAGAGCGCTCCTACCTATCGTTGTCGGACTGTTCTCACCGGGCGACAAGAGTCACGCCCCGTCGAAGGCGTCGGGATCGTCGGCGGCGGCGACGACGTCCCGGGCGGCGACGTTGGCCTTCACGTCGTGGACACGGACCACGTCCGCGCCGCGTTCGGCCGCCAGAGCCGTCCCCGCGACCGTGGCCTCGGTGCGCTCGTCGGCGTCCAGGCCGACGTGGCCGAACAGCGACTTGTGGGAGTGGCCGACCAGCACGGGACAGCCCAGCGCCTGAAACTCCTCGATTCGACCCAGCATCTCGAAGTCCTCGGCGGGAGATTTCCCGAAGCCGAGCCCCGGATCGACGAGGATCTGGCTGCGATCGAGTCCCGCTTTTTCGGCCAGGAGAACGCGCTCGGTCAACTGGTCGAGGACGTCCTCGACGACGTCGTCGTAGTCGATCTCGTGGTCGGGGTCCACAGGCGTGTCGATGCTGTGCATCACGACGACGGGTGCGTCGTACTCGACGGCGAGGTGGCGCATCTCGGGGTCTTCCAGTCCCGAGACGTCGTTGAGTACGTCCGCGCCGGCTTGGAGAGCGGCCTCGGCGACGGCGGCTTTCCGGGTGTCGATCGAGATCGTGATATCTAGATCCGCGAGGCGTTCGATCACCGGGACGACGCGGTCGATCTCCGCTTCGACGGGCACAGGGTCGGCGCCAGGGCGAGTCGACTCGCCGCCGACATCGAGGATGTCCGCGCCGTGTTCGACCAGTTCCTCGGCCCGGGCGACCGCCGCCTCGGTGGCGTCGTACTCGCCGCCGTCGTGGAACGAGTCGGGCGTGACGTTGAGGATGCCCATGATCGCCGTGCCGTCCTCCCAGGGGTAGTCTCGACTCGTGGGCTCGACCTGGATACCGAGGTGCTCGCGCAGCTCGTCGGCCAGCGGCGAGAGGCCGTAGGGCTGGCCGTCCAGTTTGTCGGCGAGGCGCTTGAACTGCGCGAGCGTCCCCATCATCACGACGTCCAGCGGTTCTTCGTCCTGGTTGTTCAGCGCCGAGACCGCACACTCCCCGCCCAGCGACAGCAGTTCCTCCTTGAGATACTGGGCCTGTCGGGGCTGGACGCGCGTCTTGACGACGCGGTGGACGCCCTTGCCGCGCATCCGCCAGACGCCCGCGTCCGTGACGTGTGCCCCCGAGATAACATCGCGAGAGTCCTCGAGATCCGTGATTCGTTTGGGGATCATGTTACGGGTCCAGCGGGTCCGTGCCTCTCGGACGGTGTAGAGCGAGCCCGACACGAGGACTGCGTCACCCGACTCGGCGGCGTCCAGCGCGATCTCGAGTGCCCCAGCCACGTCCGAGCGCGTCTCGACCGTGGCGTCGGGATACTCGCCTTCGAAGGCAGTAGCAACGACCGACTCGTCTTCTGCGCGGTCGACGTCGGCCTGGCAGGCGACGACGTGATCGGGGTCGGGGAGTGCGGCAGCGATGCCGTGATGATCCTTGTCGACCATCGCGCCGACGACGAGGTGGAGATGGTCGTAGTCGAACTCGCCCAGAGTCTCGGCGACCTGCTCGCAGCCGCCGGGATTGTGCGCCCCGTCGAGGACGGTCAGGGGCTCTCGATTCATCACCTCGAAGCGTCCCGGCCAGTGGGCGTTCCGCAGGCCGCGGGCGAGCGTCGATTCGTCGACGTCGGCCACTTGCCGGGCGAGCGCTGCCGCGACGCCGGCATTGCGGGCCTGATGCGAGCCGGGCAGCGGCAGGCGCGTCTCGACTGCGAAGTCCGCACCTGTGAGTTCGACGCGGCCGCCCGTCTCGACGATTCCGTCGTAGGCAAATTCAACGTCAGCGTCGGATTCGTCGACGGTGAGGACGTCGCCAGCGACGTCTCGAATGGCCTCGCGAGCGCCGCCGGTGGCGCCGGTCACCAGGGGCGCGTCGGCGGGTGCGACGTGGGCCTTGTCGGTGGCGATCTCCTCGATCGTGTCCCCGAGGATGTCGGTGTGTTCGAGCGTGACGCTGGTGACGGCACTGGCGACGGGGTCGACGACGCTGGTGGCGTCGAACTTCCCGCCGATGCCGACTTCCAGAATCGCGACGTCGACGTCTTCGCGGGCGAAGTGCCAGAGCGCGAGCACGGTGAGCGTCTCGAAGAACGTGGGCGCGTCGCCGTCGGCGGCCCGATCGGTGACGGAGGGACGGACCGCCTCGACGAACTCGACGAGGTCGGCTTTGGGGATCTTGCGACCGTCGACCCGGACGCGTTCCCGAACGTCGTCGAGGTGTGGAGAGGTATAGAGTCCGACCGACAGCCCCGCCTCTCTGAGTGTTGACTCGAGCATCCGGGCGGTCGATCCTTTCCC
>ENA-ORDC01002298-ORDC01002298.1-marine-metagenome-genome-assembly--contig:-NODE-2298-length-11888-cov-15.089408_pt1 | contig 11888 bp, 10 predicted proteins | sample MGYA00237783_ERZ508515 | MGnify/ENA primary metagenome ERZ508515 (study PRJEB26186, sample SAMN06268792) | marine metagenome | isolation source: Eden Landing Ponds, San Francisco, CA, USA | place...
AACCCACAGTAATCGAGGGCGTTCTTCAGCGCCGAGGAGTACGAGCCGTGATAGACGGGCGTTCCCAGGAGGATCGAGTCGGCCTCGTCGATTCGCTGCTGGAGTTGCGCTGCGTCGCCGGCCTCCCGCGCGTCCGCGTCGAATACCGGTAAATCGAGGTTTCGAAGGTCGATCAGATCCGTGCTCGCGCCGCGTTCCTCCGCTTCGGCTAGGGCGCGTTCGATCCCGATTCGGGTGTAGCTGCCGTCTCTGAGACTGCCGGCGATCCCGACGACGTGTGGACGTGACATGGTAGAGTGGTAGGTCGGCCCGAACAGATAGCCCTACTGCTCGGAGTCGTCGCGCAGCCGTCTCATGAGGAGTGCCACCGCCCCGCCGAGACTCGCGACAGTGGCTCCGATTCCGAAGCCCGGCCCGCCGCCCCCGGCCGAGTCGGCCCCACTCGTCGTCTCCGGTCGCGGATCTGACCGGGTGCGGGTCGGGGGTACAGTCGATTCGGCCGTCGTATCTGGGTCCTCGGTCGGCTCCGCAGCCGTCGTGGCCGATCGCTCGGTCGTCGAGCGAGTCGGTGACGGCGTCTCGGTCGGCTCGTCAGTGGGCGGTTCCTGCTGGGCCGACCCTACGGTGAGATCGACAGTCGCCGTCGACGACCGGCCGTTGCTGTCGACGACCGTCAACGTCACTGCGTAGTCGCCACTCGATTCGAACGCGTGTGTGACGACCTCGCCGGCCGCCGTCTCACCGTCCATGAACTTCCAGGTGTAGGCCAGAATGTCCCCGCGAGCCAGGTGTGTGGCCGACGCGTCGAACGACACGGACTCGCCCGCAGTCGGCGTCCGAGTCGACGGCTCGAACCCGGCCTCCAGGCCGAGTCGCTGGCCGAACTCCCCCACGTCCTCGCCCTCGATCGACCGCCGGTGGAACTCGACGATGTCACTTCTGGCCGGGCGGGGCGTGTGGCCGACGCCCTCGTAGACGCGGAACTGTGCCTCGACGCCGGCCTGCTCGTAGGCAGTCTGACAGTAGGGGAACCGCTCGTTGATCATATCCTCGCCGTAGACGTCGAGCGCCGTCTGGCGCAGTTCGTCGCTGGTCCAGGCGTCGTCGTACGGGATCGTGTCGTTGGTGTCCTCAGCACCCATGTAGAGGAACTGGTCGACGTCGTTCAACGCGTCGAGGTCGACCGGCTCGCCGGTCAGTTCCTCCACGTCCGCGATCCCGACGTGAAAGTCCAGGGTGTGGCCCTTGGCCTGCTCCAACGGGAGCAACGCCATCCCGTTCAGCCCACCAGCGGTGACCGACTGGACCCGTTCGGGGTGGAGGACGGTGAACCGATCGACGAAGTTTCCGGACGCCGAGAAGCCGTTCAGAATAACATCGTCGTCGACGGGGTAGGACTGCTCGTCGAGCCGCCCCTGCGCGTCCTCGACCATCGCCAGCAACTGCAGGTCCACGCGTTCCAGCGGCCCCTCGGACTGCTGCATCGTGTCCCTGTCGAGCTGGTGGACGTAGTGGGTGCCGTCGACGGGCTCGGACCGCGGGCGCGGGAAGACCGGCACGAGCATCGGGACGCCGAGCTGGCCGCTGACGTCTCTGGAGAGCCCCCGCTCGATCAGCTCTCTGGCCCTCCGTTCGTGGGCCTCGAAGTCGTCCGTCGCGGTGCCCGTGTTGTTCGGTTCGACGAGTATCGGGCCGCCGGCCTCGCTCTCCGTGACCGGCGGCGCGTAGAAGAAGTACGGATACTCGAACCCGGCGTCAGGGTCGGGATCGACCCGCGTCACTGGCGTCTCTTCGAGGAAAGTAACGTCCTCGTCGACGGTCACCGGCGCACTATCGTGCGTGATCCGGGACCCGCCGCCGCTGGGATACAGCGAGAAGTCCAGCTTCTGGTCGTCCTGTATCGGCTTGCTAGTAGTGATCGCCAGGTCGCGATACTCCCCGGCCGCTAGCTCTCCGCGAGCGTACCGCGTTTCGTGGTTCTCGGTCGACAAGGTGTACATCACGTCGACCGCCGCGTCCACTTCCGCGATTACCACCTCGCGCCCGTCGGTAGTCTGGGCGCCGAAGGTCACCGACGACTCCGCGGGAGCCCCCTCGGCTGCCGAGACGCCAGCGGATCCCGCTATCAGCCCTGTGAGACCCACCCCGACGGTCTGTAACAGTCGCCGACGATTCCAGAACCGACCCATCTTATCGCTCACTCCTGGCGCCGAAGAACGCACACAACGTGGCCATCCGGACTAACCGTGTAGGCAGATCGTCTTGTATCTGGCGAGTATATAAATATAGGAATGGTATCTATTTCTGGTCATTTTATAGATCGCTTAGCCGAAAACAGCACTTATCTGCCGTAAGATAGACGTTATTCCGGACTAGATATATTTAGAGAAATACATCATTCGAGAATCCTACCGCAGGAGCGACACGACAGTCTCGACGTCCCGTTCGTCGAGATCCACCAATCCGTCGTCTTCGAGATCTTCGAGCAGGCCCAGCAGCCACTCCCGACTCCCTTCGCCGTCGCTGTCGGGAACGTAATCCACACGCACGCGTGGTCCGAGGTTGTCGATTTCGAGTTTCTCGGCGTCTTTGAGGATCGAAATCACACGCCCGCGCATCTGCCGGCGGCTCCCCTCGAATTCGGGCTGGGTAGGGACGTCCGGCGCGGTGAAGTCGCCCGTCTCGTAGGCGTGACACCACTGTCGCCAGGGACAGCCCGCCGCGTCACACGACGGTGTCTTCTCGCAGGCGACCCCGCCGAGTTCCATGATCGCGTTGTTCCACACCCGCGATTCCCCTTCGGGCATGAGGTCGCGGGCGACGCGCTCGAACGCCGAATCATCGTCAGGGACGTCGAACGCCCGATAGAGCACGCGCTTGACGTTCGTGTCGACGACGGCGTCGCCGTTGTCGAACGCGAAGGAGGCGACGGCATTGGCGGTGTAGGGGCCGACGCCCATCAGTTCCTGGAGGCTATCGGGATCGGTCGGGAACTCGCCCCCGTACTCCTCGACGACTTGCCGAGCGGCCTCGTGGAGGTACTTCGCGCGGTTGTTGTACCCGAGGCTGTGGTCGGTCCAGAAGCCCACGACGTCCGCCCGATCGGCCGCCGCCAGATCCTCGGGTGTGGGCCAGGTATCCAGAAAGTCCTCCCAGGCCGAGACGACCCGATCGAGTTGGGTCTGCTGGCTCATCACCTCCGAGACGAGGATCTCGTAGGCGTCGTCGGTCCGCCGCCACGGGAAGTCGCGATGATCGTCCTCGTACCACTCGATCAGCGCCTGCTGAACCGCTCCGGAGTCTGCGGGGAGATACTCGGCCGACTCGCTCATCACCCGGAGGTTCGGCCCCGCGACCTTGAGTGTGCCGGACCCCGAAGGCCCCACGCGGAGGCGCAGGCCCCTAGTCGTCCTGTCTGGCGTGCTCCCAGGTGAACGCCGATTCCTCGAAGATGCGTTCTTCACTGGCGAACACGTCCGAGAAGACGAACCGTGCACCCATCCCGGAAGTACCGTCGACCCACAGCGACCAGCCGTGGGCTTCCGCGATGGTCTTGACGATCGACAATCCCAGTCCGGTGCCGCTCTCGCTGGTCGTGTGGCCGTACTCGAAGATGTTGTCCATCTCCTCGTCGGGGATACCTGGCCCGTCGTCTTCGACGTAAAAGCCGTCCTCTGTCAGACCGACTGTCACTGTGACCTCCGGGCCGACGTGATCGATCGCGTTCCGAAAGAGGTTCTCGAACGCCCGCAGCAGGCGATTGCGCTCGCCCTCGATGACGATGCTGTCTTCGACACGGAGGGTCGCGTCCTTGTTGTCGATGTTGCGCCAGGCCTCCTCGGCGACCGACCCGAGGTCGAACCGTTCGGTCTCCTCGACGGATTCGCCCTTGCGGGTCAGCGTCAGGACGTCGTCGATGATCGAGTCGATACGGTCGTGCGCGCCGTCGATCTTCTCGACGTGTTCCCGGAGGTCGTCCTGTGTCTCGTCGAGTTTCGTCCGCAGGAGTTCGACGTGGCCGCGCGCGACCGCGAGTGGATTTCGGAGGTCGTGGCTCAGCGTCGAGGCGAACTGGTCGAGGCGGCGGTTCTGGCGTTCCATCTCCTGACGAGAACTCTCGGCTTCGTGTCTGGCTTGCTGGGCCTGCCGGACCTGGGAGGCGAGAGCGTCGCGCATACTGTCGAACGCCCGGTAGAGGCGGCCGATCTCGTCCTCCCGAGACGTCGAGAGGTCGACGTCGAGCGATCCGGACTCGATCTCGTTGGTCCGCTGGCGGAGGCGTGCCAGCGGAACGACCGTCGAGCGGCCGAGGACGAGTCCGACGACACACAGCGAGATCAATGCGGCGAGCACGAGGACGATCACGTTCCGGCCGACCGTCCCGCTGACGGCGTACAGCGTGCCCGTATCCGCAGTCGAGACCGCGACCCAGTCGGTCCCGTCGATCGCGGCGTAGGTTCGAACTTCGTTCCTTGATTCGACCGTGGCCATTCCATTCCTGGAGATGGCCCGCGAGAAGGCCCCGGCCGAGGAGAGCGTTGCGACTCGGCTGTCGCCGATCCCGACGACACCCTCCCCCTGCTCGTTGAGGAGATACGTCTGGACGTCGCCGCCGACCGAGCTAGTGCCGGCGTGTTCGCCGAGGCGACTCACGACGACGAGTCGGCGGTCCGAAGAGACGCGACTCACGAACGCGACAGCCGGCTCTCCGTCGACGGTGTAGGAGTGGTCCGAGACTGCCACGCCGTCCGCAGTCGCGAAGTCGGAGCCCATCGGCCCGTCCCACGGCTGGTCGACCTCGGTCAGTGACTCGCCGATGTACGACGAGTCCGTACTGGCGAGGACGGTCTCGCTCGCTACGTCGACGTAGTGGAGACTGTGGATCGTCTCCGAACCGTTCGCTCTCGCGCCCTGAAGGTACTCCCCAAGCACGGCGCTGTCACCCCCGTCCGGGAGGCGGCCCGTGATCAGTCTGGTCTGTGAGCGCATTCCCTCGACCCACTCGCCGACCGACTGGGCGCGGAGGTCGGCCGTCGTCTCGAGTTTTGTCGTCGCGTCGTCCTGAATGGTCCCCTGGATCTGGACGTACGTCACCACGCCGATCACGCCGATCAGGACGACGACCAGCGACAGCGCGACCAGGAATTTCAGTGCCAGTCGCTGGCGGACGAATCGCGGAGTCAATCGTTCGGACACCCGGTGGCGGATCGAGTCGGACGGTTTCCCACTCCCGGCGTTTTGACTCCCCGTGGCGGACGAGCGGCTCGAATCTGTATCACGGCCGGGCGTCATAGTTTGGCGGGAACGTGTCGCTCCCGGACCCCTTCGATACGTGCATAGTCGGCCAACATCTCATAAAAGGGTTGGGATACGCTCACGTGGGGCAGCGACCTGTCGAAAGGCGTTTTGGTCGGCGACGGCTATCGCGGCTATGAGCCTCGACGACCTAGACGCCGACGTGACTGGCGTCGCTGGTGACCTGGGCGACAGTCTCGCGGTCGACCTCGATCGAGAGACACGGACAGAACTCGCGATGCTGGTCGCCGCGATGGATCCGGACGACCCCGACGAACTGATCCGCCGGGCCGTCCACGCCTTCTTCCAGCAGCAAGTCGATACTGGGCGGCTGGACTTCCAGCTTCGGGCGGCCTACGACGTGACCTACGACGAGTATCTCTCCGGAATGACCTTCGACGAGATGACCGGCGGGATGGGGGGACTAGGTGGGGCTGGCGGCGGACCACAGGGTGATCCTGACGACCGTCGTTATCAGTTTTAAGCCGACGGCCACTCGACCCTACGGAGAGACGATTTCGACGCCGGTGATCTCGAAGCGAGCACCGCCATCACGACTCTCGGTCACGCTGATGTCCCAACCGTGAGCGAGGGCGACTTCCTTGACGATACTCAGCCCGAAGCCAGTGCCGTCTTCGGCGGTAGAGTACCCGGCGTCGAACACGTCGTCCCGTTCGTCCACGGGGATCCCGGGACCGTCGTCGGAGACGTAAAAACCGTGGCCACCCCTATCGGAACCGCGAGTGGTCGTCGGCAGCGGTTCGATCAGCCCGACCGTCACAGTTGCGTCCGGGCCCGCATGGTCCGCAGCGTTCGCCAACAGGTTCTCGAACAACTGCCGGAGCCTGTTCGGATCGGCTTCGATTCGGAACGTCTCGACGGTTTCGACGGCCACAGTCGATCGATCGATGCTTTCGCTAGCGGCCCGGACGATCTCGTCGACCTCGACCGGCTCGGTCGCTCCGATCCCCAGCCCCTGTTTGGCCAGCGTCAGGACGTTTTCGATCAGTGTCTCGATCTGCTGGTGGGCCTGGCGTATCCGCTCGAACGCTTCTGGGTCGCCTGTTCGTTCTGCCTCGTCCAGAAGGCCACTGGCGAGCTGCAGCGGCGTTCGGATGTCGTGAGAGACGACGTGTGCAAACTCCTCGAAGCGCTCTTTCTGCTGTTCGAGTTTTCGCTCTCTCCGCTTCAGATCCGTGATATCGTGCATCGTCCCCAAGACACGGACGGTGTCCCCGTCTTCGACCTCGGGCTGGCCTCTCGTCCGCACCCAACGCAAATCGTCGTCAGCGGTTCGGAAACGCAGTTCCAGGTCGTACGATTCGCCGGACTCGATGGCTTGCTGAAAGGCCTCTCTGATGGTCTGTCTATCGTCGGGGTGGTAGTGTTCGATCGATCGTTCAGGCGTCATCACTTCGTCCGGGTCGAGGCCGTGGACACGACGGACGCCATCTGTGATGAATGCTCGATCCGTCTCTACGCCGTACTCCCAGGCACCGATGTCGGCGATCCGTTGGGCCTTCTCGAAGATATTCGCCCGTTGTTTGTGTCGTTGACTGGCCCGGTGCTCTGAGAGCACCGTATCGATGCGGGCCGCCAATCGTTCGACGGTCTCAAGATTGGCACTCGCAGGGCCACTGTCGCCGTCTCCGGTGAAGATTGCGCCACTGGCAACACCCTCGCCAGTATCGACCGTAGAGAGGACGAACGGCAAGTCTTCGGCCGCTTCCGAGACCGCACTGAGCAACCCCACACCAGTGCGGCCGTCCAACTCGCCCGGCGAGACGAGACAATCGAATGCTTCGTTCGTGAGGCGGTCGACGCCAGCAGTGACGCTACCTGCAACCTCGACAGTAAAGCGGCTGTCGGCGTCTTCGAGTTCTCGCGCTCTCCGATCCGCAGACTCGTGCCCGTCGAGATACAGTATGCGAATCGAGTCGCGCTCCCGCTTCATTGACACACCTGAAATAAAAACCCCGATCAAATAACATTCCGCCCCTCGTTATCAAATCTGTAATCCAGACGACTGGACGTGTCCCGTCCAAACGGCTAAGGCATCGGCGGGAGAGGTCGACATATGGTGCCTGCATCACGCGAGCAGTTCGACCATCCGGCCTGGCGAGCGCTCGCGGGTACGATCGTCGGCTACGCCGTCGTCCTCACGATCATCCTGCTCGGGCTGTTCGTGCTCCCCTATCTGCTGTACGGCGCATTCTGATCAATCGAGCACTTCGCCGATCCGCTGGGGTTCGCCCGAGAGACTCGGACTCTCCTCGACAATCTTGAGTACTTCGTGATCGGTCACGTCGGGATAGGGCTTCTCAATTGCGTCTTCGATGAGCGACTTCTCCAGGCGGAACTCGTGACCCTCGTAGATCACGTCCACGCCCTGTTCGTCGAACGAGAGAACCGTCATATCCCGACTACTCGGTGTATCCTCAAAACGAACCCGGTCTGGAATGACAGCCCTTCGAAACGCGTCAGACGTACGGCTGACGGGTGGCATACGCGGGCTATGGCTTTAATACGGTTCACGGAGGTAACACGAACGTGCTGTTCCGCTCGGACCCGCTGGACGAACTGACAATTCCAGACGGCACGACCGTCGAAGAGCACGATCTCGTGACCGACGGGGACGTGCTGGTCGGCGGCCAGTCCACCGTCGAGTTCGGGGTCCGCGGGCGGAACGTGATCGCCGGCGAGCGCGTCCGCTTCGGCGGCCACATCGAGGCCGAGGGCGACTGCCGGCTGGACATGTGGTGTGACGTCGCCGACAACGTGCTCGTGGGTGAAGACGCCTACCTCGGCGAGCGCGTCCACGTCGGCGGCCAGTTGAAGGTCGCGGGCGACATCGACATCGGCGACGACGTCGATATCGAGGAAGGGTTCGAGGCAAACGGCTGGATCGTCATTCGGAATCCGATGCCGACGATCGTCTTCCTGTTCGTCTACCTCGGCCAGCTCCTTCGGATCGGCGAGGAAGAAGCCGCCGAGAACGCCCTCTCGACGTTGCTCGACGAAGACAGCGAGGACGAGCCGGTCGTCATCCCGCGCGGGGCGACCGTCAGCGACGACGCCTGGCGCGTCTCCACGCCGGCCCGGATGGGCGACGACTGCCGAATCCACGGCAACATCCGCGCCGAGGACGTGACCGTCGGCCGCGACAACGTGATCTTCGGCAGTCTCCGGGCCAAGGGCGACATCGTCGTCGGCCGCGGGAGCGACGTCAAAGGCAATGTCACGACCCGCAACGGCGACGTCGAGATAGGCCCCGGCGTCAAGGTCTGGGGTGACGTCCGCGCCGAGAACGTCCGGCTCCACGAGAACGCGACCGTCGACGGGACGATCCGCGCCAGCGGCGAGATTCAGCTCCATACGGAGGCCGTGCTCAACGAACCAGACGAAGACGCCGAGGCGATGGCCGAGATGGCCGCCGAGATGGAAGGCGATCAGGATGCCGAGAGGGCAGAGTCAAAAGACGAAGCCGCTGCCGAGTCGAGCGAAGACGAGACAACCGACACAGAGCCACCCGAGAGCGACGCCGTCGAAGAGGGCGATTCCGAGGAGTCTGCCGAGAGCGGCGAAGAGACACCGCGACCTGTGACAGCCGTCGAAGACGACGGCGAGCAGCCCGACCCGGCGTCCTGACAGACACCTGGGCGTGTGATCGAAAACGGCTTTGACCCCGATACCGCACAGTGACACATGCTCTCGATCGCGCTTGCCGGCAAGCCAAACGCCGGTAAGTCCACCTTCTATCAGGCGGCGACGATGGCCGAGGTCGACGTGGGCAACTATCCCTTTACGACTATCGACGCCAATCGGGGGGTCACGCACGTCCGCACGGAGTGCCCGTGTCTCGACCGCGAGGAACGCTGTGGTGACGAACACTGCCACGACGGGAAACGGTACGTCCCCGTCGAACTGCTGGACGTCGCCGGACTCGTCCCCGGTGCCCACGAAGGCAAAGGGCTGGGTAATCAGTTTCTGGACGAACTGTCGAACGCCGACGTCGTCCTGCACGTCGTCGACGCGGCGGGCGCGACCAACGCGGAGGGCGAACCCGTCGAGATCGGCGAGCACGACCCCGTCGATGACCTGGACTTCATCGAGCGGGAGATGGACCTCTGGCTGGCGAGCATCGTCGAGCGCAACTGGGAGTCTGTCGAACGCGCGTCCCGCTCACCCGATTTCGACCTCGACGAGACGCTCGTCGACCTCCTGAGTGGCGTCGGCGCGAGCGAACTCGACGTCTCTCGCGCGCTTCGCGAGATCGACTATCCCGACGATCCGATTCAGTGGACCGACGAGGATCGCGAGGCGCTGGCGCGGGACATCCGTGAGCGAACCAAACCGATCGTCGTGGTGGCCAACAAGGCCGACATCGCGCCCGAAGAGAACCTCCGGCGGCTTCGCGAGGCCGCAGACACCGTGATCCCGGCCACCGCCGACGGCGAACTCGCCCTCCGGAAGGCCGCCGAGGCGGGCGTCATCGAGTACGATCCCGGCGACGCGGACTTCGAGATCGTCGGCGACCTCAGCGACCAGCAACAACAGGGGTTAGAGAAGATCCGCGACGTGATGGCCGAGTGGGGCGGCACCGGGATCCAGGACGCACTCGACTACGCGGTCTACGACCTGCTGGAGCACATCACCGTCTATCCCGTCCAGAACGAGACCCACTGGACCGACGGCCAGGGCAACGTCCTCCCAGACGCGTTTCTCCTCCCCGAGAGTTCGACGCCGACTGATCTGGCCTACGCCGTCCACTCCGACATCGGCGACGGCTATCTTCACGCCGTCGACGCCCGCAAGGAGATGCGGATCAGCGACGAGACCGAGTTAGAAGAGGGTGACGTGATCAAGATCGTCTCGACGGCGAACTGAGGGCAGAACGCGGTGCGCGCGGGTCACGTAGGCTCACGCGTACGCGTCGAACTCTTTTCCGAAAACGAGGAAGTAGCCCGTCCCGACGAGCCCGACGACGGCGGCGAGCGTGAACGCGGCTTCCGGGCTGACGAAGTCCCAGAGATACCCACCGAGGGCCGCACTCGGAATCACGACTGTGTTTCGCAAGAGGTAGTACGTCCCCGTGACGCGGCCGCCGGCGCCCTGTTCGGCCGGCCCGACGATCAGCGCCTTGTGCGAGGGCAAGCCCGCGAATCGGAGCCCCGAGAACGCGAAGATGACCACCATCGCCCACTGGAGCGGCACGACTGACGAGAGTGCGTCCGGGCCAGCGATGAGGACGACAGGGAAGATTCCGTAGACGGCGAACCCGAGCGCGACCACGGGCTTGAGGCCGACGCGCTCGGCGATTCGGGCTGCCGGGACCATCGTGAGCAGGGCGACCAGCATCTCGACGCCGAGCAGGTAGCCGAAGAAGGCCGCCGGCGAGAGCGAGACATCGTAGCCGAAACCGGCGAGTGATCCCGAGGCGTCGAAGCCGACCGCATAGAACTGGGTGACGACCAGGACGAAAAAGACGTAGACCATCCCGTTGGCGAACCGGACCAGCGTATCGGCGACGAGCAGCGGCCGCAACTCGGTCGGCATCTCCCGGAGGTCACGACGGATCTGGTCGATCCCATCGAAGGAGTCCCCGAACGAATCCTCGCTGGCGTCGTAGAGGACGTGCTGGACGACCGTTCCGAGCAGCCCCACCGCCAAGCCAACCGCGAGCACATACTGAAAACTCACCGTGAAATCGGAGTGCAAACCGATGAGGACAGCCGCCAGGACGGGACCGACAAGAAAGGCGATCCGACGGAAGGTCTCGGTACTTGCGAATCCCGAGGCGAGGCGAGACGGATCGGTGGCCTGTTTGACGACCGCGAACGTCGCGCCGAGGCCGAACGATTTCCACGCCTGGGCGAACACCAACCCGACGAATATCCAGAGCCACGGTTCGACGACGACGCCGCCGAGAGTGATCGTGCCGATGTTCGGCGCGACGAGCCAGATCGCGAACCCGAGCGTCGAGACGAGACCGAACACCGTCAGCGCGTATCGCGAGCCCAGTCGATCCGAGATCGCGCCGCCGGGGTAAGGGTAAAGCGCCGAGATGACGTTCCCGACGGTGCCGAACAGGCCGATCACGAATCCCGACGCCCCGAGCGCAGTCATGTACTCCGGGAGGTAACGGCCGGTCATCTGGAAGCCAAGACTGAACGCGAACATCGCTAGCGAGAGAACGAGTACGTCCCGTTCGAGCGCGAAGAACTGCCGAAACTGGTCGCGGACTGTCGGGGACTCGCTATCGGCACCCATCGGGCGGGGTTCGGAGAGACGAGCCAAAGAGGTTGCCGTCTCTCCCGAACTTCTCGCGGCGTGTCCTCCCCTCTCACACCATAGACGCTTCGAAAGCGCTTTTAGGTACGGCAAGTTCAATACAGGATACAGCCTGCGCGGGGTTGATGATGCTCCTAGCCTCTAGGATTACAGTGGCGCCGGACTCGGCGTCGCCGGGGACCGGCTCCGAAACGGCGGGGGAGCGCGAGCCCACGTGCAGGAGGAGACCAATACCATGCCAGTATACGTCGATTTCGACGTCCCTGCCGATCTCGAAGACGACGCCCTCGAGGCGCTCGAGG
>ENA-ORDC01002301-ORDC01002301.1-marine-metagenome-genome-assembly--contig:-NODE-2301-length-11882-cov-2.933333_pt1 | contig 11882 bp, 16 predicted proteins | sample MGYA00237783_ERZ508515 | MGnify/ENA primary metagenome ERZ508515 (study PRJEB26186, sample SAMN06268792) | marine metagenome | isolation source: Eden Landing Ponds, San Francisco, CA, USA | place...
CCACCAGTACAGCGACGACGGCGATGCCGATCCCGAAGCCAGGCGTTGGATCGTTGGTTTCGCTGCTCCCGCCGTCGCTCCCTGCCTCCACGGTTCGGTTCGAGTCGTTGGCCGTCGTCACGGCAACCGATCCGTCGCTCGAAACGGTGCCTGGTTCGTACGCTGGTCGGCGTTCAGCGCCGCCCTCACTGACGACGATCGTCGCTTCGTCGCCGAAGGTCCGCATCGGGAAGTCACTCCCGTTCAGGTGCGCCGCTGGATCTGCGATCAGGATGGTCGCGTTCGCGGCCGGTGCGTCCTCGCGGATGTCGATCGTCACCGTCGCCGCGACGGCCGCGCCGGTCACGCCGTCTTCGGCACCGACGCGCTGGTCGTCGTCGACGTACTGGATCCGCTCGATCAGTCGGTCGCGCAGTGCCTGATCGTATGTAATCGAGAACGAGGTCGTCGCCGACGCGTCGAAGCGACCGTCGAAGGTGCCCGTCGTCAGGGTGTCCATCGGCGGCACCGCCACGCTCACCTCGTAGGTCCCGTCGCCGTCGAGGGGCACGTTGTCTCCGAAGTGAACGCCCATGGTCTGGGAAAGCATTCGCCAGGGCGATCGCGTGTCGACGAGTCGGCCGTCGGCGTCGCGAACGGTCGTGGTGAGGCCGCTGTCGACGGGGAGCGTCGTTCCCGATTCGGCGTCCTCGACGGCGATCATCAGGTGGACGTCGACCGCGCCGGTGACCTCGACGGCCTCGATCGTGCTGCCGGTGACGATCCAGAACGGGTGCGCGTAGGAGACCATCGCGCGGAAGCGGTACGGGCCGTCGGTCGTCGTGCCGAGCAGCTCGACGCCCTCGCGGTGGCCGGGGACGTAGACGGCGTCCGGCGGATTCTCGGCCTGCTGGAACTGCGATTGGCCGTCGTTCCCGCCGTCGCCATTCCCGACCGAGCCGATGCCGGCATCGAGACAGCCGGCGAGGCTCGCACTACCGAGGGCGACGACGCTCCGGAGGTAGCGCCGTCGTGAGGCGAGTTCGCCCGATCCGCGTAGGGTGTCCAGTCCGCGAACCGCACCGGTCCGTCTCATGGGTTCGGCTCGGGGAGCGCCCGCAGTGATCGTGGGGGTAGCAGGTAGTTCCCACGACTGAGCACGCTGAGATACTGGAGAATGCCGTTGTTCTGCCTGCTCCCCACCGCGCCGTTCTGGGCGAGGTCCTCGCCTGCCATCGCCTCACGCACGCGGACGAACGTCGAGATGCCGTCCTGAAGCGACAGGAAGTGCACGCCGGGGTAGTCGCCGTCCGTCGTGTTGAAATCGCGCCGCAGGAGCGGTGGCTCTCCGCCCACTCTCGCTCTCGCGGCCTTCTGGGCGTGGCCGACGACGCCGGGATCACGGGCGTCTTCGGCCGTCTCCTCCGCCAACGGCAGGACGTTCGTCGACGTCGTCAGCTTCTCCCCGAACTCGCCGACGCGCTCTTCGTCGGCGTGGACGTGACTGAAGAGCTTGCTGACTCGCTCGTGGTGGCTGTCCTGGTCGAACCAGGCGCCGAGCTGGAGGCGATCTGATTCGAGGTGCTGGGTCGTGCCGCCCGCGAAGGGGCCGTCCTCGATCGTCACGAAGTCCTCGCTCGCCTGGCTCTCCTGGAAGCCCGACCGGTAGCCCATCCAGAACGGCGCTTCCTCGTGGATATCGTGTTCGGGTAACCCGCCGATGTCGCCCTCGGCCTGCTTCTCGGCGACGAGCCCCGGGCCGACGAACCCCGTTTTGCGGCTCACTTCCTCGAGCACGCCATCGACGGTGGTCGCCATCTCGTGGCCGTTGAGCGTCCCTCGGTTCCCGAGCAGCGCCTCCTCCGCGGCGAGGACGACCGCCGGATCGTCGCTCGCGAGGTGCACGGTCAGGTCGTGCGTGTCGAAGTCCATCGTCTCGGGGATCTCGAGGGACGTGAGCGCCTGGGGTTCGGGGAGATCGATCGAATCGGGCAGTGAGGCGTCGTACCGATCGAAGTACGACGGGGTGTATCCAGCAGTAAAGAGCAGGCCGTCGGTTTGCCAGGCGATCGCCTGCTCGAGCTCGCGGAACGTCGCTTCGACGGTCTCCCGTGCCGCGTCGGTCGGTGGGCCGTCCGCGGACTGTTCAGCGTCGCTCGTCAGGGAGAGTTCCGCGAGCACCTGGTGGTCCGGCGGGTCGACGTTCCCGTCGGCGTCCCGATCGAGTACGTCGTTCCAGGCGTGCTGTCTGACTGGGAGCGAATCCTGATCGCCACCCATTGGTGCGTCGACCTGCTCGATGCCGTCGCCGCCACCGCTCTCCTCGAGACACGCAGAGAGGCCGACCGCGCCACCGACGGCGACGGCGGCCTGGAGGAACTCGCGTCGGGACACGTCGTCCCGATCGGGGAGGGTCATCGCCGTCGTCTAGCCGATCGGCGCTCAATACGACTTCGGTCTCGGAACTGAAGCCCCCGTTTGTGGGGGTGACGGTGCCGTTAAATGGGACGCTATCGACCGTCGATCCGTGCAACGCCGTCGGTTCGTCCAGCTGGGGATCGGCTCGCTCGTCGTCGCGGCCGCCGGGTTCGTCGTCAGCGGTCTGTCGCGGCTCGTGGTCGCACGGGACACCGCGCTCGTGCTCGGCGCACCGCTGCTCCTTGCAGGGTTCCTTCTCGCAATCGCCGCATTCGTGCTCGCAGTGCTGGCTTCCGCTGGGGTCGTCGAGATCGGGGATGCCGAATCGTAGCGCCGCCACGTCGAACAGCCGCCAGTCACAACGCCTTAGCGTGTGCTCCACCTATCCACTGATTGCGTACCGTAGTCCCCGCCCGAGACGCCACCAGGCCGCGATGATTGGCGGAGAACCCCGGTACGCGACACCGTCGGGGCGCGATCAGACGTCCCCGCCCGGCACGAGGGTTAGTCGGCCGACCGCGGCACGCCGCCTGGGATGACGCCGATCGTTAGTGTTCCGGGCGTACATTTCCTGCTTGCAGTTCCGAACGCCTCGACGAGCGATCGGGCACTGTTGACGATGCGAACAGTCTCCGAGGAGCATCGGCAGCATGTTTTTGCAATAGTAGGTGCAAGTACGGTGTATGGCAGAGGGAGAATCCCGGCGGATCGCGCACGATCTCCTGAGCGAGCCACACGTCCGTGGCCGCCGGATCAGCGTCCGCCAGGTGTACGCCCTCGTCGAAGACCGTGGTGAGGATCCCGAGGCGGTCGCTGATCGGTACGATCTCGACGTTGCGGACGTGTACCACGCGCTGGCGTACTACCACGACCATCCTTCAGAGATGCGCGACGTAGAAGGGCAGCGCGAGGAGGCGATCGAGGACTTCCGCGAGTCGATCGACCGTCCCGAAGGCGTCGATCCGGACGCCGCCTGAGATGAGCGGGTGGCGCTTTCTACTCGACGAGAACGTAGATCCGAAGACGGCGACGTATCTGGAGAAGGAAGATATCTCGGCGGAGCACGTCCGAGACGCACTCTGGCAGGGAGCCGACGACGAAGCAGACGTGCTCCCGTACGCCCGCGAACACGACCTGATCGTCGTGACGAGTGACGTTTCTGACTTCGGTGGACTCCCACTCGATGATCACGCTGGCCTGGTCCTGCTCTACGACGATACGACGCCAGCCTATCGGATTGCGGCCGCACTCAGCAGTATGATCGATGCGTATCTGGACCGGAAAGCGTTCGGTGGCCGTGAGGAGCTCGACTCCTGGCTGTGAGGAGTGCCGTGATTTTTGGGTCGGGGATTCTGTGCTGTCGATTTACCTCCACCGATCTTACTAGTAGAATCTCGTCCGGTAGTGTTCCGGGCGCACATTTCGGAGTAGCACGATACTGCGGACCTCGGCGTCCGCTGTGTTTGGCATCCCAATCGACGGCACTCGACCGGTGCTGGTATAAAAATGGACCGTACAGATAGCGCCGGACTCAACTGAATGTCGCTCCCAGTGACTTCCAGCGATGGAGACCGTCGAACTCAACAACGGCGTCGAGATGCCCCGTCTGGGCTTCGGGACGTACCAGATCGACGACCTCGACGAGTGCGAGCATAGCGTTGCAACAGCACTCGAAACAGGCTATCGGTTGATCGACACCGCTGCGGCATACGGGAACGAGGAAGCCGTCGGTGCTGCGATCGCGAACAGCGACGTCCCCAGAGACGACGTGTTCGTTGCGACGAAACTGTGGCTCGACGACGCTGGCTACGAGCGTACGATGGAAGCGTTCGAGCGGTCGATGGATCGGCTCGGGCTGGATTACCTCGATCTCTTCCTGATTCACCAACCCATTGGCGACGTGCACGGGTCCTGGCGGGCAATGGAGGACCTCTACGACGAAGGCACGATCCGGGCGATCGGCGTGAGCAACTTCCATCCCGACCGGGTAATGGATCTGATCGCCCACAACGACGTGGTGCCAGCTGTGAACCAGATCGAGACCCATCCCTTCTACCAGCGGACGGAGGATCGAGCGTTCCTCGACGAGTACGACGTCCAGCACCAGTCCTGGGCACCGTTCGCGGAGGGGCAGAACGACCTCTTCGAGCACGAGGTGCTCACGTCGATCGGCGACCAGTACGGCAAGACGGCTGCCCAGGTGGTGCTTCGGTGGCTGGTCCAGCGCGAGGTGGTTGCTATTCCGAAATCCGTCCACGAGGAGCGAATCGAGGAGAACTTCGACGTCTTCGACTTCGAGCTGAGCGACGACGACATGGAGCGGATCGCAGCGCTCGATACGGGCGAGAGTCTGTTCTTCGACCACCGCGATCCCGAGATGGTGGCGCAGCTGTCGGGACTGGAGCGGGAGACGTAATCGGAGGCGAACCGCCCGATCTATCCCAACCGTTACAGCTTCGAACACCAAATCAGACCCATGACTGTTACTGCCGACATCGTTCTCCGGTCGTCCTCGCTTCCGCTCGTCAGCGTCGTCGAGTCACTCGGTCTGGACGAGCTTCAACACGTCCACCGCGGCCGCCTCGAATCCGGCCGGCAGCTGTTCATCGTCCAGTTCGACGACGTCACGCACGTCTCCGAAGACGACCTCACCGCGCCAGACGACGTCGTCGATGCCGTGGCGATCGGCCGGGCAGACGACAAGGCGATCTACAAACTCACGATCGAGATCGGGGAGGGCCTCCAGCGCGTCTACGACACCGACCTCGATGGAGCTCCGATCGAACCGCCGACCGTCAAGCGCGATGGCTGGCACGAGACGAAGGTCTTCAAGAGCTTCGCCACGCTGAGCGAGTTCCGCGAGGTCAGTGAGGAAAACGGCATCACCGTGGATCTCCAGTCGATCACCAATGGGCTCACCGACGACGACTCCGCTGGATTCGGATTGACTGACCGGCAACACGAGGCCCTGAAACTCGCGCTCTCGAAGGGGTACTACGAGACGCCACGCCAGGTCTCCACCGAGGCGCTGGCCGAGGAACTCGGCATCTCGCAGCCCTCGATGTCGGATCTCCTGCGCCGTGCCGAGCGCCAGTTGCTCACCTCGACACTCGGCACCGAGCGGGAGTTGCCAGCTCTCTCCTGATCACGACTGCAGACCTCCTCCACCGGCTCGGGATGGACACGATCGATATCGCCCACAGTCACCGCTGGTACGACGAGACTGCGATCGGTCAGACGCTCGTTGCGCTCGACGACGCACCGTCGACGCACCCACCGTCGGGACCACGAGCGTCTCCGTATCTGGGCGGTGCGACCGTGAAACAGCTACAATCGACAGCATGCGGGTAGAAAACTACGATGTGGGCCGGGCGGACATCTCTTCATTCACGGAGGACGCTGTTGGGTCATCGTACTCCGCCCCATCGAGTCCCCCGCTGCGTTCCTGAATCCTTGCAGTGATCGCTCCATTCACCCGTTCGTTTCGAATTCGGTGACGATCACGTCCCAGTCGGGCTGCTCGGCTCCATTCCGACAGTCGAATCCACCTTCCACGTCGACGCCGTTCTCGTAGGCCGTGAAGAGGAGTGCTCGTAGCTCCGTGTTCAACTCCTCCTTCGTGTTGGGTGGCGTCTGCGCGGTGGTCATATTCCTGCGTTTCCCCCGGTTTGGTTCTCTGTCGGTTCGTGCTCGGGGGAAATCGTGACCACGCCGCCGCTGGTCACCGTTATCGCGTGGTCAGCGTGCGTGAACGAAACGTGTGTCTCGTCGCCCATTCCGTTCAGTTCGCTGAAGAGTGCATCCATCGCGTCTGGATCGATCGTCCCATTGAGGGGATCCAGATCGACCGGATCGACGTCCTTGACCTCGGCAAGGGTCGCGACGACGGCCATGCTCGCGGACGTCAGCTCTCGATCGAATTGCGTACGCGCAGTCGCAGAATCCCGATCGAGCTCGACCGTTTCTACTTCGATTCCAGAAACCATGGCGTCCATGTGCTCAAAGATAGCGGTCTGTCTCGGTTGAGCGAGTGCGCTGATTATACAAGGGGTTCAAGTGTAGTCCGGAATCCGTCACACCGAACTCAACAGCGTCGCTCCAATGAGACGCCGATGTCCTCGCCGAAGTCGTGACGAAAGCGATTGCTGGGTGATGCCGAGTTCGTCGGCGATCTCTTCGAGGGACGCTTCGCGGGGAGTGTCGAAGTAGCCACGCTCGTACGCCAACACGAGCGCCTCGCGCTGGGGTTCAGTCAACTCGTAGCCCTCTCCCTGGATCGGGAGCATAGCGTGGACAGCCGTAACTTCGATCGGAATGTCGTTGTGCTGGCAGTACTCTCGAAACGCGGCGATCGACTCCCGATCCTCGCCTCGCACCTCGAATCGCCACTCGTCTTTCATTCCGATCCCGCTGAGCACGACGACGTTCGCGTCAGCCAGGGCGCGCAACACGCCGAAGTACGTCTGCTTCCACTCGGCGCACATGAGGTACTCGTCCTCGACGCTGTCGACCATCCTGATGGAGGTCACGCCAGGATGTGATTCGAACGCTGCCTCGATGTCGTCGGTCTGCACGCCACGGACCCAGAAATACGGGATAATCAGCGTCTCGTGTGGTATCAGTCGCTCCAGATCGACCGTCACGCCAGGCAGGTTCTCGAAGACGCTCCCCAGCGGAAACTCGTCAGCTGGGGTCGTAAACTCCATGACGATGGCCATGGTGGCCTCTACGTCCGATGCGTGGAAAATCGACGGGGCTGGTGTGTCATGGCGTCGAGACGAGCCAGCACACGGTCGATAAATGATCTTGCGAATTCGACGAACAGGACCACGATCGAATGCCGGTGGCGATCCGGATCACTCCACCGCGGAGGTATGGGCACCGTCTTCCTCTCACGCAGCTAGATCTGTTCCAGCCAACCGCCTGCGATCCCGCACCGAACCACGATCCGTTCGTCGGTGGTGAGCTGGAGCGAGAGCTCGACGCCGGTCGAGCGCTACGGCGACGAATGAAGGAATACATTTTTCCTGAACGATCGCTGTTTTCGTGGCATGGCAGTCCATGACGGCCGGAACGGGAGTGGCGATTGCGTCACGCTCCCCGACGTCGTGCCGTTCTCCCTGCACCACCTGACCCGAACGAGCTGTGAACTCGGCACGCGTTCCATCGAAGACGACGCCGCGACGCTGCTCGGTCGCTGGCGTCACGGGACCGATCGCTGGGAGCTGTCGGCGTTCGCGGTGACGGACGAGACCGCACTCATCCGCGTCCGGACGCCGGTCGGCCGATCGCGGTTCTACGGCGCGATTCAATCCGAGCTTTCGTCGGCCGTTCGGACGCTCGAAGCGAGTACTCACTGGCGACGGACCGACTGAGTTCCTGCGATACGTCTGCGGCCGTCGAGTGGTCCCCGAGCCGCGAGCGTGGCGGGACTCACATCGACGACGTCCGACCCGCCTGGCCGCTCGTTCCACCAGGGCTCCAGTGTTAGCCACGTCGCTCCAGCCATACTGTGATCGCGACGATCGCGAGGAAGCCGACGAGGATCGCCGTACCGAGCACGCTCGCGGCGAGTTCGGGGTCGGCCTCGACGACGGCGAGGAAGATCCTGACGTCGAGGACGACCACGATCACCGCACCGAGCCCGTCGAATACCAGGTCGTAGACCGAGTCGTCGAGTCCGTACGATTCGAGGATCGGATCGACGCCCCGCGCCTTGCCGAGCTCACGGGTCCAGAGCTCGAGAAACTCCCAGACGACGCCGAGCGCGAGGGTTACGACGATCGTCCCCGCGACCAGCGTCGGTGCGTCGATGCCGATGCCCGCGACGTGATCGTCGGCGGCGATGAGCGTCGCGTAGACGAGCGCGGCGAGCAGCGTCGCCGAGAGCGTGTGGGTGACGTGATCGTACCACCAGATCGAGTCGTACGGCCCGAACATGCCGACGGTGTGGATCAGTCCCGCCGTCGCGAGCCAGACCGATAGCAGCGGTGCTGCATCCAGCACCGGAAGCGTCGCGACGCCGCCAACAACCGGTCCGAACGTCGGGAGCACCGCGGCGACGGTGGCGACGAGGGCGTTGACCAGTGCGGGGACGTTCCCCACCCCTGCGGCAACCGCGATCGTAGCGAAGAGGCAGACCACCAGGAACGCGTAGGTGACGACGAGTAGCTGAGACATCGACGATCGTGTGTCGTCCGTCGAACTGTGGGTGTGGCGGAGCGCCGACGCTTCGGTGTTCCCGCCGTAATCGAACGTTCGCGCTCGACCGTGGACTCCGTTCGTCCCGCCGTTTTGTTAATGATTGGCCTCTCAGAACACCGAGTCGGCGGTCGCTGCGCCGACGACGCTGAAGATCGCGCCGACGCCGATCGCTTTTGCGGTGATGTAGGCCTGCTTCGTGTCGCCGTGCTCGGCGAGGAACGTCTCGGGCGCGCCGAACGTGAGCGCGAGCACGGCGACCGAACCGTACGAGACGATCATCAGGGAGACGAACCGGACCGGAACGCCGGCGACGTCGATGTCGTCCTCGGAGTCGCGACCGGCAGCCCGGTAGAGTGCGGTGTAGCCGATCGAGAAGACGATCGCCACCGTGACGAGCGACTGGACCGCGTTCATGTTCGTCGCGAGCGTCCAGACCTCTTCGGTGACGACGAAGGGGCCTGCGAGGAGGAACCCACCGACGATCTGCTGAGCGGAGTCCGCGATCCGGAACCGTCGCCGGGGTCGAAACCGCGCCATGGATTCCCTGCGAGCGGCGGCCTCATGAACGCCACGGACGGCGGCCGGCTGTCACCGTCGGCCCGACGCAGGAGCGACCGCCAGCGCGGCTCCTCGGCAGCACCGTCTCAGCCTTCGGTGGGCTGCTCCATGCTGTTCTCCATGATCGCGAACGTGTTCCCCGCCGGATCGGTGCAGTAGGCCTGCCGACCGACGCCGGGGATTTCCATGACCTCGACGGTCACATCGCCACCGTGCTCGCGGACGCGCTCGACAGCGTCGTCGACGTCCTCGACGGAGACGTTACAGATGTAGCCCCATCCCGGCGATCCGCGTTCGCCCCACTCCTCGTCCCAGCGAAGGAGGCCGCCCTCGATGCCGGGCTCGTCGGGGTCTCCCGCCTGGATCTGCCAATACTCTGCGGGGCTGTCCTCGTTGCGCTCGAAGGACCAGTCGAAGACGTTCCGGTAGAATTCCATGGCTGCGTCGGGGTCGTCCACGTACACCTCGAAGTGGGTCACCTTGGACATGCGATCGAAGCCACGTCCCGACCGAGTATTGGTATGACCGAGGTAGCCGAGCTACGGCCAGCAGAGGCTGTTGGGTCCGGGAACTCGCAGGCCGCTACCGAGAATAGGACCGGCTTACTCCTCGTCGTCGCCCATCTCGGAGAGACGGGCCACGAGGTCGCTCGTCGACGTGTCGTTCTCGAAGGAGACCTCGCCGTCGTGGTCGTGTTCGTGCACCGAGACGCCCTGATCGTCGTCGGCGTCGTGATCACGGTCGGTCTGCTCGGATTCGTCGTAGCTACCAAAGCCCATACGTATACATTCGACGCGTGTCGGAAAGGTGGTCCGGTTTCGCGGCGGGTTCATGCAGGCACCACATACGCCCCAGGGGACCGACCTCCGGTACACCGTACCACCGTCTACTGGCTGCGTCAACGTTATCCACCCTCCCCCGCAATGTGGGGGCATGAGCACGGACGCCGCAACCGGGGGACGCGTCGACGTCACAGAGGACGCCGTCGAGCAGGCGCTCTCGCTGCTGGAGTCCGAGGAGATGGATCCCAACGAGTCCGGCCTGCGACTCTTCGTCCAGCAGGGTGGCTGTGCGGGACTCTCCTACGGCATGCGGTTCGAGGACGAACCCGACGAGGACGACCACATCACGGACCACGACGGCCTCCGCGTGTTCGTCGATCCCGCGTCGCTGGACTATCTCGAGGGGAGCGTCCTCGACTTCGAGGAGGGGCTCCAGGCCGAGGGGTTCCACGTCGAGAATCCCAACGTCGTCAGCGAGTGTGGCTGCGGCGAGAGCTTCCGGACGTAGAATCGAACCGTACTGCTTCTCTGGCGCTTTCACAACCCGGCGCTGCATCCTCCGACCGTCGTACTCCGTGCGGGCTCAGATCACGAGGAACGCCATGTAGGCGACGGACATCAGGATGGCAGCGTGCTTCGCACCGTCGCGAATGTCACCGGAACTCATCTGACCGGCGACGATTCCCGACAGGAGCGCCTGTAACAGCGCCGTGTGGAAGAAGAGGAGCGTGTAGGCCTCGGCGTCGATCGTCCCGAGCCCCTCGAGCTGGCCCATCCCGGGGGTCACGGAGGGCTGGTTCGGGTTCTCGCTGCCGGGGGTGATCGCCGTCTCCGGGAGGTTCGGAATCAGGACGGCGTCGAGTGCTGCGATGATGACGAGGAAGACGCCGAATGAGACGTACACGACGACGACGTAGGAGAGCATCTCCTGCTTGCGCTGACGCTTGAGTCGGCGGTCGGCCTTCGCCTGTGCTGCGGCGATCCGCAGCACGCGGGACACGTCGCCGCTCGCGTTCATCGCGTTGGTGATGAGGGCGACCACGCGAGAGATCGTCCGGGTCCTGACCCGTCGCTCGAACCGCTTGAGTGCCCGTTCGATGTCCGAACCCCACTTGATATCTGCCCAAATGCGATCGACCTCGGGGCCGAGTGCGCCGAGGTCACTCGCTCGGACGCGATCGATCGAGTCGATCATCGAGAGCCCGGCCTCGTTGACGCTCGCGAGCCGGTCGAGGAAGTCGGGGACCGACGCCTCGATCGTCTCGATTCGCCGCCGGTGGATCTCGAACACCATCGCGAAGGTTGCGACGACGAACAGCGTCGCCTGGATGAACATGTCGTCGACGACGTCGACGTTCAGTTCGCCCGCGCTGGCCAGGCGGAACAGCGTCCCGAACACTGCGATCGGGACAGTGACGTAGAGCAGCGTAATCGGCCGCTGGACGACGGTCCGGACGGGCGACCCGACCCGGTCGCGAAGCCACTCGATCCGCTTTTGCACGGCGAGCCGCTCGAGGTTCGCCACCTGCCGATCCGCGTCACCTGCAAAGCCCCCGTCCGCTCGAGCCCGGTCGGTGGCATCGGGGCGGGTTCCGCCCGCGCTTGCATCCGTCGCCCGTCGAATGTCGTGCAGTCCACTCGCGACGCTGGGCAATGACTCGATGCGTTCGCCGCGTCCAAAGCGCGCCGTGACCGTGTCCAGATAGAGGATGAACCCGAGGTTCCCGATCGGGATGATGAAGTAGATGAACACTTGCAGCGCGGTGAGCGTGTTCGCACCGGCGATGCCGATGATCACGAGAATGGTGATCAGGAAGAGCGGCCCGGCGACGAGCACGGTGACGTAGGCCTCGGCGAGCGTCGATATCAGGTTGAGAAGCTGTTCCTGTTGGGCTTCGGCCTCCTCCTGGAAGTCGTCGTACTGGTCGTTCAGGAACCCTG
>ENA-ORDC01002302-ORDC01002302.1-marine-metagenome-genome-assembly--contig:-NODE-2302-length-11880-cov-3.333051_pt1 | contig 11880 bp, 11 predicted proteins | sample MGYA00237783_ERZ508515 | MGnify/ENA primary metagenome ERZ508515 (study PRJEB26186, sample SAMN06268792) | marine metagenome | isolation source: Eden Landing Ponds, San Francisco, CA, USA | place...
GGGGAGCCAGTCGACGACGTAGACGGTCCACGCGGCCGGGTCCGCGAGCTTGTGGACGCCGGCCAGAAGCACCATCCCGCCGAGACCGAGCCGTGCGAGGGTGCCGGGGCGTGGCGAGCCGGCTGCGATGCGGTCCGCGGTGGCCGCGACGCTCGCCCGGAGTAGCGACATGACGACCCTTCGGGACCGACCGGCGAAAACCTACCGTACCCGCAAGAATTACTGCACCGATGACTCGACCGCGCCCCGGAGCGCGCGGACCTCCTCGAGCACCGCCCGCCACTGTTCGACGCTACCGGGTATCTCCTCCCCCGCCGTCCGATCGACGAGTCGGCGAACCGTCTCGGGGTCGTCGATGCGCCGGAACGACACGTCGTTGCCACCGGCGATCTCGAAGGTCACCGTCCCGTAGCCGAAGACGGCCCCGAGCGCGTCCTGGGAGAACGCGGAGTTCTGCACCTTCGACAGCGACGCCTCCGTGACGCTGCGGCCAACGATGCCTCGCTTCGCGTACACCGCGCGGTCGGTGACGACGTACTCCGTGTTCACGACCCGGAGATACGCGCCCCCGATGACCAGACAGCCGACGAGCGCGACCGGGACGGCCAGCAGGAGGACGCCACGGACGACACCGACACCGAGCGCGCCGACGACGAGAGCGACACCGATGCCGATGCCGGGAAGCGCGGTCGTGAGCCGCGGCCGGCCGTCCCACGCGACCGTCTCCCCGTCGTTGAGCGTCAGCCAGTCGCGGGTCACGGTTCGTCGGTTCCGCGGTCGACTCCAGTGGGGGCTGTCGCGGTACCGCTTCCCTCCATCGTCTCACGGATCGCACGTAGTTCGGTCAGTATCTCGTCGAGTACCGCGGCCTTCCCTTCGCTCGCACCGCCGTCGTTGCGTTTCACCCGGGAGTTGATGCGCTCCTGTACCCCCTTTGGGTCCGGCACGGAGTCGAAAGAGAGTTCGACGCCCGACCCACCGGCGGTGGAGATTTCGACGTTGCCGTAGCCGAACTGCGTCCCGAAGAACCCTTGCGAATAGGTGGTGTTCTGTACTTTCCCGAAGTCGACGCGCTGGACGTTCCGCGAGACGACGCCGCTCTTGCGGTACAGCGCCTCCGTCGTCACGACGTACTCCGTGTTCTCGCGGTGCAGGTACGCGCCGGCGATGATGAACAGGCCGACGAGAACGAGGGAGAGCGGCACGCCCACGACGAGCGCGGGCACGAGGCTGCTCCGGTGCGGCTTCCCGTGCCAGACGAGTTCCTCCCCATCGTCGAGGGAGAGCCAACCGAACGACGGCTCCGCGGTGTCAGGGACCATACCGGGCGACACGCCGGGCGCTCGGATAAAAGTACACGGCGGTCATTTTAGCTTCGAGTGTCGTGCCGGCGCATCCGGTCAGTCGTCGTCCGGTCGCTTCAGCGACAGCGCCGTCCGCTCGAACTCGCAGACGAGCGTGTCGCCATCCGGCCCGTCACCGCCCTCATCCACTTTGAACGTCTCGACGCGCATCGTGACGACGCCGCGCTCCCCGTCGCTCGTCTCCCGCTTGTCCGTCACTGTCGTCCGCGCGTATAGCGTGTCGCCGTGGAAGACGGGGTTCGGGTGCTGTACGTCGTCGTACGAGAGGTTCGCGACGATCGTACCGTCCGTCGTCTCCGGGATAGTCATCCCGACGGCGAGAGACATGGTGTACAGTCCGTTGACGAGCCGTTCGCCGAAGTCGGTGTCGGCGGCGAAGTCGGCGTCGAGGTGGAGCGGCTGCTGGTTCATCGTCATGTCACAGAAGACCTGGTTGTCGCGCTCGGAGACGGTGCGCCGTCGCGGGTGTTCGATGGTCTCGCCGACCTCGAACTCCTCGTAGTAGCGACCTGCCATACGGGTGGTCCCGTTGCCGCCGAAGATGAGGCTGGTGGTCCCGCCGGGGCGACCGCCATCCGGGGAATTAAGTCAGAACCCCCGGAACGCCGGCCATGGCACGACGCTCGCTGCTCTTCTCGCCCGGCGACCAGCCGGAGCTGTTGCGGAAGGCCCCGGGGACGGGCGCCGACACGGTCGTCTTCGACCTCGAGGACGCGGTCGCGCCGGATGCGAAGCAAGGGGCGCGGGAGACGGTCACCGACGTGCTGACCGACCCGGGATTCGATCCAGACTGCGAGGTCTGTGTGCGGGTCAACGCCGACCGCGAGACGGCCCGCGCGGACATCGACGCCGTCGCCGGAGCGGCGCGGCTCGACGCGGTGATGGTGCCGAAAGTCGAGACGGCAGCCGACGCCGAGGCTGTCGCCGGAATGCTTGCGCAACACGACCGCGAACTCCCCCTTGTCGCGCTGTGTGAGTCGGCGGCCGGGGTGCTCCACGCGGAGACCATCGCTGCGGTGGACGCGGTCGATGCCGTCGCGTTCGGGGCAGAAGACCTCGCCGCCGACATCGGCGCGACGCGCACCGAGGAGGGGACGGAGGTGTTACACGCGAGAGAACACGTCGTGCTCGCGGCGGCCGCTGCCGGCGTCGACGCGATCGACACCGTGTTCACCGACATCGAGGACACGGACCGACTCGCGTCGGAGACGACGTTCGCGCTCGAGCTCGGCTACGACGGAAAGATGTGCATCCACCCCGGACAGGTCGACGTGGTCAACGACGCGTTCACGCCGTCCGAGGAACGGGTCGCGTGGGCGCGACGGGTGCTCGAGGCGACGGAAGGATCGGCGGCGGGGGTGGTCCGCGTTGACGGTGAGATGATCGACGCGCCGCTGGTCGCGCAGGCGGAGACGGTCCGGGAGCGGGCCCGCGCGGCGAACGTGTGGCGAAATTAATATAATATTAGGTATCCCCCGTGATATAGTTCCGACACCCTTTTGCGCGGAACCGTCGATTCGACGGACATGACGGAGGAGACGAACCCGTTCGAGAGCCTGCAGGAGCAGATCGACGACGCGGCGGCGTATATCGACTGCGACGAGGGCTTGCTCACGCGGCTGAAGAACCCCGAACGGGTGTTGGAGACGAACCTGACGATCCGGATGGACGACGGGAGCCTCCAAACGTTCCGTGCTTACCGGTCGCAGTTCAACGGCGACCGCGGACCGTACAAGGGCGGGATCCGCTTTCACCCCGGCGTCAGCCGCGACGAGGTAAAGGCGCTGTCCGGCTGGATGGTGTACAAGTGTGCGACGGTGGATATCCCGTACGGCGGGGGGAAGGGTGGCATCGTCGTCGACCCACGGGAGCTGTCGGCGAGCGAACTCGAGCGGCTCACCCGTGCGTTCGCCGAGGAGCTGCGCCCCATCATCGGCGAGGACCGGGACATCCCGGCACCGGACGTGAACACCGGCCAGCGGGAGATGAACTGGATCAAGGACACCTACGAGACGCTGGAGAACACGACGGAGCCAGGCGTCGTCACCGGGAAGGCCATCGACTCCGGCGGCTCCGCGGGCCGCGTCGAGGCGACGGGTCGCTCGACGGCACTCACCGCCCGCGAGGCGTTCGACTACCTCGGCAAGCGCATCGAGGGGGCGACGGTCGCGGTGCAGGGGTACGGCAACGCCGGCTCCGTCGCAGCCCGGCTCCTCGAATCCGAACTCGGAGCGAACGTCGTCGCCGTCTCCGACTCCTCGGGCGCGGTGTACAGCAAACACGGCCTCGACGCTGCCGCGGCCAAGGAGCACAAGAACGAGACGGGGGCGGTGGTCGGCTTCGACGGCGCCGACGAGGAGCTCACCAACGAGGAGCTGCTCACCCTCGACGTGGACCTGCTCGTCCCCGCGGCGCTGGAGAACGCCATCGACGGCGACCTCGCGGAGGACGTGGCGGCCGACGTGGTCGTCGAGGCCGCGAACGGCCCGCTCACGCCCGACGCGGACGACGTACTCACGGAGCGCGGTATCCACGTCTTCCCCGACATCCTCGCGAACGCGGGCGGGGTGACGGTGTCGTACTTCGAGTGGGTGCAGAACCGCCAGCGGTTCTACTGGTCCGAAGACCGGGTCAACGACGAGCTCGAACGCCACATCGTGGACGCGTTCGACGGGCTCGTCGAGGCGTACGAATCGTACGAGCTGCCGAACTTCCGAACCGCCGCCTACGTGGTCGCACTCAAGCGGGTCATCGCGGCCCACGCGGAGTCCGGGACGTGGCCCTGAAACGGGCGTCGTAGATACCAGAAGGCTTTGTACCCCGTCGCCCGACGACCGGGACGATGACCGACCGCCCGCTGCGCTCCTCCCGGCTGGTTCGGGCCGTCGCTGGCCTCGCTGTCGTCGCGCTGGTCGCTCGCCTCCTCCTCCTCGGCGCACGTCCCGCACACTTCGATGAGGGACGCGTCGCGTTCTGGACGCTGCACTACTTCGAGACGGGCGAGTTCCACTACCGCTACGCCATCCACGGGCCGCTCATCCAGCACGTCGGCGCGGCGCTGTTCGCGCTGGTCGGCCCGAGCGACTTCGTCACCCGCCTCCCCGTGGCCGTCGTCGGCGGGCTGCTCCCGTTGTCGGCGCTGTGGCTCCGCCACCGACTCTCGGAGACGGAGACGCTCGCGCTCGCCTTCTTCCTCGCCGCGAACCCCGTGCTGCTCTACTACGGCCGGTTCATGCGGTCGACAGTGCTCGTCGCCGCGTTCTGCTTCGTCGCCTTCGCCGCGTTCGTCCGCGCGTACGACGGCTTCGGCGCCCGCTACCTGTATCTCGGCGCCGCGAGCCTCGCGCTCGGCTTCGGCGCGAAGGAGAACGCCATCCTCTACGTGTTCTGCTGGCTCGGCGCGGCCGCGCTGCTCGTCGACGCGAAGCTGTTCCGGCTCCGCGGCGGTCGCTCAGGCGCGTCGTGGGCGGCCGACCGCTTCGACGCGTTCGCGGACCGGTTTCGCGCTCGCGGCGTCGACCCTCGGTCGTGGGTCGCGGGCTGGCTCAGCCACGGGGTCGGCGCCGGGCTGTTGTTCTCGGTGGTCGTCGTCTTCCTCTACGCGCCCCGGGGCGGCGACTGGGTCGGCCTCTACGACGCGCTCGCGAACCCACTACTCTTTCCGACGACCCTCTCGACCACCGTCGATCAGATCATAACCGGCTACGGCTACTGGTTCGGCGGGGGCGGAGAGAAGACGCTCACCTCGTTCATCGAATCGCTCGGCTACCTACTGCGCCCCGTTGCGGGTTACGCCGGCCCGCTGGTCGGGCTGGCGCTCGCCGGCACCGCCATCGAGCGATACGGCCGCGGCTCCCCGCGACTGTTCGTCATGGGTTGTGCCTACTGGGGGCTCGTCTCCATCCCGGGATACGCGCTTGGCACCGACATCAACAACGCATGGATCCTCGTGAACGCGCTCGTCCCGCTCGCGGTGCCGGCCGCGGTCGCACTCGCGCTCGTCGTCGAGGTGGGGCGTGAGGCGCTCGCTGCGGACGACGCGGTGAACGCCGGCATCGTCGGGCTCCTTCTCCTGATCGTGGTCGGCTCCGTCGCCGGCGGCGCGATCGGTGGAGTGTACATGAATGCGACGGAGCCCGAAAACGCGCTCGTACAGTACGCGCAGCCGAGCGCGGAGATGCGTCCCGCAGTCGACCGCCTCGTCGCTGCGGCCGACGCGACCGACGGGACGGACGCGCTCGTCTACGACTCCACCGGCGACCTCGTCGACATGGACACGGACGCGCCGCGGACCCCCGCCTGCATCAGGTGGTTCAACGCGCTGTCGCTCCCGTGGTATCTCGAGGCCCACGATGTCGACGTGACCTGCGCGGACGCGCCCGAGAGGGTGCCCGAGGAGCTGCCACCTGTCGTCGTCGTCGTGGGTGACTGCACCCTCGACCGGACCGTCGACTGTCGCAGCCAGCCCGGGGCGATGGAACCGCCCGCGGAGCTCGCCGACCAGCTCGACGGCTACGAGCGGTACCCGTACCTCCACCGGACGACGGGTGGGAACGACTTCGACGGCGTCATCGTCTACGTCGACCCGGAGGCCTGAGCCGGTCACATCGCGTCCGGCCGTGGCGCTCCGTCAACGCCGCGGACCGCAACGTTCACGCGGTCGGCGTCGGAGCCTCGAACATGAAGCTCACCACACCTGGTCCGACGCTCGGGGTCGTCGGCGGAGGACAGCTCGGGCGGATGCTCGGCGAGGCCGCCGGCCCGCTCGGTGTCGAGGTCGTCGTCTCCGATCCGACGCCCGACTGTCCCGCCAGCCCCGTCGTCGCCGACCAGCTCGTCGGCGACTTCGACGAGTACGAGACGCTGCGCGCGCTCGCCGAGCGGTCCGACCTGCTCACCTACGAGATCGAACTCACCGACCCGGACACCCTCGAGACGGTGAGCGAGGAGACAGGGACGCCGGTCCAGCCGACTCCCGAGACGCTCCGGACGATACAGGACAAACTGGTGCAGAACGACGCGGTGGCCGCGGCCGGTGTGCCGCTCCCCGAGTACCGGCGCGTCGACGACGCGGCGGACCTCCGCGCGGCGGGAGAGGCGCTCGGCTGGCCGGTGATGTTGAAGGCGCGTACCGGTGGGTACGACGGTCGCGGGAACGTCCCCGTCGGGGTCGACGACGACCCGGCTGCGGCGCTCGAGGAGGTCGGTGCGGGCGAGGGCGGCGCGCTCGCCGAACGGCTCGTCGACTTCGAGCGGGAGCTCGCGGTCATCGGCGTCCGCGGCGAGGACGAGGTCGACGCCTTCCCCGTCACCGAGACGATCCACGAGGCGGAGATCATGCGCGAGACGGTTTCGCCGGCACGCACCGACGGTGCCGTCCGCGAGCGCGCCGTCGACGTTGCGCTCGACGTGCTCGAGGTTCTCGACGGCCGTGGCGTGTTCGGCATCGAGCTGTTCGAACAGCCGGCGGGTGCCGACGAGCGGATCCTCGTCAACGAGATCGCGCCGCGACCCCACAACTCCGGTCACTGGACCATCGAGGGGACCGTTACCTCACAGTTCGAACAGCACGTCCGCGCGGTGCTCGGGCTCCCCCTCGGATCGACGGAGCGACGGTGTCCGACGGTCATCGCGAACATCCTCGGCGACGTCACGGAGCCGAAGTCGGCGACGCTCGACGGGGTCGACACCGTCCACGGGACGGACGGCGCACACCTCCACTGGTACGGGAAACGCGAGGTCCGCCCGCTCCGGAAGATGGGACACGTCACGCTCACCGCCGACGGGGCGGGGACGCGAGAGCCAGACGAACTCGTCGAATCCGTCTCCGAACTCCGGAATGGACTCACCTTCGACTGAAACGGGAGGTTCCGTCGACCACAACGCCAAAGCCGTACCGCGGCCGGGCTTCGCATATGGCAGACTCCGTCGACTCGCTCGTCGCGTCGTTGCGCGCGGAAGCCGACCGTGACCGCGCCCCCGAGGATACGCCGGAGGTCGGCATCGTCATGGGCTCCGATTCGGACCTCGATACGATGTACGGCGCCTACGAGGCGCTGACGGAACTCGGGTTCGCCGAGGTGACTGACTACGACGACCCGCCCGAGGCGCGGTTCACCTTCGAGACGTACGTGGTGTCTGCCCACCGGACGCCCGAACTGATGTACGCGTACGGCGAGACCGCGCGGGAGCGCGGGCTGGACGTCATCATCGCGGGGGCTGGTGGGAAGTCGGCGGACCTCCCGAACATGACCGCGAGCATCGCGTATCCGCTCCCGGTCGTCGGAGTCCCGGTTCAGGAGAAGTCGGTCGACTCCGTCATCGGGATGCCGAGCGGGGCGCCGATCACCGCCGTCGACGCGGGGAAGTCGTTCAACGCGGCGCTGTCGGCGGTGCAGGTACTCGCGCGGGAACACGACGAGCTCGAGGAGCGGCTCGTCGAGTACCACGAGGAGCTCCAGCAGGGGGTCGGGGAGGTGTCGCGAACGCTCCACGAGTCGGGGACTGAGCGGTTCCGTGCCGAGCGCGAGGAGTAATCGGTCGGTTCCGGGCCGAACGCCAGGAGTAACCGGGCGGTTCCGGGTCGAACGCGAGGGAACGAGGGCTCGCCCGGGCGCGTACACGCCCGAACGCGGAGAATCAATCCTTATGTACCCGCCTTCCTAACGCCCGCTTGATACAGAACAGATGAGCAATCCGTGGATAGCTATCGGCGCGCTCACGCTGATTTCGATCGTCATCCCGCTGTCGATGGTGGTCGTCTCGGCGCTCCTCCGACCGAGCGTGCCGGAGCAAGGAAAAACCGCCGTCTACGAGTCCGGCGAAGTGCCGACGGGCACCACGCGCATCCGCTTCAACATCCAGTACTACATGGTTGCGCTGCTGTTCGTCGTCTTCGACATCGAGACCGTCCTCATCTTCCCGTGGACGGTTATCTACCGCGACGCAGTCCAGCAGTTCGGCATGGCACGGGCGCTGGTGCCGATGCTGCTGTTCGTCGGGACGCTCGTCGTCGGCCTTGTATGGGCGTGGCGTAACGGCGCCGTGCGGTGGGTTCGGTCCCCCCGTGCGAGCGAGAGCGGACGGACGGCTGATTAACTCATGAGTAGCGACAACACACTACAGACGACGCAGGAAGCGCGGATGGGCGAGGGCGTCGACGCCCGGTTCAACTCCAAGCTTCGCGAGGCGTTCGGCTCGTCGCCGTTCATCCTCACGAAGTTCGACAAGTTCATGAACTGGGTGCGGGGCTCCTCGATGTTCATGCTGCAGTTCGGCATCGCCTGCTGCAGCATCGAGATGATGCACACCTACGCCATCAAACACGACCTCGACCGGTTCGGCGCGGGTGTGCCGCGCGCGTCGCCGCGGCAGGCGGACGTCATCATCGTCCCGGGGACGATCGTCTCGAAGTTCGCCCCGCGGATGAAGCGCGTCTACGACCAGATGCCCGAGCCGAAGTTCGTCGTCGGCATGGGGAGCTGTACCATCTCCGGCGGCCCGTTCCAGGAGGGGTACAACGTCATCAAGGGCGCCGAGGAGGTCATCCCGGTCGACATCCACGTGCCGGGCTGTCCGCCCCGCCCGGAGGCGCTCATCTACGGCATCGCGAAGCTCCAGGAGCGCGTCGCCAACGGCGAGACGTCGCCGGTGACTGTGAAGCCGTACGAACTCGAACAGTTCGGCGACCTTGACGACGACGAACTCGTCGACCATCTCGCCGACCGCATCGACGAGGACGAACTGGTCATGCGGTACGACTGGGCGGAATCACCACCGGAACAATGAGCTTAGAGGAACCAACCCGTCCGGAACTCGACGTCGGTGAGACCGAAGAGGGCGTCGACTACGACGCCCTCGAAGCGCTGCTGGGCGAGTACGCCATCGGCCGGGAGGAACACGTCAACGCGGAGGCGTTCGTCGTGCGCCCGGACGAGGTGCAGGACGCGCTGTTCTTGCTTCGTGACGAGGCGGGGTTCGACCACTGTTCGTGCGTCACCGCCCAGGAGTACGAGGACCGCTACGAGTCGATCTACCACCTGTCGAAGTACGACGACCCGACACAGGAGGTCGAGGTCGTCGTCCCAACCTCGAAGGACGACCCGGTTTCGCAGTCGGCGGAGCCGGTGTACCGGACCGCTGATTGGCACGAGCGGGAGGCGTACGACCTCGTCGGCATCGAGTACGAGGACCACCCGGACATGCGGCGCATCCTGCTGCCGGAGTCGTGGCACGGCCACCCGCTGTCGCTCGACTACGACCAGGAGCAGCCGCAGGTCGTCACGTACACGGAACACGCGAACCCGCTGCAGGAGGACCACAGTGGGGGCGAGAACTCGGACACGATGTTCCTCAACATCGGTCCGCACCACCCCGCGACCCACGGCGTGCTCCACCTGAAGACGACCCTCGACGGCGAACAGGTCGCCGACGTGGAGTCGGATATCGGCTACCTGCATCGCTGTGAGGAGCAGCTCTGCCAGCAGGGCACCTACCGCCACCAGATCATGCCGTACCCCGACCGCTGGGACTGGAGCGGTGCCGGCCTCTGCAACGAGTGGGCCTACGCACGCACCGTCGAGGACCTCGCCGACGTGGAGGTGCCCGATTACGCCCAGGTGATCCGGACGATGAGCGCGGAACTGTCGCGGATGCTCGGCCACTTCCTCGCGGTCGGCACCTACGCCCTGGACGTCGTCGGCGAGTTCACCGCGGCGTTCATGTACGCCGTCCGCGACCGCGAGCTGATACAAGACATCCTGGAGGACCTGACCGGTCAGCGACTCATGTTCAACTACTTCCGGGTCGGCGGCGTCGCCTGGGACGTGCCCGACCCGCGCGCGGACTTCTTCGAGACCGTCCGGGAGTTCGTCGACGGCCTCCCCGAGAAGCTCGTCGAGTACCACGATCTGCTGTCGGGCAACGAGTTCTTCCAGCTGCGGACCGTCGACACTGGTCACCTGGCGCCCGAGACCGCCAGGGAGTACGGCGTGACGGGACCGGTCGCCCGCGGGTCGGGTATCGACTACGACCTGCGCCGGGACGACCCCTACGGCTACTACGACGAGCTGGACTGGTCGGTCGTCACCGAGGACGGCTGTGACAACTACGCGCGCGTGCTCGTCCGCCTGCGGGAGATAGAGGAGTCGGCCCGCATCGTCTCGCAGTGCGTCGACCTGCTGGAGAGCTGGCCCGGGGACGAACGCACCGTCCAGGCGAACGTCCCCCGAACCCTTCGTCCCGACCCCGACACGGAGGTGTATCGGGCCGTCGAGTCCGCCAAGGGCGAACTCGGCGTCTACATCCGCAGCGACGGCACGGACACGCCCGCCCGCTTCAAGATCCGCGGCCCCTCCTTCTCGAACCTCTCGGCGCTGGGGCCGATGGCCGACGGCGAGTACGTCGCCGACCTCGTCGCGACGCTTGGCAGTCTCGACCCGATCATGGGCGACGTCGACCGGTGACCGTCGGCCGTCTCCGGGAGAGCGTCGGCGTCCGACGGCGTCCCGCTCGCGTCGAACGCTCGTTCGATATTCGCAGAGAGAACCGCTGTCGTCGATAAAACGTCCGTTTGAGACAGCGGCCGTACTAATAGGGCAGGTGACAGACCGTGTGGTATGCGACGGCGCGCACTCACGGTGGTACTCGCAGCGCTCGTGATACTGGCCGGCTGTGCGGGCGGCGGGGGAGACGTGTCGATGGGCGGCGGCGACGGGGCACAGGCGGCGAGCGGCGGGTCGGGCAGCATCGGCGTCAGCGTCGGCGGCGCACAGGACGCCAACGCCTTCCGGACGAACGTCCGCGAGGGGTACGTTCCCCAACCGACGGACCTGACCTACGAGGGGCTGTTCCACGACTACTACTTCGACACCGACCGGCAACGGGCCTGCGAGGCGACGTTCTGTCCCTCTTACAGCCGCGCAGTCGCGCGGGACCCGCTGTCGAACGAAACCGAGCGGTTCGTTACGGTCGGGCTCAACTCCGGGATCTCCCAGTCGGAGTTCGAACGGGACCCGCTGAACCTCGTGGTCGTCGTCGACACCTCCGGGTCGATGAGCGACCGCTTCGACGAGTACTACTACGACGACGGGCAGCGCAAAACGGTCGAGGGGAACGACCGGAAGATCGCGGCCGCCGGCGACGCGGTCGTCTCCATGTTCGACCAGTTGAACGGCACGGACCGCGTCGGCGTCGTCGCCTACGACGACACCGCCAGGACGGTGGCCGACCTGCAACGGGTCGACGAGACCGACCGCGGCGAGTTACGGTCGAGCGTTCGCGACTTGCAGGCCGACGGCGGGACGAACCTCAACGCGGGCATGCGCGAGGCACGGGAACTGGTCGGCGACCGCGCCACCGAGAGCGGGCGGGCGACTCGTGTCGTCTACGTGACCGACGCGATGCCGAACCTCGGGGAGACGGACGGCGACTCCCTGCGGGACCGCCTGCAGGGCGACGCCGAGGAGGGAGTCCACTCGACGTTCGTCGGCGTCGGCGTCGACTTCAACTCCCAACT
>ENA-ORDC01002305-ORDC01002305.1-marine-metagenome-genome-assembly--contig:-NODE-2305-length-11845-cov-3.389531_pt1 | contig 11845 bp, 9 predicted proteins | sample MGYA00237783_ERZ508515 | MGnify/ENA primary metagenome ERZ508515 (study PRJEB26186, sample SAMN06268792) | marine metagenome | isolation source: Eden Landing Ponds, San Francisco, CA, USA | place...
AGCGCGACGCCGAAAGCGGCGGCGCCGCCTACGGCCCGCACCGCAGCGACCTGGTGGCGCACCACCTGGAGAAGGGCCTGCCGGCCGAGCTGTGCTCGACCGGCGAGCAGAAGGCCCTGCTGATCGCCATCGTGCTGGCGCACGCCCGGCTGCTGGCGGCGGAGCGCGGCTTCGCGCCGCTGGTGCTGCTGGACGAGGTTGCCGCGCATCTGGACGCCGAGCGCCGCGCAGCGCTGTTCGCCGAACTGCTCGACCTGGGCGCGCAGCCCTGGCTGTCCGGCACCGAGGCCGGGCTGTTCGCCGAGCTCGACGGCCACGCCGCTTTCGTCACCGTCGAGGAGGGCCGGATATCCGGTCCCGGCACGACCTAGACCCGTCTCGCGACGGTCACCCGAACCCGCCCGAAATCCCGGGCAAAACCGGCTCACAGTCCTTATATTGCAAGCATGACACAAGATTCCGAACGCCAGGTCCCCACGCCCGCCAATCCCGAGGACGAGACCGAGGACGAGGCCCGGCGCGCCGCCGCGTCGGAAGCCTACGGCGCCGACTCGATCAAGGTTCTGCGCGGCCTGGAAGCGGTGCGCAAGCGCCCCGGCATGTACATCGGCGACACCGACGACGGCTCGGGCTTGCACCACATGGTCTACGAGGTCGTCGACAACTCGATCGACGAGGCGCTGGCCGGGCATTGCACCCGCATCGAGGTGCGCCTGAACGCCGACGGCTCGGTCACGGTGTCCGACAACGGCCGCGGCATTCCGGTCGACATGCACCCGGAGGAGGGCGTCTCCGCCGCCGAGGTGATCATGACCCGGCTGCACGCCGGCGGGAAGTTCGACCAGAACTCCTACAAGGTCTCCGGCGGCCTGCACGGCGTCGGCGTGTCGGTGGTCAACGCGCTGTCCTCGCAGCTCGAGCTCGACATCCACCGCGGCGGCCGGCGCTACAAGGCGGTGTTCGCCGACGGCGAGCCCAGCGAGCACCTGCACGACATCGGCGAGGCGCGCGGCAGCGGCACCTCGGTGACCTTCTATCCCAGCGCCGACGTGTTCACGATGACGGAGTTCGACTTCGACGCGCTGGAGCACCGGCTGCGCGAGCTCGCCTTCCTGAACTCCGGCGTGACGATGCAGCTGGTCGACGACCGCGGCGCCGAGCAGCGCCAGGTTGAGCTGCACTACGACGGCGGCATCACCGCCTTCGTGCGCTACCTGGACCGCTCCAAGCAGTCGCTGATCGACCCGCCGATCGAGATGCGCGACGAGCGCCAGGGCATCGTCGTCGAGGCGGCGATGCAGTGGACCGACAGCTACCACGAATCGGTGCTCTGCTTTACCAACAACATCCCGCAGAAGGACGGCGGCACTCACCTCGCCGGCCTGCGCGCGGCGCTGACGCGGCAGGTCAACGCCTACGCCCACGACAGCGGCATCCTGAAGAAGGAGAAGGTCTCACTGACCGGTGAGGACGCCCGCGAGGGCCTGACCTGCGTGCTGTCGGTGAAGGTGCCGGATCCCAAGTTCTCCAGCCAGACCAAGGACAAGCTGGTGTCCAGCGAGGTCCGCCCGGCGGTCGAGAACGTGATCAACGAGGCGCTGGCGCAGTGGTTCGAAGAGCACCCGAACGAGGCCAAGCGCATCGTTTCCAAGGTCGCCGAGGCGGCGGCGGCGCGTGAGGCCGCCCGCAAGGCGCGCGAACTGACCCGGCGCAAGGGCGCGCTCGACGTCGCCAACCTGCCGGGCAAGCTGGCCGACTGTCAGGAGCGCGATCCCGGCAAGTCCGAGCTGTTCATCGTCGAGGGCGACAGCGCCGGCGGCTCCGCCAAGCAGGGCCGAGACCGGCGCACCCAGGCGATCCTGCCGCTGCGCGGCAAGATCCTGAACGTGGAGCGCGCGCGCTTCGACAAGATGCTGGGCTCGCAGGAGATCGGCACGCTGATCACCGCGCTCGGCACCGGCATCGGCCCGGACGAGTTCAACATCGACAAGCTGCGCTACCACAAGATCATCATCATGACCGACGCGGACGTGGACGGCAGCCACATCCGCACCCTGCTGCTGACCTTCTTCTACCGGCAGATGCCGGAGCTGATCGAGCGCGGCCACCTCTACATCGCCCAGCCGCCGCTGTTCCGCGTCAAGCGCGGCCAGCGCCTGGAGTACATCAAGGGCGAGCGCGAGATGGAGGAGTACCTGATCGCGCAGTCGGCCGGCGATTCGCTGCTGGAGACCGCCGACGGCGCGCAGATCGCCGGCGCCGACTTGGCCGACCGGGTGCGCCGGGCGGTGGCCGCGCGGCACTACATGGAGCCGCTGGCCCGCAAGGTGGGCTCGCCGCAGGTGGTCGAGCAGGCGGCGATCGCCGGCGCCTTCGACCCCGCCCTGTTGGACGACCGCGAGGCGGCGGAGCGCAAGGCGCAGACGCTGGCCTCGCGGCTCGACATGCTGGCCAAGGAGACCGAGCGCGGCTGGCAGGGCCGGGTCAGCGAGGACGGCAACCTGGTGTTCCATCGCACCGTCCGCGGCGTCGGCGAGACCTGCACCATCGACCGCACCTTGCTGAAGGCGGCCGAGGCCAAGCGGCTGGCCGGCATGACCGAGGAGTTGCAGGAGCTGTTCGGCGAGCCCGCCGAGCTCAAGAGCAAGGACCGCACGATCACCGTCTGGGGGCCGCTCGATCTCGCCCACGCGGTGATGGAGGTCGGCCGCAAGGGTCTGACGATCTCGCGCTACAAGGGCCTGGGGGAGATGAACCCGGACCAGCTCTGGGAGACCACCCTGAACCCGGAGGACCGCAAGCTCCTGCAGGTCAAGGTCGCCCACGCCGACCAGGCGGAGGACCTGTTCGCCACCCTGATGGGCGACGTCGTCGACCCGCGCCGCGAGTTCATCCAGTCGCACGCCCTCGAGGTGTCGAACCTGGACGTCTAGCCGGCAGGTTCATCGCCCGCCTTCGTCCCGAGCCCCCGCCCGCAGGGCCGAGTCGGAGGCGTACGGCACGGCCAGAAGGCGGGGCGGTCATCCTTCCACGAGCTCAGGATGAGCACCTGCGATCTCTGCTCATGCTGAGCCGCCGCGTCAGCGGCGAGTCGAAGCAGCAACGCCGGGTTTTCCAGCCGCACCGCCCTCTTGGTGCCGTGGCGGTGAAGGACCCTCTCGGAGCCCGTTGCACCGGGCGCGTCCTTCGACTCAACCGCCTTCGGCGGTTGGCTCAGGATGAAGCCGGTTGGCGGGTGGCCGCGGCAATAAAGCCAAAGGGACCGGTTCAGAACGCCGACGACTTGTCGAAGATGCGCTCGCCCTCGATGTCGATCATCTGCTTGGCTTTGATCACCGTGAGCTCGACCGCCTCGTCCCAGCTGGCGCTGTTGTCGGCGCGCACGAAGGCGTGGCGGCGCTCGGCGCCGTCGTCGCCCGGACGGGTGATGATGCCGGCGACGTTCCACTGCGAGCCGCTGGCGCGCGGCGCCGGGACGATGCGGTAGCCCTTGTGTTCGACCGCCGCCGCCTGCTTGGCCGACGGCTGCGACGACGACTCGCCTCCGCCGAACAGGCGCTTCAGCCATCCGTTGCCCGCCATCGCGTCCTCCTGCGCCGAAGTTTTCCGGAGTCTACAGGAAAGTTGCGTCTCCGGGCGAGGGCGCACCACCAAGACACCACGCAGCCAAGGGGCGACGCGACGGCAGGCTGCGGCGCATTGTCCTTCGACACGCTCAGGATGAGATAAGCAGGTGTATGCTCATGCTGAGCCGCCGCGTCCGCGGCCGGTCGAAGCATCGACGACAGGGGCTCCCGACCACACCGCCCTTCGATTCGGTCCTCCCGGCCGGCTCGGGATCAAGAGACCGGGGTTTGCCGGGCGCCGGCGCCTAGCCGCGCAGGATGTCGATCGCGAAGGCGCCGCCGCTGGTGTCGCCGGCCGCCAGGATGACCCCGAACAGCACGGCGGCGAGGCCCAGGTAGCCGAGGATCGCGGCGGCGATGGTGAGGCCCGACATCGGCTGGCCCAGGGTGCCGCCGCGGCGGAACTCGGCCCAGAACTCCATCACGCCGATCGCTAGCAGCACCGCCAGCATCGGCGCGCCGATCCAGAACAGCAGCCCGGCGGTGACCAGCAGCGAGGCGCCCATGCCGATCAGCACGGGCTTGCGTCCGGCCGAGGCGAACAGGGAGCGCAGCACCCGGCCGCCGTCCAGCGGGAAGATCGGCAGCAGGTTGAACAGGTTGACCAGGGCGACGGCGGCCGCGCTGGCGCCCCAGAACGCGTCGCCGGTGGTCCAGTAGGGCACCAGCAGCGCGATGCAGGAGCCCAGCCCGAACACCGGGCCCATCATCGCGATCTCGTAGTTCTGTGCTTCGGTGAGCCGGTTGTCGGCGTATGCTTGGCCGACCGCGACGCCGCCGACGAAGGGAATCAGGTAGATGCCTTTCACCGGCATGCCGCAGCGCTTCATCGAGACCACGTGGCCCCACTCGTGGATCAGAATCGCCAGCACCAGGAGCACCGCGAACTGCCAGGTGAACAGCGTCGCATAGGCGGCGACGGAGGCGCCGACCAGTCCGACCTTGGCCAGCTTCGGGCCCAGCTTGATGCCGAGCACGCCGAAGCCGAGCCAGCCGGTGCGCCCGCGCCGGCGCTGCGGCTGCGCCGGGGTGTCGGACGGCGGTTGCGGGTCGTTCCGGCTCCAGGCCAAGGGGCGGCGCTCCAAAGTGGTGTGTCCCCTGCAAAGCTGAGGGCGCGGCGGCGAATGTCAACGCGGACGCCGCGTTTCGGCGCGCTCAGTGCGCCGCGTGCGCCTTCGGGCTGTGCATGCCCTCCTTGATGCCGAAGCGGATCAGCAGGACGTTCACCGGATAGGCCGCCGCCAGGCCGCAAGTCAGCGACACCGCCAGCGACGCCCAGAACAGCGCCGAGGCCGGTCCCGCTGAGCCCGCCAGCGCCAGGTCGACGCCGATCGCCACGATCTCCATTACGGCGATGCTGGCGGTCTCGCTCCACAGCGTGTCGCGCAGCGCCTCGGCGAACGGCTCGCCGCCCTGCATCAGCGGGCCGATGGTGAGTGCGAAGCCCATGACGTAGGCGCAGGCGAAGGTGACGGCCGTGACCCAGACGGTCGACAGGCCGAGCAGTCCGACCGTGACGGTCAGGCCAACGATCTCGCCCAGGCCGCAGCCGGAATAGCAATGCGCCACCGACCGGAACGCCCGTCGCCACAGGTCGTCACGCGGAATCTGCTTGCGGCCCGACCAGTAGAAGCCGGCCAGGCCCAGCGGCCCGGAATAGGCCACCGTCAGCACCCACACCGCCTTCATCAGGCCGTGGATCTCGGGGTTGTTGCGGCGCAGGTCGCGCAGCAGCAGCACCAGGGACAGCGCGACCAGCGCGCCCCACAGCACCAGGACGGTGGGCAGATCGACCATGACGTCTCCGACACTCCCGTTCGCAACCGACCGGGGACGCAGCTAGACGGTCCAGTTGCCGGAAGGTCAATAGGGCGGATCGGGATTCGCCCTACCGCTGTTCAAGACAGGCCGCTTTTCAAGCCGGGCCTCTTGTCAAGCCGGGGAGTCATGTCCCGAACGCGGGGCGCTCCCGCAGATCGCCCGACTGCTCCGGCGGTCGCGCCCGGAGTATGATCCCGCCTCCTCAAGCTGGAGACCGAGCCCTATGGCCACCCCGAATCCGGCCGCCGTCGCCAACCTCGCCGATGTGCATGCCGTCCCCGTCTTCGACGCCGCGATCGCACCGCTGCTGACCGGCGCCCAGGCCGGCGGCAATTTGTCCGCCTTCCACGTCACCGCCGACCCGCTGTCCGGCCCGCCGCTGCATCGCCACGCCAACGAGGACGAGACGATCTACGTGCTGGCCGGCACCGTCGGCTTCGTCTGCGACGGCCGCCGCTGGACCAGCGGGCCGGGCACGCTGGCCTACCTGCCGAAGGGCTCGGCGCACACCTGGGCCAACCTGACGGAACGCCACGCTCGCCTGCTGGTGGTGTGCCAGCCGGGTGGCTTCGAAGGTTACCTGCTGGAGGCGGCCAAGCGCGGCCTCGACCCGAACGCCGACGCCGACGCGCTGGCGGAGCTGGGCACGCGCTACGGCCTTGAGCTGCTCGGCTCCAACCCGCTGCTCAAGCCGGTCGCGATGAAAGCCCAGGCGCCGATTCAGCTAGCCGTTTGACGCTTAAACGACTGCCGAAATATGGGGTTTCTCGTCCACCGCGCCGCCCGGACCGCAGTCCGGGCGGCGCCGGCGCGTGCGAGAAGCTGGCGCGTTTCACCCTGATGACGCGGGCGCGCAGCGTTGCGCTGGTCGACCGCTGCGGCGAGCGGCGCACCGGTCTGCGCTCGATCTGATCCCGGATGCGGGTGCAGGCTGGCCGCATGGACCCGCGTGACGGCGTGCCCCGCAGCATCGTCGGCTTCCACCGCGACGAGGAGGGCCACTGGGTGGCCGACCTCGACTGCGGCCACGGCCGCCACGTGCGCCACGAACCGCCCTTCCGGGTGCGTGAATGGACCCAGAGCGAAGCCGGCCGCCAGCGCATGCTCGGCGTCACGCTCGCCTGCCGCAAGTGCCTGGACGATCCGCCGGACGGATCGGCGCCCCCGACTCCATCCTGAGCCGTCCGGCGCCAACCGGCCGGGCTGACGGCATCAGTCCCGCTTGCGCGCTACGAAGTATTCCCAGCCGATCTGGCCGGCCCTGGCGCAGTCGACCCAGAACTGCAGCGCCTGCGAGGTGCGGTCGACGACTTCCTGGCCGATCTTGGCCTCGAACTCGTCGCGGCGCCGTTCCAGCTGGTCGCGCACCCAGGCATAGGTGGGGGCCACGTTCACCGACCAGTCGTGATGCGCCTCCAGCTCCAGGCCGGCGGCCTCGAAGGCCTGTTTGTAGTCGGCGGTGTCCCACATGTCGGGCGAGTTGACCCGCTGGTAGATCCGCTCGCGGGTCGCCTCCGGGGTGCCCTGGCGCACCAGCAGGTCGGTGACCACCACGACGCCGTCGCGGTTCAGCACCCGCGCCGCCTCGTCCAGCACCAGCTGCTTGTCGGCGGCGTGCAGGAAGGCCTCCTGCGACCAGTAGACATCGAAGGCGCCCTCCTCGAACGGCAGCTCGTGGAAGTCCGCCCACTGGAACTCGACCTTGTCGTCCAGGCCCTGCTGCTCGGTCAGCTCGCGGCCCCATTCGAGCTCGCGCTCGGAGATGTTGGTGGCGGTCACCGGGCAGGCGAAGCGTCGGGCCAGAAAGCGCGCCAGCGCGCCGTAACCGCAGCCGACATCGAGCACGTAGGTGGCCGGGCCCAGATCGACGCCGTCGCACATGCGCTCGTTGGAGCGCCGCATCGCGGTCGGCAGGTCCTCCACGTCGGCGTCGTCGAAGTAGCCGATGTGGACGTTCTCGCCCCAGATGTTCCGGTAGATCACGTCGGCGGGGCCGTCGTAGTAGTCCTTGGTCGCCGAGACGATCCGGCGCCGGTCGTCGGCGTCGCGCGGACTCATGTCGTCCTCCCTGTGGTTGCGGTTTCGGCGGTCTTTGCCAGGCCAACGCATGTGGCGGGCTGGCTGTTCGGGGCAGCGCGTCCTTCGACTCGCCGCTGCGCGGCGGCTCAGGATGGAGAAGACAGGGAGCCCTTCATCCGGAGCCGGACCGTCAGGGTCGAGTCGAAGGACGCCCGCCCGCCGGCCTCAGAAGTCCCGCGTCTCGCCGGGCTCCATCACGATCACGTCGACCGGGTAGCCGCCCAGCTCGTCGCGAAGCTGTTCCGGCGTGCCGGTCAGCGGCGGGAAGGTGCCGTAGTGAATCGGCACCACGGTCCGGACGTTCAGGTAGGTCATCAGCGCGTGCGCGGCGTGCGCCGGATCCATGGTGAAGTGGCCGCCGATCGGAATGAAGGCGACATCCGGGTCGTAGTACTCGGAGATGAAGGACATGTCGCCGAACACGCCGGTGTCGCCGGCGTGGTAGATCGTCGGGCCGCCGTCGATCTCGATCACGTAGCCGGCCGGCTCGCCGCCCGGATAGACCTGCTCGGCCCCGGTCTCCGGGTTGGCGTGCACCACCTCGGAGCTGTGCTCGGCGTGCGTCATTGTAATCGAGATGCCATCGCCGATCGGCTGCAGCGTGCCGCCCTTGTTGAAGCGCAGAAGCTGGTCCGCCGGCACCATGCCAAGGGTGCGGAAGGTGTGGCCCATGTCGGCGTTCATGCCGACGGTGGCGCCGGTCATCTCGGCGATCTTCGGGGTGTCGCCGATGTGATCGCCGTGGCCGTGGGTGACCAGGATCAGGTCGACCTCGCCCAGCGCCGACAGGCCCTTGTGCTCCTCCGGGGTGAGCGGGTTGTTGGTGATGAAGGGGTCGATCAGGATCACCCGGCCGTCGTCCGTGGTGATCTTCATCGCCGATTGGCCGAAGAACTGGATCTCGGCGGCGCCGGCGGGCGCGGCGGCGAGCAGCAGCGCGGCGAGCGGCGCCGCGAGAGCGCGGAACGTGCGCATCGGTTGAGCCTCCCATTGAAGAGGTTTGCCCGTTCTGTCCGTACCGGCAGCTTAACCGTCCGGTCGGGCGCTGTCCCGTCAAGCGACCGTGACGGGCGTCGCACAGACAGACATCACCCTGAGCAAGCCGCCACAGGCGCCGGGTCGAAGGGCGCACGGCATCGAGGATCACCAGAGAGGCACGGAGACACGTAGGATCGCCCCGTCTCAGATCAGGCGCCGGCGCAGCAGCTGGGAGGCGAGGTCGATCAGGCTCACCGAGATCACGATGATCAGCATGATCGCCGAGGTGGCGGCGTCGTCGAAGGAACGGATCGTTTCCCACAGGATCTGGCCGATGCCGCCGGGTCCAGCGAGGCGAGCGGCGCGTCGGCCAGGATGATGCGGGCCCGCTGGGTTAGCGCGCGGGCGATGGCGGCGCGCTGCTGCTGCCTGGCGGACAGCGTGGAGGCGCGCTGGCGCGCATACGCCAGCATGCCGACGCGGTCCAGCGCCTCTCGCGCATTCAGCTTCCATTGCCGTTCCGTGACGGCGGTGGAAAGCGGTGGATAACCTGTCGCCCCCCTTTTTCCGCGGCGGGCTACTCATAGATTGATCACGGGCAGAGCGGCGCCGCCGACCCATGTTAATAACGGACCGCCGCGCGGCGGTCCGCCGCAGTTCCGGCCACGCACGCCCGGCCACGCACGTCCGACGACGGAGATTCGACCGCGATGAAGAAAGCCCTGCTCGCCGTACTGGCAATCGTCCTGGTGGTGGTTGCGCTGGTGCTCGCCGCCCCGTTCCTGATCCCGGTCGACACCTACAAGACGCAGATCGCCCGTCAGGTCGAGGCGCAGACCGGCCGCGCCTTCACCATCGGCGGCGACGTGTCCCTGTCGATCCTGCCGCGCACCCAGCTGACCGCCGAGCAGGTGAGCTTCGCCAACCCGGACTGGGCGCAGGAGCCGCAGATGCTGCAGCTCGACCGTCTGCAGGTGCGCATCGACCCGCTGGCGCTGCTGTCCGGCGAGCTGCAGGTGGAGAGCTTCGTGCTGCAACAGCCGGTGATCCATCTGGCGGTCAACCCGCAGGGCCGCGGCAACTGGAGCTTCGGCCAGGCGGGTGCCGAGCAGCCGACGACCGGAGATGGCGGGCAGCAGCCGTCCGACGGCGGTGCGCCCTCCACCGGGCTGCTGCAGGACATCGGGCTGCAGGACGTGCGCCTGGTCGACGGCCGGGTAACCTACACCGACATGGCCACCGGCGAGCGCCAGGAACTGTCCGACGTCAACCTGTCGCTCTCGCTCGCCGGGCTGGACCAGCCGTTCTCCGCCGACGGGTCGGTCACCTGGAACCAGGAGACGGTGAACGTCGAGCTCGACACCGGGCCGCCGCGCCAGCTGATGGCCGGCCAGGCCACCAACGTAGCCCTGCAGGTGGATTCCAATCCGGTCACGCTGGACTACGACGGTCAGGTCACCAACGCCGCGCCGCGCAAGGTCACCGGCGACGTCTCGATCGAGATTCCGTCGCTGCGCGGCCTGGCCGCCTGGGCCGGCTCGCCGATCGAGGCGCCCGAAGGCACGCTGGAGCGCTTCCAGCTGACCGGCACTGTGAATGCCGAGGGTCAGAGCTATGCCTTCCAGGCGGACCAGATCGCGCTCGACAAGATCGAGGGCCGGGGCGCCCTGTCGGTCGACCTGGGCGGCCAGAAGCCGGTGCTGGACGGCAAGCTGCAGCTAGCGCAGATGAACCTCACGCCGTACCTGCCGGCGCCGACCGAGGCGCAGGCCGCCGAGGGCGAGGGGTCCGGATCCGGCAGTAGCTCTGACGGGGGCTCCGGCGGGGGCGACGGCCAGCCGGCCGGCTGGAGCGACGAGCCGCTCGATTTGGCGGCGTTGCACGCGGCCAACGCCACCTTCGATCTCAGCGTCGAGGGCATCCAGGCGCGCGAGGTCGAGGTCGGCCGCAGCGCGCTGTCGCTCGAGCTGAAGGACGGCCGGCTGCAAGCCGACCTGACCGAGCTTAATCTCTACGACGGCCAGGGCACCGGCCGGATCGTCGTCAATGCGCGCCAGGACACCCCGTCGATCGCCAAGACGTTCGACCTGCAGGGCCTGAACGCGCAGCCCTTCCTGACCGACGTCGCCGGCTTCGAGCGGCTGGAGGGCACCGGCAACGTCACCATCGACGTGACCGCCAGCGGCCGCTCGCAGAAGCAGATGGTGGAGGACCTGGACGGCCAGGGCGCGATCCGCTTCACCGACGGCGCCATCAGCGGCCTCAACCTCGCCCAGATGGTGCGCAACGTGAAGTCCGCCTTCACCAACGCCGGCGGCACCCAGAAGACCGACTTCGCCGAGCTCGCCGGCACCTTCACCATCCAGGACGGCGTGCTGAAGAACGACGACCTGCTGCTGCTGAACCCGCTGCTGCGGGTGCGCGGCGCCGGCCAGGCCGACATCGGCGCACGCACCGTCGACTACCGACTGACCCCGAAGGCGGTGGCCACGACCGAGGGCCAGGGCGGCGAGGTCCAGGAGACCGGCGTCGCGGTGCCGGTGATCGTCGAGGGCCCGTGGCACGACGTCTCCTACCGGCCGGACCTGGAGAGCATCGTGCGCGACGCCCTCAAGGACCCGGAGCGCATCAAGCAGCAGGTCGAGCAACTGCGCCAGGGCGGCGACTTGAAGAGCATCCTGCAGGGGATCGGCGGCGCCGCCGGCGGCAGCGGCTCCGAAGGCCAGAGCTCCGGCGGAAGCTCCGACAGCGGCACGTCCGACGAGGGCGGTGCCGACCCGGCTCAGCAGCTCAAGGACGACGCCGAAAAGGCGCTGAAGGGCCTGTTCGGGAACTAGCGGCCAGTGCCTCTTCAGTTAGGACTGCGGTGGCTCGTCGGGGCCGACGAGAAGGAGGTGGCGCCGCGGGTCCATGGCTTCGTGAAGAAGGCGCCGCCCACGCCCAGGTGGCCGAGGCCTACGCGCCGGCCGGCCCGGCGTTGGCCGCGCACGTGGCCTACTACGCCCCCTGCATCGCCGAATTCCGCGACAGCCGGGCCACCGGCGCCCCGCTGTTGATGCTGTGGGGCGGCAAGGACGCGATCGTGGACGCCGAGCGCTGCGGCGAAGTGGTGGCGGACCTCACCACCGGCGCCGACGTGACCACAGCCGTCTACGCCGACGCTTACCACCAGTGGGACGGCCGCTTCTCCGGCCCGCGGCCGATCGGCCGCGATCTGTCCGGCTGCCGCTTCGTGGTGCGCGAGGACGGCAGCGTCTACGGCTACTGGTCCGGCATCGACATGACCGGCCCGTTCACCCGCAAGCTGCTGCTGTGGCTCTGCCCCGCCGACGGGGGCTACC
>ENA-ORDC01002306-ORDC01002306.1-marine-metagenome-genome-assembly--contig:-NODE-2306-length-11843-cov-9.843022_pt1 | contig 11843 bp, 12 predicted proteins | sample MGYA00237783_ERZ508515 | MGnify/ENA primary metagenome ERZ508515 (study PRJEB26186, sample SAMN06268792) | marine metagenome | isolation source: Eden Landing Ponds, San Francisco, CA, USA | place...
AAACGGTACTCATGAGTTCTATAAGTCGCGCAAGAAGTTAGCGACGCCGCTTAACCGCAGAAGTACAGGGCCGTCTCAACGTAGAACGTTTGGTAGCCGACTCCACAGATTTCGTCCCTGGCGGACTGGAAGGGCGAGGCGGGCTCGCGCCGGAGGGGAGTCGCTGAGCGGGCCAGTATCCGCGCGGGCGGTGCTGAGAGCGCGGATATCCCGCTCAGCGACCGCGAGCGCGCCGAGGGCTTCCATCTCACGCTGTCGAGTGCGGTCGCGACGGGTGTGACTGCGGTCACGATGATCTGAAAAGAGCTGATTGTTGCTTCTACTCCCTCTACTGATCGGTTCACGAATCCCGTAGGAATCTTTCTATGATACCCTGTACAAGAATCCGCCGCCCGCTCCGAGCCGACGGGATCGGTCCGCTTTTTCGCCGGCGGCCCGTAGTCGAGACGATGACTGACGCGCCCGCCGAGAGGGACGGTGAAGTCGAGTCCGCCACCAGCGGTACCTCGGCGACCGGGGAGGACGACTCGACGTACAGCGGGCTCCCGTCGGCGTTTCCCTACGCGTTCAGGTCGAGCGAGTCGCGACTGTTCAAATCCTACGTGGTTGTCGGCGGGCTGGCGGCGCTGTTCGTGGTCCTCGCGTTCGCCGCGGCGCTGGTGAACCTGATGGGCGAGACGGCCGGCGCCCCCGGTGGGACGTTCACGTTCTCGCGGGCGTTTTTCATCGTCCTGATGGTGCTCGTCTTCGCGCCACTGGTCGCGCCCGTCCTGCTGGCGGCGCGCCACCACCGCCGCGTGGGCTCGAACCGCCGCTACGACCGCGCGCTCGCTGTCGGGGGGTACCTGTTTTTCCTCGGGATGTACGTGAGTCTCGCCGTCTCCGTCCCGCCAGCGCTCCAGGAGGACTCGCCCGGGGCTGTCGGCGCGTTCCTCTACTCGCTGCCCACCCCCGCGGCGGTGGTTCCGCCGGTCGTCGCCGTCGTCGGCATCTATCTCGCTCACCGCCGGTATCGCTGACCGGCGAGGTCGTCGAACGCGGGGTCGAGACTCTCAGGACGGCCGGCTCCGTTCGCGACTGGTCGCGGGTCGAAACGGGCAAGGGTCGCGACCGGCTACGAGCGGCCATGAAAGAGGGGACGTTCTACGTGACCGAAGCCGAGGAGTCCTCGGCAGTCCTGCGGGACGTGACCGACGGCCAGGTCCACACGCTCGCCGACAACCCCGGCGTCGAGGCCGGCGCCCTGGTCGAGGCGACGCTCGAACCCGAACCACCCATGGAGGTTGTCTGGATCGCCGAGGTCGATCGGACGTTCACCGTCGAGGTCGCCCGAACGGAGGAACCGCCCACTCAGCGAGCGCGGGAGACGGCCGCCGGCCAGTCCGTCGGCGAGATAACCCGCCACGAGCGTGCCGGCACCGGCGAGGTCCACGTCCTCACGGTGCCCGACGGAGAGACCGAATCGGCCGTCGCCGACGTGCTCGAGGACGAAGCGACGGTCGAGCGGGCCGGCCGACTGGGCGTCGAACGCGTCGAGATCCGCGCCGAACCCGGCGTCGTCAGCGTCCGCTACCTGCCCTGAGAGCCGTTTTTCGCCCAGGAAACTAAGTGCGACCGGGAGAAGGGTTCCGACGAATGGACGAGACGTACATCCGGGAAGCGATCGAACTGGCGCGCGCTGCGGTAGCGAACGGGAACACCCCGTTCGGGTCGTTGCTCGTCGTCGACGAGACGGTCGTCGGGCGCTCGGAGAACACGACGCTGACCGACGACGACGTCACCGCTCACCCCGAACTCAAACTCGCGCGCTGGGCGGCCCGTGAACTCGATGCGGACGAACTCGCGGCCTGTACCATGTACAGGCGGTACAAGGCGACTGCCCCGGGGCTTGACCCCGGGGTTGAAGCCGACAACACACAACCCTTATTACGATTAAGTGCGAACTATTCATAATGAGTTTGATGGAATGCTACCCAAAACTCAGAGATCGCGGGCAAGTCACAATCCCAGAAGAAGTCCGAAACGGGCTTGATCTGGAAGAAGGCGACCAGTTGAAACTCACCGTCGAAAAACTCGACTAACAACTATGAAACACACGCTTCGCTTCCGCGCGTACCTGTCCGACGATGTGGCAAGCGAAGCGTGGCGTCACATCAACATTCTCCGGCAGATTCGCAACCATGCCGTGCGGGACTACTACCGCAGTGACTACAACGACCGACCATCCGACTACGACCAACACAACAAACTCAAAGACTGGACAGACCAGTGGCCGACCTTTGCCGAACCCTCTCAACACGCCGCACAACAGGCTATTAGTCAGATTCACAGCGATCTGGAAACACTCCAAGAACGCCGAGAAGAAGGCTACGATGTTGGGCGGTTGCAGTGGCAAGGCAACGGCGAATTTCGGTCAGTGTCGTACAATCAGTCTAGTCGCTTCAACGTGGATCACAACACGGGTGACGACCGATTCGTACGGCTCCGACTCGAAAAGATCGGCTGGTTCAAGATCCGAGCAGACCGCAACGTACCACCAGCAGACGAGATTGACGAGGTTATCCTCAAGAAAGAGGCAACGGGTGAGTGGTACGTCTCACTCGTCACCACTGTGGAAGACACACCCGAGAAACCGCCACTTAGTGAGATTGAACCCGAAGACTGTGTTGGTGTTGACCTCGGCATCACCAGCTACATCCACACCTCGGAAAACCTGTCTGTGGACACACTCAACCTGTCGGATGAGTACGACCGCTACGCACGCGAACAGCGGAAACTCGATAGGAAAGAACACGGCTCTGCTAACTGGGAGAATCAACGCCGGAAGGTAGCCCGAACCAAACGCAAAATCAAGCGGAAGGTGCGAGACTACCAGCACAAACTCACGACGTGGCTCGTCCGAGAGTACGATGTTGTGGCTGTCGAAGACTTAGACGTGAAGCCGATGCTGGAAACCAGTCAGAACGCGAAAAACAAGCAAGACGCCGCATGGTCGCGCTTTCTTGAACTGCTGGAATACAAGGCCGACCTCCACGGCACGCACGTCGAAACGGTGAAGCCGGAAGGCACAACGAAAGAATGCGCTGTGTGTGGTGTTGAGACAGCCAAGCCACTCTGGGTACGCGAGCATTCCTGTCCGGCGTGCGGCCATACCGAAGACCGTGATCTCAACGCGGCGAAAAATATTCTCTCTCGTGGTTTGAAGCAGTTAGGGGCGGGACGCTCCGAATCCACGCTTGTGCAGACTGCGCTCCCTACGCTCACGCCTCACCGGGAGGCTGTGAGTGCAAAGCGCGTCGTTGAAGCAGGAAGCCCCGGGGCTTGACCCCGGGGTGCGTTCACACCAGCACCGAACCGTGTGAGATGTGTGCGACGGCGATCCACTACGCCGGGCTAGACCGGGTCGTCTACAGCGTCTCCGGGGCGTCGCTGGCGACACATCGGGGAGAGGAACAAAGCGGTGTCCCCTGTGAGGAACTGATCGAACGCAAGGGCGGGTCGACGACCGTCGAGGGCCCCGTCCTCGAAACCGAAGGGTTGGCCGTCCACGAAGCGTACTACTGACTACCGACCCCCGAGCGGGTGGACACGCGCGAGGTGAGACTCCGCGACCGAACTGGCACCATTTTTGTACTACACCGGCCTCGGTGACGGTATGGACATCCTCGTCACGGGCGGTGCGGGTTTTATCGGTGGTCACCTGGCCGAACAGTTCGTCCGCGACGGCCACGACGTCGTCGTCTTCGACAATTTCGACCCCCACTACGACGTCGGCCTGAAAGAACACAACGTCGAGGCGGTCGAAGACGCGGCCGCCGACAGCGACGGCTCGTGTCGCGTGGTGGACGGCGACGTCCGCGACGCCGACCTCGTAGCCGACCTCGTGGCCGACACCGACTACGTCTACCACCACGCCGCACAGGCGGGCGTCCGGGACGACTACCCGGTTCGGAAATACCACGAGGTGAACGTCGACGGGACGCTCAACCTTCTGGAGGCCGCCGAGGGCGCCGGACTGGAGCGGTTCGTCTTCGCGAGTTCCTCGTCGGTGTACGGCAAGCCCCGCTATCTCCCCTACGACGAGGAGCACGTCACGACGCCGGTCAGCGCCTACGGGGCGTCGAAACTCGCCGCCGAGCGCTACGCGATGGTCTACGCCGAACAGCGCGACGTTCCCGCGGTGGCGCTTCGCTACTTCACCGTCTACGGCCCGCGGATGCGCCCGAATATGGCGATCTCGAACTTCGTCTCGCGCTGTATCAACGGCGACCCGCCGGTCGTCTACGGCGACGGCTCGATCACGCGCGATTTCACCTACGTCGACGACGTCGTCGACGTCAACCGGACGCTGCTCACCGACGACGCGGCCGACGGCGAGGTGTTGAACGTCGGCAGCACCGACAACATCTCTATCCAGCAACTCGCCGAGGTCGTCCGCGACGAACTCGCGCCCGCCCTCGAGATCGAGTACACCGAGGGGTACGACATCGACGCGGACGCGACCCACGCGAACGTCGACAAGGCCAACGACCTGCTGGGGTACGACGCCTCCCGGACCATCCGCGAGGGCGTCCGCGAGTTCATCGACTGGTACCGCGAGAACCGCGACTGGTACGAACCGCTCGTCCGCGGCGACTGATCCCCGTCCTCGGCGTGGTCTCCGCTTGCTCGGGCCGTGAGTCCCGGAGTCCAGCGACGCGTCTCACGACGAGCGTGGGTCTGTGTCTGAGCGCGCCTCCGTCCGTGTTCGAGCCCGCCTCAGTCTGTGCTTGAGCCCGCCTCAGTCTCCCGGAGCCAGCCGAGCGAGGCCATCGCGGCGACGACACACCCGCCGGCGAGCAGCGCAGGGCCGGAGGTGGCCGTCCGGTAGACGAGCACGGCCGCACCGGCGACGGGCGCGACGGCGCTCGTCCCCGAGGCCAGCAGCGCGACCAGGGCCACGTCGACGCCGCCGATGCCGCCCGGGGTCGGCACGACCGCCGCGGCGACGGCCGCCGGGATGACCGCCAGCAACACGCCTACCGAAACCGAGTGCCCGACGGCTAGAAAGGAGAGCCAGAGTGCGACCACGGTCAGCGCGTGTGCCAGTGCCAGCAGGCCCACGAGCGCGACGACCTCGCGCCGCGATCCGTCGCGTAGCCGACCGAGCGCGGCGCCGAACCGGGCCACGCGTGTCTCGACAGACTCGCGGTCGGGCGGCGATACTCGGGGGACGACCCGGAGGGTGCGAGTCGCGTACACCACTGCGGTGGCCGCGAGGCCGAGCGCGCGATGCCGGGTCCGCCAGAGCCCCAGCGCACCGAGAACGCCCAGACCGAAGAGGCAGACACCGACCGTCGCGAGGAGCGTGACGTCGCCACCGGTCGCCGTCACGAGGAGGTAGGCGACGCCGAGGACGCCGAACGCGCCGACAACGAGGTTCGAGAGCGCGCTGATCGTGACGACGGCGGCGACGCCGTCCTCGTAGGCGGCGTCCGAAGACCGTGCGACCAGCAGGCCGTTGAGCGGCGCACCACCCGCCTGCCCGCCGGGGACGAGCGTGTTGACCACCGACGTGGCGGCGTAGGCCCCGAGGACCGGCCCGACCGGTGCGCGGTAGCCGAGCACTCCCAGCAGGACCCGCAAGGCCAGTCCACGGAGGACGAGCACGCCCAGCGCGATGCCGGCGACGAGCGCCACCGGCCCCGGGTCGGCGCTGCCGAGCGTCCGCCGTATCGATCCCACACCGACGACCGAGACGGCGATTCCGAGTACCGCCAGCCCGCCGACCCCGACGGCGGCCGTCCGCCCGAGGCGACGGACGTCGACTGGCGTCTCCCCGGTCGGCACACTCATCGCCGCCCCCTCCGGGCAGTGGGGGCTGTCGGTCGATCAGCACTACTGCCGGTCGATCCACCGGACTCGTCGCTGGTCAGGCTGTGAGACCCGTCGCTGGGCGGTCTGGGAAACCGGCCGCTAGTCCGTCCGTGGGGTTCGGAGTTCCTCGGTCGTCGGGTCGTCCAACCCACCAGCGTCGGTCCGGGGACGCCGGTCACTGGTCTATCGTACCTGTCCATGTGATACCTGGGTCGCGTCGAGACTGCGTCGTGGAGGGCGTGTACGGTCGGAACGAGTATAACGGTGGCGCCGACGCCCAAGCGGGTGCGCGGATGGAACCTCGCGCTCCGTCGGTCGCCCTCTCGACCTGCAGCAGGCACAACACTTAGGCGAGCACCGCGTGTATGCCCCTCGTCGGCTGGCTGTATGGCCCTCGTCGACGTTCGGTTCCGCACACGATGACACTCGCCAGACGGCGATCCGATCCGCCCACGATACACAACAGCCCGTACGACGATGGTCCCACACACGGTCCGGCGGTTCCTCGACCGCACCTGTTTCGCCCTCGCGACGCTGGTCGTCGTCACCGTCGGGTTCATCCAGGGCCGACTCACGGTCACGCTTCCGCTGCTCGCGCTCGGACTCGGCCCCGTGTCGCTGCTGAACGCGACTGTCGCCTGTCTGGGTTTCGCCGCCACGCTGCTCGTCTCCGGCGGTATCTTCGTCGGTGAGGTGCTCCGCGAGCGTCGTCGCCGTCCGCTCCCAACTGCGGGCTCGACCGTCGCCGCGGTCGTCCCCTCCTACGGTGACGCGAGCGCGCTCCACCGCAGCGTCGAGAGCCTGCTCGATTCGGACTACGCAGACGTCCGTGTCTTCGTCGTGTGTGAACCCGGTGACGACGAGACGCTCGCCACGGCCAGCACACTCGCCGAGCGGGGCCGCGTGACCTGTCTCGTCAACGACCGGGACCCCGGGTCGAAGGCAGCGGCGGTCAACTACGCCGTCGAGCGCGTCGAAGCTCCCTACGTCGGGGTGTTCGACGCCGACGAGCGCGTCCACCCGTCGTTTCTCTCGGCTGCCGTGGCAGGACTCGACGAGCACGAGGCCGTCCAGGGCCGGACCTTCCCGCGACCGGACGGTCCGCTGGAGACGGTCGCCTACTACGAATCGGTCGTGCTGGGGTATCTCACGCCCCGGTTGATAGCACTCCTGACCGGTTTCGACGTCGTCGCGAGCAACGCGCTGGTGATCCGACGGGAGACCTACGACCGCGTTGGCGGCTACGACCCCGTGATGCTCACCGAGGACTTCGACTTCGCCTTCCGGTGTTACGAGGCCGAGGTCGACGTCCACACCTCCTTCGCCTACCCGTCGGAGATCGAAGGTGCCCACACCGTCCGGGACTGGTGGGGCCAGCGCAAGCGCTGGATGACCGGCTACGCGCAGGTGTTCCACCACGTCGTCGGCCGTCTCAGCCCGCTGGACCGCCCGCGAAGCGTCGTGTCGGCGACGTTCTGTGCGGGCGCGCTCTTCGGGAACTTCGCCCTGCTGTCGCTCGTTCCACAGGGGATCGTTCTCGCACAGACGGGTGCCCCCTGGGCACTGGCGGCGACGTTCGCGGTTATCTGGGGTGTTACTCTCGCTGCACGCATCCTCGACGTCCGTGTCGGTGTCGTCGACGGCGTCGGTATCGGCTGGCTGTTCGCGCCCGCGTTCCTCCCGCTGTACAGCCTCGCCGCCATCAAGGGAATCGTCGAGTATCCCCTCTCCTGGCAGGGTGAGTGGTTCCGCGTCGAAAAGGAGGGGTAGCTGGGTTGGCTCACTCCTGTGTTCGGTGTCGAGTGATACGTCCAGGGAGTGGATGTAACGCTGGTTTCGTGCGGAGAGTTTTGGAACGAACTCGCTCTGGAGACCGCACCGCAGTTAGCGTGGTGGGTTGAAAGCCCTCGGGCCGGTCGCGGTCGCTGCGCGACATATCCTCGCTCACTTCGTTCGCTCAGATAGTGGTCGCGCAGGCGACTACATGAACGCGACCGGCCCTCGCCCTTTCGATCCACCAGGAAGCAGTTGGTTACACAGGCCGTCTCGACGGAGAATGTTCGGTGGCTGACCCCGCAGAAATCTTCCTGGCGGACTGGAAGGGCGAGGCGTGCGTGGCGCGACCGAAGGGAGGGCCACGATGCCGAACGGGGACGGACGACCCGTGAGGCGGGCTCGCGGGCCGAAGGCCGGAGTCGCCTGCGCGGCCCCTATCCGCGCGGGCGGTGCTGAGAGCGCGGATATCCCGCTCAGCGACCGCGAGCACGCCGAGGGCTTCCATCTCGCGACGATAACTGCGGTCACGACGAGTACGATCGCGGTCGCGGCAACTGCACTACCTCGAAGTGTTACACTCACCAAGAACCTGCACCGCACAGCACAACAACCGCAGGCCACACACCTCCCCAACCGACTCGCTCGCTCCTATCGTCGCTCACTCGTCCCTCGCGCGACGCCGTCTCACGGCCCTCACGGTGTTCGGGCACGCTCGACGGCGCGCGCCACCGCTCTCGTGGTAACTACGCAAAAGAGAGTGAACGGTTCTCCGATTCACTTCACTCCCGGTAGGCCGGAACTACCGACCGAGATGAACGACGGAACCCAGGACCGTGAAACTCCATCCGGATCTCCGGTCACGACCCCCAACCCCTGCCGATCTCGACCTCTCCAATCGCACGACGGGAGGGTTTCGAGTCGAGATCACACCTCGACCGCGGATCGGGCGTCGAGGCGCCGGAATCCGGCGTTTCAGGCGAAATACGGCGTCAGACGAGCGTCAGACATCGGGAGAAGCTTAATTACCGTTGGGAGTAAAACGGGCTTTTAAATTATGGACTCAATAATCGAGGACGCGATCGACGAGGCCGAGGACGAACCGCCGCAAGCGCCGCCGAGAACCGAGGAACCGGGGGGAGCGAGCACAGAGGAGACGTCGACGTCGGGGCAGATGACCGACGAGGAACTGGCCGACGTCGTCAAAGATCTGGAGACGAAAATCACCGTCGTCGGCTGTGGGGGCGCCGGCGGCAACACGGTCACGCGGATGACCGAAGAGGGGATCCACGGCGCGAAACTCGTCGCTGCGAACACCGACGCCCAGCACCTCGCCGACGAGGTGGCCGCCGACACCAAGATCCTCATCGGCAGGGAACGGACCGGCGGCCGGGGGGCCGGCTCCGTCCCGAAGATCGGCGAGGAAGCCGCCCAGGAGAACATCGGCGACATCCAGCACTCGATCGGCGGCTCGGACATGGTCTTCGTCACTGCCGGGCTCGGCGGGGGGACGGGCACGGGCGCCGCACCGGTCGTCGCCCAGGCCGCCCAGGAAGCGGGGGCACTCACTATCTCTATCGTCACGATCCCCTTCACCGCCGAGGGCGAGCGCCGGCGGGCCAACGCCGACGCCGGCCTCGAACGACTGCGGGCTGTGAGTGACACGGTCATCGTCGTCCCGAACGACCGCCTGCTCGACTACGCGCCCTCGATGCCCCTGCAGGACGCGTTCAAGATCTGCGACCGCGTCCTGATGCGCTCGGTCAAGGGTATGACCGAACTCATCACCAAGCCCGGCCTCGTCAACGTCGACTTCGCCGACGTCCGCACGATCATGGAAAACGGCGGCGTCGCCATGATAGGGCTGGGCGAGAGCGACTCGGAGAACAAGGCCCAGGACTCGATCCGTTCGGCGCTGCGCTCGCCCTTGCTGGACGTGGAGTTCGACGGTGCGAACAGCGCGCTCGTCAACGTCGTCGGCGGCCCGGACATGTCCATCGAGGAGGCCGAGGGCGTCGTCGAGGAGATCTACGACCGCATCGACCCCGACGCGCGGATCATCTGGGGCGCCTCCGTGAACCAGGAGTTCGAGGGCAAGATGGAGACGATGATCGTCGTTACCGGCGTCGACTCCCCGCAGATCTACGGCCAGAGCCAGGCCGAACGGGAGCGGGAAGAAGAGGAGGCGGCCGAACTCGACGGCGGCATCGACTACGTGGAATAACGACCCACTGCGGTTTCGTTTTCGGTTTCGTCCGTCGAGTCCAGCGAGTCGGGGGTCCCGAGCCTCGTCCGTCGCGGTCGCCTACCCGAACACTTCGGTAAAGCGGTTCGCGGCCTCGTCGGGGCCGGCGACGATGAGTTCGTCGCCCGCGCGGGTCCGGAAGTCGGGACCCAGGTCGGTCACGACGTTCCCGTCGCGTTCGACGGCGACGACGGTCACGCCGGTCCGGGCGCGGACGTCGGCGTCGCCGAGCGACTGGCCGACGAGCCCCGGCGCTTCGGTGCGGACGACCTCGACCTGGGTGTCGAGCGAGATGACGTCCTCCTCTTCGAGGACCGCCGAGGCGACCATGCGGCCGGTGACGGTCCCGAGCGCGAGGACGTAGTCGGCGCCGGCGCGGTACATCTTCTGGACCGATTCGGACTCCTCGGCGCGGGCGACGACCTCGACGCGGTCGGACTCGTCGCGGACGACCAGCGTCGCGAACTCCGCGGCGGTGTCGTCGGGGATGGCGAGGATGACGGACCGGGCGGTTTCCAGCCCCGCGGTGTCGAGCACGTCGGGGTCGGTGGCGTCGCCGACTACGTCCACGCCGGGGCCGTCTGCCTTGTCGACGACGGTGTAGGGCAGGTCGGCCTTGTCCAGGACGCTCGTGATGGTCTTGCCGACCTCGCCGTGACCGACGACGACGGTCTCGCCGGACGCGTGTCGGCGAACCTCCGAGCGGGTGCGGTCGGCGAGGTGCTGGAGCTGGTCGTCCTCGCCGGTCATCAGCAACACTGTCCCGGGCTCGATGACGGAATCGGGCGCGGGCGGGCTCTCGAACTCGCCGTCGAACCAGGCGCCGATGACGTTGACGTTGGCGCGTTCGCGGAGGCCGCTGTCGGCGAGCGTCCGTCCGGCCACGTCCGCGCCGCGGTGGACCGGCAACTCGACGATGTCGAAGTCCTCGCCGAGTTCGATCTTGCTCCCGAGGTCGGTCGAGACGCTGGCGGTGACCTTGCGCGCGAGGCTCTCGCCGAGCAGGGGGCGGGGCGAGAGGACCGCGTCGGCACCGGCGAGTTCGTGATACCGCGCCCGGTCCGGCTCCTCGACGACGCTGACGACGCGGACGGACTCGTCTATCTCCTTTGCCGTGAGGACGATGCTGGCGTCGACCTGGTCGGAGACGTCGGCGACGAGCGCGTGGGCGTCGGCGTAGTTGGCGGCGCGGAGGCCGTCGGTCGAGTCCGGGTCGGTGTGGATCACGTCGTATCCCTCCTCGTAGAGGTCGGTCGCGCGGGCGCGGTCGGGTTCGACGATCACCCACTCCACACCACGGGAATCGAGTTCGCCGATCAGCGTCTCGACCCGGGGCGTGTAGGTGGCGACGATGACGTGGTCTTCGAGACCGTTCTCGATGGCGGTCGGCACCGTCGTCGAGAGCGCGTTCTCGAAGGCGGGGAACGCCAGCACCGGGAGCGCGAGGAAGATCATGACCGTCCCCACGATGTCCATGACCATGACGAGTCCGAGCATGAACCGCGACTCCCAGCCCGACTGGGCGCCGTAGCCGGTCGTGGTGTAGGTCTCGACGATGAACTGGGCGGCCTCGAGGCCGGAGACGGGGTCGCCTTCGAATCTGGCCATCCCGTACTGGTAGACGACGGTGAACGCGACCATCGAGACGGTGAGCACGCCTACGTACCCCAGCGCCCGACGCTGCCACGTGTCCATTACGCGTTGTGGTTGCCGCTCGCGCGTAAAACGGTTCTGGGCGAGGACGACGCTGTCGACTCTGGGTGACGGAGGCGCCGTCGGCTGTCCTACCCGGTTCCAGATCGCCGAGCAAGCCAACCAATAGATAGAAAAAGCCCGACCGGCAACGGGTGGATATGAACGTCCCGTACGACCTGAACTCCTACATCCGCGTACTCAAACTGGCGAGTACGCCCTCCTGGGACGAGTTCTCGCAGGTCGCCAAGATCGCCGGCGCCGGTATCGTCTTCGT
>ENA-ORDC01002309-ORDC01002309.1-marine-metagenome-genome-assembly--contig:-NODE-2309-length-11828-cov-2.999745_pt1 | contig 11828 bp, 11 predicted proteins | sample MGYA00237783_ERZ508515 | MGnify/ENA primary metagenome ERZ508515 (study PRJEB26186, sample SAMN06268792) | marine metagenome | isolation source: Eden Landing Ponds, San Francisco, CA, USA | place...
TGTCGAAGGTGTTGACCCGCAGGTCCGCGTCGACGTCGGCGGCCTGGACCTCCTCGTGGTGAACGCGGAGTGTCCGCCGGTCGGCGTCGGTCTCGACCTCGCGGGCGGGCAGGCGGAGGCCGCTCGTGACCTGCTTGTCGATGAGAAACCGGTTCGGAAAGAGGATGTCGGCCTCGTAGTGGTCGAACTCCTCGCGGACGCTCCCGACGTCGCGCGGCGTTTTCCCGTAGAGTTTGACGAGTTCGTCGCCACGAATCGAGCGGTAGGGCTCGCCCGCCTCGTCGGTCCACTCCCAGTCGGTTATCTCCTCGTACTCGTGCAGTCGCCCCTCGGTGACGTCCGACGCGGGCGCATAGAAGTAGGGCCGGAAGTCGAGTACGCGCGCGTGGACGAGGTCGTTCGCCTCGGTCCGGCCGAAGACGTGGACGACGGGCGACTCGTCCTCGCCCCACCCCTCGACGGTGTAGTCGACCTGCACGACCGAAATCTCGACGGTATCCTCGACCGAATCGAAGCGGTAGTCGCTCGCGTCGACGGCTGCGGCCGCAGATTCGTCGCCAGCGACGGCCGCCGCCTCCGCCGAGACGGGTCGGTCCCCGTCCTCGCCCCCCTCGGCGTACTGCCCGAGTTCGGACTGGTCCATGTAGACCCCTGACTCCCCCACCGGTAAAAACACCGGCGAATGCCCGAGGCCGACGGCGGTTCACCGCCGATGGCCGGCTTCCTCCCCGGCGGTATGACGGTGAAAACTTTATGTGTGTTACTGTATAACACACAATCGAAGCCTCGGTAAGCGGGGCTTCCGGCGGGAACGACCGTCGACGGCCAGTCCTTGGCACCACCTCGTAGACAGCGCCGTGCAGTATCGACCGGCCGGCGATACTGCCTTTTTCGACCGACAGTACGTCCCCCGGACACGGTGAGGTGAGCCACAACCCCGCCCCACCGCGCGGGACTTAACCCACTCCGGGTCGAAGACTTCCCATGGGCCCGCGCGCCCGGTTGCCCGGGGCAGTCGACGTCGACCGCATCGTCTGTCACGTCGACATGGACTGCTTCTACGCGGCCTGCGAGCGACTCCGGGAGCCGGCACTGCGGGGCGAGCCAGTCGTCGTGGGGATGGGTTTCGAACCCGGGGAAAGCCACGGCGCCGTCGCGACGGCGAGCTACGAGGCCCGGGCCTTCGGCATCGAGAGCGCGATGGGCATCTCGGAGGCGCTCGACCGCCTCCCCCGGAAGGTCGACGTGGCCGGCACCGACCACCCCGTCGACGAGGCGGGCTTCTACCGGACGGTCGACATGGACTACTACGAGTCCGTCGCGGCGGACGTCAAGGAAATTCTCCACGACGCCGCCGACACGGTCAGGGAGGTCAGCGTCGACGAGGCCTACCTCGACGTGACCGAGCGGACCGACTGGGAGTCCGTCGAGTCCTTCGCCCAGGCCCTCAAGGCCGAAATCACAGAGGAGGTCGGCGTCACCGCCAGCGTCGGCGTCGCGCCGACGATGAGCGCGGCGAAGGTGGCCAGCGACCACGACAAGCCCGACGGCCTGGTCGTCGTCGAACCCGGCGAAGTTGCCGAGTTCTTCGCCCCGCTCGACGTCGAAGCGGTCCACGGCGTCGGCCCGGTCACCGCCGGCGAACTCCGGGAGCTGGGCATCGAGACGGCCGGGGACCTGGCCGACGCCGACCGCGAGGTCCTCGACGAGCGCTTCGGCGAGCGCGGCACGCAGGTCGCCCGCTTCGCCCGCGGCGATGACGACCGCGCCGTCGAGCCACAGGACCGCCCGAAGAGCCTCTCTCGGGAGTCGGCCATCTCGGAACAGCGAGACGACGGCGAGTTCCACCGCGAGCGACTCCGGGACCTGGCGGCGGCCGTCGCCGCACGCGCCGACGAGCGGGACGTCCTCTACCAGACCATCGCCATCAAGGTCGTCACGCCGCCTTTCGACGTGCAGACCCGCGCCCGGTCGCTGTCGGGGCCCGTCGCCGACGCCGACCTCGTGCAGGAGGTTGGTCTGTCGCTGTTCGAGGAGTTCGCGGGTGAGACCGTCCGCAAACTGGGCGTGCGCGTCTCCAACCTCTCCTTCGGCGAGGAGTCCCAGCCCAGTCTCGCGGAGTGGGAGGGCGAAACGGCGACCGACGGCGCGGGCGGGGAGGATGCGGCCGCGGACGAGCGTGGGGGTGACGAGGGCGATGGAGTGACGCGTGTCGGGCAGCGACGACTCGATGAGTTCACGTGAGGGGGGCCGGCGGCTATCCGCACTAGACCGTCACCACCGTCCTCAGCGAGACGGTCCCCTCCGGCGTCGTCACCGCAACGTCGAACGCCGCTCCAAGGACGTGCGTCAATCCCGAGCGCTCCTGGAGAACGATTCCTGACCGCATCTCGCAGTTGCCGAACTGCCGGTCCGGGCCAGCGGGGCAGTTCGCCGGCATCCAGTTCGCTGCGTGGGTCCCGTTATAATCCACGTGGATGGCCGTTCCCTCCGTCAGTCCCGCGCGTTCGAGCGTGTCGAGGGTCGGTGCCAAGCGCGAGCGGACCGCCTCGACCGCCATTTTCCGCTCGCTCCACCCGTAGGTCGTGACGTTGCTCGACGCAGCCGTCAACCCCCGCTCGAGCGTCCGTTCGGTCTCCCCGGCAAAGTCGGTCGTGCTCCCCGGCCGGATGTCCTCGTGATAGCCCAACTGGGTCAGGGCCAGCAGCAGCGGGACGAGTGCGACGGCGAGTGCGATGGCGGCAATCAGGACGAGTTGGCCCCGGTCGCGGTGGCACGCGGCGGTCCGACATTCTGAGCCGGTGTATCGCTCCTGCGGGCCTGTCGTTTCATCGCCGTCCGCTCCTGCGCCGGTCCGGGTCACGCGTACCACACCTCCAGGACGACCTCGCCGTTCGTCGTGAGCATCGTGGTCCGGCCGGTCTGGACGTCCTCGGGCAGGGGAAAGCCGACCGTCCCGTACTCGGTCTCCACGCGGAACATGAGATTGTCGGGCAGCAACTCGCCCACGCGCTCTTCGAAGTCGCCCTTCTCCCGCTCGAAGGCAGTCGGCGACGCGACCAGCTCGGCCAGTCGGGTCTGGTCGGCGTGTCGGGGCGGTTCATTCGCAAGTAGCACGGCCGCGTCGTCGGCGTAGGTCTCGAGCTGCGCCTCAGTCCGCGCATCGTCGGCTCCCGGGACGCCGAGCGAGAACAGGAGGACGAAGCCGGTCAGCAGGAGGACGCCGATGGCCGCCTCGACGGCCGTCATCGACAGCTGTGCGCGGGCGGCCGAGCACTCCGTGCCGCCGTCCCGCCGTCGCCACTCACCCATCGACGGTCACCGCCAGGGTTGCCTTTCTGGTCTCCGGTGTCTCGTAGTGCAGTTCGACGCTGCCTGTCGGGAGCGGGCCCGCGGCCTCGAACCAGAGGTCGGTCGTCTGGAGTCGCGAGACCGATATCTCGAACCGACCCCGAAGGCCCGACTCGTTGCGCAGAATCGTCCGGCCGTTCGCCCGGACGCTCTCGACCGTCGTCGGGGCTGGTGGGGCGAGTGCAATGGTGACGTTCGCACTCCGGCGGGGCAGCGTGGCGACACGGCTGTCCTCGAAGTCTGGGGTGACCATCTCGCCAGTTCGCGATTCGAGAAGGACGAGTCGCTCCACGGTCGTTCCCCCGAACGACCCGCCGGGATTGAGGAGTTGCTCGCCGCCGAGACGGATGCTTACAGTGGCGTCGTCACCGAGTCCGTACCGGTCGCGCAACACCGTCTGATTCAGGGATTCTATCGTCGAGGAAATCAGCACGTTCTGTCTGGTGGTGATGTCCGCCTCCTCGGCGACGAGCTGGTCCGAGAGGCCCACGGCGGCCTGCCGCTCGGTCGCGTCCCGGTCGGCGCCGGAGAGGACCGTGGTCGCCACGCTCAGGCCCAGAAAGAGCGTCAGCGTGAGCACCAGGAGGGCGATGGCGAGTGCCGGGAGTTCGACCTGCCCTCTCATGGGTCACCACCGATTCGAACCGTCCGGTTGCTGGCCGGACCGGAGACGCGAACGGAGAGGTCTCCCCCGCTCTCCCAGCGGCTCTGTTGGACTGTCGTGCCCGGAGGCAGCGAGAGGGTAACTTGCTCCTGAACGCCAGAGTCGGGCTGGTGCAGTGTCAGCGTTCCATCCGAGAGTTCGAGCCAGTAGCCGGCGTTCTGGATGGTGGCCGGAAGGTCCACCGTTGTCCTCGCGTCGACGTGGCCATCGGCGTGAGGAACCGCCGTCTCAATTTCGCCGCCGGCAGTCGCCACGGTGCGCTCGGCGAGTTCCTCGCCCGTCGCCGCCTGATAGCCCGGCACGACGCCCCCGAGCAACAGGCCGAGCATGCTCGCCACGTAAGCGATAGCGATACCCGCCACGAGCGTCTTCTCGACGACCGGCGCCATCCCCCGTTCGTCGCCCCGAAGGTCAGCCACTGTTCACCTCCAGACTCAGGTCGTGGACCACGAGATATCCCATCCGCTCGCCCGGATAGCGGGCGACGACGCTCTCGTGACTGTCACCCGCGAACGTGCGCCGGTCGGTCGTCGCGTTCTGTCCGCGGAAGTACCGCTCGAACGGGCCCGGTGTCGCGGTCTCGATGGCGACGGCGAATCGCGCCGTGCCGAGGCCCCTCCGGTCGTGAGAGACGTTCGTGTGAAGCGTGGCCGAGACACCGCCGGTCCCTCCGACGGTGGCGTTTCCGGCGTTCAGAACTGGCACGCCCACGACCAGGGCTCCGGTTCGCTCGGAACTCGTAATTGGGGGCTCGGAGGCGAGCCATGCACGCCCCGGCCGCCCGCGGACGGTGGCGCCAGCGAGGAACGCGACGCGATTGTTGTCCGCCTCGAAGACGAGGGCATCCACGCGATGCGTCGAAACGACCGTGCCGTTGGCAAAGAGCAGGCGGAGAGTGCGCGGTTCGGTCCCCAGCGACCCTCCGGAGAATCGGACATCGTGACTGTACGGACCCGTTCGTTCGACGCCTACGAGACCGTCGTCCAGTGCCGTGGCGACCCGTTCGGCGTCTGCGCCAGCGGCCTGTGACTCGAGGAGACTGCCGATTCCAACCGTCAGGCCACTGATGGCGATGACAGCCAGGCCGACCATCAGGACGGCGCCGACGACGTGGGACTGGGCGCGCACTCAGGCCACCCCCAGTCCGGCGAAGATGACGTAGGTGATGAAGACGAGGCATCCGGAGTGGAAGAGTGCGTCGTAAAAGCCCCGGCTGGCCGTCCCGGCGAACCAGCCACAGGCCAGCACCGTTGCCTGGGTGACGAGGTAGAATCTCGCCTGGTCGCGTTCTGGGTTGACAGCGTTCGGGTCGAGTGCCATGTCGGACGTCGATTCAGCCACGCCCGACAACTGGGCGAACCCATCGAGGACGGTCAGGTTCACCGCGACGACGATGCCGACGACGAGCAGGGCCGTCGTCCAGCCGACGGCGACGTAGACCATCAGTTGCGAGCGGAGTTGCTTGCGCTCGTGATAGAGGCGGCCAATCTCTGTCTCCAGCGTCTCGAAGACGTCTTCGGCGTCCCCTCCCGCATCGAGAGCGCCGACGACGAGGCCCACCGTCTGCGAGGCGAGAGGTGTCCCGACGCGGGAAACAAACCGGTTCAGGGCCGCCGCCCGGACGTCGGTCCCTTCCTCTGCACTCGTCGTGAGGCCGAGGTTGAAGGCGAGCGAGTCCACGTCCTCCTGGAGCGGCCCGAGGTCGACGTCCCGGGCGACTCGACGGACTGCCTCGGGAAATGGCCGTCCCAGGCTCACGTGGCCCGAGACGGCGTGGACGAAGTCCCGAATCTCGCGGTCCTTGGCGTCGTCCCGTCCCGCCCGCCGGATGGCGACGGTTCCGACGGGAATGCCGTACGCTACGTACCCCAGCAGGAGAACGTCGAGGGGTTCGTAGCCGAGTTGCCAGAGGACTCCCGCAATACCGACTGCAGGCAGGAGAAAGACGACGGCGGCACTTGCCGGGTTCGTTCGCGTCGAGTTGAGGACTGGCAATACCCCGTCGGGACGCCGATAGCTCGGTGTCGCGTGGTCGGTGGGTCTGATGGCCACGACCGTCCAGGATGCGGCCGCGCCGACGACCAGGACGAAGAGGACGCTCGCATACACTAGCAACCCTCGGAGCGAAATCGATCCGAGCGGTGTCCAGACCGACTCCGAGAGTTCGGGGGCGAGGACACCCGCGACGGTGAGGATGAGGACGCCGAGTGCCGGAAAGACGAGCAGGACGACGAACATCTCCGCGACCAGTTCGAGATAGCCACCAGCACGCTGGTGGAGGCGCTCCTGGCGCTGTCCGAGAAGCCGACCCTCCATCTGGAGATATCCCTCCAGGGAATCCCGCCCCTGGGAGGCGTGCTCCCGGAACTTCAGGAGAAACGGTGACAGCAAGTTCCGCGACGGCGTGTCGCGGGCGACCATTTCGAGCCCTTCGTCGAGACTCCCGGTGAGTTTGGCCTTGTTGAGTGCAGTCTGGAAGGAGTCTGCAGTTGCACCGTACGCCTCCTGTTGTGCGACCCGTTCGAGCAGTTCCCGCTGGTTCGTGCTGCCCGAGGCCAGAACGCGCATGTATCTGACGGCACCGGGCAGCGTCCGCTCGATCTCCGTGCGGCGGGCGGCAACGACCCTGTCCAGATAGAGGCTACCGGCTCGGAGTGTCCCCCAGCGGCCGACGACGCCCAGTGCGAGAGCGAGGGTCGCCGCGACGTAGACACGTGGCACCGGTGGAGCCGAAACCTCGTTCACGATTGGGACGCCACTAGCGAGAAATCCGGCGACACGGTCAGTCAGGCCGGCGGGAACGAGGAGTGCCCCGAGAAAGACAGTTAGCGCGAGAGTAATCCCGAGTGCCCAGGAGAAGCCGTAGAGCCGGGCGATGAACACGTCGAAGTCCGTCCGGAGGCCCGCTGCCCGGTAGCGCTTCCTGTCCCGGTCGTGGTCGCTTTCGTCTGCGTGACGAGAGAAGAGCGCATAAAGGCCCCTGTCGAGGGGACCCAGACCACTTCCGTGAACCGATTCGGCCGCCATCGGTCACTCGCCCCCGTTCGGTCCCGTTTCCGATTCGGCCGTCGCCTGCCTGCGCAGACGCTCGACGGTGGCCGCCTCGTTCGTCTGGAGGTCCGCCAGGAGGTCGAAGAGGTCGTCGAAATCGTCGATGTCCTCGCGAACCATGTGTTCGACGTACCGGTGTTTGCGGTGGAACTCGTCCTCGACCGCTTCGGTCGGCCTGTCGGTGAGATCGGCAATCCGGGAGAGGGTGGCGATGTTGTTCGCCTCGCTGTCGTCCCCCAGTGCAGGATGGTCGTAGGCGAAAGAAAACCCGCCAGACTCGGTCCGTCGAGCCACGGTATTCCAGCACACCTCGACCCCCTGCTTTTCGATGCGGCCACATCGGTCTCGGTGGTCGAGGTCTTCGTAGGTCCCCTCGTCGAGGAGTTCGACGACTTCGCCGACGTACCGCTCGCCCTCGACGCGACGGGGGAAGACCACCAGGTCTATCTCCCGGAGGAGATACGGCGGGAGGCCCTGTTCGACGATTCTGTTGACGAGTGTTTCGATGTCGCCCGCGTGCGTGGTCCCGACGAGGCCGTGGCCGGTGTTGATACTCTCCGCGAACGTCTCGAAGCTCGCCGTCGTGTTAATCTCCGCGATGACCTCGACGTCGGGGTTGAGGTAGTTGCACTCGGTCATCAGGTCGGCCATCGTCACCTCCTTGAACTCGTTCTCGTGCTCCCGGGTGGTCAGTGAGACGCCCGTCTCGTGGGGGAGTCGAACCTCCCGAGAGCCCTCGTCGATGCTGATGGGGCGGTCCTGGAACGGGATGAAGGGCATGTGGGCGTTCATCAGCGTCGTCTTGCCCACCCCCGTCGGCCCGGAAAAGAGCACGACGCCGTGGTGTTCGTAGCACAGCCAGAGCAGCGCCACCAGTTCCGTCGGGATGCTATCCGTCCGCACCAGGTCGACCGGCGTCAGCACGTCGGGTGACTGCTTCCGGATGGAGATGTGCGGGCCGTCCTCGCTGATGGTCGGAAGCGCGACCGCACACCGTATCGTCTCGTCAATGCCGTCGGGCCGCAGGTTCACCTTCGCGCTCGGGTTCGAGGCGTTCAACTCGGTCCCGTCGGCGGCAGCGAGCTGGGTGACGACGTTCTCGAAGGCCTGGTCGTCCTCGAACGTCAGGTTCGTCGGGATGCGCTCGGCTCCGTCGTGGCTCCGGGGGATGACCTTGATGCGCTCGCCCACGCGGTTGGCCTCGATGTCCTCCAGATGTGGGTCACGAATCGGAACCGTCAGTTGCCCGTACCCCACGTAATCGCGCAACACGTAGTAGACCAGGTCGGAGAGCCGGTCCTCGGAATACGTTCCGTCGACGGGCGGCACGGCCAGGTCGTACTCCGCGAGCGTCGAGCGGAGCCGGTGGCCGAGCGCGTCGACCCACGCCCGGGACTGCTGTCGCTGGAGGAGTCGAGAGAGGAGCGTCTCCGCACGCTCGCGGACGAAGGCCGCCTCGTCCTCGATGATGCCGTCGACGGCCGCCTCCCAGATGCGCTCCTTGCACTCGTCGATGAGTTGCCGGTCGCCCGGGAGCAGGTCCGGTTCGCGCACGGCGTACTTCACGACGAACGGGTCGCTCCCGAGCAGATTCTCGCGGTAGCGAATCACCGGAATCTCGAAGTCGTGGAAGTCCACAGTATACCGGTCGAGTCGCTCGCTGGCGAACCGGTCGATGAACGGCGGGTCGGCGGGAAGGGCCGTCGTCGCCGGCGCGTAGTCGGCCGTGTGGACGACGATGCCGTCCTCGTCGGTGTCGGCCACCTCGATTTCGTCGTCGAGCGCGTAGGGAGTGACCCGACCCAGGCAGGCCAGCGAGGAAAGCGCGTGGTACTCGATGCGCCGCCGGGCGGGCCGGGAGCAGTCGAGCAGCCGGTCGATGGCCCGCTCGGCCTTCGGCCCGAAGCCCTCGTCCATCACCTCGTTTGCGCCCTCGCGCGTGTGAGGCCGCTCGATGGTCGCGCCCTCGAAGTGGCCCTCGATTCGCTCGAGTGCGTCCTCGTCGCCTTTCGTCAGCGTCGGTTCGCGCACGCGGTAGTGGAAGGCACCGTCACGCCGGGTTATCGTCGCCACGACGCCCGGCGAGACCTCGTACTGTGCCTCGACGTCGGGGGCGTACCACGCCTCGGGGTCGTCGGGCGGCAGCGGCGGCGGGACGCCCCAGGTTCGCTCCCGCTCGGCGGCGGACTCCTCCACGAACTCGATGGTCGTGTCGGCCATGTGGAGACAACTGGCTCCGCAATCTCCCTTAAAGTCTGGTATTTTTCGGTGGCCGTTAGAGTGAACAGGTACTTGCGCCGGCCCGCCAAAACCCAGGTATGCGCATCGAGTTCGACCGCGATACCTGCATCGGCATGTTCCAGTGCGTGGCCGAGTACGACGCCTTCGAGCGCGACGAGGACGCGGGCAAGGCCGTCCTCGCGAGCAGCGAGGAGACCGAGCCGGGCCGCTTCGTCCGGGAGGTGCCCGACGACGAGGAACTCGACGCGAAGTTCGCCGCGCGGGCCTGCCCGGTCGACGCCATCACCGTCTACGACGAGGACGGGGAGCAACTGGTTCCCTGACCGGGGACCAGGGCGAGGCGAGAGTGGTCAGTCGGGCCGCGGCAGACTCACTCGAATTCGCCCTCGTGGACGTCGTCCTCGGGCTTGCTGGCCATCAGAATCCGGTTCTTCGGGAAGAAGTGCGCGAGGTCCGTCGTGGTGACGATACCGACCGGCTGGCCGTTCTCGGTGACGGGCAACTTCTTGACGTTGTTGTGGCCCATCCGCTCGCCGGCGACGTGGACCGCCTCGTGGGGGCGGACGGTGACGACGGGTTCGCTCATTATCTCCTCGACCGTCGTCGTCGCGAGGTCGAGACCGTCCCCGACGGCCCGAACGATGTCCGTCTCGGTGACGATGCCCGTCGTTATCTCCTCGCCGACGACCAGCGACCCGATGTGGTCCTCGGAGAGGATGGTCGCCGCCTCCGTGACCGTCGTCTCCGGCGGTATCGTCCTGACGGGACTGCTCATTATCTCGCTGACTGGTGTCTCCTTCTGAGACATCGGTAACTATCCCTTCACGAGGGCGCTCCTTAACTCTTGCAGGGCCGTGGGCCGACTGGTGCCTCAACACTGGAGGGCCCTGTTTGGACGCCCTCCCCTCGCGATGCTCACTCCTCGCGGTGTTCGAGCGCGCCGACGTGACAGACTGGACAGAAGTCACCCGACCGGTGGGAGGATTCGGCGGCAGCCGTGCTGAATCCACAGTCCGGACAGTGGAACTCCCCCGTCGAGACGGGCGGGGAGGGGCCGTTCCGCCGGACGCTTTTCTCGTCGAGCGACTGCATCTCTGGGGTCGTGTCTGGCTGCCAGTCCGCTGTCCCGTCTTCGGACTCCTCTGGCCAGTCGCCCGTACCCCTGTCGGCCGCGCCGTCGAGTATCTCCACGTCCTCGCCCGCCGCCTCATCGAAGGACCCACCGTCCTGCTCGTCGACGGCGGGGGCGGAGTAGCCGCCCGATTCGCCGCCCGAGAGGGCGGGGTAGGACTCCGGGGTCGTCCCGGACTCCTCGTCGGCATTCCCGTCGGTGCCGGAGCCAGACTCGGGCTCCATCGGTCGTCCGTCGTCCGCTTCGTCGCTGCCCGTGGACTGGGCCGACTCCGGGGCCGACGCCGCGGCGTCTGCCCCCGAACTCTCTGCAGTTGTCTCCGCGGCCGCCGTGGACTCGGAATCCTCGGCCGACCCCGAGCCGATGAAGACCGCATCTTCCTCCTCCCGTGCGGCCTCGGGCGGGTCCGGCTTCACTTCACCCGCGTCGCCCACGTCGGCCGGCGAGTCGGGACCCTCGCTCCCGCTGCCCGCCGAGGCGTCCGGGGAACCTGCATCGGCCGCGGCCCCCTCCTCGAGGGTCGTCTGGACGTCCTCCGCTGCCATTCCTTCGTCTCCAGTCGTCTCTCTCGCATCCTCGCGTTCCCCGTCGTTTGCCGCCGTCGCGTCCTCCTCCCCCTCGTCGTCGGCACCGAGAATCACGGCGTCGTCGGTGGTGTCGTCCCCGCTGGGGGAGTCGTTCACGTCAGCCGAGTCGGCCTCTCCGTTCGAGCCCTCGCCGGCCGAACTGCTCCCCCCGGGTGAGCCGGTTCCATCGGTCGAACGACGGCCCGCCGCCCCCGAATTCGTCTCGACACGGGGATTGGACTGCCCTGCTCCGGCCCGAGAAGTGCCACCCCCGCTCCTCCGAGTGGGCTCCGTCTCGATTCGGTCGACGCTTTCGCTGTCTGAACCCTCCCGCGCGGATTCGCCGGTCTCGGCGTCGGGGATTGGGGCCCCGCCCGTGGCCCCCTCGTCCGCTGCGTTGTCTTCCGGGCCGTCTTCCCTCGCCGGGGCGCTGCCATCGGCGGCCGAATCGGGGGCCTGGCCGGCAGTTTCGACGGTCGTCACCTCCGTATTCTCGGAGACGACGAGTTTCTCGCCACACCGCTGGCAGACCCTGGTCTTGCGGGCGGTGTGCACGACCTCCGAGCCGTCGCGTTCGCGGTGTTCCTCGATGGCGGTGTCGCCGTAGTCGTGCCCAAAAATCGAACACTGGAGACTCATTGTGTGTCCATCCCGCCCTGCGAATCATAAACGTACTGCTTGGAGGGTTCGGCACTGTTCCGTTCCCGTCAGACGCGGTCGAATCCCGGTCGTAGCACGCTTCTCGCTCAGGACCCACCAGATTCGCTTCGAATCTATCTGGATGGAGTTTCTGCCGGGGAGTGGCGACGGGCTTAATCGGCCC
>ENA-ORDC01002312-ORDC01002312.1-marine-metagenome-genome-assembly--contig:-NODE-2312-length-11795-cov-9.930278_pt1 | contig 11795 bp, 12 predicted proteins | sample MGYA00237783_ERZ508515 | MGnify/ENA primary metagenome ERZ508515 (study PRJEB26186, sample SAMN06268792) | marine metagenome | isolation source: Eden Landing Ponds, San Francisco, CA, USA | place...
GCGACGTCGAGATCATGCGCAACACCGAGGCGACCGAGATCCACGGCTCCCGCGAGGACGGGATCGATCACGTCTCGTTGATCCGCCATCCCGATGGCCACCCCAAGGAGAAACTCGACTCCGAACAGGCCGAGGAGGTCGAGCACTTCGAGCACGACGTCGGCGCAGTCTTCCTTGCCATCGGCCACACGCCCAACACCGGCTATCTGGAGGACACCGACGTCGAACTCGACGAGACGGGGTACATCCGGACCGTGGGCGGCCACGGCGGTGGCCAGACCGAGACGGATGTCCCCGGCATCTTCGGGGCAGGCGACGTCGTCGACTACCACTACCAGCAGGCCGTCACAGCCGCTGGGATGGGCAGCCAGGCCGCTCTGGACGCCGACGACTATCTCGAAGAGCAGGCAGAAGCCGAAGCCGCCGAAACAAGCGTCGCCGAGACCGACGACTGAAGCGTGGACGTACTCCGCGGCTTTCGCCGCGCTCGTCACCCTGATACGCGTCGCGACCCTACTAGGTGGTATGGAATCTGCGACGTTCGGCGGCGGGTGTTTCTGGTGTACCGAGGCCGCGATGAAGGAACTCGACGGCGTCGCCTCGGTGACGTCCGGGTACGCCGGCGGCCACGCCGAGAACCCCAGCTACCGGGCAGTCTGTTCGGGCGACACCGGCCACGCCGAAGTCGTCCAAGTCGAATACGACCCCGACGTGATCACGTATGACGAACTGCTGGAGGTCTTCTTCGCCACGCACGACCCGACCCAGTTGAACCGCCAGGGACCCGATGTGGGCACGCAGTACCGCTCGATCGTCCTGTATCACGATGAGGCCCAGCGCGAGACGGCCGCCGCCTACATCGACGCGCTCGACGCCGAGTACGACGACGAGGTCATGACGGAACTCACCGAGTTGGAGACGTTCTACCGCGCCGAGGAGAAACACCAGGACTACTTCGAGAAGAACCCGACTGACGCCTACTGTCAGATGCACGCCGCGCCGAAAGTCGAGAAAGTGCGGGAACGGTTCGAGCAATTACTGGCCGACTGAGGGTAGTGTTTAGTTTAGAAGGGATCGCTTGCAACAGCCAGAAAGCCCCGAGTGGCTCCGGTCGAGGGCCTCGCTGCGCTCCTCACTGCGTTGCGGTGCTTACTTCGGCCGTCGTCCCGGAGCCACTCGCCCCTTTCAGTCCCGCCCATGCCGGTTGACCAACCGGCCTCGGGTGGGACTGAAAGGGGCCGCGCTCTCAGCGCACCCCGACGACGCAAGCACCTGCCGGAGCGCAGCGAGTCGCGGCAGCTGAGAGCGCGGGGGCTTTCTGGCTGTTCCCAACCGCGACTCGATTAACTAAACACCGCCGCCAATCAGGGGTGCGCGAAGTACGCGACCAATTCGTCGTCCTCGCCGACGTCCATCGGATCACTCGCCTCGGGAACCGCGTCGAGACGCGCAAAGCCGATCCGGACGAACTGGACCATCTCGTCGGCCACGTGGGTGAGCAAGCCGGGTTCGACGTGTCCGGTGACATCCCCCTCCATCGTCCGCAATCGGGCAGGGACGCTCGTCATCGCCGGCACCCAGTGGATCACGTCGACACTCCCCTCCCGGACCACCTCGATATCGTCGTCGGTGTACTCGAACGCGCGCTCGTCCGTTCGACGGACACAGCCATACCCCTTCAGCCAGACCCGCTCGCCTTCCGGCGGCAGGTCGTCGTCTTCGACCAGCACTGCACCGCCGACCGGGATCGTGCGCTTGCCGCGCTCCTCGTGGTCGGGGTGGATCGGCGGCTGGCCGCGTTCGGGGCCGCCCGAGAGACTCATCTCGACGCCGTCCCGGACGAAGAAGGCCCGGTCGGCGTCGTCGTCGATGCGTTCGCGGTTGGCCGCGTAGATCGACGACATCGCCAGGTCGACGTTGCTGGTCGAGGTGCCGAGTTCGGCCATCGCGTCGACGATGGCCTCGCCGCGGATGCCCCGTCGCCGGAGGCTGGCGATCGTCGGGGCCCGTGGGTCGTCCCAGCCATCGAGATCGCCGGCCTCGATCAGTTCCTTGATCGTCGAGGTCGACATGGGGACGTCGTACTCCTCGACCTGGACGTGGCCCCAGTGGATGACCTCGGGGTACTCCCAGTCGAAGTAGTCGTAGACGAACCCCTGGCGCTTGGCGGAGTCCTGGAGGTCGATCCCGCGGATGATGTGCGTGATGCCCGTGAGGTGGTCGTCGATCCCGCTCTGGAAGTCGAGCATGGGCCAGCACCGATAGTCCTCGGCTTCCGGCCGTGGATGCGGGGTGTCGATGAGCCGGAAGGCGACCCAGTCCCGCAGCGCGGGGTTCTTGTGTTCGATGTCGGTCTTCACCCGAAGCACCATATCGCCGGGGTCGTACTGGCCGTCGACCATCGCATCGAACTCCTCACGGACAGTCTCGGTGTCCTTCTCGCGGTGCGGGCAGGCCTCGCCGTTGTTTTTCAACTCGGAGAACTCATCGCCCGGACACGAGCAGGTGTAGGCCCCGCCGAGGTCGATGAGATCCCGCGCGTAGGCGTAGTAGGTCTCCAGACGGTCGCTGGCTTTCAGCACGCGATTCGGCGTGAACCCGAGGTACTCGATCGCGTCGAGGATCTCGTCGTAAGCGTCCAGATCCGGGCGTTTGGTCTCGGGATCGGTGTCGTCGAAGCGACAGACGAAGTAGCCGTCGTAGCGCTCCTTGTACGAGCCCACGACTGCGGCCATCCGGGCGTGGCCGACGTGCCAGGGACCGTTTGGATTCGGCGCGACGCGCATCCGAACCTCGTCGTAGTCCTCGACGTTGGGCAGGTCCGGCAGTGCCTGCTCGTCTTCGTCCTCCTCGGCGTCGAGTTCTTCGACCCGTTCGGGCGCGAGTTCGGCGAGTCGCTCGCGTTTTTCCTCGGTCGAAAGCCCGTTGACGCGTTCGACGACCGGCGCGAGGACGCCCGGGATCTCGTCGCCGTACTCCCGGAACTCGGGGTTCTCGCCCATCAACGGCCCCATGATCGCTCCGACCTGGGCGTCGCTGTCGTGTTTGAGCGCGTTGAACAGTGCGTCGGCCTCGGCGGCCGCCTCGACGCGCTCGCGAAGGTCTTCGTCCATTGGCAGACGATTGCAGGGCGGTCGTCAAAACGTCGTCGGGTTCGAGCGGCGGTCCCGCGGGATTCCGTCCCGCGGACCGGTGACGGCCTGCTACTCGAAGACGAGCCGTTCCTCGCCCGGGTCGATCGTCGCAAGCCCACCGATCGGTACGGGAACGATCGGGTTCGTGTGCCCGAAGTCGGCGTTGAAAACGATCGGGATCGCGTCGTTGTACTCGCTGACCACGTCAGCCATCGCGTCCCGAACACGGTTGCGATACTGCGTTCGCGCCTCGTCGCCCCGCTCGGTCACGTGTGACCGAGCTTTGATCCGACCGACGAGAACACCGTCCACCGCCGAGAGGAGCCCCCGTTCGCCCATCCCCAGCAGCGCCCGGCGGACGTATGCGGGACTCGGCAGCTCCTCTGAGGTCTCGAGCAGGAGGATTGAGCCATCGAGAGCCGAGACGGACGGGACGTACCGGTCCGCCGCAAACTGCAGGTCGAGCACTTCGAGACAGCCACCCCAGGTCCGTCCGGAGACGGCCCGGTCGCTCCCTCGCCAGATCCACCCGGGATTGGGCTCGACCTCCGGTCGTTGTTCTAAGTTGGCCGGGTCGGCCCAGTCGAGATCCTGATCGCTGAACAGCGGTGCGGGTTCGATCTCGCCGATCGTTTCCTCGAACAGCGCCGTCCGGAGCCACCGCTCGAGATACTCGGGCAGCGGGCCGGGGGCGGCGAACTCGGTGAGGAGGTGCCCGCCGTAGAATGAGACGATCCTCGCGTTCCACAGCGCGACAGCGAGGTTCGTGTTGTCGCTGATCCCGTAGAACCGGGTGGGGTTCTCGGCGAGGACGTCCGTATCGAGATGTCTCAGGGTCCGGATCTGGTCGTTGCCGCCGATCGTCGCGATCACCCCCCGGATATCGGGGTCGGCGAAGGCGTCCTCGACGTCCCGCGCGCGCTCCCGGGGGTGGTTCCGGAGGTACGCGTCGGACTTCCTGGCGGTGGGGAACTCGACCGCCTCGAGGTCGAAGACCGACCGCAGGCGCTCGAGACCACGTTCGTAGACGTGGGGATACTGCTCGGCGAGACCCGAGGCGGGTGAGACGACCGCGACGGCGTCACCTGGCTGAAGCGGTGGTGGCGTGACGAACTCGGCCATCGCTATCGTGTCGAGGTCCGGTATCGACAAAAGTCCACGGGGGCCCCACTCAGTACTCGCGTTCGATCAGGAAGTCGGCGATGCCTTCGAGCAGATCGCGAGACTCGTTGTCGGGGAGCACTTCGAGGTTCCGCTTGCCGTCCCTGATGAGTCCCTCGGCCGTCTCGCGGGCGAAGTCGATGCTGCCGGCTTCCTCTAGCTCGGCAACGGCCTCGTCGATGGTCGCCTCGTCGACGGCGTCGACGTCGTCGGTCGGGACGAGATTTTCGACGTTGACGCCCTGATTGCGGGCGTGGACGGTGATGATCGTGCGCTTGTTCTCGACGAGGTCGCTGCCCCGTTGCTTGCCGAGTTTCTCGCTCGGCGTCGTCAGATCCAGCAGGTCGTCCTGGATCTGGAAGCCACGCCCGATGTTGAGGCCGTACTGGTAGAGCGGATCGACGTAGTCGTCCTCGCCCATGAGGATCGGCGGGATCGACGCCGCGGCGGCGTACAGCACCGCCGTCTTGAGTTCGACCATCTCCAGGTAGTCCTCGGTCGTGACCGTCTCGTCGGTCTCGAACTCGATGTCCATCGACTGGCCCTCACAGATCTGGGTACAGGTGGTCGCGAGTTCCGACAGCGCCCGGACCGACCGGTCGCCGGTCGAGCCGGTTTCGAGCATGTTCTCGAAGGCCTTCGCGTAGAGGGTGTCGCCCGCGAGAATCGCCGTCGAGAGGTCGAACTCCCGGTGGACGGCCGGGACCCCGCGGCGCATGTCGTCGTCGTCCATGATGTCGTCGTGGATGAGCGTAAACGACTGGATGATCTCGATGCTCACCGCGGCGGACATCATGTCGATCGGGCCCTCGGCGGCCGGGAACTCCCGATACGGCTCGCTCCGCGGGAGGACGTCGGCGATCGACTCGGCTACGAGCAACAGGATCGTCGGCCGGAGTCGCTTGCCGCCGGCGTCCAGCAGGTACCGCGAGGCCTCATAGAGCTTCTTGGGCTCGACGACCGGGAGGTTCTCGGGAATCGCGTCGTTGACCTGCCCGCGTCGCCACTCGATCGCCTCCATGACCGCCTGCGAGTCGACAGTATCCGTCATCGGAAACGGATTATTCGACCAGCGTGATCACGTTACCGTTTCGCGTGACGTGCAGGTCCTCGCCGAGCTCGTAGCCCTCGCTCTCGGCGAGTTCGACGTACGGCGCGAACCCACCCATGCTCTGGTGGGCCGGGATGATGTGTTCGGGTTCGAGTGTGTTGAGCATCTCGTAGTGGCCCTCGCGGTTGAGGTGACCCGAGACGTGGACCTCGTCGTAGATGCGGGCGCCCTGCATCTTCAGTAGCGTCTCGCTCTGGTAGCGCTGGCCCTCGTTGGTCGGCTCAGGGATGACGCGGGCCGAGAAGATGACCTTGTCACCTTCTTCGAGTTCGTAGGGCGTGTCGCCACGGCCCATCCGGGTGAGCATCGCGCGGGGTTCGCCTTGGTGGCCGGTGACGATCGGGAGGAAGTTCTCCTTGCCCTCGCTCATGATCCGCTTGAACGTGCGGTCGACGGATTTGCGGTGACCGTACATCCCCAGATCCTCGGGGAACTCGACGAAGTCGAGTCGTTCGGCCGTCCCGGAGTACTTCTCCATCGAGCGACCGAGAAGAACGGGCTGGCGACCGATGTCGTCGGCGAACTCGACGAGACTCTTCACGCGGGCGATGTGACTGGAGAACGTCGTCGCGACGATCCCGCCGTCGTAGTCCTCCATGCTGTACATGACGTCTTTGAGGTGTTTTCGAGCGACGGACTCACTCGGCGTTCGCCCCTTCTTGCCGGCGTTCGTACAGTCCTCGATGTAACAGAGGACGCCTTCGTCGCCGAGTTCCCCGAAGCGCTCCATGTCGATCGGGTCGCCGACGACCGGATCGTGGTCCATGCGCTTGTCCAGTCCGTAGACTACCGCGCCTTCGGGCGTGTGGAGGACCGGGTTGATCGCGTCGATGATCGAGTGGGTCACGTTGACGAACTCGAGTTCGACGCCGTCGTCGCCGATCCGGGTGCTCGCGCCGGCGTCCATCTTCACCAGGTCGTTCTCGACGCCGAACTTCTCCTCGCCCTGGATCTGCTGTTTGACGAGTTCGATCGTAAAGGGCGTCGCCATGATCGGCGCGTCGTAGCGATGGGCGAGCTTGCTGATCGCGCCGATGTGATCGAGGTGGCCGTGTGTCGGCACGATGGCCTTGACGTCACCCTCGATCTCGCTCATGACGCGATCGTCCGGGATCGCACCCATGTCGATCAGGTCCAGGCTGTGCATCCGCTCGGTCTCGACGTTGTCGTGGATGAGGACCTTCGAGAGGTTCAGGCCCATATCGAAAATCACGACGTCGTCGCCCGCCCGCACCGCAGTCATCTGTCGTCCCACTTCCTCGTAACCGCCAATGGTGGCAATCTCGATTTCCATAGTTGTGTCCGAGTGGGCCACCCGACGGAAGCCGCAACGGCCGACAGCACCGCACTGTCGATCGCAGCTGCAAGCGGCGTCGACCGCCGTCCGGAAGACCGGACTGACTGGACTGTGAGCCACCGTTCGGCCGCTGGCTCGCAGTCCGGGCGACGACGTGGGCACGTGGTGCCCGACGTCGTCGCGACGGTCGCGTTCGACGTCCATCCGTCGGCCGCCGGTTCCAATCGGGCGGCCGAGCGCTCGGTTATAGCGGTCTATGCGGCGTGGCGGTAAAAACCGTGCGGGTTGCGGCCAGCGCCGCAGTTACTGCTCGTCGTCCTCGCTCTCGGCGGACTCGGACGACGGTTCGTCGGATTCGTCCGTCGCGTCCGCCGACTCACTGGTTGGCACGCTTTCGGGTTCGTCCGTCGCGTCGGCTGGCCATCCAGCGGGCGCTTCGTCGGTTTCCGACTCCGACGCTTCGGCAGACTCAGGCGGTTCGAAATCGTCCGGGGCAAGCGGATCGTCTTCCCCGGTGGTCGAATCGGGTTCATCAACCGCTTCCGACTCGTCACCCTCGGCCGCCGGGTAATCGATGTCCGCCGACACGTCGGTGCCGGTCTCCCCACCCGTGGTATCCGTCTCGGCGGGTGTGTCCGCACCGGCCAGGAAGTCCGGCTCCTCGCCCGCATCACCGGGCGATGCCACGCTTTCGGCAGACACGTCCGTCTCCTCGACCGGCGAGGCTGCCGACCCATCGGATTCGTCCGTCACCGACGGGCCCTCTTCGTCGACTGTCCCGGTCGGGTCTTCGGTCTCGGCCTCGTCGGCCGATTCCGAATCGATCTCGTCGGCACCGATCCAGTCGTCGGCAGCCGCCTCAGATTCCCCTGGCGAGGGGGGCTCAGTTTCGGGGTCCGGACGTGGCCGGTCGTCGGACTGGGGTGCAGGTCCGTCCTCTGCTGGCGTGGGTCCCCCTGCTGGCTGACTTGCCGGCCCCGTCTCATCGCGGGAGGGGCGTTCCGCGTCCGAAGACGTGGCCCGGGTCGTTTCGGGACCCGCTTGGTCTTGCAGGTCGCGTTGGACTTCCTGAATCCAGTCATCCTCGTCGGCTTCCGTGGGTGTGCTTCGGTCGGATTCCGCCTGTCGTTGGCCAGTCGGTCTCTCAGTTGGTTGAGACTGCACACGGTCTCGCCGCCGAGGTCGTCCGGGTTGTTCTCGCGCGGGAGCGCGCATGACCCGTCGCCGGGCACGGTACCGTTCGGCAGGATCGGGCACGGGTCGCTCGGCTGGCTCGTCATCCGTCTCGCTTGTGTCCTCGGGTTCGTCACGTGCGGCATCGATACCGAGCCGAACGCCCTCGGCGACGACGACGAGGACGATCGTCAGGAACCCGGCCAGCAGGATCAACGCGCCAACCGCGAGCAGTCCCGCGCCGGCGATGAGTTTTACCCCGACGTCGGGTGCCTGCCCGCCGGGCATCCACCCGGGGACGTCGCGGAGGAGGACGAGCCCACCGCCGGCAACCGCTCCGCCGACGATGGCGACTGCCAGGAAATACCCGAACAGTCGCGCCCAGTGGCCCAGACTCTCTTTGAAGGTGATTGCTGCCATGTCGGGGCCAACGCAAACCGGAGGGAAGTAAATTTCGGGGAGTCGCTCGCCGAGCCGTCGCGGTACCTCACTCGATCGACCTCCCTGGCGAACCGTCACTCACTCGATGAGCGTGCCCGGATTCTCGCCGGCCAGAAACGCCGACAGATCGCCGGGCCCGAAGATCGACGCCGGCGTCCCCACGTCGAGCAACGCTCGGACTTTCCCGGCCATGCCGCCGGTGACGTCGGTCGCCTCGCTCCCGCCGAGGGCCCCGGCCACAGCCGAAAAGTCCGCGATCCGGTCGATCACCGCCCCCGACTCGTCGAGGACGCCCGGCACGCCCGAGCAGAGACCGATCCGGTCGGCCGCGAGCGAGCGCGCGAGGAGCACCACGATCTCGTCGCCGCTCAGGATCGTCGCGCCCGCGCCGGCCTGGACGACCACGTCACCGAAGAGCACGGGAACGAACCCCTCGGCTCGCAGCCGCTCGATCGTGTCCGTCGGTAGCGTCGTCTCACCGTCCGCGTTCCGGGAAGCCACCGAGAACGGGTGGACCGGGACCGCCGGCACGCCGGCACCCTGGAGCGCCTCGATCACGTGGTCGTCGAGGCGGCCCATCGCGTCGTGGATCGCGTATATTCCCGTTGCGTCCTGAGACCCCTGCGTGGCGGTGACGGCGTGGGCCTCGGCGTGGTGGTGGCCGAAGCTGCCGCCGCCGTGGACGACGACGAGATCCTCAACGTCGGCCGTCCCGATGGCCCCGGCCGCCGCCGCGAGCGCCTCGCTATCGACGGTCTCGGGAACGTCCTTCTCCGTGATGACGCTACCCCCGAGTTTGAGGATCGTCGTCACGCGGACTCACCACCCGGAATTGGGACAGCGATCATCGCTCTTCCACCCGGACCCCCTCGGTGTCGAGTTCCGCCCGGAAAGCGTCCTCACAGCCGGGCGTATACCGGAGTGCAGTCTCGGTCCCGTCGGTGTCGTCGAGGGCGACGATACACCCGCCGCCGCCCGCACCAGTGAGTTTCGCCCCGCGCGCATCGGCGTCCCGGGCCGCCCAGACCATCGCATCGAGCGACCGCGAGGAAACCCCGAGCGCCGACAGCAGTCCGTGGTTGAAATCCATGAGTCGGCCAAGCTCGTCCAGGTCGGCCGCGGCGAGCGCGTCCTCGCCGCGACGGACCACGTCACCGATTGCTTCGACGGTGTCGGCCGCGAAGTCGTACTCTGCCCGCAGCCCGCGGACGCCAGAGACGAGCGCGCCCGTATCGCCCGAGCCCCCGTCGTAGCCGATCACGAACGGAAGGTTTGGGACGGCTTCGAGTCGCCGGCAGTCGTCGCCCTCGACGCGGACCGCCCCGCCCATCGCCGAGCAGAAGGTGTCCGCCCGCGAGGCCTCCCCGTCCTGGACGGCGTGTTCGACCTGATAGGCCCGGTCGGCGATCTCCTCGGAGTCCAGGGTAACGCCGAGTTCACGGGTCGCGGCGTCGATCGCGGCGACCACCACCGCCGCGGACGATCCCAGCCCCGCGCCGAGCGGGATCGCACTGTCGATGTGGACGTCGAAGCCAGCCTCGGGTCGATCGGTCGCGTCGCGGGCCTGTTCGACCGCCTCGTTGACGTAGCCCATCGCCGCCTCCAACAGCGGTTGCTCGACGTCGACGTCCGGCCGGCCGTCGGTTCCGCCGCTGTACTCGACCGTAAAGCCGTCAAGCGTGAGATCGCCGGCGTCGACCCGGAGCGCTTCGTCGTCTCGGCGCGTGGCCGTCACTGACGCGCGGCGCTCGATCGCACAGGGGACGGCGGGTTCGCCGTAAACCACGGCGTGTTCGCCGAAGAGATATACCTTGCCCGGGGCGCTCGAAGTGACCATGCTCAGGGTTGGGACACCGATTGCCAAGGGCGTTCCGGACTGCCGGCTCAGATGTCGGTCTCGCGGGCGACGTATTGGCCCAGGAGTCCACCCAGCGCACTCAGACCGACGCTGTAAATCAGGGAGAAAGTAAGCACGATGATCCCGAAAATGCCAAACAGCGCCGTGATCGAGCCGGCCGTCCCGAACGCCGGCAGGAACGGGATGATCGTCGCCACCACCGTCAGCGCGAACACCAGCGGGATCGCGGCGATGAGTCCGGACAATGCCCCGACGCGGATGGCGGCCGACTCGTCACCGCCCTGGAGGTAGCCTGCGAGAGCCCCGCCGAGCAAGGGTGAGAACGGCAGAAACGTGAGGACGACGGTGGCGACGGCACCGATGACGGCGTTGACGAGTGTATTTCCTTCAGCCATGGGTTCGGGATCGACGGCCGGCGACAAGAACCTTCCCCCGGACGGCGTGGTGAAGACCGCAGTCTCACTCCTCGTCGCTCATCTGCTCGCCGAGCTCGTGACCGAACTGATAACCGCGTTTGGAGACGCTGTAGAGTACGACACTCGCGATCCCGACGACGACGAGCACCACCAGCGCGGTCGGTCCCGACAGCGGGACGTTCCCGACGGTCACGACAACGCCGAAAACGACGAAGACGCCGGTCGTCCACGCCAGCAGTTTCCAGGTTTCCATATACCGTTGTTGGACGACGGATCCCGTATAGGTATCGCCTTCGTGCGGCGGATCGCTCGGCTCCCGACCGGGGGCCTATACCGGGGGCGCCCATGGGTCGCATATGGAACCGACACTCGTCTACGACGACGACTGTGGCTTCTGTACGCGCGCTGCAGCGTTCGTCGCCCGCCACGGCACCGTTGAACTCGTCGGCTTCGCCGAGCTGTCGCCGTCGCTTCGCGAGCGGCTGCGCGGGACTGCCCACCCGGACGGGTCGCGGGGTGATCCGACGTGAGCACTCACGAACCGACGGAGGACCTCGGATGAGCACGCTCGGTGATGCCCTCGACGAGCTGGCAACGGGGGCTCGGTTCGGCAGGTTCCTCTCGGTCGGCGCGCTCGGCGCGATGGTCGATCTCCCGATCAGCTCGGCGCTCACCCTCACGGCCCTGTTGGAGCCGCAGTGGGCGAAGGTCGTCGGCACCGAGTGTGCGATCATCGTGATGTTTCTGATAAACGACGCCTGGACCTTCGACGGCCAGGGTGCGCCCGGCGTCCGCGCGAAGCTCCGCCGGCTCCTCCGGTCGAACGTCGTTCGGTCGCCGACAGCGTGGCACCGTGGTCACGCTGTGGACGCCCGGTCGCTGCCAGCCGCCCTCGAGCCGCCCTGTCGGGATATCGGTGGTCTACGGTCATGGTTCGGGGAGGCGGGGAGACCCGCCTGTTCCTGGCTCCAGCCTGACGCTGTGGGCCTTTTATTATGGACGCGGTAACGGCGAAACGACAACGACGACCGCACAGTTCCGACCGTACGACCGCTGTGACCGCGCGTGAGTTCGCGGGCGCTCGTGGACAGTTCGACCGTTTAGGCACCCGATAGCAGCGAAAACCGTGTCGAACGGTGTGGGTCGTTTTTATCCGGAGACGGGGTACGTCAGCGTGATGAGCAGCCTATTCCGCTCCACCGGC
>ENA-ORDC01002314-ORDC01002314.1-marine-metagenome-genome-assembly--contig:-NODE-2314-length-11787-cov-3.032963_pt1 | contig 11787 bp, 12 predicted proteins | sample MGYA00237783_ERZ508515 | MGnify/ENA primary metagenome ERZ508515 (study PRJEB26186, sample SAMN06268792) | marine metagenome | isolation source: Eden Landing Ponds, San Francisco, CA, USA | place...
ACCTCTCCATGCACGTCTCGGAGGACGACGGCGTCGTGGCGCTCGTCGGCCCCAACGGCGCCGGCAAGTCGACGCTGATGCGCCTGCTCACGGGGATCGAGCGGCCCGACGCCGGGCGTGTCCTCGTTGACGGGACCGACACGGCCGCGGTCCCGCCGGAGGAACTGGCCGCCGAGGTCACCTACGTCGACCAGGACCCCGAGGAGATGTTCATCCGCGACTCCGTCCGGAGCGACATCGCCTACTACCTCCGCCAGCGCGGCGACGACGACGTCGAGCAGCGAGTCGACGACGTCGTCGAGTTCCTGGACCTGGGCGACCTCCAGCACCGGGACGGCCGACTGCTCAGCGTCGGCCAGCAGCGCCGGGCCACGCTCGCCATCGGGCTGGCGACCGACCCGACGGTCGCGCTGTTCGACGAACCGACGGGGAGCCTCGACCTGGCGAGTCGCCGCGAGGTCGTCCGGACCGTCGACCGCGCCGACGACCGCGTCGAGACGGTCGTCGTCGCGACGCACGACCTCGAACTCGTCGCCGAGTGGGCCGACCGAGTGGTCGTCCTCGACGAGGGCAGCGTCCGCCTCGACGGCCCGCCGCGGACGGTCTTCGCCGATGTCGATGCGCTGGAGCGCTGTAACCTCCGGCCGCCGCAGGTCGTCCGGCTCAGTCGCGAACTCGGCGTCTCGCCGCCGGCGCTGACCGTCTCGGAGCTGGCCGAGCGGCTCGGCGGGCGGCGCGCCCGCTCGCGGGAGGTCACACAGTGAAGTACGACCGACAGTTCCGCGAGGCGCTGTCCGTCGAGGCGCTCAAGCGGGACCTGCTCAAGACCGCCTACGACAACGAGGGGACCGTCTTCGACCGGCTGGACCCGCGCGTGCTGCTGGCGTGGTACTTGGCGATGGTGGTCGTCCCGTGGCTGTTTTTCGACATGCGGATCCTCGGCGGCCTGCTGGCGTTCGTCTCGGTGCTGGCGGTGGTCTCGCGGGTGAGCAAGTACCTGATCGGGCTGCTCGCGTTCGGCGTCGTCACGAACGTCGTGCTCTACGCCTTCGTGACGGGACTGATGGGCGGCTCGTTCGTCGGGAGCGCGGTCGCGTTGCTGCCGTACACGACGAAGCTGGCCATCGTGTCGGTCACCTCGATCGCGGTGTTCTCGGGCATGTCGCCCAAGAACATCAGCCGCGCCTTCATGAGCGTCGGCGTCCCCCGGCAGTTCACCTTCGCGATCAGCTACGGCTACCGGATCCTCCCGGTGCTCGTCGAGGAGTACCACCAGACGGTCAACGCCCACCGACTGCGCAACAGCGGCCCCTCGGCGCCCGGCCTGTTCCGGTGGCGACACTACGCCTACCTGATCAAGCTCTCGGTCACGGCGTTCTACCCGGTGATATTCGACGTGGCCAAGCGGAGCCGCGTGACCGTCGAGGCTCTGGAGTCCCGCGGGTTCTCCCACTCGCTGGACGACCAGCGCAGCCGCGAGCTGCAGCTCGGCGACCTCCGGGTCCGGCGCTTCGACGTGGCGTTCCTGCTCGGGTCGGCGCTGGTCGTCGCGGCCGTCGTCCTGCCGTTCGCCTGACCGATGACTGGGCGTCACGAGGCGTTCCTCGAAACGGCGACGCTGGCGGCGACCGACGCGGCGGCGCTCCTCCGGGACCGATTCCGCGAGGACCGCCGGGTCGAACGCAAGGCCGACGGGACCGCGGTGACCGACGCCGACCTCGCCGCCGGGCGGCTCGTCCGCGAGACGATCGCCGACCGCCACCCCGACCACGCCGTCCGCGGCGAGGAGTCCGGCCGGGCGGGCGACGCCTCGCACGTGTGGGTCGTCGACCCGCTCGACGGCACCGCCAACTACGTCGCCGGGTTCGACCACTACTGCGTCTCGGTCGCGCTGCTTCGGGCTGGCGAGCCGCTGGTCGGCGTCGTCGCCCAGCCACAGCGAGGCGACATCTACACCGCCGTCGCCGGCGAGGGCGCGCGTTGCAACGGCGAACCGATCGCCGTTTCGACCACCGAACCGGTGGACGAGAGCACCGCCCTGGTCGGCATCTCGCCGCCGCTGGTCGACGACGGACAGTTCCTGCGCGCGGTCCGTCGGGTCCGGGAGGCGGGCGCCGACTGCCGACGGCTCGGGTCGGGGGCGGCCGACCTGTCGCTGGTCGCCCGCGGCGCCTTCGACTGCTTTCTGGACAAGTACACCTCGCCGTGGGACGTGGCAGCCGGCAGCCTGCTGGTCAGGGAGGCGGGCGGCCGCGTGACCGACTGGTCGGGCGACCCCATCGACCTCACGGCCGAGGAGCGCGAGGTCGGTGTGCTCGCGTCGACCGGACCGCTCCACGAGCGACTGCTGGCCGTCTACCGCGACGCTGCCGACGCTCACCGTCGGTGACCGCCCGCCAGTCCTGCGACCGCTGGTTCCGCGACCACGGTCCTGCGACCACCGTATCTGGTCGGCGTGTTCGGGCGCTCACTCGCCGGCGGGGCCAGGCGAGACCAGCGCGACGAGGTCGCGGTGTATCCCGGGGCTCGACGCCAGCACCATCTCGCTGTTCTCGCCGTCCAGGCGCTCGATCCGAGTCACCTCGCCGCCGGCCTCCTCGACGATGTGGGTCCCCGCCGCGGTGTCCCAGACGCTGAGGACGCGCTCGAAGAACACGTCGAACCGCCCGGTAGCGACCATCGACAGCTCGGCCGCGGCCGAGCCGAACCGGCGGACCCCCTGTGTCTCGCCGATCAGCGAGCGGAACTGGTCGACGTCTTGGGCCTCCATGGTCGCCGGGTCGAACCCCGTGACGACGAGGGCGTCCTCGATAGACCCCGTCTCCGAAACCGACAGCGAACGGCCGTTCGCGAACGCGCCCTCCCCCTCGACGGCGGCGTACATCGTATCGGACGGGATGTGGTAGACGACGCTGACGTCGCGCTCGCTGGCGCTCTCGAAGGCGATAGACACGGAGTAGTGCGGGACGCCGTTGAGGTAGTTGACAGTCCCGTCCAGCGGGTCGACGATCCACCGCGGTTTCGGCGCGAACTCGGGCGAGCTCTCCTCGGAGATGACATCGTGGTCGGGGTAGTGACGGTCGAGCTCGGTCAGGATCGCCTCCTCGGCGACCAGGTCGCACTCGGCCGTCTCGTTCGACATCGTGGCGTGTCCCCGCCCTGGCCGGTCGGCCGCCCACGAGTCGAGCGCCTCGCCTCCCCGTCGCGCCGCCAGCAGCGCCGCCCACAGTTGCGGGTACCGTCCCATACCGTCCGTCGCTCGGTCCGTCGCAATGGTCTTGCTATGTGGGCTATGGACGGCTATGGACGGCTATCGAGCGCTCCAGAGCCGACCCCACGGGAGCGCCAGTCCCCCGATCACTCGACGTAGAACGGCTGGGTGAGCGTGACGCCGTCCCCGTCGCCGCGGACTTCCGCACGGACGTACGGCCGGTCGGCGACCGTCTCCAGCCGGACCGTCTCGCCGGACGCGACCGACTCGCCGCCGGCGACCCACTCGATGTCGGCCGCGTCGGGCGCGTCGACGGTGACAGCCTCGTCGGTCACCGTCACCGAGTCGAGGAACGGCGCGTGTCCGTCGCCGTTGAACTGGACGTAGCTCCGCCCCTCCGACAGCGCCCCGCGGACGGCCGTCTTCGACAGCGACGGGACGAGCGCGACGACCCGCGAACGGTTGAACCGCTTGCCATCGCTCGGTCTGGCCCGCCCGTGGTAGTCGTCGCCGGCGAACGCCCAGACCGGCCGCTCCGCGCCGAAGTGCGTGAGCAGCCGGTCCCAGAGTTCGCGGCTCGGATAGCGGTCGTTCGCGTTGAACACTTCCATCCCCGCCAGCGAGTCGGACGCCTCGAAGACGGGGACGTACGCCTCGTACTCGCTCGGGTCGTGGTACTTCGAGGGATGGGGGAGCACCGCGAGCCCGTTCGCCGCGTCGATCCGCTCCAGGAGGCGGTCCATCGGTTCCTGCCGGCCGTGACCGACCGCAGCGTCGAGGGCGATCACGTCCTGAAGCGTCCCGTCGAGCGACCCGCGGAGTTCGGCGCCCTGCAGCGCGAGCACGCCCAGTTCGTCGGGGTCGGCGCCCCACTCCGCGGGCGGCCACATCGTCCGGTCGAGGCGGTCGGGCATCTCCTCGTATGGAGTTTGCTTGTACTTCTCCCGGTCGACGTAGTACTCGTGTTCGGTCAGCGCGAAGACGGTGTGGCCGGTGTAGCGGTACTTCCGCAGGAGGCTGTCGGGTCCCGAGGCCGGCGAGAGGTCGTTCTTCCCGAGGTCGTCGACGGGGACGACCTCCGCGTCGACCGCCGGGTCGTGGTCGGCCGAGTGGACTTGGACCGCGTTCCGCGGCTGGTGGGTGTGTAGCTGTGCGAGGTGGCGCTCGTCGCCCGCCCAGTCGACGCCGTCGTACGGATCGATGAAACCCATGCGACCCGCACTGTCTACCCCCCGTAAAACCGTTGTGGTCCGCCGAACGACCCGCTGCGCGGATCGCGAGAAACGGCCGCGAGAGCCGCCCAGACGCCCTTTCGATCCGGTTCTCGGATCGGCCGACTATGCCCGACACGCGCGACGGCGCCGTTCGAATCACGGTCGCAACGACCCCCCTTCTCAATACCGCACGGGAGCGATCCATTGCGGAACATATCGCTACGGTCCCGGGAACGGCCGGAGCGACGTCCGCCGTCACCGCGGGGTGACCACCGTCATTTTTGAACGAGAGCCGTCTACTGGAAGCAAATGCCACAGCAGGGCGAGGACCTCAGCGGTCGGGACTTGTCGGGTGCGGACCTGAGCGGGACGAACCTCGTGAACACGGACCTCAGCGAGGCCGACCTCTCGGGGGCGGATCTTTCCGGCGCGAACCTGACGAACGCGGACCTCAGCGATGCGGACCTGACGGCGGCGGACCTTTCCGACGCAAATCTCACGAACGTAACACTCGACGGCGCGGAGTTGACCGACACCGAACTGTCGGACGCAGTCATGACGAACGTTTCTTTCGAAGCGGACGACGGGGACAGTCTTCCGGAGCGTGTCGGCACAGCGGTCGTCTGGCTCACGCTCATCGTCGGGTTCGGCGCCCTGTTCGCCGGCGTCTCGAACTTCTGGATCGTCTTCGTGGTCGGGTTCGCCGTCGTCGCCCCCCTTTCGGGGGCAGTTGCGAGCTGGTACGAGGACCGGGTCGACGACGGGGCCGACGCGGACTCCGAGGAGGAGTCCGACCCGCTCGCGGAACTGCGCGAGCGCTACGCCGACGGCGAGATAGACGAGACGGAGTTCGAGCGCCGCGTCGAGCGGCTGCTGGAAACCGAGTCGGTCGACGACGCGGAAGAGGCCTACAGCGACTCAGAAAGCGAGTCCACCCACTCCGACGCGACCGGTCCCGACCCCGTCGAGTCCGAACTGGAGCGGGAACGACAGCGCAAGCGAGAGTCAGAGTAGCGCCCCCGCGGCCGGTATCTCTCACCACCGACCCGAAGGAAGGTGCCCGGCTCAGAGGTCGGCGAGGAAGTCGGCGCCAGCCTGGATGGAGGCGGCCGGGTCCTCGGGCTGGTCGTGCTCGTAGACGAGCCACTCGGCGTCGGCGCGGCGGGCGGCCTCGGCGCAGGCGGTCATGTCCACGTCGCCCTCGCCGATCTCCGCGAAGTCGCCGCCGTCCATGTCTTTCATGTGGACGATCTCGATCCGGTCGGCGTGGTCGTCGATGAACGCCGCGGGGTCGTGACCGGCGGTTTCGATCCAGCCCACGTCGGGCTCCAGCAGGACGTGCGACTCCTCGACGAACGTCTCGAAGCCGGTCGCGCCGTCGACGCCGACGAACTCGTGGTCGTGGTTGTGGTAGTGCAGCGGGGTGCCGTGGGCCGCCAGGTCTTCGAGGACGGCGTCGACGCGCTCGGCCGCGGCCGCGGCGGCCTCGTGGCTCTCGAAGTGCTCGGGGCCGAGCCACGGGACGACAGCGCCGTCGGCGCCGATCGTCTCACAGGTGTCCACGACGCCGTCGGGGTCGTCCTCCATCGCCTCGATGTCGACGTGGGCCGCCGTCGCCGCCAGATCGAGGTCGTCGAGTTCGTCGGCGATTTCGTCCGGCGAGAGCTCGCCGTAGTCGCCCGAGAACTGGACACCGTCGTAGCCGGCCGCCGCGACCCGGTCGAGGATCTCCGCCATCGGCAGGTCGAGGTCGCGAACCGAGTAGAGGTTGATCGCAGTGCGTGCCATATCTCCGAAACGGTGGGCGCGGGTTTCACTGTGGGGGATGTGGCGCGACTCGCCGCTTATGAGTGCGTGCTTGATCGGTCCGGTGCTGTTTCCCTCTCGCGCCGAACGAGAACGGCTGAAAGCCCCCAGGCGTTCGACTCCCGGGACTCGCTGCGCGCTTCCCTCGCTCACCGTGTTCGCTCGGTCCAGTGCTTACGTCGTCCGGGTTCGTCGAAAGGGAGGTCGGCTGCGCCGACCTCTGCATTCCGCGGCGCCTGCGGCGCCGCGTGCGCCTCGCCCCTTTCGGTCCACCCCACACAGCACCGCAGACAGCCACACACCTCCCCAGCCGATTCGGTCGCTCCCGCTGGTCGCGACCTCATCCCTCGCACGGCTCGGTCGCGCGATGAAACGCGCGACAGCGCGCGCCGACCGCGTCCTCTGTCCGATTTCGGTCTCCGATCCCGGAACGAACCCCCGCGGAACGCGGACTTTAGTGGCGGCGCTCGCATCCGGAGGTATGACATACGACGTGGCTCTGATCGGAACGGGTCCGGAGCCGGACAACCCCGTCTGGGGCGAGAGCGCGGCGATGGCCTACCAGCACGCGGCGGGCTACCGCGACCGCGACGACTGCGATATCGTCGCCTGCGCCGACATCGTCCCGGAGAACGCCGAGGCGTTCGCCGCCGAGTTCGACCTCGCCGACGACGGCGTCTTCGAGGACTACGGAGCGATGCTCTCGGCCGTCGAACCCGATATCGTCAGCATCTCGACGCCGGTGCCGACCCACGCCGACATCGTGCTGGACTGCCTCGCCAGCGGCTTCGTCGAGGCGGTCCACTGCGAGAAGCCGATGGCGACGACTTGGGGCGACGCTCGGCTGATGGCACAGGAAGCGAGCCGTCGGGACGTACAGCTCACCTTCAACCACCAGCGCAGGTTCTCGGCGGTCTGGCGCGAGCCCAAACGGGCGCTCGAAGACGGCGCGATCGGCGACCTCAAACGGGTGGAAGTCGGCACGTCGACGCTCCTCGATAACGGCACCCACCACATCGACCTCGCCAACATGTACGCCGGCGAGGCGCCCGTCGAGTGGGTCATCGGTCAGGTCGACTACCGCGAGGAACACGTCAAGTACGGCGCCCACAACGAGAATCAGGGGCTGGTCCAGTGGGCCTACGAGAACGGCGTCCAGGGCATCGCGACCACCGGATTCGGCAGCGACGGCGTCGGCGTCCGCCACCGCCTGCTCGGTACCGACGGCGTCATCGAGGTCACGCCCTGGGAGGACACCCAGGCCCGGATCCGGACCGACGGCGAGTGGGAGCCGCTGGTCTCCGGCGTCGCGGACCCCTCGGCGGTCGCGCCGGCCATCGACCACGTCGTCGAGTGCCTGCGCGACGGCGTCGAGCCGGAGTTCTCCGCCCGTCGCGCGCTGGACGTCACAGAGATGATCTTCGCCGCCTGGGAGTCCTCGCGCCGGCGCGGCCGCGTCGACCTCCCGCTCGAAATCGACGACAATCCTCTCGAAGCGATGGTCGGGGCCGGCCAGTTGACGCCCGAGTCCGCCGACGACTGAGCGGTCGGTCCCTCGGGCCGACACGAGACTTATACCGCGCGACGTTCTCCGTTCGGGGTATGTACCACTCGCTGGCGCTGCAACTCGGCGCGCTCGGCTCGCCGCCTGTCGTGCTGGGCGTGTTGCTCGTGCTCGCGGCGATCATCGTCGTCGGCCGGGTCCTGCTGTCGCTGGCCTGGCGGCTGGTCGTCGTCGCCATCGTCGTCGTCGGCGCGCTGTACCTGCTCAGCCTCGTCGGAGTCTCCGTCGGCGTCTTCTGACCGGCGGGCCACGCGGCGCTCGCCGCCACGGCTCGCTCGAACGCTTATTACCGTCGAGCCGAACGTCCGAGCGTGCCGACCGACCGGGCGGTCGACGACGCCGAGACCGACGGCCAGCGACTGCTCACGCCGCGACGGCGACGGCGGATGACCCGGACTCACGCCGTCCTGTGGGCGGTGATCCTCCTGACGACCGCCGCGGACATCGTCCTGACGTTGGTCGGGCTGGCGGCGGGGCTGCCGGAGGGCAACCCGGTCGTCCGGTCGCTGGTATCGTCGTTCGGCCCCGCGGGCCTGTTCGCGGTGAAGTTCGCGGCGATGTGCTGGCTGGTGGCCGGGTGGGCGCTGCTGTCGGACTGGAAGGCGTCTGTCTTTCTGGGGCTGTTCGCCGCGGTCACGTCGCTGGTCGTCGTCACCAACGCCGTCGCCGTGCTCGGGCTGTGAACCCGTCGCCGACGACGCGATTCTCGCAACTGGAACTGTAACAGCAACTCGAACGCCACAGTCGGGGCGCCGTGGGGGGCGGCTCAGACGCCGTCGAGGAAGTTCCGGATGACGTCGTGGCCGACGGCGGTGAGGACGGACTCGGGGTGGAACTGCACGGCCTCGATGGGGTACTCGCGGTGGCGGACGCCCATCACGAGGTCGACCTCGCCGTCGTCGGTCGCAGCGGTCGTCGTCGCCGTCACCTCGAAGCAGTCGGGCACCTCCGTCGCGATAAGCGAGTGGTACCGTCCGCCCTGGAGCCCCTGGTCCAGCCCCGCGAAGACGCCCTCGCCGTCGTGGTCGATGGGGAAGGCCTTGCCGTGGATCGGCTCGGGGGCGCGGCCGATCTCGCCACCGTAGGCGTACACCGCCGCTTCGAGGCCGAGACAGACCCCCAGCGTCGGTACCTCCGGGCTCACTTCACGCAACACGTCGTTGGTGACGCCCACGTCGCGGTCGTTCTCCGGATGACCCGGACCGGGGCTGATGACGATGGCGTCGGGGTCGGCCGCGCGGACGTCCGCCAGCGACGCCGTGTTGCGGACGACCTCCGTGTCTGCGTGTTCGCTGACGTACTCGACGAGGTTGTAGGTGAACGAGTCGAAGTTGTCGACGAACAGTACCTCCCAGTCGGCGGCGCGCTCGTCGGCGCTCCGCTCGCGCCCGTCGGCGCTCATCGGGACACCTCCTCGACGGCCTCCTCCCCAGAGGGAGCGGACGCCTCGATCGCTTCGAGCGCGTCGAGGACGCCACCCATCTTCTGCTCGGTTTCCTCGTACTCGCTCGCGGGGTCGCTGTCGGCGACGATGCCGGCGCCGGCCTGGACGGTGACCCGGTCGGCGCTGTCGACGCTGGCGGGGACGCCGACGCCGTAGCGGCCGTCGAGGTCCTCGACCGTGGCGGTCCGGATCACGATGCAGAGCTCGGCGTCGCCGGTCCAGGTGAAATAGCCGACGCCGCCGCCGTAGGGGCCGCGGGGCGATATCTCCAGGTCGTCGATGATCTCCATGGCGCGGATCTTCGGCGCACCGGAGAGGGTCCCGGCGGGGAAGGAGGCTCGCGTCGCGTCGAAGGCGTCGGCGTCGTCGGCGAGCGTTCCCGTCACTGTGGACTCGATGTGCTGGACGTGGCTGTATTTGAGGACGTTCATGAACTCCTCGACGCGGACGCTGCCGGGCTCGGCGACCCGGCGGACGTCGTTGCGCGCCAGGTCGACCAGCATCGTGTGCTCGGCCCGCTCCTTGCCGTCGGCGAGCATCTCGCCGGCCAGCCGGCGGTCCTCGACGGGACTCGATCCTCTGGAACAGGTGCCGGCGATGGGGTTGGAGAGGATCTGCTCGCCCCGGACGGCCACGAGCGTCTCCGGGCTGGCGCCGACGACGCTTAGCCCGTCGTAGTCCAGCACGTACATGTACGGCGAGGGGTTGATCGACCGCAGCGACTCGTACAGTCCCAGCGGGTCGACCTCGCCGTACAGTTCGCGCGTCCGGGAGATGACGCCCTGGTAGATGTCGCCCGCGAGGACGTGCTCTTTGGCCTGCTCGACGGCGTCCTCGTACTCCGGCTGGGGGCCGGCGTCCTCGCGGTCGCGGACGAACCCGCCCGTCTCCAGCGGGTCGGCGGACCCGAGCAACGCCGCGACGCGCTCGGCCTCGGCGACGAGTTCGTCGTAGCGCTCGCCGGCGTCGTCGCCGGGTTCGAGCACGGGCGTCTGGACCAGCGAGAGGGTGCCCTCGACGTCGTCGAAGACGAGCGTCGCGGTCGTCAGGACGAACTGCGCGTCGGGGAACCGCGAGTCGGGGTGGTCGACGCCCACCTCGTCGAGCCACAGGTCGTAAACCGCGTCGTAGGAGAGAAAGCCAGCCAGGCCGCCCTCGAAGTGCTGGCGGTCCGTCTCCGGGAACCCGCGGAGTTCGACGTCGGGCATCGCGCCGCGGAGGTCGTCGAGGACGTCGCCGCCCTCGGGGGCGACCAGGTCGGCGTAGCGGTCGTCGAAGACCTCGACGTCGGTGTCGTCGGCGTCGACCGTGACGACGGCCTTGGGGTCGTAGCCGACGAAGGAGTAGCGGGCGTGGCGGTCGTCGGTCGCCGGCGAGAAGGCGCCGTCGGGGTCGCTGGAGGCGACCTTCTCGCCGCTCTCCAGCAGGAACGTGTAGTCGGTGCCGTCGACGTCCGTCGTCCGCCCGGTCAGCGCCGCGTAGGCGTCCAGCGGGTCCGCCTCGACGGCCAGCTCCGTCGCGGTCCGGACGACGACCGGCTCCTCGGCGTCGGCCAGCTCGACGAACTCCTCGCGGCTCCGGTCGAGCTCCACGGCGGTCGCGCTGTCGGCCGCGTCGGCGTCGTCGACTGCGCTCCGGTCGGCGTCGTCGCTCACGCCGCCACCCCCGTCGCCGCGGCGACGAACCGCTCGACCGCGTCGCGGTCCTTGACCCCCGGTTCGGCCTCGACGCCACTGGCGACGTCGACGCCGAACGGCGCCACCGTCGCGGCGGCGTCGGTGACGTTGTCGGGGTCGAGCCCGCCGGCCAGCAGGACCGGCACGTCCAGGTCGGCGACCAGTTCGCGAGTGCGCTCCCAGTCGTGGGTCTCGCCGGTGCCGCCGCCGCCTTCGGCATCGACGGAGTCGACCAGCAAGGCGTCGGCGACGGCCGCGTAGTCGGCGGCGTCGTCCGCGTCGGCGTCGACCGCGACGATCAGGTCCTGGTTCACTCGGCGACCGAGCGCGCCCAGTTCCGACGGCGAGAGGCCGCCGTGGACCTGGACGGCGTCGGGTTCGGCGGTTTCGACCAGTTCGACGGCCTGCTCGACGGTGTCGGGCATCGTCACGACGACACCGGTCGCGAGCGGCGGAACGCCCCCGAGCAACTCGGCGGCGCGATCGGCGGCGACCTCACGGGGTGTGTCGACCGGGACCTCCGAGATGACGCCGACGGCGTCGGCGCCCGCGGCGACAGCGGCGTCACGGTCGCGCTCGCGGGTGATCCCGCAGACCTTGACGCGGGTCCTGCGGTCCGTCTGGGCGTCGTCGGCCGCGTCCGTCATCGGCCCCCGTCCGTCGCCGCACCGTTCACTTCGTGGAGGTCGGCCAGCTTCTGGGCGGCCGCGCCGGAGTCGATGGACTCGCGGGCGGCCTCGACCCCGGCTTCAAGCGAGTCGGCCTCGCCGGCGACGTAGATCGCCGCGCCCGCGTTGGCGAGGATGATGTCCCGCTTCGGGCCGGTGACCTCGCCCTCGACGATGCCGACCAGATCCGCGGCGTTCTCCTCG
>ENA-ORDC01002315-ORDC01002315.1-marine-metagenome-genome-assembly--contig:-NODE-2315-length-11781-cov-4.583732_pt1 | contig 11781 bp, 11 predicted proteins | sample MGYA00237783_ERZ508515 | MGnify/ENA primary metagenome ERZ508515 (study PRJEB26186, sample SAMN06268792) | marine metagenome | isolation source: Eden Landing Ponds, San Francisco, CA, USA | place...
ATCCGTATCACGCCGTCGAGGAAGTCCTGAACAGCGTGGGGGCCGACGGCGATCTTCGGGTGTACGTTCCCTCATTTTCCAACCCGCGGGGCATCGAGTTAGCACAGCACCTAGCCGGGACCGTTCCGCTCGAGATCGTATTCACAGACGAACTGGTAGCGGAGCTGATCGCCGATCGAAGCGACGAGATCGAGACGTTGTGTGCGATCGACGGATTCACGGGCTATCGCACCGCCGGTGGGCCCCGTTATACGCTCGTGATCGCCGCCTCCGAATCGGGGACACAGGGCGCAGTTGTGACGCATACAGCCGATCGGAACCTCGGGGGCGTCATCGTCACCGACGACGCGGACGCCCTCCAGTGGATGGAACGACGGTACGCTGAAATACGCGCCGAGAGTGAACCGCTGGAACTCCCGTGACGTACCCACTCGACGACGACCGGCCTGCAACTCGTGTCTTCGGACTTCGCAGTGACTCGCCCCGCCTCGACGACGCTTTCGGCTCGCTCGTCGCGATCGATCAGTCCGGCCCACCCCTCGTCACCGCGGTGCGTTCGGACCGGAAGCCGGGCTCGTCGGCATCGGTGCCGCCGCGAGCGGCACCGTGCTCACCGTCCTGTGATCGGGTGGCGTGCTGACGACGTCCGGTTCGATCCCTCGCCTGGCACTCCCGAACATCGATATCGAAAGCGGGGCTGCTCGGAGCCGTTCCCAGCGGGGCGGCTGTGAGCGAACGGCTGACCACTCAGAAGGGGAGCAGCGCCCGCAACTGCGAGAAGATACCGCCGCCGGAGGCGCGGTACTCCTCGAAGACGGGATGCAACGCGTCGAGCAACTCCCGCTCGCTGTCGAACTGGCTCGGGCCGACCGCGGCGAGCGCCTCCGAGAGCGCGACCGAATTGCCGTTGGCGTCGTAGGGGATCGCGGGATCGTTGAGTTCGCGGACGATCTCGTCGGTCGTCGCGGGAAACGAGAGATCGGTCTCCGAGAGATAAGGGGTGAGCGCCGCGATGCCGAACTCCAGGGAGTCGGGGTCGTCGCCGCCCTGCTGCGGTGGTCTGACAGCCATCGGAGACCGCTACGGCTCGGGGGATGGAAAAACCCCCGGCTCCCGTTCGACGGGGCGAAAAGCGGCGCCGCGTCGGGCCGCAGTGCCGACTCCACAGGGTTTTGTCCGCGCGACGCCTCACACCGTCCAGACGATGACCGAGTACACGACCGTCTCGATCCCGAAGGACCTCGCCGAGCGGGTCGACGAGACCATCGAGGGGACCAGCTTTTCGAGCACCAGCGACCTCGTGCGATTTCTCCTGCGGAGCATCGTCATCCAGTACCAGCGGGAGGGCGAGTTGACCGAGGCGGAATTCGAGGACATCGCCGAACAGCTCGCGGATCTGGGGTATCTGGACCGGTAGGTTATCCTGCGATCGTCTCCTCGGGCGGTTCCACGTCGAGCACGTCCAGATCCAGTTCCCGGTCATTGCGGTCGAACGCCGCACACGACCGCTCGTCCCACGGCGGGACCGCGACGACGAGCGCGGCGGCGAAGGTGTCCTCGCGCGTCGCTTCCAGCGGCCCCTGCGGATGGGAGACGAACCGTGCGCGCCCCCGACCCGCGGGCGTCCCGAGGTCGACGCCGAAGACGGCCGATACGGAGCCGCTGGCCTCCGGGAAATAAAAATGGGTGAGCACCGGCGTCTCGGCGTCGAGGTCGAGGTCGGCCTCGAACTGCCCGGCCGGCGTCGACGCGAGCACGACGCTGACCGGCGACGGTTCCTCCGCGTCGGCCATCTCCAGGAGCGCGTCCAAGAGCCCGCGCGTGATGTAGACCACGACGGTTCCAACGGTCGCACGGGTCAAAACGCCGTCGGACGTGCGGCGGTTCGGCCCGCGCGTCGCTGGGGACGGATCGGCTGTCGACGGAGGCGACCCGCGAATCGACGGAGCCGTCCGACGTATCGGTGTAGCAGCAGCCGTTCGTCGCGTTCGACCGACGACGCTACGACAGCAACTCCCTGAGCGCCCGCCCGTAGGCTCCCGGCAGGTTCGACCGCGCGTTGTCGAGTGCGTCCCGGAGCGCGGCTCCCGCATCGGTGGACACGCCCGCGCCGTGGCCGACGAGGACCCGTTCGGGATCGTACCCCGAGAGCGCGCGCCGGGGCGGGACCGGACGCAGCATCGGATGGACGCCGAGGCGTTCGCCGGGCGCACAGAAGTACGAGACGGTGCCGACCGCCTCCGGAACCAGGAGCGTTCCCTCCTCGGGGTGATACAGGCCGACCTCCTGCCACGGCGGGAGGTCGGAGTCGCGGATCCGGAAGGACTCGTAGCCCGAGTCGGCCAATTCGCTCCCGAAGCGCTCGACCGGCGCGTCGAGTTCCGCCGCCACGCCGGTCATCCACTGCGGAACGTAGACCGGGACGTCGTGCCGCCTCGCGAGCGCCGCCGAGTCGCGTTTGTGTCGGTCCAGGCCGACGACGACGCCCGCGACGTCGCCGAACTCCGCGAGCAGCGCGTCGAGGTCGGGCACGTCCACCGGATCCACCACCCAGAGGCCGCCGTCGTCGCCGACGAGCGCGTGGCTGGCCCGTTGCATCGTCTCTCCCGGATGGGCGATCCAGCCGACGCCTCGCTCCCACCGGTCGATCTCGCGGTACCCGTCGCCGTCGCCGCCCTTCATCGGCATACCCGACACTCCGAGCGCGATCCGGATAAAGCTCCTCGCCGACGGGGACGCGCCCTGACGCGCGATTGTGGACGGGGCGGGTCGATCGGGCGAGTCGGAGCCGGTGGGTCCACCCGGGCGAGTCGGCCGAGACGAATCGAAGCGAGGCCGACCGTGGCAATCGCCTCCCCCGGAACTGGAGGGACGGAATGTCGTAGCCGGGACACCTTTGGGGGGATCACTCCTACGTGGGGAGTACGCTATGTCTGATGCACGCTCTGACGTCCCCTCGATGGGTCGGGTCCGACGCTCGATGTACGACGTCGTCCGCGAGGCGTTCATCTCCGGACTGGCAGTCGTCGTCCCGCTCGTGATCACCGTCGCCGTCTTCCTTTTCCTGTTCAACGCGGTCTACGGGTACCTGAAACTCTTCTCGGAGGTCATCGTCGCGCTCCCCATCGTCTCGCTCATCCCCGAGGTGTTGAACGTGAGTTCCCAGACGGTCATCGAAGCGGCATCGCCCGTGATCGTCCTCGTCGCCGTCCTCGGTCTCGGTCTCGTGGTGAACAGCTCACGGTACGGCGAGCGCGCCGTCGACTACTTCGACTACGTGATGATTCAAGTCCCCGGCGTCGGCTCCGTCTACGAGAGTTTCAGGCGGATGAGCGACGTGGTGATCGATTCCGACGCCGAGAACTTCCGGGAGGTGAAGTTGGTCGAGTTCCCGCACGAGGGTGCGTACACCATCGGGTTCGTGACGACCGAGACGCCGGACGTGCTGCAGTCGGCTGCCGGGCACGAGGAGATGCTCACGCTCTTTCTCCCGCTCGCGCCCAACCCCGTGATGGGCGGACACCTGGTCCACCTCCCCGAGAGTCGGGTAATGGACGTCGAGATGAGCGTCGAGGAGGGGTTGCAGGCCATCGTCACCAGCGGGGTCGCGATGACCGACAACGACGACGACGGCCTCTCACCGGAGGAACTGAACTCCCTGACTGGGGCGGGGACCAGTGAGGGCGGCTCGAAGACGGACTCGAATCCCGCCCCTCGAACGGCAGAAGCCGACGATGGAGACGTCGAACCGACGAGCCGATATGAGGACCCCCTCGACCCCGGACAGGCCGAGACACCGAGGGATCTGGTTCGCCGTGCGCGCTCCGACGACACGGACGACACGAAGGAGTGACGACACGCGCTATTGGCGACAAACGGGAGCGCGGACCGATCCGGGCGCCAGAGGTGATAGGAACGAGGTGGACGACGCGAGCGATACGGACGCCGCGACTGACCGGAAGACACAGGCCCGCGGCGGTCCCTCGATCGGTATGGCCTTCGAACTTCGCGAACACACCGCCGACGTGGCCGTCGAGGCGACCGCCTCGACCCTCCCGGGGCTGTTCGGTTCGGTCGCGGACGGACTCGCCGCGGCGTCTTGCGACGCGGTCGCAGAGAGCGCGGCGGGATCGACGACGGACGAGTCTACCGGAGCCGAACGGATACTGCCCGAGGTCGACGCGCAAACGTTCGAGGTCTCCGTCGCTGCAGAGGGCCTGGAGGCGCTGCTGTTCGACTACCTCGACGAACTGATCTACGAACGCGACGTGCGCGGCGTGCTCCCGGTCGACAACCGGGTTCGGATCGAGACGCCGCAGGGGGCGGACGCAGGCGACGAACCGATGACAGGCGACGAAGCCGACGGCGACAACGAGTGGCGATTAGCCGCCACCTACCGCGGAATCCCGCTGTCCGAGATCGATGCCAGAGAGGTGAAGGCCGTCACGTACTCGGAGATGCGCGTCGAGCGGACGGAGACCGGCTGGACCGCGTACGTCGTCTTCGACGTCTGACCGGGTCTGCTCGTTCTGGTATATGCATAGCATAGAGCCGGTCGCTCGTCCGCTTCGACGTCTGATCGATCCCGTCGAATCGCACGTTCCGTCTCGGAAGTTGTTTGTGCCCCCCGTGTCGAGATGCCTACGAGATGACCGCCCGCGCAGCACGCCTCGCTTGTGTCGTTCTCGTCGTCGCCGCCGTCGTCGGCGGCGTCGGTGCGAGCGCTCCGAGCGCGTCGGCTCAGACGACGGACACGATCGCCGGGTCGCAGATCGCCCCGGACGACGTCTCGATGCGTATCGAACTCCGTCCCGATGGCTCCGCTGCGTGGACGGTCGAGTACCGGGTCCGCCTCGACGACGAGAACACAACCGAGGCGTTCGAGTCCCTCCGCAGTGACATCCAGGCGAACGAATCCCAGTACACCGCCCAGTTCCGCGACCGGATGGCGTCGACGGCCGCCACAGCCGAGAACGCCACCGGGAGGGAGATGTCGATTCGGAACGTCTCGGTCACCGCGACGCGACAGCAACTCCCCCAGGACTACGGCGTCGTCACGTACACGTTCGAGTGGACGAACTTCGCCGTCGTGGAGGACGGCGAACTCCGCGCCGGCGACGCGCTCGCGGGGCTCTTCCTGGACGAAGAGACGTCGCTGCAGTTCGCGTGGCCCGAGGGATACGCACTCGATACGGTTCAGCCCGACCCCGACGACACGCGGGTGTCCTCCCGCGTCGTCGTCTGGAACGGTCCGCTCGACTTCGGGCCGGACGAACCGACACTGGTGGCCAGGGAACAGCCGTCGGGCGCTGACGGGACGCCCACCCCCGCCGACGGGGAGGGTGAGGGCGACGGTGACAACGACGCGCTCCTGATCGGCGCGCTCGTGCTCCTCGCGGGTGCCCTCGGCGTCGGTGGCTGGTTCTTCTATCGACGGCGCGGAGCGGACGGTCGAGAAAGCGCGGCCGGTTCCGCCGGTACCGCCGAAACCCCAACGGCGGGGACGAAAACCGGAACCCCCGCGCCGGGGGCGAGCGCCGAGGAGACGTCGGAGGCGGAACCCGATGTCGACAGGGCGACCGCCGAAACTGTCGAGACTGCCGACTCGACGTCTGCGGCTTCGACTCAGACTTCGACTGACGAGGCCGGCGCGGACGCTGTATCCGCCGAAAGCGCTGGAACGGACGAGTCTGAGAGCGACGGCGAGGACCGTCCGGACAGCGATGGAGCAGACGAGAGCGAGGGCGAGGCCGTGATGGGTTCGGCTGTCTCCGACGACCGGCCGTGGGAGGACGAACTCCTCAGCAACGAGGAGCGCGTGCTCGCCCTGGTCGAACACGAAGGCGGCCGGATGAAGCAACAGGAAGTCGCCGGAACGCTGGAGTGGACCGACGCGAAGACGAGTCAGGTAGTCCGGAAGATGCGCGACGAGGACAAACTCGACGCGTTCCGACTCGGTCGCGAGAACGTGCTCGTCCTCCCGGGGGAGGGTCTCGGACCGAGCGGTTCCGACGACGAGTAGGGATTCGGACGGTCGCACCGGTCCGTGCGCCGGTTCGGCCGCCGTGGTGCGATACAATCCGAGTTAAACCGGTGAAAACCGGTGAAAGGATGTTGGAGGTATATGTTGATCGGGGATTTATTAGCGAATGAAATGCGACCAGCATTCACGTTCCTCGTCGCGCTCGTCGTCGTAGCCGCGACCGTCCCAATCGGCGTCGCCGTCGCATCAGCCGACGCGCCGACAGCTACCACCGGGGCGATCCCGGCACAGGTGACCGACGACGGAACGACGACGTCCTCGAACACCACGGAAGACGGGACCGAGGACGACCCCGAGACCGCGAGTGAGGACACCGCCACAGAGGAGGAAGACACGAACGACTCGAACGAGATCTCTCCGGGGGCGAAGCTCGCCGGCGTGGTGGCGGTCCAGCGGACGGAGATCGATAGCGAGGTGGACTCACGAGCGTTCGGTCAGCGAGTCGCCGCCGCGGCGACGAACGAGTCGAAGGCGGCGGTCATCGCGACTAACGTCAACGACAGTCGAGAGCGGATCGAGACGCTTCGGGATCGCCTCGCCGAACTGGAGCGCGCTCGTGAGTCCGGCGAGATATCCGAGGGCCGATACCGCGCGCAGACCGCGCAGGTGACGGCTGAGATCAACGCGGTGGAGCGACGCCTCGGCCAGGCGAACGAGTCCGCGTCGTCGCTGCCGGCACCGGTACGAGAAGCGAACGGCATCAACGCGTCTAACATCGAACGTCTCCGGACGGACGCTCGGAACCTCTCGGGACCCGAAACCGCCGCAATCGCCCGTGAAATCGCGGGCAACAACCCGGGCCAGGGGATGGGCGGCCCCGGCGATGCACCGGGACAGAGTGGTGACGCACCGGGACGGGGTGACGGGGCGAACGCCGCGAGCGGATCTGACGACCGGCGACATAACGGCGCCGGGAACGGTGACGTGGTCCGATCGAACGGCTCGGACCGGGGTGTCGCGGGAAACGAAGCTTCCGGCCGCTCTGATGGCACCGCTGCGGGCGACGATCGCGAGGGGAAGAACGCGACCCGGAACGGCACCGATGGTTCCGCAGATGCTGGGCCGAACGGACCTGCCCAGGGTGCACCGGTGTTCGATTTCTTGTACGGACTGCTGTAACCGGTCAGCCGCGATCGCAACCCTCCACGACCGCGATCAACGAGGAGAGTAACGAAAAGCGCACGAGACACGGTGCTCGTCGTCGACTCCGCTCGTTCATCTCCGAAATTCAGAACTGATATCGAAGGAGTAGGGTTATATCGATCCGCCTGCACGGGTTACCCGATGGAGTACGCGTACCCGATCGTCGGGTTCCTCGTTGGGATGGCGCTCGTCGCCACCAGCGTCTTCACCGCGTTCATCTACACGCCGACGACGACCTCGCTGATCGACACCGTTCTCACGGCGTTCACCGGTGTGACGCTTCAGGTCGGGGACTTCCTCGCTGTCGCCTCGGCGACAGCCATCGTCTTCGATCTGCTGGCGACGCAGTTCGGCGTCCGGTTCTCGCTCGTGGTCCCGTTCGGCGTCGGCTACCTGCTCACCCACGTGATCATCTACTACTCGTCGCTGCGGATCACCGACGTCCAGAGCCAGCCGCTCGATCCGGACTTCGACATCCGGGAGAACCCGCTCCAATTGGCCACCCTGTCGATTCCGGGCGCACTGATCCTGCTACCCGCAGCACGGCGTCGATGACCAGATAAGTGAAACAGCTCTTTGAGACTAGGCCGCTTTTACGTGGGTCTCCCCCGTAGCCGTAGGTGCCCAGGTCGGGCCGCCCGCGATTCGGTCCCCGCCGACGCGACCGCACTCCGATCCCGACTGCCCCCTCCCCCCTCCCCACCCCTCCCCTCCCGACGGATCGGTGGCCCACCGACTGGGCATCCCCGCTGACGCGTTCCCTCCCTCACCTCGACAGGACTGCTCTACTGTTCCGTTTTCGAAACGTCAGTTCACTGAATCCGTCGGTCGGACCGCCCGGTACCGATATCGGATGACCGGAGCGTGAATCGAAAGCAGAACCGGAGCGGAGAGCCAGGGGTGGGATTCGAACCCACGAAGTCTCGATTACAAGTCGAGTGCATGAACCGCCCATGCTCCCCTGGCGCGACGGCAGGTTACCGGTCCCCGCGCGGGCGTTTATCGTTTTCGACCTCCCGCTCGAACTCGATCCGGTGGGATCGGTAGCCCCGCCGTTCGTAAAACCGGATGGCGTCCGCGTTGGTCGCCAGTGCCTCCAGCGCGACGACGTCGGCGCCCCGGTCCCGCAGCGCCGTCTCGGCGGCGTCGAGGAGGCGCGCGCCCACGCCGTCGTCGCGCCGCGCCGGCACGACGTAGAGGTCGCGGACGATTCCGCGTGTCCGATCCGTCGTCAGTGGGCCACGCTCGACGTCGAACCGGACGAACCCCACGAGGCCGTCGTCCTCGCGGGCGACGGTGAGGCCGTCCTCGGCGGCGTGTCGGGCCAGCGACTCCCTGACCACGTCGCGGTTCGCGTCCGGCCGGAGGTGGGAGCCGTGCGGACGCTGTTCCCGTGCGAGCGCCACCCACAGATCGGCGACGGCGTCGGCCGTCGCGGGGTCGGCCGGTTCGACCGTGACCATGTCCGGGGTACGGGGACGCCGGGCAAGTCAGTTCCGCCGATGCGTCGGTTTCGCGGGCGGAAGAAAGGTTTATCCCTGAGTCACGTCCGCACACAGCACGAAGGCATCATGGCATCGGGAACTGAAACTGGAGTAACAGAAACGGGCGGACGGTGGCTGGAGATGGCAGTCGACCGGCCGCTGACAACTATCTTCGGCGCTATCGGCCTCCTGCTTCTCGGCTCGCTCGTCTGGGGGCTACTGGTCTCCGGCGCCGTCACGTTCGCACGCCTCGGCTCGCTCGTCTGGGACGGGGTGATGCGCGGGATGGTGATCGGACTGGCCGGTATCGGCCTGTCGATGACCTACAGCATCCTGAACTTCGCGAACTTCTCGCACGGTGACTACATCACCAGCGGGGCGTTCGCCGGCTGGGCGACGACGTACGCTATCGCCGGCCTCGGTCGTGCCGACATCGGCTCGCTCCTGCTCGTGGGCGCCGGCGGGTCCGTCCTCGGTGGCGCCCTCGGCATCGGCGTGACGACGACGCCCCTCGCGGTGGCCGCCGGCATCGTCGTCGCCGGCGTCACCACGGTCCTCCTCGCACTCGCAGTCGACCGCGTCGTCTACAGACCCATCCGCTCCGAAAGCGGCATCGCTCTCCTCATCACCAGCATCGGCGTCGCGTTCGCGCTCCGCTATCTGATCCAGTTCGTCTTCGGATCGAGCGTCCGCGGGACGACCGCCGCCGGGTCGATTCCGCAGGTTGCGCTCTACTTCGTCGACGGCGTCGTCCGCATCGACGCCCACGACGTGACGCTGCTCGTCGTCGCGGGTGGGCTGATGCTCGGGGTCCACCTCCTCCTCCAGACGACGAAGCTCGGGAAGGCGATGCGCGCCATGTCCGACAACGAGGATTTGGCCCGCATCACCGGTATCCCGACCGAGCGGGTCGTCCGCGCGACGTGGATCATCGGCGGCGGCCTCACCGGCGTCGCCGGCTACGTGTTCATCCTCTGGAAGGGAACGCTCGGCTTCAACGACGGCTGGCTCCTCCTCCTGCTCATCTTCGCAGCCGTCATCCTCGGCGGTATCGGCTCCATCTACGGCGCCATCGCGGGCGGCCTGGTCATCGGCATCGCCGCGTCGGTGTCCGTCCTCTGGATTCCCGCCGCCTTCTCCCGCGCCGCCGCGTTCGTCGTCATGATCGTCATCCTGCTCGTCCGGCCACAGGGGCTGTTCTCCGGGAGGTCGACCGCATGAGCACGACGGACGAAGCGCCGGCCGACACACTCCGGCGACTCTGGGCGGAGGACGCGGTCAAAATCGCCGCCCTCCTGTTCGTCATTTACGCGGGCTATCTCGTCAGCGGCCTCGTCCTCGGCTACAGCCTCCGCGGCCAGCTGAACTCGCTGGCCTCCCTCACCTTCTACATCGGCGTCTTCGCCACGCTCGCCCTCGCCCTGAACCTCCACTGGGGGTACACGGGCCTGTTCAACATCGGCGTCGTCGGCTTCATGGCCGTGGGCATCTACGTGATGGCGTTCGTCTCGAAACCCCTCTATGGCTCCGGGGGCGCCGCGCAGGTCGGCGGCCTCGGGCTGCCGATTCCGGTCGGCATCCTCGCCGGGATGATCGCGGCGTCGGTTCTCGGCTTCGTCGTCGCGTTGCCGGCGCTCCGCCTCCGCGCCGACTACCTCGCCATCGTCACCATCGCGATGTCCGAAATCGTCCGGTTCACCTTCCTCTCCTCGACCTTCCAGCAGTTCCAGTTCCCGACGCTGTCGGGCGGGACCACTCGCGTCGGCTTCGGCGGCGGGAGTGGCCTCATCCTCGATTTCCCCGATCCGTTGCTCGCCCTCATCGACGCGCTCGGCCTCTCGGGCGCGTACGACGGCCTCGTCGCCCTCGTGGGGACCGTCGTCCCCAACAACCCCGATCCCATCGCCCACAGCCTCGTCTACGGGGTCGTCCTCCTCGGCGTCGTCGCCGCCTACTTCTGGCTTCTGAAGCGGACGGGCGAGTCGCCGTTCGGTCGCGTTCTGAAGGCCATCCGCGAGGACGAGGACGTGGCCCGTGCCCTCGGCAAGAACACCGATCGCTTCAAGATCATCTCCTTCATGCTCGGCTGTGCGCTGATGGGATTGGCCGGCATCCTGTGGCTGATGGGTCAGGGCGCCGTGACGCCCAACTTCTTCCGGCCGCGGCTCACCTTCTTCGTCTGGATCGCGCTCATCATCGGCGGCGCTGGCTCCAACACCGGAAGCGTCATGGGCGGCGCCGTCTTTGCCGCCGTCCTCTATCAGGGGCCGCTCTACTTCCAGAACGTCGTCACGTCGGTCTTCCAGCCCGGCGACGCGCCCGGCAGCTTCGGACCGGCCATCTCGCCGCTCCTGTCGAGTGCCGACCCCGTTCCCTTCCTGCTCTACACGCTCGATAGCGTCCGCCAGCTCCAGCTGGTCGTCATGGGCGTCGCCCTCATCTGGTTGATGCACAACCGCCCCCAGGGAATGCTCGGCCACCGCAAGGAGACGGCGGCGGCCATCCCGCTCGGGCGAGGCGGAAGCGGTCCGGGGCGAGGCGGTGGCGCGGACGCCGACCCCGAGTCGACGCCCCAGACCGACGGCGACGGGACCGGGGGTGAGCGGCGTGAGTGATTCGATCACGCGGTCACGGCCGGATGTGACCGACACGCCACTCCGTATCGAGAACCTCACGAAGCGCTTCGGCGGCATCACGGCCGTCGACGGCGCGACGTTCGAAGTCGAACAGGGCACGCTCACGGGGTTGATCGGCCCGAACGGCGCCGGCAAGTCGACGACGTTCAACCTCATCACGGGGATGCTCGCACCCGACGAAGGGCGGGTCGTCTTCGACGGCGAGGACATCACCGGCCTCGAACCCTATCAGATCGCCAACCGGGGGCTGGTCCGAACGTTCCAGATCGCCCGCGAACTCGGCGAGATGACCGTGCTGGAGAACATGATGCTCGCGCCGAAGGCCCAGCGCGGCGAACACCTCTGGCGATCGGTCCTCCCCGGCGCCCGCGGCGGCGTCGTCGAACAGGAGACCGAACTGCTCGACCGCGTGTGGGAGACGCTGGAGTTCTTCGAAATCGAGCACCTCGCGGAGGAGTACGCGGGCAACCTCTCG
>ENA-ORDC01002316-ORDC01002316.1-marine-metagenome-genome-assembly--contig:-NODE-2316-length-11772-cov-8.283454_pt1 | contig 11772 bp, 10 predicted proteins | sample MGYA00237783_ERZ508515 | MGnify/ENA primary metagenome ERZ508515 (study PRJEB26186, sample SAMN06268792) | marine metagenome | isolation source: Eden Landing Ponds, San Francisco, CA, USA | place...
CGGAGACGGTCGTCCGGCAGGCGCTCCGCGAGGGCGTCAAGCCGGCGCTGTTCATCAACAAGGTCGACCGCCTCATCAACGAGCTCCAGGAGGGACCCGAGGAGATGCAACAGCGGCTCATGGACGTCATCAGCGACGTCAACGAGCTCATCCGGGGGATGACCCAGGACTACGAGGACCGCGACTGGACGGTCTCCGTCGAGGACGGGACCGTCGCCTTCGGCTCCGCGCTGTACAAGTGGGGCGTCTCGATGCCGTCGATGCAGGAGACCGGCATCTCCTTCGGCGACATCATCGACATGGAGCGCAACGACGAGCGCCAGGAGCTCCACGAGCGGACGCCCCTGTCGGACGTCGTCCTCGACATGGTCGCCGAGCACTTCCCGAACCCGCTCGACGCCCAGCCCCGCCGCATCCCGACGATCTGGCGCGGCGACGACACGACGGAACTCGCCCGCCAGATGCGCGAGGTCGACGACGACGGCGACGTCGTCTTCATGGTCACCGACATCTCGATGGACCCCCACGCCGGCGAGATCGCCACCGGGCGCGTCTTCTCCGGCACCATCCGCAAGGGCCAGGAGCTGTACGTCTCCGGCACCGCCGGGCAGAACCGCGTCCAGTCCGTCGGGGTCTTCATGGGCGGCGAGCGCGAGGAGCTCGACCGCGGCGTCCCCGCCGGGAACATCGCGGCCGTCACGGGGCTCCGTGACGCCATCGCCGGCTCGACGGTATCGTCGGTGGAGATGACGCCGTTCGAGTCCATCGAGCACATCTCCGAGCCGGTCATCACCAAGAGCGTCGAGGCCCAGCGCATGGACGACCTGCCGAAGCTCATCCAGACGCTCCAGCAGGTCGCCAAGGAGGACCCGACGATCCGCGTGGAGATCAACGAGGACACCGGCGAGCACCTCATCTCCGGGCAGGGCGAACTCCACCTCGAAGTGATCACCCAGCGCATCCAGAAGAACCAGGGCATCCCGGTCCACACCGGCGAGCCCATCGTGGTGTACCGCGAGTCGCCGACGGGCGAGTCCCGCGAGGTCGAGGGCGTCTCGCCGAACCGCCACAACAAGTTCTACATCACCGTCGAGCAGCTCGACCAGGACATCATCGACGAGATCAAGCTGGGCAACGTCTCGATGGACATGCCCGAACTGGAGCGCCGCGAGGCCCTCCAGGAGGCCGGCATGGACAAGGACACCTCCCAGGAGGTCGAGCACATCTTCGGCACCAACATCCTCATCGACGACACGAAGGGGATCCAGCACCTCAACGAGACGATGGAACTCGTCATCGAGGGGATGGAGGAGGCCCTCGAAGACGGCCCGCTCGCCGCCGAGCCCGTCCAGGGCGCCCTGCTGCGCCTGCACGACGCCCGGCTCCACGAGGACACCATCCACCGCGGGCCCGCCCAGGTCATCCCGGCCGTCCGCGAGGCGGTCCACAACGCGCTGATGGACGCCGACATCCGCCTCCTGGAGCCGATCCAGGACGTCCGCATCGACGTGCCCTCGGAGTACATGGGCTCGGCCTCCGGCGAGATCCAGGGGCGCCGCGGCCGCGTCGACGACATGTACCAGGAGGGCGACCTCATGGTCGTCGAGGGCATCGCGCCCGTCGAGGAGATGATCGGCTTCTCCAGCGACATCCGCTCGGCGACCGAGGGTCGGGCCTCCTGGAACACGGAGAACGCCGGCTTCCGCGTCATGGCCGACAACCTCCAGCGCGAGAAGATCAGCGAGATCCGCGAGCGCAAGGGAATGAAGCAGGAACTGCCGGCGCTCGTCGACCACATCTAACTCGGCGCCGGGGCGGCGCTTTCTCTCCCTCTCTCGATCCTCCGCGATTCTCTCACCCTCTCTCGATCCTCCGCGATTCTCTCACCCTCTCTCGAAGCCGACCGACGAGTCGCGACCGAACCATCGATTAGTCGCGGCCGAACCGACCGACGAACGAGATCGCGTCGGTCGTGGAGACAGAGTTTCATTCCGATACATCGGGCGCTAACTTTTCATGGATCCGAGCCCAGTTGACCGTAGAACCGATGCTGGACATCATCGCCGACCGGGTGGGGCTCGACGCTCGGGTGCTGGAGCGGCTGTCGGTGGAGGGAACGCCCGGCGCGGGCCGGAACTGGTGGCGCGTGGGGGCCAGCGCGTCGATCGGGCTGACGGGGCTGGCGCTGCTGGTGCCGAACGTGACGCCGCTGCTCGCGGGCGACGGGCCGCTGCTGGGGGTCGCTCTCGCTACGCTGGGGACGCTGGTGACCGTCGGGCTCGTCGCCGCCGGGGGCGCGCTGTACTACAGCGACTTCTCGGGGGCGAACGCCGTCCGCATCGCGGCCTGGAACCTGCTCGGGGTCGTGGTGCTGGGGGCCGTAATGGCGGTCCACGTCGTCCACGAGGGGCTGCTGGGCGCGGGCCTGTCGTCGCCGGCGTTCACCGCCGGCAACGTCGTCGCCATCGGGGCGGCCGCCCACGTCATCATCGGGTTCTACGACGCCCGCCGGGTGCGGGCCGAGCAACTCGCCCGCGAGCGCCGGAAACTCGCGGTGCTCAACCGCGTGCTCAGGCACAACCTTCGCAACGAGGCGACCGTCATGCTCGGCCACGCCGAGAACCTCCTCGACGGCCTCGACGCCGACTCGCCGCTCCGCCCGTCGGCGGAGAAGGTCCGGGAGAAGGCGTCGGCGGTCGGCGGACTGGCCGACGACACGAAGGAGATCATGGAGGCCGTCGAGCGGGGGTCGGAGCCGGCACGGCCGGTCGACGTCGGGGAGACCATCGAGGGCGTCGCGGCGCGCACCCGGGAGGCGTACCCCGCCGCGACCGTCACCACCGAGGCCCCCGCGGACCTGTGGATCTGGGCCGACGACGGCTACGCCGTCGCCCTGGCGGAACTCGCGGCGAACGCCGTCGTCCACAGCGAGCGCGAGGCGCCCACGGTCCACCTGGCGGCGACGGTCGACGGGGAGACGGGGCGCGTCCGGACGACCGTCAGCGACGACGGCCCGGGCATCCCCGAGCACGAGCGCGCGGTCGTGAGCGGCGAGGCCGAGATCACCCAGCTCACCCACGGAAGCGGGCTCGGGCTGTGGGTGGTTCGCCAGACCGCCGAGGCCTGCGACGCCTCCCTGGAGTTCAGCGAGCGGGCGGCCGGCGGGAGCGCCGTCTCCCTCGCGCACCACCGCTGCCACCGGCAGCCGACGTAGGTCGGTCCCGCCGACCGGCAGCCGACGTAGGTCAGTCCCGCCACCGAGCGCTGGTCGATTTCGTCCCCCATCGACGGAGCCTTATAGCACCTCACACAACTGCCTGCAACCATGCGCATGGGCACGACTCACCACGCCCGGCGTTTCGGCACGGAAGCAGGCAGGTCCACCTTCCGATCGCCGACAACAGCGACCGCGAGTCGTGCCGCGGGGGTGCGACGATGAGCGACCCCGCAGAACTGGACGCGAGCGAGGTCGACCGCGAGGGCGGGGAACTCGACCCCGTGGAGACCGACGGCGTCGCCGTCGAGCACGACGAGGCGGAGGCTCGGCAGGAGACTGACGGCGGCGAGCGGCCGAAACCCCACACGATCCGGCTGGAACTGATCGACGAGCCGGGGCAGTTGCTGAACGCCCTGCAGCCAATCGCGGACAACGGCGGCAACCTCCTGTCGATCTTCCACGAGCGCGGGAACATCACTCCGCGGGGGCGCATCCCCGTTGAGGTCGACCTGGAGTGTCCCCCGGATCGGTTCCCGGCGATCGTCGACGCGCTCCGGGAGGAGGGGATCAACGTCATCCAGGCCGACGCCGAGCGCTACGGCGAGGAGCTCGAACTGCTGTTGATCGGCCACCTCGTCGACACCGACCTCTCGGACACGCTCAGCCGGATCGAGGAGTCGACGACGGCGTCGCTGGCGGACTTCTCGCTGTCGGCGCCCGAAGGGAGCGACGAGGTCTCCAGCGCCCGGGTCCGGCTGGCGACCCGATCGAACGGGGCCGAGTCCGCCCTGGAGACGGTGCGCGAGATCGCCGCCGAGAAGGACCTGATGGTCATCGAGCCGCTGACGGAGGGGTCGGCGTGAGTCGAAAACGCCTGGCCGTCCTCGGCGCCGGCGCGGTCGGCGGGTCGGTGGTCGAGCTGGCCGCCGAGTACGGCCACGATGTCGTCGCGTTCGCCGACTCCTCGTCTGCGGTGGTCGACGCCGACGGCCTGGACGCGGCCGCGGTCCTCGACCGAAAGGAGACCGAGGGCGTCGTGGGCGACGGAGACCCCGACGACGCGCTCGCGGCCGAGTACGACGTGCTCGTCGAGGCGACGCCGACGACGCTCGGCGACGCGGAACCCGGCATCTCCCACGTGGAGGCCGCCCTGGCCAGGGACCGGGACGTCGTCCTCGCCAACAAGGGACCGGTGGCCGAGCGGTACGCCGACGTGCGGGCCTTGGAGCGCGGGAGCGACGGGCGGGTCCTGTTCGAGGCGACCGTCGGCGGGGCGATCCCCGTGCTGTCGACGCTCGCGGACTACGGGCCGGCGCACGTGACGGCGGCCCGGGGCATCCTCAACGGGACCGCGAACTTCATCCTCTCGCGGATGACCACCGAGGGGCTGGGCTACGAGCACGTGCTCGCGGAGGCCCAGGACCTCGGGGTCGCCGAGGCGGATCCGGCCTTCGACGTCGAGGGGACCGACGCCGCGCTGAAGTGCGTCATCCTGGCGAACGTGCTGAGCGAGGCGCGCGCCGAGGACCCCGCCGACGCCCGCGAGTTCACGCTCGACGACGCGTCGGTCGAGGGGATCAAGGAGATCCCCGGGAGCGCGCTCGAGCTGGCGGGCGAGGGCGGCCGGACGGTGCGCCTCATCGGCGAGGCCACCCCCGACGGGGTGCGCGTCGGCCCGCGGCTGGTCCCGAAGAACGGCTCGCTCGCGGTCGGCGGCACCCGAAACGTCGTCCAGCTGGAACACGTCCACTGCGGGCAGTTGAACCTCAGCGGCCGCGGCGCCGGCGGCCCGGAGACCGCCGCGGCGGTGCTCGCGGACGTGGGCCGACTGTCGTAGTCGGCGCGCCGACTCGTGCCGATCCGCCGGGCGCGTCCGACAGGTCGGCCCGCCGGGTGCGGAATCACACCACGGGTCGTGGTGGCAGGAATCGCCAGACGCCGCCGTGATCAATCGAACGGTGTTTCGAAATCGTTTTAGGTGCTTCAGACGAAGAAGGCCCCACACAGCGCCTTAGCGCGTGATACACCCATGAGTGACAAACCGCACCAGAACCTGGCCATTATCGGCCACGTCGACCACGGCAAGAGCACGCTCGTCGGGCGACTCCTGTTCGAGACAGGATCCGTACCCGAGCACGTCATCGAACAGTACCGAGAAGAAGCAGAAGAGAAGGGCAAGGGCGGCTTCGAGTTCGCCTACGTGATGGACAACCTCGCCGAGGAGCGCGAGCGCGGGGTCACCATCGACATCGCCCACCAGGAGTTCGACACGGACCAGTACTACTTCACCATCGTCGACTGTCCGGGTCACCGCGACTTCGTGAAGAACATGATCACGGGCGCGAGCCAGGCCGACAACGCCGTGCTCGTGGTCGCCGCCGACGACGGCGTCGCTCCCCAGACCCGCGAGCACGTCTTCCTGGCCCGCACGCTCGGGATCAACGAGCTGATCATCGGCGTCAACAAGATGGACATCGTCGACTACAGCGAGTCGACGTTCAACGAGGTCAAAGAGGAGGTCCAGCAGCTCCTCAAGCAGGTCCGCTTCAACTCCGAGGACGCCTCGTTCATCCCGATCTCGGCCTTCGAGGGCGACAACGTCGCCGAGAAGTCCGGCAACATGGACTGGTTCGACGGCCCGACCCTGCTCGAGGCCCTCAACAACCTGCCGGAGACCGAGCCGCCGACGGACGCGCCGCTCCGGCTGCCGATCCAGGACGTCTACACCATCTCCGGCATCGGGACGGTCCCGGTCGGCCGCATCGAGACCGGGACGATGCACCCCGGCGACAACGTCTCGTTCCAGCCCTCGGACGTCGGTGGCGAGGTCAAGACCATCGAGATGCACCACGAGGAAGTCGACCAGGCCGGCCCGGGCGACAACGTCGGGTTCAACGTCCGCGGCGTCGGCAAGGACGACATTCGCCGCGGCGACGTCTGCGGCCCCGCCGACGACCCGCCGAAGGTCGCCGAGACGTTCCAGGCCCAGATCGTCGTCATGCAGCACCCGAGCGTGATCACCGCGGGGTACACCCCGGTGTTCCACGCCCACACCGCGCAGGTCGCCTGCACCATCGAGTCCATCGACCAGAAGCTCGACCCCGCGTCGGGCGAGGTCGCCGAGGAGAACCCGGACTTCATCAAGTCCGGTGACGCCGCTATCGTGACCGTCCGACCGCAGAAGCCGCTCAGCATCGAGCCGTCCTCCGAGATCCCGGAGCTCGGCTCCTTCGCCGTCCGCGACATGGGTCAGACCATCGCCGCCGGCAAGGTCCTGAGCGTCAACGAGCGATAGAATGCAGCAGGCACGCGTCCGCCTCGCGGGTACGAGCCCCGAGGACCTCGACGACATCTGCGACGACGTCAGAGAGATCGCCAACAAGACCGGCGTCAGTCTCAGCGGGCCGATCCCGCTGCCGACGAAGACGCTTGAGGTCCCCTGTCGCAAGTCGCCCGACGGCGAGGGCACCGCGACGTGGGAGCACTGGGAGATGCGCGTCCACAAGCGCCTGATCGACATCGACGCCGACGAACGGGCGCTGCGTCAGCTGATGCGCATTCAGGTCCCGAACGACGTCAGCATCGAGATCGTCCTCGAGGACTGACGTCCGCGTGCCTTCGGCCGACTCACGCCGCTAAGGCGCCGCGCGCTTCGCGCGCAACGCGTTCTTCGGGTCGGAAACAGAAGGTACAAGTGTGCTGCACGGCCGACGTTACAGTGCGGGCTCGTAGATCAGTGGCAGATCGCTTCCTTCGCAAGGAAGAGGCCCCGGGTTCAAATCCCGGCGAGTCCACTTCCCCCTTATCAGACATTTTAGCCTCTCTACGGCCGGTTTCTCGGGGACATGATTGATTCGGCGAGAATTCGTTACGATCCGTGATGGGGGTCATCGTTGGTTCGGATCCGCGTTCCACACCACGGAGAGTGACGAGATAATCAATCGGTCATTGCTCCCGAAGAGACTCGTTTCGTGACGTCGCCACGTATATCAGGAGCGACGTGGCTCTGGTGAAGTCAGTCGGAGTGAGAGGTTTTCCAGACGCTACTGAATACACAACACATCGTACGTAGCCGAGCCAGAACTACGAACGGCCCGATTGGGCCTCGGGCAACCTTGTCGGGTCAAGCGGTTCGGCCTCCGATTTGTACTCTCGGTAAAGTGACTCGGCCCACGACACCACGGCTGGATGCTCGCTTTCTAACAATCCCTCCCCTCCACGCACTCGGTTACCCCCTGCACGATCAATCCACAGCACTACTCGTCCATCAATGAGGTGCATGTTGACCGGGATGTGGCCGTCGTACAGCCATACCTGATCGGCGAACGCGTGCCAGGGAGCCGCCTGCTCGGGGTTATCAACGAGCTCCTCAATAAATTCGGCTTCGATGACCCCTTCGAGTTCTAATTGCCCCCGTTCAACCACATCCGCAAGCGTCTGGACGATCATCTCCGGAGCGACCTGCGTGAGGCCCCGATACGTCTCGCTCGTTCGGTACAATTCCAGTGCCCGGTTGAAATGAGCCTGCGGCCATTCCTCCGACGGGGTCGTGATCTTGGCGTCACGCAGATGGCGAATATCCAGTTCCCGAGCCGGTTCCGGGAGGTAATTGATCACGTCCTTGAGTTGCTGCGCTCCTTTTACTGTCTCCAAGTAGGTGTGAAACTCTTCGATCATGAGCTCTCCCATGTACGTGAGTTCGTATCGACTCCCCTCGGATTCGACCCACCCCCGCGATTCCCCCTCGGTGAGAATCCGTGCGACCGTTGACCGCGATGCACCCGTGTGCTCGGCGAGGGTACTGCTCGTCGTCACCCCGTTGGCGAGTGCCTCGAACACCCGGACACTGTTGGCCGAGTTGGCGAAGAACTGGATGGCCTCCAGCGCGGATTCCATGTTATCTGTTGGCATATGTCGATAGTACGGTCACGTCCCATCTAATAATTGGCCCGGGAGAAACACCCCGTCAAAAAATAAAGATATGCCATGAAGGCGTCATGCAACCGGTTGCATTGGGCGCAAACGTTCGCGGGGGTCGGGAACGTTCCCGCTGAGTAGTAATAATATCCCGCGTTACCATGCTTGAATCGGGTGAGTCAACCCATGTCGGAGGCCAGCACCACCGAGCACGAACAGACCCTGAATACCTACCAGGACTACGAGGACCTGTGGAACGGAGACCTCTCGAAGCTAGACGTAGTCGCCGAGTCGATCACGTTCTACAATCCATCCTTACCTGAAGGCGAACTTCACGGACGTGAGGCATTCGAAGCGTACCTCCGCGAGGTTCGGTCGGCGTTTCCCGACTGGCACATCGTCGCCGACGACCTGCTCGTAGGCGATGGTATCATCATGAAAGAATGGACGATAACGGGAACTCATGAAGGGGAGTTCCAAGGCGTCCCGCCAACCGGGCGCGAGATCGAGGTTCACGGCATGGCGAGGGATATAATCGCGGACGGTCAAGTGCAGGAGGCTCGGCTCTACCACAACCCTCAGGAGGTACCCGAGCAACTCGGTCTCACAGAAGACTGAGGGGGGACGTTTGGTTACTGTAACTTCTGTATCCAGCGCGTCAACGGAATTATTATTAACACTCTGATAATACCGGTGATGTCTGTACTCTCATCATACTTGTCCATCACACAAATCGCCAGACAGCACGGAGATTAAATGGATTCTTTGAAACGGTGTAACGAAACCCCGGCGAGTCCATTTCCGTTCGCTCACTTCGTTCGCTCCACTCAATGAGTCGCCGTAGTTCTCCTCGTTTGCTACGCTCGCTCGTGGGGGTCCCGGTGAGTTCGTGTTCCTCCGCATGGACAGGCGGCACCGAATCGTCACTGGCTCCGGTGCCACGTTTCGGGTGCTGTTGGATCGCAAGAGCCACGATCACGTCCGTAACGATTTGATCCGGTCTCTGTTGTCCCTCGAGCTAGCGCCGTTGCACGGCTGGATACTCAGTAGAGGCCTTCGACAGAGACTCTATTAGCTTCGACAGGTTCCAGTTCGATGTCGCTGCTCTGGCGCACGTCACCGAACGATTCGATGTCTCGAAGCGTCGTCTGCTGTCCCGGGTCGTACGTCGACACGCAATCCGACAGAACCGTGACCCGGTAGTCTCGATCGTAGGCCCCGAATACGGTTTTTGCAACGCAGTTACCGGTCGTGAATCCGCCAAACAACACGTGGGACACGTCGTTCGTAGAGAGGTAGAGCTCGAGATCGGTGTTGACGAACCCGTTGAATCGCCGCTTGGGGACGACCGGTTCGGTGGATCGGACGTCGAGTTCGGGAACGAGTTTGGCGCCCTCGGATCCGGCGACACACGACATCCCGTGGGGGCGATCGGCGTATCGCCGCTTCCACTCTCGAGAAACCGTATACTCGTGGTGGACTGCCCGCAGGAAGATCGGGACGCGTCCCGACTCCCTGTACCGCGACAGAAACCGAGCGATGGCGTCTACGGTCGGCTGGTTTCGCGGGTCGTCGACGTACGATTCGGAGTCGTCGTCCCAGCGCTTGCAGAAGTCGTTTTGGACGTCCACCATGATCACCGCAGGATCCTCAATCATAGAAAATTCATCAGTATACCGGGGGAAAAGCTTGCCCACCGGGGCGACTCCCCCCTCACGTAGCCATCAGTCGTACCGCTCTAACCCTCGCCGCTCCAGTTCTTCCACCAGTTCTTCGCGCCGAATCGCCCACTCGCACTCGTCGACGTCGACGGTCACCCCCTCGGGCGGCACCGTATCCGTCTCGCCCGTCAGTCGGTACGGATGGGCGCTCACCGAATCGGTCGCCTCGCTGTAGAGGAAGATCGTCTCGTCGTCCATCGTCCGGGACTGCCCGTCGATCTCGGCGAGCCACACCGAGAGTTTGATCTCGTAGTTCGAGAGGTCAGACGCTGCCATCGGCCGAGGAAGCGCGGCGGCGGTATTCAAACCCGGGGATCCGGCCGCACCGGCGGCGACTCAGACGCCCGACGCCGACGGCTCGTCCGTGATGTGTAGGTCGCCGTCCCCGGAGACCGTCACCCGGTCGCCGTTGTAGTCGAACGAGATCTGGAGGTGCGAATCCTCGGCGTTCTCGCGGATCAGTCGGTTGAGCGCGTCGGCGTCGACGCAGTCGTGAAGAATCGGAAGCTCGGTCGTGTCCGCCTCCTCCAGTTCCGCAACGAGTTCGATGATTCGCGTCGAGACGTCTACGACAGCCGTGTCGACCGAAGTGCGAATATCCGGAGCCATATTGAGAGTACGGATACCCCGAAGCACGGGGTGTTCATGAATGCATCTATCGAGCTATCTTCACGGGAGAGGACAGGCAGACCGTCGTGAACGTCGGACGATCGGACAGGACCGCCGGCGAGGCGCCGAGGGGCGCGAGACGAACCGGCGCCGGGAGCCGGCGAGCGGCGGGCGACACAGGAGACCCCCTGCGGGGGCCAGCGTCGAGTGGATCGGGCAGTCGAAGGGAGGAGCGCGAGGTCAGGCCTCGGCCTCGACGGCTTCGCGCTCGTCGTCCTCGTAGTACTCCTCGATGATCTCCTCGTCGATGCGGTTGAGTTCCTCCTTCGGGAACGTCGAGAGCAGGTCCCAGCCGATGTCGAGCGTCTCCTCGATGGAGCGGTTCGTGTCGAAGCCCTGGTCGACGAACTCGGACTCGAAGGCGTCGGCGAAGTCGAGGTACTTGTTGTCGCGCTCCGACAGCGCCTCGCGGCCGACGATGTTCACCAGGTCGCGCAGGTCCTCACCCTCCGCGTAGGCGGCGTACATCTGGTCGGAGACGTCGGCGTGGTCCTCGCGGGTGAGGCCCTCGCCGATCCCGTCGTCCATCAGGCGCGACAGGCTCGGAAGCACGTTGATCGGCGGGCGGACGCCCTGGGAGTTGAGGTCGCGGTCGACGTAGATCTGCCCCTCCGTGATGTACCCCGTCAGGTCGGGGATCGGGTGGGTGTCGTCGTCGCCCGGCATCGTGAGGATGGGGATCTGCGTCACGGAGCCCTCGCGGCCCTGGATGCGCCCGGCGCGCTCGTACAGCTGGGCCAGGTCGGTGTACATGTACCCGGGGTAGCCGCGGCGACCGGGCACTTCCTCGCGGGCGGCGCCGATCTCGCGGAGCGCCTCGCAGTAGTTCGTCATGTCCGTGAGGATGACGAGGACGTGGTAGTCCTTCTCGAAGGCGAGGTACTCGGCGGTCGTCAGGGCCATTCGCGGGGTGACCGTCCGCTCGACGGCGGGGTCGTCCGCGAGGTTCATGAAGACGACCGACCGTTCGAGCGCGCCGGTGCGCTCGAAGTCCTCCATGAACTCGTTGGCCTCCTCGGCGGTGATCCCCATGGCGCCGAAGATCACGGCGAACTCGGAGCCCTCGCCCTCGGCGTCCTCCTCGGGGACGGTCGCCTGGCGGGCGATCTGCAGGGCGAGGTCGTTGTGGGGCAGGCCCGACCCGGAGAAGATCGGGAGCTTCTGGCCGCGAACCAGCGTGTTCATGCCGTCGATGGCGGAGACGCCGGTCTGGATGAACTCCTCGGGGTACTCCCGGGAGTAGGGGTT
>ENA-ORDC01002319-ORDC01002319.1-marine-metagenome-genome-assembly--contig:-NODE-2319-length-11765-cov-3.526608_pt1 | contig 11765 bp, 10 predicted proteins | sample MGYA00237783_ERZ508515 | MGnify/ENA primary metagenome ERZ508515 (study PRJEB26186, sample SAMN06268792) | marine metagenome | isolation source: Eden Landing Ponds, San Francisco, CA, USA | place...
CGCCGGCGGCTCGATAGTCGAGCTCGTCGAATACGAGCCGGCGGGCGAGGAGAGCGCCGACCCGCCGGAACTCAACCGCCCCGGGGCGACGCACCTCGGGCTCACGGTCGACGATGTGGAGGCGTTCTACGACGGCCTCGCGGACGACGTGGAGACGCTGAGCCCGCCGCGGACCACCGAGAGCGGGACCACCGTCCTCTTCGTCAGGGACCCCGAGGGGAACCTGATCGAAGTGCTCGACGCCTGAGCGGCGCGGCATCGGTCGGTCCGTCGCCTCACTTCACCTTCGTGCCCGGCTCGGCGTCCTCGTAGGTGGTGAGGAGGTCGGCGTCCTCCCCGGCCGCGAGGACCATCCCGTTCGACTCGACGCCGAACAGCTCCGCCTTCTCCATGTTCGCGAGCACGACCACCTTCGTGTCGGGCAGGGCGTCGACGTCGTGGAGCTGCTTGAGCCCCGCGACGATCGTCCGGGTCTCGGCGCCGAGGTCGACGGTGAGCTTCAGCAGGTCGTCGGCGCCGTCGATCCCGACCGCGTCCTCGATCCGCCCGACGCGGATGTCCAGTTCCTGGAAGTCGTCGAAGCTGATGCGGTCGTCGCTGAGGGGTTCGATGTCGGTCATGTCGGTGTCGGCTTCGTCCGCGTCCGTCTCGTCGTCGGTTCCGTCGTCGGCGTCGTCCGCCTCCGACTCGGCGACGCGCGCGTCGAGCTTCTCGTTGAGCGCCTCGACGCGCTCGTCTTCTATCTGTTCGAACAGCTCGGTCGGCTCGCTCAGCTCGCCCGCCGGGCCCTCGCGGGCCGCCTCGACGGTGACCTCGTGGACGGAGCCGGGCTCGCCGAGCTGCTCCCAGAGGCGTTCGCTCTTCTCGGGGCCCAGCGGCTCGAAGAGGACCGCGATCGCCTTCGCGAGCGCGACGCAGTCGTAGATGACCTGCTCCGCCTCCGCGGGGGCCTCGTCGACGAGCTTCCACGGCTCGTTGCGCTGGATGTACTCGTTGCCGTACCGCGCGAGGTCGGTGACCGCGTCGCCCAGCGCCCGCACGGAGTAGTCGTTGACCGCGGCGGCCACGTCGTCGACCGCCTCGTCGATCCGCGCCGCCACGTCGTCGTTCGGGGCGTCGGCGTCGGGGCCGCCCTCGAAGTTGCGGTGCGCGAAGAGCAGCGAGCGGTAGAGGAAGTTGCCGACGGTCCCCACCAGCTCGGTGTTGACGCGCTCGGCGAACTTCTCCCACGAGAAGTCCACGTCCTGCTGGAACCCGCCGTTGGTGGCGAGGTAGTAGCGAAGCGGGTCCGGGTGGAACCCCTCGTCGAGGTACTCGTCGGCCCAGACCGCGCGGTCGCGGCTGGTCGAGAACCCCTTGCCGTCGAGGGTGACGAACCCGCTCGCCATCACCGCGCGCGGCTCCGCGTGGTCGGTCGCCTCCAGCATCGCGGGCCAGAAGATCGTGTGGTGCTGGATGATGTCGCGGCCGATCACGTGGACGATCTCGCCGCCCTCGGGGTGGTCGTCGCTCGCGCCCTCCTTCCAGGCCGCCTCCCAGTCGAACGCGTCAGCGCCGACGCGCTCGGAGTACTGCTTCGTCGAGGAGATGTACTCTATCGGGGCGTCGACCCAGACGTATAAGACGAGGTCCTGCGGGTTCTCGCCGGGGAGGTCGATCCCCCAGTCCATGTCGCGCGTGATACACCAGTCCTGGAGCCCCTGTTCGATCCACTCGCGGGGCTGGTTCCGGGCGTTCGCGGTGCCCTCGAGGCGGTCGAGGAACTCGGAGAGGTAGTCGGCGAACTCGGAGACCGCGAAGAACTGGTGGGTGCGCTCGCGGTACTCCGCGGGGTTGCCGGTGATCGTCGACTCGGGGTCCTCGACCTCGCCGGGTTCGAGGTGGCGCTGACACCCCTCGTCGCACTCGTCGCCGCGGGCGTGCGCCCCGCAGTACGGGCAGGTGCCCTCGACGTAGCGGTCGGGGAGATACTGGTCGTCGACGGGGTCGTACGCGACCATGATCTCCTTCTCGTAGAGGTGACCCGCCTCGTCGAGGTCGCGAACGAGCTCCTGGGTCACCGCCGTGTTCGTCTCGTCGTGGGTGTGGCCGTAGTTGTCGAACTCGACGTTGAACTTCGGGAACGTCTCCGCGTAGCGCTCGTGCCAGTCGAGCGCGAACGCCTCGGGGGAGACGCCCTCCTGCTCGGCGTTGACCGCGACCGGCGTGCCGTGCATGTCGGAGCCGGAGACGAACGCGGTCTCCTGGCCGAGTCGTTCGAGCGCGCGGCTGTACACGTCGCCGCCGACGTAGGTGCGGAGGTGACCGATGTGGAGGTCGCCGTTCGCGTACGGCAGTCCACAGGTCACCACCGCCGGGTCGGCCGTGGGGAAGTCGTCGTGGCTCATGTGGTGTGCGTATGTCGTGTGTCGGTCGATCGGGTCTAAAGCCCGCTGGTTCGGGGCCGCCGCGGGCGGCGCGGGGTCGGGCGCGTCGCCGCCGCGTCGGCGGTCCGGGCGCTGCGGAAGGCGGTGGGATTCGCCGCCGCGCCGCCGGCGACCGCGTTACCGGTCGGCGACGGCGCGACGGGTCCGCCCGCCGCTAGAAGGAGCGCGTCCGCATTCCGAGCCGCCCAGTCCGTGTCACGCTCGCGAGTTCGGGCGGTTCGGTCTAAAAGGCGTCGCCCGGCGCGGGCTCACGGCAGGCGCGGACGACCCGCACCGCGTCACAGCAGCTCGCGGACGATCCGCGCCGCCTCGGCCGCGGTCGGCGCGAGGACGTACACGATCGGCTCGACGCCGACCGCGCCGGTCTGGTACAAGACGAGCGTCTCCGTCTCCCCGCCCGCCGGAGGGTCGGCGGCCGCGACCGCGTCGGCGACCGCCTCGCGGGTCTCGCGCTCGGCGTCGAACTCGACGGTCGGGTGCGACTCGCCGAGCGCCGCGACCGTCTCCGGGTCGTACCGGAGGTTCACCGCGCCCCGGACGCCGGACCCGGCCTCGCGCGCCGCGAGCAGCACCGTCGCGACGTGTTCGCTCACGCCGAACTCGGGCTCGCCGGGGACCATCGCGCGGCCCTTCACGTCGACGAGGCGGCCGGGGACCGCGGCGACGTCGTCGACCGTGACGGCGTCGGCGGTACACTCGGCGACGTTCGCGCCGACGTTCGGGATGAGCCCCGCGAAGCCGGAGGCGTTCGTCAGGGTGCGGAGCCCGCGCCGGACCGAGGAGAGGACGCGCTCGCGCTCGCGGAGCCCGCTGTCCGGGTCGTGGACCGAGAACTCCACGTCGGCGTCCGCGAGCCCCGGCATGGCGTCCTCGTGGAGGTCCGCGAGCAGGTCCCCCTCCTCCAGCTGGCGGATCAGCACCTCGATCTCGACGAGCGCGGCCACGGGGGTGAGGTCGCCGCTCGCGAGCCCCTCGCCGACGCGCTCGACGAGGTCGCGCACGCGCTCGTCCGCGACGATGTCCTCGTGTCTGGCGACGTCGCCGGCGGCGTACTTCGAGACGGCAGACTGGGAGATGCCGAGCGCGTCGGCGACCTCGCTCTGGGTGAACCCGCGGTCGCGGAGGTCCTCCGCGAGCATCGAGCGGACGGTCGGCAGGAACTCGTCGACGACGACCTCCTCGACGAACCTCATTCGCCCTCACCCTCCGACCGCCCCGTCTCCCCGTCGTCGCCCTCCCCGGCGAACTCCGGGTCGTCGCCGATCCGCGACGCCTGCGGGCCGTCCTGTCCCTGGTACTTCGAGCCCCGCTCGGCCCCGTACGGCCGCTCGGCGGGCCGCTTCAGCTCCGTGAAGGTGAGCTGCGAGACGCGCATCCCCGGCGAGAGCGCGACCGGGGCCGTCCCCAGGTTCGAGAGTTCGAGGGTGATCTGCCCCTCGTAGCCGGGGTCGCACAGCCCCGCGGTCGCGTGAACGACGATGGCGAGCCGCCCGAGCGATGACCGCCCCTCGACGTGGGCGACGAGGTCGTCCGGGATCGCGACGCGCTCGGCGGTCGTCCCGAGGACGAAGTCGCCGGGGTGGAGGATGAACTCGTCGCCCTCGGCGACGGTCGTCTCCGTGACGTACTCGCTCACCTCGCCCGCGTCGGTCGGGTGGATACAGGGGATGTTGGTGCGCTGGAACTCCAGGAAGCGCTCGCCGAGCCGCAGGTCCACGCTGGCGGGCTGGACCTGCTGGTCGACGTCGTCGAGCGGCTCGATCGCGAGGTCGCCCTCGGCGAGCCGGTCGAGGATGTCGGCGTCGGACAGGATCATACCGAGAGGGGGAGCGCCGGTGGCATAAAAACTCCCGAATCCGCGGTCGCCGGCGTCCCCGCGGCTGGCGCGGCCGATCGGTCCGGTGGGACTCAAACCGCCGCGATCACGAGCGCGATCGCGGCGAAGAACGTCGCCACGCCCGCCGCCGCCCCGCGACCGAGGTCGTGTTCGGCCTCCAGCCCGCCGACGACCACGACCCACTGGACCGCGATCGCTACCGCGGACGCGACCAGCAGCGGGCCCGCCGCGCTCGTGATCGCGGCGACGAGGTCCGTCGTGAGCGCCTCGAACGACGACCCCGCGGGCGTCGCGTTCGAGAGCGTGTACCAGATCGCGACGATCCCGGCGCCGAGCCGGAGCAGCTCCGCGCCGAGGGCCCACCCGGCGATCACGAAGGAGTCGGCGACGGAGCCGGAGCCGCCGGCGACGAGCGCCCCGACGTGGAGCGCGAGCGCGAACACCACCCACCAGAGCGGCACGCCCAGCAGGCCGTAGTGGATGTACCCGCCCGCGGCGTCCCGTAGTTCCTCGCCCGCGTCGACCTCGATCCGCTTCGGCTCGTCGCACTGCTCGCCGATCACGGAGTCGGGGTCGTCGCCGAACGTCTCGCAGGTCGACTCCGAGGGGCGATCCGGGTTGTCGACCGTGATCTGCTGGTCGACCGTCGCGTCGAAGACGGCCCCGAGCGCGATGATTCCGACACTGGTGCCGATCGTGACGACGACCAGCATCGCGACCGCGACGGTCCCGGCTCGGGGGGAGCCGAAGGCGTCGCGGACGCGGTCGATGAGGCTGCCGGGCAGACTCGCGAGGGCGGCGAACGGGGAGGGCATCGGCGGGTCATCGCCGCCGACGGAGAAGTGCTTTTCCGCTCGGTGGCGGCGACCGCGGTCCGGGACCGATCCGACGCCTCACGCGGGCCGCGTCACTCCCGGTCGAGTTCGGTCTCCGCGTCGGCGTCGGTCTCCTCGGCCTCGCTCGCGGCGGCCTTCCGCGCGCGGTCGGCCGCCAGTTCGCGGTCGATGTCGTCTTCGACGTACCCCATCGACTCCACGGTGACGACGTTCCCCCCGCCGGGGTCGACCACCATCACCTCCTCGCCCTCGTCTATCGTCCCCTCCATCGACCGGGCGGAGTAATGGGGGCTGAACCCGCCGCCGGCGAGCTTCACCTCGCCGCCCGTGGGCGTCACGCGCTCCGTGACGGTCCCGGTCTTCCCCTTCAGCGAGTCGCTGTCGCTGGTCTGCTGTTGGCCCTTCCCGCCGTAGAGGTCGAACTCGTGGTAGCCGTAGAAGGCGGCGGCGCCGAACGCGAGCGTCAGAAGCGCCATGAACAGGGTGAGGAGGGCGCCGGCGACGCCGAGCGAGGTCAACACCAGCCCGCCGAGCCCCGCGCCGATGAGCGCGATGCCGACGACGATGAAGTTCGCCCCCGGCGCGAGCGCCTCCGCCATCGAGAGCAGCAGCCCCGCGGTCAAAAGCAGGAGCGGGAGGGTGTCCGGCGAGAGGAGCCCGGCCTGTGCCAGCGCGTTCATGTTCGGTCCTACGGCCGCGTACTGATAAGTGATGGTACGGGGCGGCCGCGGCGTCCGGCGAGTCGCCGGTCGCCCCCGGCCCGCGCCGTCCGGCTCAGAACCCGACCAGCAGCGAGCCGACGGTGAGGGCGACGCCGAGGACGACGAACGCCGCGTGTTCGAGCGTGACGTCGCCCGGTTCGATCGGCCGGTCCTCCGGGGTCGCGGTGTCCTCGGTGATCCCGTCCGGCCCGACGTCGTCGACCGAGAAGCGCCACTCGGTCCCGCCGTCCGGCTGCTCGTCGCCCGCGTCGTTGGCCCGGCTCCGGTCGCCGGTGACCGGGGCGTCCCCGGCGTCGGGAGGCGAGGCGTCGTCGCGGGGACCGTCGCCGGATTCGTCGCTCATGGGCGCACGTACGCGACTCCGTAATAAATGGCTGGCGGGCGCTCCGCCTCGGAGGGACGCACTGCGGGTCGCGCCCCGGGCCGCGGCGCGACGGACGTCGAGGACCTATCGCTCGCGGGCCGCGCGGAGCACGTCGCCGTCGTAGACGACGCCGCGCTCGCCGTCGACGGTCACCGTGGTTCCCTCGGCGACCGACTCGGGCAGATGTGCGCCGGAGACCATGGGGACGCCCAGCTCGCGGGCGACGACGGCGGGGTAGCCGGTCATCCCCTCGCGGGCGTCGACGATGCCGGCGATCCGGCCGAGGTCGCCGTCGAACTCCCCGTCGAAGTCGGGGCCCAGCGCGACGACCGAGTCCTCGGGGAGCGCGTCGAGGTCGCCGTCCTCGGTCCGGTGGACCGGGGCGGCCACGCGGCCGGCCACGGCCCCCTTCCCGGTCACGAGGGTCTCGGCGGCGACGTGGACCTTCAGGGTGTTCGTCGTGTTCGTCCCCTCCAGCTCGGTGAGCATCCCGGAGAGGACCACGAGGGTATCGCCGGACGCAGCACCGCCGCGGTCGAGCGCGGCGTCGACGGCGTTGTCGAGGATCGCCTCCATGTCGTTCGCGTACTCGGTCAGGACGGGGCGGACTCCCCACGAGAGCGCGAGCTGTCGGCGGACGCGGTCGTCCGGCGTCGTCGCGACGACGGGCACGCCCGGGCGGAACATCGCGGTCTTGCGCGCCGTGAAGCCCGACTCGGAGACGGCGACCACCGTCGAGGCGCCGATGTCGCGCGCGAGGTAGCGCGCCGAGCGCGCCAGCGCCTCGGTGCGGGACCCCTCCTCGGCGGTCGGGACGCGCTGCTCGCGCGTCTCCGCGTACTCGCCGCTGGCCTCGACCTGTCGGACGATCCGGTCCATCGTCTCGACGACGTTGACCGGGTCCTCGCCGACCGCGGTCTCGCCGGAGAGCATCACGGCGTCGGTGCCGTCGAGGACGGCGTTCGCCACGTCGGAGGCCTCCGCGCGGGTCGGCCGCCGCGAGGAGACCATCGAGTCGAGCATCTCCGTCGCCGTGATGACGGGGACGCCCTCGTTGACGCAGGTCCGGATGATCCGCTTTTGGATCACCGGGACGTCCTCTAGCGGGCACTCGACGCCGAGGTCACCGCGGGCGACCATCACGCCGTCGGCCGCCTCGACGATCCCCTCCAGGTTCTCGACCGCGCCGGCGCGCTCGATCTTCGCGACGATCGGGATGTCGTCCCCGCCGTGGGCGTCCAGCTCGTCGGCGATCCGGTAGACGTCGTCCGCGTCGCGGACGAACGAGGCCGCGACGAAGTCGGCGTCCGTCCGGGCCGCGAGGTCGAGTTCGGCCTCGTCCTCCGGGGTGATGAGGTCGACGTCGATGGCGACGCCCGGCAGGTTCACGCCCTTCCGGGAGCCGAGCTTCCCGCCGGAGAGGACCGACGCGACCACGGACTCGCCGTCGACGCGCTCGACCCGACACTCGATGCGGCCGTCGTCGAGCAGGATCGTGTCGCCCGGGTCGGCGGCCCCGATCGAGTGGGTGAGGCCGACGCGCTCGGGCGTCGCGTCGTCGCCCTCGGAGAAGGTCACCTCGGAGCCCTCGGCGAGCGCGATCGGCTCGTCGATCTCGGCCGTCCGGACCTCCGGACCCTTCAGGTCGACCATCACCGCGAGCGGGTCGTCGATCTCCTCGTCGACGGCGCGGGCGCGCTCGATGACGGTCTCCCGGTGGTCGGTCGTCCCGTGGCTGGCGTTGAGGCGGACGACGGACATCCCCGCGTCGGCGAGGCCGCGGATCGTGTCCCGGTCGTCCGAGGCGGGACCGATCGTACAGACGATCTTGGCGTTTCGCATACCGCCGGCTTCGACGTACCGCCGGAAAAAGCCATCCGGTTGAGTCGCTCCCGAGTGAACGTTCGTGAGGAACGGTCTCGTCGGGGATTCAGGGCTTGGGGTGCAGCGACAGTCCATATACCAGCCCGCGGTCGGCGCGTGCCTCCGAGTGGCCGCCAGAGGCGGCCACGAGGAGCACGCGCGAGGGACGCGGTGAGCGCTCGGAGAGCGCGAACCGCGAGGCCGGGGAGGCGTGAGGCTGCGGGTGGGGTGCTGTGCGGGGTGGGGCTTCGGAAGTGTTCGCCGCAGAGGAGTCCGACACGTAGTTCCGAGCGACTGGGGCTTTGGTGGTGCTCGCTGTCGCTCCGTCAGCGACGATTCGCAGATAAGCGGCTGGAGCGCCGGAGGGACGAATTGCCGAAACGTCAGCGGTGACCGATTTTCAGTCGTCGGCGGGGGCCGGTGCGTCGCCCGCGGAGAGCCGCACGTCCGGGCCGTCGACGCCGAGTTCGTCGAGCGCGGACTGCGCGGCGCGCTTGCCGGAGACGAGCATGGCGCCGAACGTCGGGCCCATCCGCGGGAGACCGTAGGTGGTGGCGACGGCCATCCCCGTCGCGATCAGGCCGTCGTGAACGAGACCCGTGTGTTCGACGATGGCGTCCTCGCTCTGGCCGACCCACATCGAGTCGTGACCGGGCGAGTCGTGGCCGGGCGCACCGTAGGTGTCGTCGCCCGTGTTGTCCATGCCGGTGTTGTGTTCCTTGGCGTGCTGGATGCCCGGCGCGTCGAGGACGTTTCGCTCGTCGAGTTTGTTGACGGCGACGGCGTCGTGACCCGTCGCGTCGATGACGAGGTCCGCCTCGACGGCGATGGGGTCGACGCAGGTGATCTCTCGGGGCAGGGCGTGGACCGGCGTCCAGTTCATGACGATGCCGCCGACGCGGTGGTCCTCCCGGATCACGATGTCGGTGAACTCCGTCATGTTCTGCATCTTCGCGCCGGCGTCGCAAGCGGCCTTGATCAGCCCGGAGCAGGCCTCCGGGCCGTTGGCGACGTACAGGCCCTCGCTGTCCCGTGACTGCGTGTAGGAGACATCGAGGTCGTCGAGGACCTCCTGGGCGGGCGACCGGACGGTCACCTTGTTCATCAGGAACCCGCCGAGCCAGAAGCCCCCGCCGAGGTAGTTGTTCTTCTCGACGACCATCACCTGGACGCCGCGCTCGGAGAGTTCCTTGGCGGCCATGAGGCCCGACGGACCGCCTCCGACGACGATCACGTCGGTGTCCGAGAAGTCCATGAACTCCTCGGTCCACTCCTGGCCGATCGCCCGGGTGACTTCCGCCTCGCCGACGTCGCTGAACTGTTCGAAGTCGCGCATAGTAGCCGGTGATACAACTCGGTGGTTGAAAGTACTTCTGGTCGGGCGAGCCACTGGCTGGCCACGCTCGGACGGCCGGATAATGACAGGCAGCGACGGGGCCATCGCTCGCCAGTGCCCGGTTCGCAGGGGCGTCGTTGACGACGTCGCACGTCTGTCGACGCCACTCCGCGCGCGGTCGGGTCCGACTCAGTCCAGTTGACCGTCCCGTATCGCGGACTCGGCGGCCGCCCGGGCCGCGTCGGGGTCGAAGGCGTCGACGATGGCTCGCAGTTCGGCCTCGCTCGTCCCCGTGAGGGTGCGGGCGTGTGCCGTCACGTTCGGGACGGCCCTGACGATGTTGTCGACGATCGGAACGTCGGCGACCGCCGCCGAGCGCGAGAGTGGGTTGAGGTCGATCACGATCTCGGTCTTGCCGAGCTCCGAGAGGGCCGCGGCCCGGTCGCCGTCCTCCAGCGGCACCAGGACCACGTCGGCGTCGGCGATGCCGTCGGTGGCGACCTTCCCGCGCTCGTGATCGAGGTCCGGAATTCGCGCGTCGGCCGTCTCGCCCTTGACGTCGGTCGCGCCGTGCTCGCGGAGGACGTCGGCGATAGCCGCGACGCGTTCGTCGGTCCGGTGAAAGAGGTTCACCTCCAGGTCGGCGCCGGTGGCGTCGGCCAGTGCCACCAGCTCGTCGGGGACGAGCGCCGCGGCGTTGCCGTTCACCGAGACGACCGGGTGATCGGCGAGCAGGAAGTGTGCGGCCGCCGCGCGGGCGGCGTCCGCGGCGCTCGGGAGCGTCTCCTCGCCGAGCAGGTAGTCGAAGGCCTCGCCGCGGCCCTGGGCGACGAGCCCAGCCCGGCTGGTGATCCCCCGCTCGACGCCCGCCTCGATGCGGTGGCGCGTCAGGAGGGACTGGTAGCGGGGGTGGCTCTCCGGCACGTCGAACTCGTCCATACGCCAGGCTGGCGGTCCCGGGGCAAAAGCTAACCGGGACCCGGCACGAGCCGGCACAAGGCGGAGGACTGCCGTGACCGAGACAGCAGACATGGGAACCGACGAGGGCGACGACCAGCGACACGGCGGTTCGATGCGGGAGCGGGCCGCGGAGAGCCGGCTCAAACTGTACGTCCTGCTGGAGGCGGACCGCTGGGTCGTGACCGGTGCCGTCCTGGCCGTCGTCTTCGCCGCGTTCGTGCTCGTCGGCACCGTTGCTCCGGTCCCGTTGCGGACCATCGTGTCCCGGTCCGATCCGGTCTCCACCCTCTTTCAGGCCCTCGTCACCTCGATCATCACGGGCGTGACGCTCGTCGTCACGATCACCCAACTCGTCGTCTCCCAGGAACTCGGTCCGCTGGGCGACCAGCGCGAGCGCATGGAGGGCGCGATGTCGTTCCGGACGGACACCGAGGACGTGATCGACACGCCGGTCACGCCGCTCGAACCCGCCCGCTTCATGCAGGCACTCGTCGAGGCGGCGGGCGACCGCGCAGACCGGCTGGCGTCGGCGGTGGACGACGGGCTCGAGGGCCCGGCACGCGGCCGCCTCGCGTCCTTCGTCGACGAACTCACGGAGGACGCGTCGGCGGCCGCCCACCGCCTCGGGGACGCCCAGTTCGGGACCTTCGCCGTCCTGTCGGCGGCACTCGACTTCAACTACTCCGTGAAGATCTACGACGCCCGCCGGCTCCAGCAACGACACGGGGACGCCCTCACCGACGAGGCGGCCGAGGCCCTCGACGACGTCGTCGAGGTGCTGACCCTGTTCGCGCCCGCGCGGGAACACGTCAAAACTCTCTACTTCCAGTGGGAGCTGACGAACCTCTCGCGCGAGATCCTCTACGCGACGGTCCCCGCCCTGCTCGTCGCGATGGTCTCGCTGGTCTTCGCGGACCAGACGGGGACGATCCAGGGTACGACCCTCGGCGTCGACAACCTCGTCTGGTACGTCAGCTTCGCCGCGACCGTCGCGGTCGCTCCGTTCGCCCACCTCATTTCCTACGTCCTCCGGATCATGACCATCGCCAAGCGCACGCTCGCCATCGGGCCGTTCGCCCTCCGTGACACCGCCGACTCGGGGGGCATCGACTGGGACCGGTCGGACTGACTACTCGATGGCGTCCTGGAGCGTCGCACCGCCCGGGTGCGTTCGGCACACGGCGGGGGCGTAGCCGGCCGCCGAGAGCCCGTCGCCGACGGCGAAGACCGTCTCCCCGAGCATGCCCATGGCCGCCTGCCCGCCGGCGTCGTTGACGTCGGTGACGACCGCACGGACCGCGTCGGTCAGCAGGTCGGCCTCCCGCGAGAAGCGCCGCGAGGCGTGCATGAACGCCTCGACCGTCGGCTCGGCGACGACCCGGGAGAGGGCTGCCTCCCCGGCGGCCGTCAAGGCCGCGACG
>ENA-ORDC01002321-ORDC01002321.1-marine-metagenome-genome-assembly--contig:-NODE-2321-length-11762-cov-4.894994_pt1 | contig 11762 bp, 13 predicted proteins | sample MGYA00237783_ERZ508515 | MGnify/ENA primary metagenome ERZ508515 (study PRJEB26186, sample SAMN06268792) | marine metagenome | isolation source: Eden Landing Ponds, San Francisco, CA, USA | place...
ACGCTGCGTTCGAGTGCGCCCGTGCGCTCGAAGTCGTCCATGAACTCGTTTGCCTCTTCGGCGGTGATCCCCATCGCGCCGAAGATTACTGCGAACTCCGACCCGTCTTCCCCTTCCTCTTCCTCTTCCGGCACGCTCGCCTGACGTGCGATCTGCAGCGCCAGGTCGTTGTGCGGCAGGCCCGACCCGGAGAAGATCGGCAGCTTCTGGCCACGAACGAGGGTGTTCATGCCGTCGATAGCCGACACACCCGTCTGGATGAACTCCTCGGGGTACTCCCGGGAGTAGGGGTTGATCGCCTCGCCGACGATGTCTCGGCGCTCGTCGGGTTCGATCTCGGGACCGCCGTCGATCGGCTGGCCCGACCCGTCGAGCACGCGCCCGAGCAGGTCCTCGGTAAGTTTCATCTTCAGCGTCTCGCCCAGGAACCGGACGGACGAGTTGCGGTCGATTCCACCTGTTCCCTCGAAGACCTGAATGGCGACGTGGTCGCTCGTGGTCTCGAGGACCTGCCCGCGACGGACACTACCGTCGGGCGTCTCGATCTCGACGATCTCGTCGTAGCCGACCGGCTCGTCCACCTCGGCGAACACCAGCGGGCCACTGATCTCGGTGATCGTCTTGTATTCTTTCTGCATGGTCAGTATTTCTCCCGGAGTTCGCTCGCGATGTCGTCTTCGAGTTCCGCGACGTACTCCTCGTAGTCTTCCTGGACGCCGATACGATTCAGTCGCGGTGCGGCGTCGATGTCGGTGATCTCCTCGACCGGAACGCCCGCATCGAGGGCGTCGAAGGCCTCGTCGTTGAACACTTTGATCGCCTCGAGCATGAGGTAGGTCTTCTCGGGCGAACAGTAGGTGTCGACGTCGTGGAAGGCGTTCTGCTGGAGCCAGGCCTCACGGAGATAGCGGGCGACCTCCAGAGTGAGCTGCTGGTCGTCCGGCAGGGCGTCCTTCCCGACGAGCTGGACGATCTCCTGTAGTTCGGCCTCTTCGTCGAGCGTGTCGATCGCCCACTGGCGCTGTTCGGGCCAGTCGTCCTCGACGTTCTCGACGAACCACGGGTCGAGCTGGTCGCGATACAGCGAGTAGCTCTCGTTCCAGTTGATCGAGGGAAAGTGTCGACGCTCGGCGAGGTCGGCGTCCAGCGCCCAGAAGGTCTTGACGATCCGCAGGGTGTTCTGGGTCACCGGCTCCGAGAAGTCCCCGCCCGGCGGCGAGACGGCCCCGATGACCGACACGGAGCCCTCCGTCCCGTTGACGTTCTGGAAGTAGCCGGCGCGCTCGTAGAACTCGCTGAGACGCGCGGCGAGGTAGGCGGGGTACCCCTCCTCGCCGGGCATCTCCTCGAGCCGCGAGGAGATCTCGCGCATGGCCTCGGCCCACCGCGAAGTGGAGTCGGCCATCAGCGCGACGTCGTAGCCCATGTCGCGGAAGTACTCCGCGATGGTGATCCCAGTGTACACACAGGACTCACGGGCCGCGACGGGCATGTTCGAGGTGTTCGCGATGAGGCAGGTCCGGGACATCAGCGGCTTCCCGGTCTTGGGGTCTTCCAGTTCCGGGAAGTCCTCGATCACTTCGGTCATCTCGTTGCCGCGCTCGCCACAGCCGACGTAGACGACGATGTCCGCGTCGGCCCACTTGGCGAGCTGGTGCTGGGTGACGGTCTTCCCGCTCCCGAAGGGGCCGGGAATGGCGGCGGTCCCGCCTTTCGCGATGGGGAAGAGGCCGTCGAGGATGCGCTGGCCCGAAACGAGCGGTGTGTCGGGGCTCTGCTTGTCGACGCTAGGCCGGGCCTCCCGAACCGGCCACTGCTGGTGCATCTGAATCTCCTCGCCGGTGTCGAGTTCGACGATGGGGTCCTCGACGGTGTACTCTCCGCTCTCGACGGCGACGACCTCGCCACCGTCGGAGTCGGGGGGCACCATCACCTTGTGGTCGATACTGGGCGTCTCGGGGACGACGCCGACGACGTCGCCGGCCTCGACCGTGTCGCCGGTCTCGACCTCTGGCTGGAAGTCCCAGGTCTCCTCGAGGTCGATGCCCGGTGCGTCCACCCCGCGGTCGAGGAAGGCAGAACCCATCTTCGACTCGAGGACGTCCAGCGGGCGCTGGACACCGTCGTAGATGGCGTCCAGCATGCCCGGACCTAGGTCGACCGACAGCGGCGCCCCGGTCGACTCGACCGGTTCGCCTGGCGAGATGCCGGAGGTCTCCTCGTACACCTGGATGGTGGTCAGGTTCCCCTCGATTTCGATTACTTCGCCCATCAGTCCCTCGTCTCCGACGTAGACCACGTCGTTCATCCGCGCGTCGAGGTCCACGGCAGACACGACGGGACCGCTCACACTCTCGATGACGCCCTGTTCCGTGGCGTCGGATTCGGTTGCTTGACTCATGTGTCTTCCTCCATCAGGTCGATACCGATTGCGCGCTTTATCTGCCCGCGAAGGTTGCCGCTGCCGGTCCCGCCGCCGAGTGTCACGACGACCGGTTCGACGCTCGTCTCGACGTCCTGGCGGACATCCCGCGAGAGGTGGTCGATGTCGTCGTCGTGCATGACGACGATGCCCACCTCGTCGTCGGCCATCGTCTCGGAGACGGCCGAGTCGAGGTCCTCTCCTTTCTGCTCGTCGGGGACGTTGGCGAACTTGCGGACGCCGGCGAGCCGGAAGCCGGTCGTGAAGTCCGGACTGCCGACGACGGCGATTTCCTGTGTCATGTGACCAGTTCCTCCTCGATTTCCTCGACCGAGAGGCCGACCTCCCGGCCCCGCGCGATGGCGCGGACGTTCTCCATCTCCCGCTCCTTGGCGAGCAGGTAGGACAGCGCCGAGCAGATGGACACCGGATGGGTGTAGGAAAGCGTGTCCGAGTACTCGAGCAGTGCGCTGTCCAGGGCCTGTTCGAACTGGATGAGGCTCTCGGCGTCCTCGAGGTCTGTCAGTGCCTCCGAGAGGTCGTCACCGTACGTGCTCTCCCGGACGTGTTCGACCAGGTCGTCGAGGCTACCGACGAGCTGGCGGAGTTCGCCGGCCTCGAAGAGGCGGCCGCCCTCGATGAAGTAGGCCTCGGGGTCGAGGTCTGTCCCCGTCCGCGAGAGGCGGAGGGCATTCCGGACGTTCCGGAAGTCGATCTCGGCCTGGAGCACCTCGACGTACAGCCCCGTTGGCGAGTTCCGGTCGACGGTCGTCGTGTCGATGCCGTCGAGCAGGTGCTCGTAGAAGGTCTTGTCGATGGCGTTCTCGAGGGGGACCAGCACGTCTCGCTCCTCGAACTCGGTGTAGGCCGCCGACAGCCCCTCGGCGAAGATGGTCTCGCCGAGCAGGTCGACGACTTCCTCGACGGTCCCGGCCGCCGCCAGCTGGTCGAGGCGGTCGTCGCCGAACTCGCCGGCCCGGATGAAGTCGGTCTCGATTTCCTCCGGGGTCGCGCCGGAGTAGGTCCCGCGAATCGCCGTCTTCGCGTTCCAGGCGTCGAACTTCCGGAGGTAGTTGGCGAGCTGGTCGTAGAGCTGTCCCTCCGCCCAGTCGAGCAGGTCGTGGAAGTGCTTGGCCAGGTTCTCGTTGAGCGCGTACTCGATGAGGTCGACGCCCTCGTGGCGGGCCCCGAGCGCGTTCATCTCGGCCTCGTACTCGCTTTCCTCCATGTAGCGGGCGATCTCGCCGGTCCCCATGCGCACGAGTTTCCGGTAGTCCTCCTCGTCGAACAGGGCGGCCCGGCGGCTCCGCACCCGGGCGTTGACGTACTCCGGATTCGACCCGCCCGACGACCCGTTCTGGCGCTGTGTGGTGCTCATTGCTCGAAGAGGCGGTCGCTTATCTCGCGGAGGTTGTCCTGCCAGACGTCCTCGAAGACCGAGTCGAAGGTGTTCTTGACGCGAACGCGGGAGGCCTCGCTCTCGACGACCACGCCGCCGAGACAGTCGACCGTCCCCGCGAACTCGAAGTTCTCGTAGTCCTCGAGTAGCGACTCGACGAGGTCCTGGTCCTCGGCCCGGCCGTAGACGGCGACGTCCTCGCCGTTCTCGAACTCGGTGGCGGCCGCCTCCAGGAGCGCGCGTGTCAGTTCCTCGCGGCCCTCCTCCATCTCTGCGATGGCGGACTCGACGTCACTCCTGACGGACTGGATGACGTCACGACGTGCCGCCAGTCTGTCCTGCTTTGCCTCGAGTTTCGCACTGGAAACCTGCTGTTCGCGCTCCTGCGAGATGGTGCGCTCGGCCTCGGCGAGTCGGTCCTCGCGAATCTGCTCGGCGTCGGCCTCTGCCCCGTCAACGATGTCCGTCGCGTCGGCCTCGGCCGCCTCACGTAGCTCCTCCGCACGCGCGCGGGCCTGGGCTTTGATGTCTTCGACGACTGTATCTAAACTCATTGGTAAATCGGGGTGGCGTTAGGCCACGAAGATGGTGACGAAGGCGATGATAATCAGCGTCTCGGGGATGGCGGTGAAAATCAGCCCCGAGATGAGGTTGTCGCTGTCCTCGGCGACGGCCCCGACCGCGGCGGCCCCGATTCCCCGCTGGGCGTAGCCCGTCCCGAGAGCGGCCAGGCCGACCGCGAGGGCGGCCGCAGCACTCGCCGGAATCGCGGGTGCCTGTTCGATTGTCTGGTCCTGCTGCAGTACGACGCTCGCCAGTTCGGGTAGTGCTTCGAACATTGTATTGTTGTGGATGTTGTGGGAGTGGATGTCGCAGTTTGGGTTCAGTTATCCGTGGTGTAGGTTCTGTCGTAACCGAACGGTTGGTAGTTCTTTCCACCGCCTTCATAAAACTTCTCAAAGAACTCGAAGTACTCCAGCCTGATGGCCTGTATCGCGGCTGTGCCACCGATTGCCAGGACCACGATGTGGCCCAGAATCAGGACCGGAATCCCGAGCAGCGCCCCCTCGAGTCCGAGCTGGAGCGGGCCGGCCTCCACCGCACCGCCCATGTTCGAGAGGCCGTCGAAAATCACCTCGCCGTGAATCTCGTCGGTTCCGGGGTCGTAGGTGTGCATGAAGTGGAAGCCGCCCTCGGAGTCCTCGTAGGCCCCCCAGTACAGGAGGTTGACCGCCAGCGCCATGCCGGCCTTCGCGAGCAACACGGCGGTCAGCCGGGTGTACGAGAGGGTGTGGGCAAGCGGCACGAGGAACTCGACGGCCTCGTACCACGGACCCGTGAGCAGTATCACAATTCCCAGCACGAAGGCGGCGATGCCGATGATGCCCGCAATCTCGGGGAAGCCGGTGAAGCCAAAGCCCAGCGGGCCGTCGTTGAGATAGGCCCCGCTGCCCACCAGGAAGGTGGGTTTGCTGTTCGAGAGGAAGTCACTGAAGATGAAGACCCAGAGGCCGTTGAGCATGATGAGCCAGGAGCCCACCTCGACGATGGCGGTCTTGGCCCCGTGGAGCTGGAACTCCTCGACGAAGTTGAACAGGTAGCCGACGTTGAGGTGAATCCAGCCAGCGATGACGGCGACGATGAGCCAGGTGATGGCCCAGGTCTTATCGGCGATTCCCTTCTCCAGCAGCGGGTGGATGTCGAACCACTCGAGGAAGTGGAGACCGAATATTTCGCCGTAGAGGAAGCCAAAGGCCACCGTGAAGAGGCCGAGCCAGGCAACGATTTTCCCGAAGTCACGGAGTCCCTCGGAATCGAACTTCCGCGAGACGAACAATCCCATGGCCATGTAGAGAAGGCCGTAGCCGACGTCGCCAATCATGAAGCCAAAGAAGAGGGGGAAGGTCAGGAACATCGCCACGGTCGGGTCGAACTCCGAGTACTTCGGGCGGTTGACCGCCTCGACCAGCAACTCGAAGGGGCCCAGAATCCCCGGGTTCTGCTGGATGACCGGTGGGTCGTCCTGCACGGTGACGATTCCCTCGCTCGTCCCGCCGTCGGTGGCGGTCCGCCGCTGCTCGGTGCCGTTTTCATCAGCCTCGTTGGCGGCGATTGCTCGGCCGCCGTCGGTCGCCGTGGCCGACTCCGCCGCTGCCGCGTCGTCGTGGTCGTCGTGGTGCTCCTCGCGGTGAACGTGCCCGCCGCTGGTGTACTTGGCCCGCTCTATCTCGTCGATTTCGAGGCGCTGGTCGACCGCGTCATCGAGTTCTGCTGCGAACGCGTCGTACTCGTCGGTCGGCACCCAGCCCTCGACGACGAAGGAGCGCTCGGTCGTCGCAAAGCGCAGTGGGGCCTCGTACTTCTGAGCGTCGATGGAGAGGGCCTCCTCCAGCGCGAGCAGGAAGGCTCCGTGTTCGGCCTTCAGGTCCTCGAGTTCGCTCTCGACCGCCTCCAGTTCGTCCTCGACCTGCTCTCGTTCCTCGGTGAGTTCCGCGACGTTTGCCTCGGGGTCGCCCGATGCTTCGGGCACCTCGTGGGCCGTGAACGGCACGCCCACGAGCGCGTCGTCGAGGGAGGCATCCCCGGCCACCGAGGCGAAGGCAGCGAGGGTGCCCGACCCCGCGAAGACCTCGAAGGCCTCGACGGTGTCGTCGTCTTCGAGGGCTGCCTCGATGGTCTCGGCGTCGCCCTCGCCGACCAGCACGTCGAGGCTGTCGTAGCCCCAGAGGAGGTCGAGGTCGATGCCCAGGTCGGCGAACAGTTCCATCCGGTCGAGCTGTTCGTCGATGTCGCGGAGTCGGCCCCGCAGGTCGTCCCGACGGTCGTCCAGGTCGTTGACCGCCGTCCGGACCGTCTCGAGGCGTTCGTTCGGTGCCTCGAGGGCGACCGGGCCATCCTCGATATCTCCCTCGTCGTCACCCTCGTCCAGGTCGAGGATGTTCTCGAGGGCCCGCACCGTGACGAGTCTGCTCGAGGTGTCGTCCGAGCCCTCGAGGGGGGTCCCCGGCTCCAGCCCCTCCCAGGACCCGTCGTAGTCGGTGATGTCCACCAGATGCATCTCGTGCATGGTCTCGATGACCTCGTCCATCACGGACTTGGCCCCGGTCACCGAGACCTTCGACATTCGCTCAGGTCTGAGCATGCACCGCCTCCCTGAACTCCTCGAGGGCGAAGTCGATGACGTCCTCGACCCGCGCTTCGGCGGCGGTCTCGAGTTCCTCTCGTTCGCGCTCGCCCGCCGCGAGTAGCTCCTCGCGTTCCGCTTCGATGTCCTCGCGGGCCGCCTCGATGCGCTCGGTGGCCGCTGCCTCGGCCTCCTCGCGTGCCTCGGCCCGGATGTCGGCCGCCTCCTCGCGTGCCTCGGAGCGAATCTCCTCGGCCTCCTGGGTCGCCCGTTCGATTATCTCGTCGGCCTCTTCCTCGGATTCTTTTATCCGTCGTAGTACCTTCTGGTCGGGCATCTCTGTCGTCCGGTAGTAACCCGATAGCCTATTTGGTAGTTGCGGATTCGACTGGCGTTTCGCGCTGGTCCCGACCGAACTGGGGGCCGCCGCGTGGCGAGTGGTCCCCGTCGGTGTGCTTGCGGCGCGCCGGCGACAGATTCCCCGGTCTGCCCCGAGACATCGAACGGCCTTTTGACCGGCGGCCCGAGGGCGGCGTATGGAGGCCGTCACCGCGACTGACGTCGGCCGCACCTACGGCGAGACAGTCGCACTCTCGGGCGTCTCACTCGCCGTGAGCGAGGGCGAGGTGTTCGCACTCGTCGGCCCCAACGGCGCGGGCAAGACGACGCTCGTTCGCGCGCTGACCGGGACCACCGACAGCGAGGGGCAGGTCGAACTGTTCGGGGTGCCCCCACGACAGGTCCCGCGTGAGCGAATCGGGCTGTTGCCCCAGGATTTTGGCCCACCCGACCGGTTGACGCCGCGAGAACTGGTCGACTACTACGGCGGGCTCTACGACGACTCACTCCCGACTGGCGAGGTGCTCGACCTGGTCGGGGTCGCCGACAGCGCCGACAGCTACTACGAGAATCTCTCCGGGGGACAACAGCGCCGGACGTGCGTGGCGACCGCACTGGTCAACGACCCCGACCTGCTCGTCCTCGACGAGCCGACGACCGGTGTCGACCCTGCCGGTCGGCGGCGGCTCTGGTCGGTCCTCGAAGAGCGGGCCGCGGCCGGCACGACCATCCTCCTGACGACTCACGACATGGCCGAGGCCGAACGGCTGGCCGACCGCGTCGGCTTCCTCGCTGGCGGCGAACTGGTGAGCGTCGACACGCCGGCCCGATTGATAGCCCGACACGGTGGCGAGAGCCTGCTCCACGTCGAGGGGGCAATTCCAGACGGGCTGGCGCGGGACCTCCCCTTCCCCGCGACCGTGACCGACGGCCGGCTGACGGTCAGAGACGTCTCGCCGGCGGACATCGCCGACGTGACGGCGGTGCTGGAGGCAGGAGACGTCGCCTACGACTCGCTCACGTGGCGCGAACCCGACCTCGAGGACGTCTATCTCGAACTGACGGGCCAGACGCTCTCCGAGGGAGGTGTCTCGGGATGACGCGCACCGGACGACTGCTGGCGGCCTCTCGCGCGGGCTGGCACAGCTTTCTCCGCCGGCGAACCGCGGTCTTTTTCACCTTCTTCTTCCCCGCCATCATCGTCGTCATCTTCGGACTGCTCGTCGGGACCGAGGCAGCCGGCGGTGGGCTCTTCGCCGAGCCACCGGGCTGGTACGTCGCGGGCTATCTCGCCGTCGTCGTCCTGTTCACGCCGCTCTCCCGGGTCGGCAGCGAGGTGGCCCGCCACCGGACCGGGAGCCAGTTCGAGAAGCTGGCGACGACGCCGCTCCGGCGCTGGGAGTGGCTGCTCGCCCAGACCGCGGTCAACGTCGTCGTCATCGGCCTGGCCTCGCTGCTGCTCGTCGCGCTCCTGGTCGGCGGCACGGGCGCACAACTGGACTGGAGTCTCGAACTGCTGCTCGTGGTTCCCTTCGTCGTCACCGGCGTCGTCCTGTTCTGTGGCGTCGGCGCCCTCCTGGGGTCGCTGGCCGACTCCCAAGACGGTGTCATCGCGGCGAGCAACGGACTGGCGGTCCCCCTGCTCTTCCTCTCCGAGGCCTTCGTGACCCGGGAGATGCTCCCCGGCTGGCTCCCGGTGGAACTGTCGCCACTGACCTACTTCAGCCGTGGCGTGCGTCTGGTGACCGTCGAGGAAGGGGTCGAGGGGACGCTGGTCCCGACAGTCTGGCCGCTCCCAGATGTACTCGCCCACCTTGCCGTGCTCGGCCTGTTCGCAGTGGGCTGTTTCGTCGTCGCCGCCAGAACGCTCCCTCGAACTGACTGAACGGACGCGCCTCTCGTGAACGACCCGCTCCTCGGAGGATACGTGCCAGCTCCCGGCGCTGAAGGAACATAATGATTAATAATGTTGGAGGCCTAGCACAGGTAGAATGCCCGACTGTCCCCGGTGTGGAACGCCGCTCCGTGGCTCCGAGTCGTTCTGTCCCAGTTGTGCCGCGCCCCTGACCGACCGCGCGGTCGCAAAGGCCGAGGGCGCCGAGGATGACATATTCGACTCTATCGCTGCGGACGACCTGTCGAATGCCGACCTGCTCAAAGCCCTTCGCTCGCGGTTCCAGTCCGACCCGGAAATGCGACAACTGCTCAGTCACGCTTCGGAGTCCTCCAGTTGATCGAGGGCCGTTCGTGCCCGCATAGCGACGGGGTACGTCTCCGGATCCAATTCGGCTACCCGCTCGAGAAGTTCCTCGTTGGAAAGGTTGTGTGGGTCCTCAGGGTCGCCCTCAGCGTCCATCGCGTCGGCCACGTCCCGCCACTGGTTTTGAATCGAAGGTTCTGTGGCCTCCTCGTCGGCATTGCTCATTGTAGGCGGACATCCGCCGCACCGAGCTCGCGCAAGGCGGCTTCGAGCCAGGTCGGGACAAAACACGCCCCACGTCGCCCGTCATCGTCTTCGATGGCGATGACGGTGGCACGCCTCGTTTCGTCGACGCCAACGTGCCAAATCGCATCACGTTGGATCTCAACCGCTATGTGATACAACACGCCGCGAGCGATTGACACTCGGGCATCGAAGTGACCGAAGTCGACCTTTCTCTCCTGGCCGAGGCCAGGGAATTGACTCTGAGAACCGCCGCCAGTGAATGTTGCTCCTGGCATAGCTAGTCAGACAAAGTAATCACATATACGTCCACATCGGGCATGTCCGGAAAACCGCCAATATCGATTCTATCCATGCACATCCCAGGGTAGAAGAGCGCTATCCTGATGTCCGGAAATGTCCGGAAGTACCGCTGTCTACCGATTCTAGAGTGTCCGGGAAACTCAGGGCGAGACGATCGAGTAGGTCGTCCCTCGGCCGTTTCCACTGGCTTTGATCAAATCATACCGTTGAAGACTGTCCAAGTACCGCCGTCGCATTCGACGAGTTTTCGGATCCTGTGCTCGTTGTTCGTATCGTTCATGTAACGTTCCAGCGCGGAGCTCGCCGTGCTCGTTGATGATCTCATAGAGAAGACGCTGGTGCGTGCCCAAATTCCGAACGTTATACTGGCGGACTTCTACATGGGCCTCCTCAGTTATTTCCTTCACACTGTCGGCCGTGAGAGTTCTCTCTCCACTGTCCAGAACAGACTTAGCAGCGCGTCGTAGAAGTGCGATTGCGACCCTTGCGTCTCCAGCGGCCAAATCAGCGATCGTCTGGACTGCTTCTGAATCGACTCTGTGTGAGATCAAGCCAGCATCCACGCGGTAGTCAATAATATCCACAAGCTCTGAATGGCTATAGAAATCTAGATTGATCGAATCGGATTGTCGGAGTCGCGAAGCGAGCCTGGTGTCGAGATCGGCCAATAGTTCGTTCTCGTGAACGCAGATGGGGACGACGGAAACAGTCGAGACATTGGTTAGTGAAAGCACAAGATTCGGTTCTTCTAGGACATCTACCTCGTCAAGTACAGCAATGAACCTGCCATGATATTCACGGAGACAGTCGAGAAATACACCAGTAGAAGAGCCATTGCGAGGCAGTGATGCGCCTAAATCCCCATTGCGGAGGAGCTCGTAAAGCGCTCCGGTCCGACTCGGCTCAGCCATGCAGTTAACGTAACCCCAGCGGACATCGAGAGCATCGCTGACGAGCTGGTCTAGCACAAATTTGGCGAGGGTCGTCTTACCGGTCCCACTTGGCCCGAAAATGCAGCAGTTTTCGGGAGGGAGACCGGACGCCGCTGGGCGGAGCGCAGCAGTGAGAGCGTCGATCTTCCCGTCGCGATGGTGTATTTCCCGGGGAATATACTGCGGCCGGAGCGCTCGGGCATCTGTGATCATCGGGCATGGATATGGCATTTTGCTGGCCATGTAGGGGAGCCACATGGTCGGATAGGAAGTGAAAGTGTACCCGATTCGCTCAGAGAAATCCAATCAACTGGCCCTTTAGGAACTATCGGTTATTGACAGAACCTCGGTGATGAATATAAAGTCCGTATGCAGCATCCTATCTACCTTCGTTTCAGCCCGTCACCGATGAAACAGCTGGTAGATAGGTCTGCTTATTGAGCAGCCATTTCAGACAGTATCTGGTGAAATGAGTGGTCGGATCCCTCCCGTACAGACCGCGAGAAGATAGAGCAACGCCGCCAACAAATGCCTGACCTCTAACTTCGTCAGGAGTAGTCAGACAGCCCTGACTGTCCTTCCAAAAATTCCTCAACCGTCCGTTCTATCGACTCCTTCTTTGCCTTTTGCTTCATCCATCTCTCCTTGTACTTCGCAACCAAGTTGGATTGGATCGTGTCGGGATTCATCCCGTCTACCAAACTTCGGTACGCGTATAGGTCAACCTCCTCACCATACCCGTTCTCAGTTGGCTCCTCTCTTTCGATGAGGTTGTAATTGACCATCCGGCTGAGCAAGTC